>JADMIO012752693.1_pt1 | contig 166763 bp, 143 predicted proteins | sample 8958161 | NCBI WGS metagenome assembly JADMIO01 (sample SAMN16585339, study PRJNA669376) | soil metagenome | isolation source: Crop rotation soil | place: USA: Cullars Rotation, Alabama | collected 2011 | reverse complement strand
GCCGCGACTTCAAGTCACGTGAATTCCAAGCTTCGGATCCCACTGTGCTGGAAAGATGAGATCCGTGTAGTTCAGCGACTGCATGATCACGCCAATGCTGCCAGTGAAAGTGGTGTCGTGGGCAAACACATGGCTGCCACCACAGGCGATGTAATACCCACCACTGGCTGCCAATGAGCCCATCGAAACAACCACAGGCTTCGTTTCCTTCGCCTTCTTCACCGTATTGTAAATAATGTCCGAAGCTGTGACCTCACCACCAGGAGAGTCGATGGCCAGCACGATTGCCTTCACCTCCTTGTCCTCCAGCGCCTGTTTGAACTGAAGTTTCACGTCGTCGACCATACTGTCGGTCACCGAGCCCGGCACCGAACTGGCAATCAATCCATTGATCCGGATGACAGCGATCTTGGCGGTGGTTTCCTTGGCTCCCTCGGTAATCACCGTCTCGCGGAAGCGCTCCGGCAATCCCAGCCCCCCCGACGCAGCGCCCACCACGCCACCAACGATAAAAAGTAAATTGAAAAGCAGGCTGAGGCACAACATCACCACAACGAAGATACCAAGGCAGCCGAAACGGGAATTAGGTGCAGTCATTCCCGGAAGGTGAGGAAGGAGTTCAGAAGGATAAAGGAAAAAGGATGACGGAAAATCGCTGCCATTCTCTTCGGCAGCAGGGAGCTTTTACGGAAATGCTCAACCCATTTTACCATAGCGACTTTCACTACGATCATGACGACGGAGATTTAAACCTGGTCTGAATATCCATACCGTCGTCACTTATAAACTTTACCGCGTTATAAACTGCATGCCAAACGTGAGGAGATGAGCGGTTCCGGATCTAGCGAAGAAAATAAGGCGACCAGCGCTGCCTCGCCCCTCAAAACGTCCCGCTTTTCAGAAATAGACGGGCTGAGGGGAGTCGCCGTTCTTGTGGTGATCCTTGTTCACTACTACTCGAGTTCGGTCGAAAAGTTGGCTCCGGATTTTTACCAGTTTTACGTGAACATGGCTGGAGTCGCGGTCGATTTGTTCTTCGTTATCTCGGGATTTTTAATCGGAGGAATCCTGCTCGATCACCAGCGTTGCGGGGCAACCATCAAGACCTTTTATTACCGCCGGTCGTTTCGGATTTTGCCGCTCTATTGGTTGGCTCTCTACCTCGCTTTTGAACCGTTCAGTGGAGCCAACTATGCCGGACCTACGCAGGTTTCGTTTTTAGCTTATTTCTTTTTTCAGCAAAATCTTTCCATAGCCCTCGGGTTTTGGGCTCCCGCTATGCTTGCCCCGCTGTGGTCGCTGGCGGTTGAGGAGCATTTTTATGCGGTGGCTCCGCTGATGTTTCGTTGGCTATCGATCCGCAACATCTTGATCGTGATATTGAGCATTATTTTATTAACGCCCGTCGCGAGAGAAGTGGTCACCAGATGGAATCCACCGCGCGTGGATCAAATTTTGCATAAACTGCCGGTTCTTCGGCTGGACGCCATTGCTTTCGGAATTCTTGGCGCTCTGCTTTGGAGAAACGCCACCGCGCTACGAATCGTCGATGAAAACAAAAAGGCTCTGGCGGGTGGGAGCCTGCTTCTTGGGGGGGTCACGCTGGCCTGCTACAATCCCGTGTCTCAGTTTACGTTGGAACACGTATCCTGGGTGCGGTCCATCGCCCAAGGTGCATTTTTTCTTTCACTGATATTTTTGTGCCTGCTCAAAAATGATGGATGGGTTGCACGCGTCTCCCGGCTTGCATTTTTGCGGTGGTGCGGAGTCCGTTGTTACTTTCTTTACGTATTCCATTTCCCCATTCGCGATTTGCTCTATCAGTTTTCAAATCGTCAGGTGCACACCCTTGTGTCGATTTTGGCCTGCCTGATATTCGCGGAGTTTTCCTGGCGCTTGATCGAAAAGCCCATGATCAACTACGCTAAACGGTGGCGCTACGCCCCTCAAAAGGGGCTTAAGAGCGGAGGCGAAGAGTTTCAAGCCGCATCTTAACGTAGCTGCATTTCCGGTTCGACAATGACATCTGCTCCCTCCACCCCCAAAGCGACACAAGCAGCCCGTTTTGCAGAGATCGATGGACTGAGAGGGATCGCCGTGATTACCGTGATCCTGGTTCATTACTACTCAAGACTCGTCCAAAAAATCGCACCTGGGTTTTATGATTTCTACTCGAACCTCGCGGGCATATCGGTGGATCTGTTCTTCGTCATTTCCGGATTTTTGATCGGAGGAATTCTCCTTGATCACCAACCTTGTGGGGCCACCACCAAGACCTTTTATCTGCGCCGGGCGCTTCGTATTCTTCCCATTTACTGGCTGGCACTCTATGTTGCTTTTGAGCCGTTTTCCGGCGTCAACGAGGGTGGGGACTCCCAGGTCTCGTTTCTCTCGTATTTCTTTTTTCAGCAAAATCTGTCGACGGCGCTTGGATTTGTGCCTCCGAAAATGCTGTTCCCCTTATGGTCGCTTGCGATCGAGGAACATTTTTATGCGATGGCTCCGCTTATGTTTCGTTGGATGTCAGTTCGCAAAATTTTGATGACACTTTTGACCATCATATTGCTATCCCCAGCCCTGAGAGAACTGACTCTGTCGTGGAACCCTCCTCATGCGTATGAAATCGTCCACAAGTTCCCTTTGGTGCGATTAGATGCCATCGCCTTTGGAGTTTTGGGCGCATTGCTTTGGAGAAATGTACGAGCCAGGCACTTTTTGGATGAGTACAAAAAACTCCTTCCTTGGTTGGTGCTGCTGCTTGGCGGATTAACTTTGGCTTATTACGTACCCATCCCCGGACTTAATTTGGGACCTGTTTTTTGGCTGAGGCTAACCACACAGGCAGCGTTCTTTCTCGCGTTAACTTTTTTATGCCTGCTCCGAAGTGAAGGGTGGGTGGCCGGATTTTGTCGGCTGGGTTTTCTGCGATGGGCGGGAGTCCGGTGCTACTTCCTCTATGTGTTCCACTACCCTATTCGAGTAACCGTCTTCCCTTTTATAAAAAATCCTCACACCAATACCCTCGTGGCGCTTTTGCTCTGTTTGATTTTTGCAGAGATCAGCTGGCGATTGGTGGAAAAACCGCTGATCAACTATGCGAAGCGGTGGAACTACGGACCTAGAAAGGGACCGGAGGTGGAGGATTTGCCGAGCGGGCTTTCTGAAGGCAAGGGCGAGGTCTCCCTTATTACCTAGCTGCAACAATCTGCCGTATTTTTTCGTTTATAAGGGCCACTGCTTGAAGCCCATGCTTGTCGCCAGCCGAGGGGATTGCTAGAGACGCCGCCCGCACTCACCCCTCCCTATTCACGCCATGAGCAAACCCACCAAAACCACCCTTGTCGAAAACCGCGTTTTTAAACCTGCCAAGGAATTTTCAAAGAAGGCGCGGATCGGCTCCATGGAGCAATATCGCAAGCTCTGGGCCGAATCGGTGAAGCAACCGGAAAAGTTTTTTGCCCGTGAGGCTTCGGAGCTCAAATGGAATACGAAATGGAAGCAGGTACTGAAATGGAAGGAGCCGTTCGCGCAGTGGTTCGCTGGTGGAAAATTGAATGTTTCGGAGAACTGCCTGGACCGCCATCTCGATGGCTCACGTAAGAACAAAGCGGCCATCATGTGGGAGGGCGAACCTGGCGAGAAGCGCGTGCTCACTTATCAGCAGCTGCACCGGGAAGTCTGCCGTTTCGCCAACGTGCTGAAACGGAACAAGATCAAAAAAGGCACGAGCGTATTGATTTACATGCCGATGATCCCGGAGGCGGCGATTGCGATGCTGGCGTGCTCGCGAATCGGGGCGATCCATAATGTCGTTTTTGGCGGGTTCAGCGCCGAGAGTATCCGGGATCGTGCCTTGGATTCTGGGGCGACCATGATCATCACCGCGGACGGCGGTTATCGGCGTGGCTCGGTGGTAGCGTTGAAGAAAAACGTGGATGACGCGCTTAAGGGCAAAGATACCGCGGTCAAGAAGGTGATTGTTTTCCGGCGCACAGGGCAGGATGTGCACATCGAGGAAGGGCGCGACGTGTGGTGGCACCGGGAGTTGGAATACGTAGACGCAGTTTGTCCACCCACCGCGCTCGATTCTGAGACTCCACTATTCATTCTCTACACCAGCGGCTCGACCGGAAAGCCGAAGGGCATTCTGCACTCCACGGGCGGATATTTGCTGCACGCTTACATGACGTGCAAATATGTCTTCGATCTACGCGACGAGGACATCTACTGGTGCACAGCGGACGTTGGCTGGGTGACGGGCCATACTTACATGGTCTATGGCCCGCTTGCCATGGGAGCGACCGTACTGATGTACGAAGGTGCACCGAACTGGCCGGAGAATGATCGCTTTTGGAGCATCATTGCCGACTACGGCGTCACCGTTTTCTATACTGCTCCCACCGCCATCCGCGCCTTTATGAAATGGGGCGAGCAATGGTTGCAAAAACACGACCTTAGCACCCTCCGCCTACTCGGCACCGTGGGAGAGCCGATCAATCCCGAGGCCTGGATGTGGTACCACAAAAATGTTGGCGGCGGACGCTGCCCCATCGTGGACACTTGGTGGCAAACGGAGACTGGTGGCCACATGATCACCCCGCTCCCTGGCGCAACTCCCACCAAGCCTGGCACGGCGACATTGCCGTTCTTTGGAGTCGATGCGGCCATTGTGGACGACAATGGCAAAGAGGTTCCTTTTGGAGAGAGCGGCAAGCTGGTCATTCGCAAACCCTGGCCCTCCATGCTCCGGGGCATTTGGGGCGACAAGGCACGTTTCAAGTCCGCATACTGGAGCGAGCACAAAGGGATGTACTTTGCCGGAGACGGTGCACGCCGCGACAAGGATGGTTATTTCTGGATCGTAGGTCGGATCGACGATGTGCTCAACGTGGCCGGACATCGCCTTGGCACTGCCGAGGTGGAAGGCGCACTGGTCTCGCACCCGAGTGTGGCCGAAGCTGCCGTCGTAGGACGCCCTGACGAACTCAAGGGCCAGGCCGTGGTGTGTTTCGTCACACTCAAAACCGGCCACAACAAATCACCTGAGTTGGCTAATGACCTGAAAAAGCACGTTCGTACGGTGATCGGTCCAGTCGCCACGCCAGACGAGATCCGTTTCGCCGACGCGTTACCAAAAACCCGCTCCGGAAAAATCATGCGACGCCTTCTCAAGCAGGTTGCTGCCGGCGAGGTGCTCAAAGGCGATACCACGACCCTCGAAGATCTCAGCGTTCTGGCCAAACTCGCCGCGCCGGAAGACTAGGAGAATTGTGGATTTGGGATTGCGGATTGCGAATGGGTGAGCGACAGCGCTTGCGACACTTCGCTGCTAGACCCTGCAAGCAGAGTCTAGCGTTCGAGGACGAACAGCGCTTTCGCCTTTCAACCCGCAATCCCCAATGCCTTCCGATCGTCTACTGGAGCAGTTTTTAGAATCGTTGGAGGTGGAGCGCAATGTCTCGCCACTCACCCTGCAGAATTACCGGCATGCGCTGGAAACGTTTCGTCAAAGTGTCCCCACACCGCCCTGGAAAGAACTGAACGCGGATCATTTTCGGCGTTACCTCTTCGAAAAAATGAAGGCCGGACTGGCCAAGCCAACCATCCGGCTGCACTTCGCGGCACTACGCACGTTTTTTAAATACCTCGTGGAGCGACATGGTCTCGCAGACAATCCACTTAAGCAGGTGCAGCTTCCAAAACTCGACAAAAAGCTGCCGGTGGTAATGACGCCCAAGCAAATCGAGGCCTTGCTCACTGCCCCACTGATCGTGCCTAAAGAGCCACGGGCACCGAAGTGGATGCCCCTGCGCGATGCGGCCATTCTGGAGCTATTTTATAGCAGTGGCCTGCGTCTGTCCGAACTATCCGGACTTAATGTGCCGGACATCGATCCCTACAACGAAAGCGTTCGAGTGCTCGGTAAGGGACGTAAGGAGCGCATCGTTCCTGTGGGCGCGCCCGCTTTACAGGCGATTCAAAAATACCGTCAGACTGCCGGTGCCAATGCCGGCCCCTTATTTCTCAACAAACTACGTAAACGCCTTTCCGCCCGATCCGTCTGGCTCACCCTCAAGCGTTACCTCGAGCCCGCGGGCATTCCGGCAAACATGTCTCCCCATAAGCTCCGACACAGTTTCGCCACGCATCTGCTCGATGCTGGTGCAGATCTCCGCAGCGTCCAATCGCTCCTTGGCCATGCAAGCCTTTCCACAACTCAGATCTATACTCACGTGACCGTCGAACGCCTGAAAAAAGCCTACGACGACGCTCATCCACGGGCCTGAAAACAGGAAGTGCTGAGGTCGCGTTCAGCAATCAACTTTCCGCCCGGGCCGTCCTACTTTTTCTGCAGCTTCCGATGCAGTGATTCCACACTGTTGATCGGAGCGGAACAGCTGTCCTGAGTGCAAATGAAGGCCGCAGCGGTCGGCAGATCGGGGAAGGGGATTTTTCCACCGGGCAGAGGTCCCTCGCGTCGATCCAGCCATTCGATTTGTCGATAGCCGACGGCATCATGCAAAGCGGCTGCGAATAACGATTGGGCAAGGGGATCCTTTTTCGATCCGAGAACCGTGATGTGCAATGGAGTGGAGGAAAGCTCGAGATCAGCGAGAAGGATACCGCTGACGCCAAAGCCGCGATCCTCAATGATTGCCGGTGTGGCCAGATAGCGCATCGCGTGACGTGCATCTTCAAGGTATTTTGCTTTGCCAGTGTAGTGACTCAACAGACCGGCGAAGCGCGCAAACGCGTGGTTTTCGTCCGTCTGCTGCTTGGGTCTCAACGGTGCACTCTTTACGACGGCGGCAGTCGCATAGCCTGGGTTGGCCTTGAAGCGTGCCACGATGAAAGTCTCCACCTTTTCCGCGCGCTCCAGCCAGACCCGTTCAGCTGTCACGGTGTAAAGCTGTAAGAAGGCTCGTCCCATGGAGAGATTGTCCGCCAGATACGGTCCAGCCGAGTCGTGACTGTCATGACGAAATCCCCCCTTGGGCAACGAGCGATTGGCGATGATCCAATCCGCAGCGCGCCGTGCTTCCTCAAGGCAGGCCGCCTCGCCCGTGACGGCGTAAAGCTCGGCAAGACCGGTGATGGCGAGTCCGTTTTCGCGGGAGTAAATGTGGGTGTCGATCCGAGGGATGCCCTGTTTGCGGCGGCCTGCATCATCGAGATTGAAATACCCAGCGGAGTGCTCCCCAGCGACCACGTCGGCATCCTGACTGGTATAAAACGCGCCCCCCTTATCAGTCAGAAAATTACGCAAGTAAGCCCGGATCTTTTGTGCAGCATCGAGATAACTTGGCTCATTCCAGTAAGCATAAGCCTGAGAGAGAACGCGGAGGTTCTCTGCCTGGTATGGCATGATTTTTTCAAAGTGAGGATGATCCCAATCGCCGTCGGTGGAGTATTGATAGACTCCGCCCCAAACTGGATCCACCAGCTTCAAGCCCGCATCGAGCGTTTGGCGTGTCATCTTACCCGCTTTTTCATTTCCAGCTTTGGCCTGGGTGAAGGTGTATTCCAAGGCATCCCAGTTCAGGAACTTGTGGGTGTCACCCCATCCGCCACGTGCATCGTCATAGGCCGCATTGAGCCGTTCGTTCATTGCAGTCCGCTGGGCATCAGTGAGAGCATTCTCCTCGGAAAATGTGATGGATTTTTCCGGCTGAACCGATGGTCCGGGGGTGGGGTCATCGATAATCGCCTGCAGTAACGAGCTCATCATCTTGGGCGGGAGGTAGCCACGACGCTTCGCCAACTCCGAACCATCCGGTGCGAAAATGATCGTCGCGGGCCAACCGTAGTCTTCGTAGCGATTCGAAAGATCCGGACGCGCATCCTGATCCACCCGCACGGCGATATAACGTTCACCCATGAGCCGGATAACTTCCGGATCCTGATACGTAATCTCATCCATGACGTGGCACCAGTGGCACCACACCGCCCCGAGATCGAGGAGCACAAAACGGTTTTCCGCTTTCGCCTTTTGAAAAACGGTGTCCGACCAAGGCTGCCAGGCAATTTTCGGTTCAACAGCCGGAGCCAGTGCCGGGAGAAATGCGAACAGCAAACAAAGGACGATTTTTTTCATAAGAAGCGTGCGATTCCGCAAAATGTGTCCACCGCGGAAGCGGAAGGCAAACCCTCATAGCGGATTACGAATAGCCGGTTGCGCCACTGTCGCGTTTCCCATACAGAGCGCAGGATGTCTTCTGTTCGTCCATGGGTGAGGCGCACTACGCTGGCTTTACTGATCGCCGTTTTTGCGGTGCTCGTCTTCGGCCGTGCGATCACCCGCGACCTAAATCACGACGAGCACCAATTTCTGGCTCCAGGCGCTTTGCTGGCCCGCCAGGGGCTGCTGCCTTATCGCGACTACCCGCTTTTTCATCTTCCCAATCTTACCTTTTGCTATGCCCTGTTGGACCTGTTTGGTGCACAGTTGGTTTTGACGGCCAAGCTTTTCTCGGTGGCTTCGACCGTGGCAATCGGCATCCTGCTAGCCTTGGTTTGCTGCCCCTCGAGCTCATCGCGGAGATACCTTTTGGTGGGTACTGCTGGCCTCCTGACGCTGGTTTTCTTTGACCCGCTTTTCGACTTCACCATCGGCAAGACGTGGAACCATGAATTTCCGAGCCTCTGCCTGGTGCTCGCGCTCTTGCTCACGGTAATGAATTCCAGCCGAGATCGCGTAATCCTCGCGATCCTCGCCGGGATTGTAGGAGGGGTGGCCGTTGGTGCCAGGCTCACTTTCCTTACCGTGGCCGTACCACTTTGCGCCGCACCGTTGTTATTCACACTGCCCTTGCGGAGGAGGCTTATTCTGGTCGCCGCAGCTTCTGGTGGATTTGTTTTAGCAATGGCACCCACATTGTGGCTCTGGGTTAGGTCACCGGAGGCTTTTATTTTCGATAACTTCCAGTTCCCTCGGCTGCGGTTGCTCGATCCCACGGATACAAGGGCACAAAAAACCATGGTGTGGTGGAGAAAGTTGCGATTCTTTCTGAAAGAGGTCGCTCTCCCTAGTTGGCCGCTATTTCTGGCCTACTTGCTCATTGGCGTAAGGCCGGCGGTGCGGTGGTTTCGTGAGCGCTCCACTGCGCTTTTTCCGAGTGCGCTGATTTTACTCGCGCTGCCGCTGGTGCTCGTTGGCTGCTTCGCGCCGTCTCGTTATCAGTACCAACACTACTACGTTTTCATCCCTCTGCTTGCACTGGGCATCGCCCATGGCTTGCAGGTGATGGAAAAGCGGTGGGCACAGTGGGCACCGGTTGGGCTTGCCGCTCTGTCGTTGATCAGCGTGATCTCCGCACTGATCGTTTCGAAGCCCGGAGCCTATGCTTGGATCAAGGATATCGGTCGGTCGGAAGAATGGTACTCTGTGCGGGTTCAAGAATTCGCTTCCGCGATTCGCAGTCACGTCACACACGGCAAGGTGCTCACACTGGCTCCCACCTGGCCGCTGGAGGCCGGGCTGGAAACCTATCCTGAATTTGCCACGGGGGTTTTTGCCTGGCGCGCCTCGGGACTAATGAGTGCCGAGCAGCGTGCCAGGCTAAAGTTTGTTGCGCCTGCCGATCTCGAAGCATTTCTCGCTAAAGACCCGCCAAGTGCAGTCCTGACCGGTGTGGAAGATAAGGAAGAGGAGGAGGAGTTGGTGGATTATGCCAAAACCCAGCACTTGGAGCGTATTGAGCTCGGGAAGAAAAAAGTGCTTTGGGTCCGACGCGCGCAGTAACCTCGCTCACAACCACTGCACCTGCCACTCGATCGGTCGGTCAGGTTCGACGGTCAGCCACGCGAAGCTGCAGGGGGCGGTCTTGGGGCGACTGATGCATCCGGGATTCAGAAAATGTACACCGCGAATGATTTCGTCCCGTGGGACGTGGGTATGACCGTGGAGAAAATAATCACACACCGGCGGGTTCTTCGTGGGGATATGCTCCAGATGAAAGCGGTGGCCGGCCAAATTAACGTCCACAGTCAGTGGCCACTCCATATTCGTGTCGCAATTGCCGCGCACCCAGCGTAGCGGACGTCGGAGTTCCCCAAGAGTCGTCAGAATGGACGGAGCGCAAATGTCGCCTAGGTGCCAGATTTCGTCCGCCTCGGATATCGCCTCACAGACTCCGGGGGGCAGGCTGTCGTGTGTGTCCGAGATTACAGCGATCCGCATGGATGCGGGCCGTTATCGGGGAGTCCCGGTGGGGATCTCCGCCCGAATGGCTTTCTGTACCTCAAAACTGTTTTGCACCACTTCACGGACGCGGGTTCCAGCGACAACCTTGCTAGTGATAAGATCGAGGTTTCCGTCTTTGCCGATCACCGCGAGTAGATAGTCGCCCTGTAGATCGTAGGCGGCAGCAACGGAAGGGCCGTTGTTTACGATAACCACCGGGATATCGCTTGGCACCTGGCCGTCCTGCTTGCTGAAAGCCACGGCGAATACGACGCCCCGGCTGGCAAATTCCTGATAGATGGGCCGCGTCCGTTGCAGCTGCTTTTTGAAGGCCTTGGATTTGGGCGAGCTGGCGACGAAAAGCACCACGGGTTGGCCGCGCAGATTGTGCAGGCTCTTGGTGCCGCCGACTCCGGTAAAGGTGAAACCGGGTGCGGGCCGCGGGGTGGCGGCTTGCAGGCCAAGACTTAGGGCGAAGAATGCAGCGAGGATCAGTTTCATAAATTAGACTTTCATCATGTCGGCTTCCTTCGCGGCAAACGCGTCATCGACCTTTTTCACGTAGTCGTCGGTCAGTTTCTGGACGTCCTTCTCGTAGCCCTTCAAATCGTCCTCGGTAATTGTGCCTTCTTTTTGTCCCTTCTTGAGCGAGTCCATGCCATCACGGCGGCACGAGCGAATGCGTACCCGGGTTTCTTCGGCAACTTGCTTGCACGTTTTTACGAGATCACGGCGGCGTTCCTCGCTCAGGGCGGGAATAGGCAACCGGATGATTTTTCCATCCACCGCTGGATTGATGCCAATCTTGGATTCACGAATCGCTTTTTCGACGGCTTGCACCGTTGACGCATCAAAGGGATTCAATACCAGCAGGCGGGGCTCCGGGGTTGAGATCGCGGCCACCTGCTTGATCTTCATCATCGTGCCGTAGACTTCGACATCGATATTTTCCACCAAGGCGGGCGAGGCTTTGCCCGTACGGATCGCGGCAAATTCGTGCGTCAGGTAATCCACCGCTTTCTCCATACCCTCCTCGGTATTCATCAGGATTTCATCGGGGTCCATAAATCAGTCGGTATAAACAAGCGTGCCGACATTCTTGCCGAGCACGACATTCTTGAGGTTATTGGGCGAAAATAGATCGAACACGATGATGGGCATGCGGTTATCGAGGCAAAGGCTGAAGGCCGTCGAATCCATCACACTCAATCGCTTTTCCATCGCTTCGCGGTGGGTGATTTTGGCGTATTTTTTCGCCTTGGGATCCTTCATGGGGTCAGCGGTGTAAATGCCGTCGACCTTGGTTGCTTTTAAAATGACGTCCGCACCGATCTCATTCGCCCGCAGCGCAGCGGCGGTATCGGTGCTGAAAAACGGGTTTCCGGTTCCCGCGACAAAGATGACGATGCGGCCCTCCTCGAGATGCTTTACGGAGCGGCGACGGATGAAAGGTTCGGCGACTGCGTCCATGCGAATGGCGGTCTGCACGCGGGTGTTAATCCCGAGATCCTCCAACTGCGCTTGAATGGCCAGTCCGTTGATCACTGTGGCCAACATACCCATGTAGTCCGCCGTGGTGCGCTCCATGCCACGATGGCTCGCGGAAAGTCCGCGCCAGATGTTCCCGCCACCGATCACGATCCCGATTTCCACTCCCATTTTGTGCACCGCATGGATGCCTTCGGCCATCCGGTGGACAATCTCGGGTGAGATCGTTTCATGCGATCCCTTGGTCCGGAGCGCCTCACCACTCAGCTTGAGAAGGATTCGTTTGTATTTGGGCTTTTCTTTTCTTGAGGCAGATTTGGGCATCGGCGGCGTAGGAAAGCGAAACGGCTTCCCCTTGGAAAGGGGGAAATGGGCAAAAGGAACAGGGTGTGGGATGAAGGATAAAGTTTCCCAACCACGGGGACCGGCACATGCTTAGTGAAAGCGAGCTTTCCTCCCCTATGAATTCCTTCATTTTGCGCCTGCTACCCGTATTTCTTGCGGCCACGCTGAACTTGCACGCCGAGGAGCCGACGGACGTCAGCCTGGTGCAACTGGTGGCCACCCCGGAAAGATTTGATGGCAAGGCTGTCCGAGTCATTGGTTTTCTTCATCTCGAGCCCGAGGGGACCGCGCTTTATCTCCACAGTGAGGACCTCATCTACACGCTGGTCAAAAACGGGGTATGGGTCAACCCGACCGCGGATTTCAAAAAGAAGCTCAGCGACCGGTATGTGCTGATCGAGGGAACCTTTGATGCCCGCGATCATGGGCACAAAGGATTATGGAGTGGCGCAATCCGCGATGTTACTCGCGCCACGCCCTGGTCCCCCAAAGCTAAAAAGTCCAAAAAGAAGAAGGATGCCGTGCAAGGGGAGTCCGAAAAAACCAAGACAAGCCTGATGCTCTAGCCGGTCTTCTGGCTGCGCAATCCGCCGATCACGATGGCAAGGGATACCAGGGAGCTGGCCGGCATGAGGATGGCCGCAAGGAGCGGATTCATGCGACCCATGAGACAGAGCGCAATGGCGACGGTGTTGTAGGCCAGGGCAAAAGCGACCACTGCCCGGGCGACTCGGCGGCGGCGGGCCGCAGTATCCAGTAATAAGCGGACGCCGTTCAAACCACGCCCTAGAAAATAGAAGTCGGCCTTTTGCTCCAGCAGGCCGCCATCAATGGCAGGAGTGCCAGCACACCAAGCGGCATCGAAGGCCAGTGAATCGTTGGCTCCGTCGCCGAGAAAGAGAGTGTCTTGAACGTCGTAATTTTCGAGCCACGCCGCTTTCTCTTCAGGCGATAGCTCGCCATGGCAGTCCGACTCGGAGAGTCCAAGCTTGCGAGCCATGGTTGCGACCCGGTCGCGTCGATCTCCGCTCAAAATGAAAATATGACAGCCACGCGCCTTGAGTGCGGCAATTTCTTCCACGGCATCGGCGCGAGCCTCCTCGCCAAAATCAAAACTCCCCAATACCGAGTCGTCGCGAATGAATACACAGCCAAGACGGGACGATGAGCTCGCCCGTCCCAGCCACCAGAGTGAGCCCTCATGCTTGAGTTTGAGGCCAAACCCAACGTGCTCGACAACTTCTCCCACCTGCGCCGGTGCGACTCCATCGGCGAGCAATTGTTCACGGAGGCAACCGCTCACCGGATGCCGGTTTTCCCGAACCATCGCCAGGAGGATGGAACGCTCATCCTCGGTGAGGGCTTGAAGCGCCTCGGGATTGCGCAAGGAGATGGTCTCGAGAGTGAGGGTACCGGTCTTGTCGAAGACGATATGCCGGACCCACGCCAGTTTCGCCCAGATCTCCGACTCGCGAATAAAGACTCCGGCCCGCCGGAGCCGGGCGGCGGCGAGGTCTCGGGTGAGGGGCAGGGCCACGCCGGAAGCACACGGGCACGAAACGACCAAGATAGAGATGAACACCTGCAAGGCTGGCAGCAATTGTCCATTGGTCACCCACCATCCGCAAAAACCAACCAACGCTAGCGCACTGACGGCAAGGATGTAGCCACGTATAAAACGCTCCAGAACTAAATCGCGGGGTATGGCGGTCGGGGTGATATGGAGGAGGCGGGCGAGTAGCGAATCACGCCACGACTCCAGGGCTTCCAGGGTGATGGCCTCCTGGCTGCAATTAACCGCACCGGCAGTTACCAGACGTCCGCGATTTGCCACGACTGGCTCACTTTCCCCATTGATCCACTCCAATCCAAGCGTCGCTGCCTTGGAGCAAAGCAGCGCCCGAACCGGCACCGTTTGCCCGGGAGCGACGATGAAGGCGACGCCGGCCTGGACTTCCGAGACGGGAAGTTTGTCGCCGGTTTCGGCATTGATCACTGGTGACGGGTCGGCCTGCGCGGCGAGCAACTGCCGACGATTGCGCTCGACGGTCTTTTGCTGCAGCCAGCGGCCAACAAGCATCAAGAACGTGAACATGGCCACGAAGTCGAAATAGACGAAGCCTTGTGCGCCTCGCGTCCACGCCATGGTCGATCCGAGATAGGCTGCGATGAGTCCGATGGAAATCGGCAGATCCATGGGCAGGATTCCCTGGCGCACACTCCGCCACGTCCTCACCAAAAAATAACTCCCACCGATTAAAAAGCTCAGGGTGCCCAGGATGAGCTGGAGGCGTTCAAACAATCCCGCGAACTGGAAGTCCGCACGCATACCGAGGTAGCCCGGCAAGGTGAAGAGCATTGCATTCATGGCCAGCGCAGCGCACAGGCCGATACGAACGGTGAGACTGCGATCGGTGTGCGGATCGCTTTTGCCGGGTGGCCCAACGAGATAGCCAAACGATTGCAGCTCACGCACGAAGCTGACCACATCGAGCATGCCTGCCTGCCAGCGCAACTCCAGCTGCCCCAATGTGGGATCCACCCGGATGGCCAAAGCACCAGGTTTGCGGTTGAAAAGTTTTTCGATCAGCCAGACGCAACCGATGCAGGAAAGGCCTTGCACGTCGAAGAGCAGGGTGGGTGTCGACTGCTGCTCGGCCAATCGAACCGGCTCCTCCATCCAAGTGTAGTCGCGCTTTTGGAAGACCAGGGACTTGACCGGTGTGAGTCCTTCCTGCAGGTCGTAAAACTGGCCGAGATTATTCTTGGTGATCAGGTCGTGAACGAACTGACAGCCCGCGCAGCAAAAATCAGGACGATGCTGGGCTGGACGGAACGGCGTGCCGCAGTGGATGCACACTTTCTGGTCAATGACAGGGTGCATCGATGGGAAGCAGGGCGCGCCAGGCAAGCAGTCCGGCAGAAATGAAAGCGAGGCATTGCTGGGTGCGACGCATGGCAATCGGAGAAAAGCGACGCTGGAGATTTGCCCCCTGGGTGAGAATCACCCAAGGAAGGGGAATGGTGCCGATGACAAAACAAGCCATCAGAATGGCCCCATGCTGCCAGGATCCAGCCAAGGCCGCGGTGCCGAGCATGAGCCAGAGCGGTCCGCAAGGAAGCAGCGGCGTAAGCCAGCCGAGTGAGTGCTGGAGTCGCACCCGCAGCAGTAGTTTCGAAAGTGCACGGGGCTGGGGAAGCTTCTTTTCCAGGCCGAAGCCGACCATCAGCAGAACGGTCACCAGCAGCCATGGTAGGTAGAGGGTGGCGCCGTGATGAAAAGCTGAGGCAAGACTGCTCCCTGCCAGCCCAACCAGTGCGCCTGCAAGGGTATAGGAGAAAAATCGGCTGAGATGATATCCTGTTGGCCGCACCCGGAGCGCACAGGCCAGCGGACCACACATCGCGGTGCAGTGCAGGCTCGTCGCCAAGCCCACAACCAATGCAGCACCAGGAGTGAGTAGGTTAACGTCCATGGGGCAGAGGAATTTCACGCGGACCATGTCGTTTGGCGATGATGGTGACCGTGGTTAGCACGGCGATGAGGCCGATATGAGCGACGATAATCCAGATCCAGGGTCGATTTTTCATAGCTCAGGACCGAGAAAGGGCATCTTTTTTTCGATGGTCCATTTGCCGTCTTCCGTAGTGATGCGGAAGACGAGGTTAAGTGGAGGGTCAAACTCACCGCGAGGCAGCGTGACCACCACGGGACGGATGCTCTCACCAAGCGCAGGGACTGCCACCCCATCTTCCAAACCGGAGCAGCGCAACCCGGCTGGGCCACCGATGATTTCCACCCGGAAGTGGGCGGGCTCGTTGTGTTTGTTGAGAACACGGACGAGAAACTGGTTTCGCACGGTATCCTGGACAGTAACGTATGGAATGCCGGGCACCCGATTGAGGCTCACGGTCATCGGACGCAACGTGAAGAGTGCGGCGGTCAGTGCAGCAGAGCCCAGCAACATGAGCGCGGTATAAAGGAGAATGCGCGGACGCAACCAACGTGTCGGTTTACCCGTGAGCCCATTCATGGAGTCGTAGCGAATCAATCCACGGGGACGATGGATTTTATCCATGACGGTGTCGCAGGCATCGATGCAGGCAGCACAGCCGATACACTCCATCTGCAGCCCCTGGCGGATATCGATCCCGGTCGGGCAAACCTGCACACAACGCAGGCAATTCACACAATCACCCGCTCCGGAAGTGCCTTTGCGCCCACGCGGTTCGCCACGTTGGGCGGCATAGCCGACGACGATGGAGTGGCTGTCGAGGAGCGCCGACTGCAAACGCCCATACGGACACATGATGATGCAAAACTGCTCGCGAAACCACGCGAAGTCGAACCACAACGCGCCCGCTGTAACAAAGACGAAGAGGAAGGCGCTCCAATTTTCTCCGGGAGCCTCACGCATCATCCGATAAAGAGTGGGCAGGGAGATGAAATAGGAGAGAAGGACATGCGCCAGCAATAGGGCAAAGGTTGCCAATGCGGCATGCTTCAGTCCGCGGCGGACGATTTTCGCAGTCGTCCACGGTGCCTTATCCAATCGTCGACGCTCGGGACTCTCGCCCTCGATCCAGCGTTCGATCCGTCGTGCGATATCGAGGAATACCGTCTGGGGACAACCCCACCCACACCAGACACGACCAAAGAGCGCCGCAACATAGAACAGCGCGAAGCCAATGCCGGTTACCAGAAAGAATCCAAGCCAAAGATCCTGCGTGACGAACGTAAGTCCCATGAAGTGGAACTGCAGATTCGCGACATCCAAAAAGACGGCGGGGTTACCGTTGATCCTGATCCAAGGCAGTGCCACATAAACCACAATGAGCGCGAGACCGACGATGGTCCGCCAACGCGTGAAACGCCCTCGCACTGTCGCGGGATGAATGAAACGCCGCGAACCATCCTCATTGATCGTGCTGACCGATTCGAGTGTGGGCGTTTCAACTGCAGGCATGGTTATGGGGCAGGCGCAGGTGGCGGTGTGAGCACCGGCACCCAAGGGGTGATTTCGAAAGGTTCGCCTTTCTCGTGAAAGCTTAAGATGTAGGCCTCAACCTCCATGATTTTGGTTTTTCCCAGCACAGGCCCCCAAGGTGGCATGCCCTTGGCGAGCACTCCTTCCTCAATTACCTTGAGGATACCGAGTGGCTGGCTTGTGTGAACCCATTGCTTATCCTTGAGGTTCGGCCCGATCATGCCAAGCAGGTCGGGTCGGTGACATGAAGCACATGTGGCCTCAAAGGTCGTTTTTCCGGCGGCAACAACCGCAGGGTCCTTGCTCATTTTCCAGAGCGTGTCGTCGGTAATCTCGCCTGCTTTTTCTGTGGCGGCTGCAGTGAGAGCTTTCATCTGCTGCTCAAGCGAAGCGCCTGCGTCGGGGATAAGATGAAGATGCTCGGAGTAGATCCAGTAGCCGAAGGCAAACGCGATGCTGGCATACAGGGTGAAGAGCCACCAGTTGGGCATACGCTTATCGTATTCCTGAATACCATCGAACACATGCGGGCGCACAGGTTCGCTGGGGGGAAGAGGAGGATTGGATTGCGGGTCACTCATGGGTGTCGTTTTCGAGAGGCAGATTTTCCAGGCGCGAAATTCTCTGAGGGGGAATGCGCCGGATGCGAAGGAGATGCAGAACAAAGACGCTGAAGAATATGGCGAAACTAAAGACGGTCAGGACGTGCTGCCATTCCTCGATGAGTATGCGGTGAAACATGGCGTGGCTGTGGATTACTAGTTGGCGGCGGTCTTGGGTGACTCTGTCTTTGGTGCTGTGTTCTCGGATTTTCCCAGCTTTTGGAGGTAGGCAATGAGAGCGACAATTTCTCGATCCGGCGGCACTTCGGCACCGGCCTTCAATAAATCATCGGCAATCGAACGCGCTTGTTGATTCACGTCGTCCTGCACTTGTTTTCTGGTGAGATCGGGGTAGGGCACGCCAAGCTGGCGTTGCACCTCCAGCTTGCGTGGGAGTACGGCGGTATCAGTGAGATCGGTGTAGAGCCAAGGATAGTTGGGCATTGTGGAACCCGGCGAGATTTGCCGCGGGTCGCGCATGTGATGGAAGTGCCAGATGTTTGGATAACGCCCTCCTTCACGGGCGATGTCCGGTCCAGTGCGCTTCGATCCCCACTGATAGGGATGATCATAGATGGATTCGCCAATTTTGGAGTAGTCGCCGTAGCGCAAGACATCGCCAACCAGCGTGCGGATCATCTGCGAATGGCAGTTGTAGCAGCCCTCCCGGACATAGATGTCACGGCCGGCCAGCTCGAGCGGCGTGTAGGGAATTTGCCGCACTCCCTCCGTGCTCTCCGCTTTGTTGACCATTATTGTCGGGACGATTTGAACCACGCCGCCGATAAATACCGCAACTGCGGTCAGCACGGTGAAAGGCATCGAGTTAGCCAACAACTCGTCATACCACTTCGTCCAAGGGGCTTTGGTAATTCGCTGATGAGCAAAGGCACCGGTCGCGCTGAGTAAAAAGCCGATCAGGCACAGGGTGCGTGCACTGCCACCTAGTGCACCCCATCCAATAACGAAAATCAGCATCAGCATGACAAAAAAAGCGGGTGCGCCAAGCACACCACGGATGAAGCCCATCGGTACAGGTTTGGGCTCCACGTAGACTTCGATACTCCCATTCGCCGGCTCCGCGCCGCGGGCGGTCTTCCAGATGTTCCAACCCAGCATGATGAATCCTGCAAGATACATCATTCCACCGGCAGCCCGCAGATGGAGCAGCATTTTGGTGGAGGTGACGGCATCAATGAAGTTTGGGTAAGCCAATACGGTACCACCTTCTTTGGTCGCGCTGAGCATAAGCCCCTGGGCAATGCCCGATACCCACATCGCAGCGACGTAGAGCAGGATACCGACGATCCCGAGCCAGAAGTGCATATTGGCCAGCGGCACAGAGTGCAAAGGCCGTCGCCAGAGGCGGGGTGCGAGCCAGTAGAACATACCCGCTGCCATGAACCCATTCCAACCAAGGGCACCACTATGCACATGACCAATAGTCCAGTCGGAGTAATGCGACAGCGCATTCACCGATTTGATCGAAAGCAAAGGCCCTTCGAGGGTGGCCATGCCGTAAAAGGTGATGGCAGCGGCAAAAAACTTGAGCACCGGATCCGTGCGCAGTTTGTGCCAGGCTCCACGAAGCGTCAGCAATCCGTTGAGCATGCCACCCCATGACGGCGCCCAGAGCATGATGGAAAAGATCATGCCGAGCGACTGCAGCCAGTTCGGTAGCGCGGTATTCAGCAGATGATGTGGCCCGGCCCAGATGTAGAGGAACACCAACGACCAAAAATGAATGATGGATAGCTTGTAGCTATAGACCGGCCGCTCCGCTGCCTTCGGCACGAAGTAATACATGATGCCGAGAATTGGAGTCGTTAGGAAGAACGCCACGGCATTGTGGCCATACCACCACTGCACCAGTGCATCTTGGACGCCGCCGAAAAGTGGGTAAGCGTGACTGAGGCTCGTTGGAATCTGGAGATGATTGACGATGTAGAGCAACGCCACGGTGATGATGGTGGCGATGTAAAACCAGATGCCGACATAGAGCGTGGGCTCATTACGGCGTTTCAGCGTCCAGAAAAAGTTCACCGCGAACACCACCCAGATGATGACGACCGCAACATTGATCGGCCAGATGAGCTCGGCGTATTCCTTGCCCCGACTCAAACCAAGGGGAAGCGTGATGGCAGCCGCCACGATAATCGCTTGCCATCCCCAGAAATGAATTTTTGAAAGCAGATCGGAGGCAGTCCGCGCTTTGACCAGCCGCTGAGTTGAATAATAGATGCCCGCAAACATCATGTTCCCTACAAACGCGAAGATCACCGCGTTGGTATGAAGCGGACGCAGTCGGCCAAAAGTAAGCCAGGAAGTATTGAGGTTTGCCTGCCAAAAACCGAGCTGTAAGGCGATGACGACTCCGACGAGCATACCGATAATGCCCCAGAAAATTGCCGCCGCCATAAAGCGCCGGACGGTTTGATCTTCGTATTCGATGCGGATTTTGGAACTGGATGGGACGGGTGTGCTCACGATTTTTTGGATTCAGAAATTTCGGATTTATCTTGGGATTCCTCAGCGAGTGGTAGGAGGGCGTCGCGTTCACTGCTGGATTGGGTCTGGCAGGCTTGAATGAGCCAAAGCAGGAGGAAAAAGCTCACCAGTACGACCCCCACAAAAACGGTTAATCCGAGAACATTCATGGGCGCTTGGGGGTGTGGGGAGTGGGTTCCGGCTGACGGATGCGTTTCACGTCCGGGGGAGGCACAGTCTCATTGCGTGTGCATCGACAGTTTTTGCACCCGTCGCAGCGGTGATTTTCTCCCGGTGAGTGATGGCGCGGCTCCATAACTCCATTCTTCACGAAAACGCATCCTATTGCTCACCATCCCTTGCGCAAAGCTCACCACGGCTTGGCTTGTCCGAGGGATGGGACTGGGCTACCAATGAATGTGTGAGCCACTCTGAACCCCATTCGCTTTCTGAAAGGCTGTCTCAGTCGCAAATCCTGCGCGACTATGAGCAGGCATTTTCAGTGGCGACGGGCCTACCGTTCAAGTTTCAGTCCTCAGACAAAAAACGTCCCCCGACCAGTGGAAGCAAACAGGGGAATCCCTTTTGCGAGCACATGGCTGAAACCGAACCGGGGTGCCAAATGTGCATGGAAATGCAGTGCGAGATCACCAAAGACGGTCAGTCCATCGAAACCCGGAGTGCAGAATGTCCCGCTGGTCTTACGGATTCCGCGGTGCCGGTACGGGTGGGGGATAAAATTCTCGGATATTTGCAAACGGGACAGGTTGCGCTTCGTAGGCTGACTAGGGAGGATTTCCATCGAGTCACGGAATGGCTGCGCCGCGGTGGGGCAGACATGGATGTTGAAACGCTGGAACAATCGTTCTTCGCCACCAAAGTCATGGAACCAAAGCAGTATGAAGCCGTGCTTCAGCTTCTGGAGGTCTTCGCCCAGCATCTGTCACTTGCAGCCGAGCAAATCGCTACTCAGCAGGTGAATGCCGAGCCGCCCATGGTTCAGCGCGCCCGGCGCTTTATTGAAGAAAACCAGAGTGAGGACCTTACCCTCCAGGGGGTGGCCCAAGCAGTGAACACAAGCACGTTCCACTTCTGCAAGATGTTCAAACGCGCGACCGGCATGACGTTTACGGAACATCTGGCGCTCGTCCGAGTAGCTCAGGCCAAACGATTGCTGGCCAATCCTCAGCGACGAATTTCCGAGGTAGCTTATGAAGTCGGTTTCACCTCCCTCACGCACTTCAATCGCACCTTCCGACGGGTAACCGGCCAGTCACCCACGGTGTTCCGCGGCCAGGTGTGCGGAGCAAAAACTAGGAGAAATTAAATCAGCAGCCGCTCGCGAGGAATACCGTAGAGTTCAAAGAGGCGGACAATAGAGTCCTCGATGAGGTTGTTGGGACAACTGGCGCCAGCGGTGATGCCAATGACGGCGGGTGGCTTGGGCAGCCAGTTCTGCGTTTCTATCTCGCGATTTTCATGCTGCTTGAAATGCATGATGCGGTCTCCGGAAATCATCTTGGTCGCATTGCGGATGAAGTAAGTGCGCAGTACAGCCTCTCCCATTTCTGCGAGATGCGAAGTGTTGGAGCTATTGTAGCCGCCGACCACGATCAGAAGCTCCATCTTGGCTTGGAGCAGATCATTCAGCGCATCCTGCCGCTCTTGAGTGGCGCCGCAGATCGTATCGAAGAACCGGAAGTTCTGCGGTGCCTTTTCTTTTCCGTCGCGGTCCGAGATCGCGGCCATGACCCGACGCTGCACTTCTTCGGTTTCACCGCGCATCATCGTCGTTTGGTTCGCGACGCCCACGCGCTTTAGGTGAATATCGGGATCAAATCCCTCGCTGGTAGCACCTTGAAATTTCTCCAGAAACGCCTGCTTGTCGCCGCCCTTGCGAATGTAATCACAAACGTAATCCGTATCCGCGAGTGAGAGCACGACCAGATAATGCCCGCGTGAGCCAATCACCGCCCGACTCGCAGTGGCACGGGTTTCCTCGTGCGAAGCTTTACCGTGGATGATGCTCGTCATGTCATCGTTCGCATTTTGACGCACCCGTTTCCAAACACTCATCACGTCTCCGCATGTAGTATCCACGATCTGGCAGCCGCGCTCCTTGATGCGAGTCATCGTGGTGATGTCGGTTCCGAAGGCGGGCACAATGACCACATCCTCCGCGGTGAGTGATTCCACATCGACCTGTGCGTCCTTGCCGAGGATGTTCCGAATACCGAGCGCGGAGATCTGCTCATTCACCTCCGGGTTGTGAATGATCTCACCCAGGATAAAGAGGCGCCGGTCCGGAAAAACTTTTGCGGCCGCATAGGCGAGGTCGATGGCGCGCTCCACGCCGTAACAAAAACCAAACTGCTTCGCGAGGCGCACCGTAACTCCTCCGCATTCGAGAACTCCCCCGTTGGCGCGGATCCGCTCGACGATTTCACTGCGGTAATGTCCTTCCACCTGCGCCTGGACGGCATTCATGACATCGGGCGTGCGCAAATTAACGCGTTTGGAGACGTTGGCTGGCTGGCTTTCGGCGGGCATGGGGTTGGGAATCTAGATGGCGAAAGTAGAATGGAAAGCGCGTTGACCGTATCGGCAAGGCAAGCTTCGTCTCAGGCATGTTAAATTTCCCGGGGTGAACTCCTCGTCTACCGACAGCTTCAGCCTGAATTTATGGCCAAAAAAAGTTCGGCCCCCCGGCGCCGAATGGCAACCGGAGGGCCGATGTTCCCCCCAGAACGCGGCCATGTTTATACGAGTTCGTATTTTGGGCAAGGCATTTTTCCGTTTTTTCTAAAAAAAGCTTAGCCCGCGCTGACTTACCCTGGGAAAAAGGGGTAAAAAAGGAACTAACCGAGGTATTCCGCCACCTGCGCCTGCACCTCAGCCACTTGATCGAGCTTAAGCTCGGGATCAGGAATCACAAAGACCTCACCGGTCCTAACACGTTCATAGAAACGGAGTAACGATCCATCTTCACCGCGCTTTACTTCCCGTTCTTTGAGGAGGCGCTTCCGTTCGAGCATCAATGCCAGAATGTAACAGGCATTGGCGTGTTCAGGTTTGCTTTCTTCCATGTAGCGGCGAAGGAGGTCTTCGGCCGTCTGTTTGGTTACCGTTTCTTCCTGCTGAGCTTGAGGTGGCTCATACTTGGAACGCCAAAAAGAAAAGGGCTGAACGTTTTCGTTACGTGCCTTGAAAGCCTCCTCACATACATCTTCGCGCCGAAACTCCGCCTTTTCGTAAAAGAGCAGCGTATAAAAATACTCCCCTTCGGCGAAGGGGCGGGCGGTGACCGCGCATTGATGAGCGCGCCCTTGGATGGTCCAGTCGGTGGTCATTTCTGGCTAAAAGAAGGAAGGCGAAATTCGCGATTGGTCGAGCGGAGGTAAAGGAGGAAGAATCCGATCAGCAGGAGGACCGCGTTAGGCAACCAGCCAGCTACAATCGCGGGAACGTGATTGCCTTTGCCGAGGGCGAGGAAAAGGAACATGAGAAACAGAAACCCGAAGAAAATAAAAATGCTGCTGGCAACCGACACCAACACGGCGCGTCGGGAAAAAATAATTCCAAGCGGAGCGGCAATGAAAACCACGGCAAGACAGGCAAACGGAAAGGCGTAGCGGTGCTGAAGGTAAGTGTGATAGGGGGCAAGCGAGCGCTCGGGGAAGTCGGAGTTATTACGCAAATAGTCCCGAAGCTGCGGCACGCTGAGCTTTTCTGCATCCATCAGCGAACTCGCGATGCGGTAAGGTGTCTCGTTCCAGTTAGTGATGGTCCGTGAACCCTTCACGCCAAACTCTTTGGTCCAATCCTCCACCTGCCCCACAATATTTCCCTCCACGTCGAAGTTTTCCTTCCGGCCGAAATTCAGGTTCCAGACTTTCTTTTCGGGCGTGTAAAGCGCGTGGTGAGCATGCCAGCGAGTGACCACGTTTCCGGCTTCATCCAGCTGGGAAACATTCACGTTCTCCAGGAAGTTTTCGCCCAGCTGCATCTGTTGCACAAACCACACGCGGTTGTTCATGCGGTCCTTGAAAACATGCCCCGTAATCTTTTCCCGTTGGGCCGCCCGTTTGTCTCCCTTCGCGATTCGCTGGATGTCGCTTTCTCTCACTGCATCCGCTCTAGGGGCGAGTTCGTAGTTCAGCCAGAAGCAGATCCCGCTGGCGATCACTCCGCAAATGAGCAGCGGCATGATGATCCGAACCACACTGCATCCCGCGGTCAGCATGGAGATCACCTCATTAGTCCGCGACATGCGACTGAGGCAAAACAGGATGGCCAACAGCAGACCGAGCGGCATCGAAAGAAGCACGAAATTCGGCAGCTGATGCAGATAGTATCCACCGACCTGCTTCCAGTTCGCCTTGGCCTCGATGAAATCGGTCAGATTGTCGCTCAGATCGAAAATCAAGAGGATGCCCAGAAAGGCGGCGAAACAAATGAAGAAAGGCTCGAGAAAATTCCGGAGGACGTAGCGGTCGAGCTGGCGCATGAGCCCCAAGCTTTGAAAGAGCGGGGGCCTCTTGGCAAAGGGAAAAACGTGAAAACTGCAAATCCACGTTATGGTGGACTCACCCGGAGTTGGAGCCTTGCCCAAAATTTTCGCCACGTTACTTCTTATCACCGCGCATTTCCCATATCCTCTTCTCACGCATGACCATCCGCCACTTTTCCGCCGTCGCGCTCCTCGTTTGCACCATCCCTGCTTACGCCGACCTCATCATGGAGCAAACCATCGAGGGGCCCGACCAAAAGGATACGATGACGGTCTACATCAAGGGCGAAAAATTCCGCTCTGATGTCGGCAAGGAAATGTCGTCGATCAGGAACGTCACGACGGGCGACCAAATTTCCCTGCTTCATACCGACAAGACGTCTACCACGCTGACCGGGGCGCAGGCCAGGCAGAGTGCGGAATTGATCAAAAAATTAACGGCCCAGTTTGGCGACGGAGGAAAACCGGCTGAACCCAAACCCAAAGTGATCGATACCGGGAAGCGTGAGAAGATCGGTGAATATGAGTGCGTCCTGTATTCCTTCACCTACGGCGGCAGCAAAACTACCCTGTGGGCGGCAAAGGATTATCCCAACTATCAGGCGTATAAAGCCGAGCTGGATGTGCTCAATAAAACCGACGACCAGCTCGTGGATATGAGCCTGGTCGACGGCATGATCATCAAATCCGAGACCGGCGAAGGACCGACCAAAAGCGTCACCACGCTCATTTCTCTCAAACAAGCCCCAGTCGACGCAGCCATCTTCAGTATTCCTAAAGACTACAAGGTTGTGGATCCGGGCCGGTAGCCGATGAGGCGCCGCTCATCACCCAAAGCAGTTCCCGCGGGCTGAAAAGATCACTTCCTAAGTGACGACCCACTCCCGGGTCGGCTAAGGTCATCACTTCCCATGTCCTCCATCATCGAACATACCGATCCCATCAACGCCCAGATTCTTGCCGTTTCTGAGGACAAGATTTCCGGCTTTGTGCGCGAGCCATTTGTAGACATCGCCGAAAAATGCGGCCTGCCACTGGAAACGGTGCTGGAGCGGATCAAGGCCATGCTCGCTGCTGGGACCATCCGCCGCGTACGCCAGACACTGGTGGCATCGAACCTTGCCGAAGGGGCTCTGGTGGCCTGGACCGTATCGGAAGAAAAGCTCAATCATGCCTTCGATTGGATGTTTCAGAACGATCCGTTTAGCGGGCACGTCGTCGTGCGCTCTACCGACCAGCAAACCACTGGCAGCAACTATCGCCTTTGGACCACGCTGAAAACTCCCGTGGGCAGCGACATGGCCGAGCACTGCAAAGTGCTCATGCAGCATACAGGCTGCACCGCGTTCAAACTCATGCCCGCGAAAGGTATTTTCGCATTGGGAGTCGGGCACGTGCGCCGCAAAGTAATCGAACCCGGCGAACGTTCGGACGAGCCGGCAAAGATGATCCGGGTGGGCATCGTGGATCTCACCTCACAGGAGTGGGACATCCTGCTCGCGCTGAAGCGGGAGCTCACGCTGGACGAAATTCGGGTTGGACTTTGGGAAGACCGGGCCAAAGAGGCAGGCGTGGATCTGGAGACTTTCTGCCGGGTGGCCGAGGACTTGAACAAACGCCAGGTGATCGGCCGCTTCAGCACCTTCCTCGAGCACGTGAAGCCCTCCGCCACCGGCCAGCGCGTCACAAAATTCAACGCCCTCTTCCACTGGCGCGTGCCGGAAGGTATGCAACAACAAGCCGGTGCGGAAGCTGGACGCCACCCCATCCTCACCCACTGTTACTGGCGCGAAGGCGGTCCTGATTTCGCCAACGTCAACATCATGGCGGTATGTCATGGCACGGAAAAAGACCGCGTCCTCGAACACAAAGCCGCCATCGACAAAAACCTCGAAACGGCCGGCATCCCGGTCAGTTACACCAACGTCTTTTGGGGCGGCCGGAGTGAGATCAAGCCCAGCGAGATCTCACCGAAGGTGCACAAGGAGTGGATGGCGAGGTATGGAGCGGGGGCCATTGCGAATTGCGGATTGCAGATTGCGGATTGAAACCAGCCGGCCTGCAATCAGCAATTGCCTCACCGCTTCAACTTCCGCCTTACTGCCCCAATCACATCATTCATTTCACGCACCCTCAGTGCCGAGGCTACGGCGCAGAAGGCTGAGAGTCCGAGAACGATGGTCAGGCCGAGCGAGGTGGTGCGGAGGAGGAACCCCATGTGGTCCCAGCGTTTGAACATCGTTTCCTGACAAGCCCAGCAAACGAGGGCGAGAGCGTCGGAAGCGAGAAAGACTTTGAAGAGGGTGCGGAGCAGACGGGTGGTCTCCAGGGTTTTGGTCTCGCGAATCATCAGCCAGTAGAGCAGGCAGAAGTTGCTCAAAGCTACGCATCCAGTGGAGAAAGCCAGGCCGGTGTGTCCCCAACCGAGGTGGATGAAGAGAGAGTTCAGGCCGAAGTTCACGCCGATCGCGATAAAGCTCACCATCATCGGCGTGTTGCGTTTGCCCATGGCGTAGAAAGCGGGGGCTAGCACTTTGAGCCCGGCGTACGCCGCGAGGCCGATAGCATAATACTGGAGCGCCGCCGCCGCCTGATCGACGTCGACCGATGTCACCTTTCCGCGCTGGTAGATGACGCTCATGATCGGCTTAGCGAGCATCCACAGACCCACACTGGCCGGGATAGTCAGGACAAAAACCATGCGCATACCTTTGGCGAGGGCGGAGACGAAATTATCGCGTTCGCCGAGCGCGGAGAAACGGGCGAGCAGCGGCAGCGTGACGGTACCGACAGCCACCCCAAAGATCCCGAGCGGAAGCTGCATCAGTCGAAAAGCGTTGTTCAGCCAGGTAACCGAGCCCGCTTCACAGTGCGTGGCGAAGGAGGTATTGATCATCACATTTACCTGCACCGCGCTGCCGGCAATGACCGCAGGTGCCATGGTGCGTAAGACATCCATCACTCCGGAATCACGCCAGTGAAAGTCCAGCCGCGGCCGGTATCCGACCTTCACTACCGAGGGGAACTGGATGACCAGCTGAAGGAAGCCGCCAATGAGCGTACCAATGGCGAGACCGTTCAGCCCATGGCGGCCAAAGGTGGGATCCATCCACCAGGCGATGCTTACGCCGCCAAGGATGGAGCCGATATTGAAGAACGACGATGCCATGGCCGGCCAGCCAAAGACATGTTTGGCGTTGAGCATCCCCATCACCTGCGCTGACAACGAAACCAGCAGGATGAAAGGGAACATCACCGTCGTGAGATGCGCCGTGAGCGCCGCATCTTCACCGGTGAAGCCGCCTGCCAGCAGACCGATGAGTGGCCCGGAGAAAATCATGCCGAGCGCCGTGAGGAACGACATCACCACCAGGGTGAGCGTACCCACGCGGTTCGCCAGTTGCCACGCCGCGGTGTCTCCTTCCGTCGCCGTCTTTTTGGAAAAGACCGTGACGAATGCCGTGGAAAGTGCGCCTTCCGCGAAAAGATCGCGCAGAAGATTTGGGATACGGAAAGCTGTGATGAAGAACGCGAGGATCTTCGACTCAAACAGGTTGTTGAAGAGGACCTCCCGCGCGAGCCCGAGCACCCGAGAGCACATTACCGCAATGCCCACGATGGCAGCGGAGCGACCGGTTTTGTTCATTGAAGCTTGGGAAGAGGCGGGTTCAGCCACGGGCAGCAGCCTTTCTCAAGCGATCCATGATGGCGAGCCCCAAGCCTGTCTCCGGCACCTGTTCGGCCACGATGCGGTCGAGCCCTGCTTCGTCCAGGCGACGGAGCTTGGCAAAAAGTGTGGCTGCTGCCTCGCGGAAATCGGCGGTTGGACTCAGTACTTCAACGCGCTGGAAGCCAGGGGCCACATTATTCCAGGCGAGAAGGCCAACCTTTGCCCCCGCAGCGAGCGGGACGGCACCAGATGAAAGCAATTCCATCGGAGTGCGCGGGGCGTAGTGGCTTTTCAGCTGACCCGGTGCTTCGGGACGTGCACCGGTCGGGGCGGTATCCACTGTTGTAAAAGCGTTGAGTTGCTCGCGAGTAATCGGGCCATCACGCAGCACTAACAGCCTTCCTTTACGGACCAGCACTACCGTGGATTCAATGCCATGTTCCGTAGCACCACCATCCACGATGAGCGGGATGCGACCCTCAAGCTCTGTAAAGACGTGCGCCGCCGAAGTGGGGCTGATGCGACCGAAGCGATTCGCACTCGGAGCGGCGAGGGGCCTGCCAAAGGCTTGAATGATGGAGCTGAAAACCGGATGGGCGCTCATCCTCACGGCGACGGTGTCCAGCCCGGAGGTTACGAGATCCGGCACCAGCCTCGTGCGCGGCAGCACGAGCGTCAGTGGACCAGGCCAGAACGCCGCAATGAGCTTTTCGACCACGGTGCGATCAATCTCTGCAATCTCGGTGACTTTTTCCAGCCAGGTCGCATCGGGCAGATGCACGATGAGCGGATCAAAAAACGGGCGCTCCTTGCTTTCAAAAATCCTGAGCAGCGCATCCCGGTTCGTGATATCGCCCGCCAGACCATAGACCGTTTCCGTCGGCAGCGCGACGGGCTGCCCGGCTCCCAAGTGCTCCACCGCGTGCCGGGTCGCCAGGGCGACCTCGGCGGGCGTGGTGGAAGGGAGAATGGCTATCTGCATGATGACCCTCTCTCTGCTGAAAAGAGGCTCCGTTTGCGACGAATATTTTGCGCCCGGCAGATCGAATCGCACTCATTTCGAAAATGAACACGCTGGAAAATTTCCCGGTGACACGTCATGATGCCTTTATGAGAACTGTCGTCGCTTTCCTTGCCCTCCTGGTTGCCTCTCCGGCATTTGCTTTAAACACGGCCTATGAGGCGATGCGAGTGGTGGGACAGCAAAAGGGCGCGACGTCGCTGGAGAAGGTGGTGGAGGTTCGGGGAGTGGAAGGTGCGCCCCAGCCCACTCATTGGAAAATCACCGTGGTCGATGAAAAGAAATCCGGATTGAAAGAGTTCGATGTGGACGGAGTAAAGCTGGCGGGGGATCGCAGCGTAAAAAGCAACAATCCCGGCAAACCGATTAATTTGAACCAGCTAAATCTGGATTCCGACGGTGCCCATACCCTGGCCGATCGTGAGGCGAAGAAGGTGGGCTTTGCTTTTGATCGTGTGAACTATCTCCTGCGCACCGGCAGCGATGCCGTTCCGATGTGGCAGCTCAGCTTGATGGATACCCGCACCCGCGCCACCGCCACCTTTCATATCTCGGCAGATACGGGAAATATCGTAGGCACCGAGGGGCTTCCCAAGGTGGCGGCGACCGCCCCACCCGTCACCGAGCAGAATCTGCCTCCAGTGCCACCACCGCCAGCTCCGGAAGCCGAACGTCCTCCGGAACCAGAGCGTTCTTCAGGAAATAAGGTCACCAACTTTATCGACCGCGTGGGACGCCACATGGATCGCCGGATGCATCAGGTCAAAGAGGGTCTTCAAAATACTTTCTCTGGTGATGGCCGAAGCTCTGGCCCACAGCGTTCAGGCCCTGACGCTGGTCCCGAGGCACCGCATGCCGATCCGACTGCGGATCGTCCGAAGGATTAGGTTGGGATCGGGACGCAAAATGAGGATCGGATGGAACCGCGAAGTTCGCGGTTAATCTTTACGGGACCGCTCGCACGGTGACAGTCAGGCTGGTGGAGCGCCCCTCGTCATCAATGGCCTGAATCGGCCAAACGCCAGCAGCAGGACGCCAGAGGAGCTGTTTGGACGGCTCGCTGGCACCGAGATAAAGTGAACCTGCAAACCAATGCACGGAGCGCACACCGGCCATCGTGTCAGCATCCAGTGGGATGAAGTTTTTGGCCGGATCATTGGGGCGCAGCACGTAGGTGAGAGAGGACTGGGGCGAAAGAATCCGTGGGGGAGTGCCAGCTCCCATTGACGGGGTAGATGCGGTTTCCTCGACGGCAACCGGGATGCTGGCCCGCGGGAAACCGGCACGTTTGAATTGGGCCAGACGACGCGCGGACCACACTTCGTAAACTCGGCGCTGTGCAGTGGGATCGTCCTGCGCCACACGGTGACCAGCGCCATCGATGAATAGCTCGCGATGCACGGAGCAGGTGGTGATGGGAGATACGCCGGCAATGAAAAGTCCCTTAGTCTGGTGCGGGCAATGCGGACCGGCGAGATCTCCGGAGACAGAACAAATGCTGACCCGGGCAACTTCCGGCGGCGGACTGGTTGGTGTGGATTTTAGACCGAGACGCGTGACACTTTGCCAAAGCAGTGGAGCGGCAGTCTGGCGGGCAAAAAGACCGGGCATGGGTTTGCCATCAAAATTTCCGATCCACACACACAGCGCCCATTCACCTATTAAGCCACACGCCCACGCGTCACGAAACCCATTCGAGGTACCAGTCTTCCAAGCCAACCCGGCCGGCGCACCCGCCTCTGTCCCTCGCAGCGCGTCCAGCGTGAGCCAGCAGGCTGCAGGCGAAAGACCATTAGCAGGCTGGGCGAGACCGCTATAGAGCATGCTCAGATCTTCCATCGTCACCTCCGCCCCCCCGATCGCCAGCGCAAGTCCGTAGTCGTGACGAGGTAGTTTGACTCCCGCACGTCGCAGAAAACTCTCCAGTCCGCCGTTTGGCAACCGGGTCGCGAGTTGAACTGCCGGTACATTTCGACTCCGTCGCAGTGCCTCCCTGGCAGAAATGGGCCCCAGAAAATCGCGGTCGCTGTTCTCCGGATTATATCCTCCAAATCGAGTAGGTTCGTCATCGAGCAAAGTCCCCGGTTGGATGAGACCGGCATCGAAGGCCAGACCATAGATGAATGGCTTGAGCGCGGAACCCGGCGAACGGGCTGCGCGAACGCCATCGATCTGTCCCGAGATTTTGTCGTTCCAAAAATCTGCGGAACCGACGTAAGCACGCGTCTCGTGGGTTGGCACATGGACGAGAAGTGCCGACGCGTTACGAAGTCCTTGGGCCTGCCAGCGTCCGAGAAAATCGTGGAGACTTTGCTCAAGGATATGCTGCTGGGAAAGGTTGAGAGTGGTGCGCACAATTAAATCCGGTTGTTCACGCAATTTCCGGAGTGAAAAGTGGGGTGCCTGACGAGGAACCGGCGAAGCCGGAAGGGTGAACTCAGCATCCAACGAACTCGGCGCCTCTCCCTTGATCGCTCTCATGCGAGTCATGAGCCGGGCCTGCGCAGCAGCCAGGGCTGGATTCTCGCTCCGCCGCGGCTTTCGTTTCGTGGGGCTTTGTGGAAGCACACTCAAGGTGGCGGCCTCTCGGAGAGTGAGTTCGCCAGCCGGCTTGCCGCACCAGCGCCAGCTGGCGGCCAATGCTCCTTCGACATTCCCGCCGTAGGGCGCGCAGGTGAAATACGCCTCCAGGATTTCCTGCTTCGAGTAGTGACGCTCCAACTGTATAGCGCGGAAAATTTGGGTCAGCTTGCCCGGAATCGAACGTGTCTCCAACCGCCACCGCAAGCGGGCCAACTGCATGGTCAGCGTCGAGCCGCCCCCCAATCTTTGTCCACTCACGAGCCCCCAAGCGCCACGCAGGAGTGCACGCGGATCCGCTCCGCAATGGGTATGAAAGCGATGGTCCTCCATCTCCAGAGTCGCCGCAATCAACTCAGGCGAGAGATCCGAAAGCTGGGTCTTGAGGCGGTATTTGCCGTCGCTAGTCAGGGTAAGGTAAATCACCTCGCCATTGCGATCCAACACCAGCCGGGAAAAGGATAGCTCAGGCGGCAGGAGCGAGGGCTTGGGCAGACAGAGCCAGACCACTCCCATGACCATAGCGATTACCGCGACTGCAATACCGCAACGCCTCAGCCATCGCTTCCTCAGGAAGGCGGGAACATAAGCCCGTAGTCGCCCGAAATGTGATGTCTGGCGTGGGTGGGAATTCATGACCCGCCTCCGCCTTTCTTAAGACTTAAAACTCGGCCACTCATACCCTACTCCCTCGGCGTCACCGTGAATTTCCCGACGACCCCATGACCATGCACGGTGCGATCATACATGCTTTCCGCGTAGGATGCAGGAACAACGGCTGTACCGGCGCAGACCGGCCGCACGGCATAGAGGAACGTCCGGGTTTCATTTTCCTGGAGTCCGAAAAAGATCAACGCGCGATCTTCCCGCAGATCGATGTAGTCCGCCCCCTCCACGGTCTCGAGACCAGGCTCCAACGCGTCGGCTTCGTCTTGGGGGGCGAAATCAAATCCGCACGGCAGTAACTCGCTGAGCGCGAGGTTCGGCTGTGCTGTCTTCCCAAGATTGCGAATGGTGACCTTGATGAGCAACGAATCGCCCACCTTCGCCGTGGCTATCGGCTGTTCCTCGTTATCCAGGATTTCGCGGTGCACCTCGATGGTTCGGGTTTCGGGTTCCTTGGGCAGGGTGTGATCGAATCCCGTTTGAATCGCCTGATACCACGCGCCCAACTTCGAGTCGCTCTCACGCGCCAAGGACAAGCGCACCGTGCCACGATTAACCACAGCCGAACTTAGACCACCCTGCGGTTCCACCAATGCTTTGGCTTCCGGCGTGACCTGTGCAATCCCAGCCTTCACGCCACTCGCCTTGACCAGACTCGCGTAAGCCTTGAGCCCCTGCACACTCCAAGCCGCCGAGAGGGTGTGGAAATCTCCACGCTCGATCAGCTCGGTGATTGGCTTGAGTTCATCGTAACCGAACTGGCCCGCTATCTCCGGGAAATGCCGGCAAAGGATCGCGAACGTGGTGGCCTCGCGAGTCAGAGGCGACTCATAGTAAGTGGACCAGGTCTCCGGTGTCAGAGGTGTTGTACGTGCCTTGAGGTGGAGTCCGACCAGCCGCTTGGCTTCGTCTTCTTTTTTGAGGATCCGCCATGTCGCCGCGAGCCAAACCGCACTGGCATCACGAGCCCAAAGATCTCCAGGAATCTTGGCGGTCAGGAAATCACTCAGCTTCAGCGCATAGTTCGTCGTGACCTCCTCATTGCGGGTCAGCAGGTAAATGGCGGCCGCCTGCATACAAGCCTCATGGCGGGTTTGCCGATAGGGGTCGCGTGCCGTCGTATCGGGCGGAGTCACCTTCGCATCAGCCATCAGCCGAATCCTGCGCATTGCGCCGTCAAACATCGGAGCGGGCACATGAAAGCCAGCTGCCCGCGCTTCGACGAGGAACTGCGTGACGTAAACACTCAAGTAATCGAAGCCTTCGCCATCGCTGCTAGACCAATAACCAAAGCCACCATTCGAGCCCTGACGACTGGCCAGCTGATCAATCGCACTGGTGATTGCCTTCTTCGCCTCGGTTTTATCCAGGCCGAAGCTGGCCTCATCTCGCAGCACCAGCCATGGAAAAGCGCAGCTGGCGATCTGCTCACTGCAACCATACGGAAACTCGCGGAGATAGGCAGCCAGTCCTCGGGCCAGTCCGAGCGGCGTGGTGGAAACCACGACCTCGCGTTTGGAAAACTCACGATGGAAATCATGATCGACCTGTACGTCGTGGTTATTCGAATTGAACCAGCCGCTTTGCACCACGGTGGTGCGCGGAGCTCCCGGGCGGATGCTCATCGTGGACTGTTGCTGGACCCGCTCGTTATTCGCGCTGGCAACAAACTTAATTGCCGCGTTTCCGAGTGCATCCCCGGCGCGCAATCGGAAGTGTACCGTGGCCTCCTTACCCACCGCGATAACCACTTTGGGCTCCGGCTTTTCCACCATTTCCAATCCGCCTTCCAGCCCCGCGCTGACGTTGATCTGATCCGTGACGGCTGCACCCTCGAGTTGATTGGCGATGGTCACCGAGGCGGTGAATTCATCTCCCGGCGCAGCGAAGAAGGGCGCGTTGGGCGTGAGCACAAACGGACCTTTCACGATGGTGTGAGCCTTGGTCACTCCCACGGCGTCAGCCACCACCGCTGTCGCCATTACATTTAGACCGCCCGCGAAATAATCCGGCACGTCATAAAATAACTCCTTCCGATCTGGGCCGCTTTCTACAATGCCACTCCAGAAGATCACGGGTGCCAGCCGCTTCCGCTTGAATGGGTTGATCCCTGCGTTCAGTTCCGGTGGTTCCAGCGCTTCACCATCACCGCCGGTGGCGAGGGCGTTCTTTAAAAGAGTAAATTCCGGAAGCAGCAGATCGACCAATTGGCAGGTCCTGACTTCCAGGGCGGGTTTGTTCAGCAGTTTCGAGAGCGGCACCGGTGCCTGATAATTGGTCACGCGATGAATGCCTTCATCCACGGCCCAGATCACCACGTGTGCGGGTTTGGGGGTGGAAAGGCCGATCGTCAAACGTTCGCCGGGGCGCACCTGCTTGGGTACGTCCAGCTGGACGGGAATCACCCGGCGGTCATTGACCACCCGAAACGGTGCCACACCGGTGCTCAGCGGATTGGTGAAAATTTCCGGTGAATCCAAGCCACGCACAAAAGTGACGTGCACATAAGCGCCTCCCTCGATTCCTTCCGGCACGGTGATGTGTTGCAGACTAGAGGTTTTTTCCGATTTGAACCACCGCGCGGCCAGCACTTTTTCCCGCTCAATCGTGATCAGTCCACCTCCGGCAAACGGAGCGCGTACTGATACCTCCAATTCCTCGCCCGGCTTCCATTCTTTCGAAGGCAGGGTGAGTTCCAGCTCGGAGGTGCGCTCTAGGTTGCGGCTGGCGTCACCGGCACCGACGATATTGAAGGGGATCGTGAGGAGCACCGTTCCAGCTGGGTCCCGCCATTCATAACGAAAACTCCCGCTCTTTTTTGCTGCGAGCGCAACCGCACTCCGGCTCGCCGGCAGCGATCCATCCACCGTTTCCAGCTCCTCCTCGGTTTTCTGCGAGACGTAAGCCATGGTTCCATTGCTTTGTTTGGTCAAAACGGACACATGCCGCGTTTCCACCAACACCCGTTTTAAGCCCGGCGCCGCCACCGGTTTTGCATCTGGCCCTATCGCCATGATTTCCACCGGTGGAATGGCTTCCCGCGGAATGAACTCCAGATCGCCCTCCGCCTTGTAACCCAAAAGGTAAGGTTGCGGCGAAACCAGGGTGGTGAGGAACCCCTTCACACCCCGTCCGCCATCAGCCTCAAACCCTTCCAACTCGACGTTCACCCGCAACAACGGAGCCAGATGATCCTCCAACGCAAGAGCGATGCTCGCCTCGCCCTGCTCATCGGTTTTGGTTTCACCGAGATTGATCTCCTTTGGCTCAAATTTTTTCTCGTTGGGCAATCCAAAGGTCCAGCCGGGCCACTGCTCAAAATCGGGCGAGGCAGGAGAAATTCGCATCGTTCCGGTGACCCGTCGATCCGCCGCGGCGATGCCAAACAGCGTTTGTAGATTGATTTGCACACCCAGCTTCTCGGGTGAAAGCCAGGTCTGCACGCGATCCGGATCAAACTTCACCGCCATCTTCAACCGATCGGGCTGAAACTCTTCGACCCGAACCAGGATTTGCCCGAGGGAAGTCTCATCCTCTTCGCTATCTTCGTTGGATGCCTCCTTTGAGCCAGCCGGACGCTGCAACTCAACGCGCCATACGCCGGTGGGTGAAGTTTCCGTGGTCGGTAGCGTGAGCGTAAACAGCCCGTCGACGCCCAGCTTGATAGGATACCTGCCGACCTCTTCTTCCTTCGCATTGGTCAACACCACCTCCAAAGGCAGTCCGGCAAGGGTTCCATTCCAATCACGTTGCCGGACAATACCTCCGAGTTGGATCGGATCACCCGGGCGGTAGATACCGCGCTCGGTAAAAAGAAAGGCGTTCAACGCAGCACCCTTGCTCGCCAGAACACCTCCGACTTCGAAGCGCGAAGTTTCTACCCAGCGGTCAGAACGGCTCCACGCCATGAATGCGAGGTCGGTTCCTTTGCGGGCGACCAGTGCCACGGCTTGTTTTTCCCGCTGCATTCCATCCAGCGCGGGAAGGCTAGCCCGGCCCTGAGCATCGGTCACTGCCTCCGCCAATGTTTCGCCATTCCGCGCCACCGCACTGATTTGAACTCCCGCGACTGGTTCCCGCAGCTTGAAGGATTGGACAAAAACATCCCGGGTGCTGTCGGCGTTTCGCTTCGCGATTAGCCCCAGATCGGTAATCAGGATGAAACGCGCATCGGAGGCACCGGAACTTTCGCTATCTTCGTCTTCATCGTCATCGTTGGTGGACGGAGGTGAGGCCAGCGCGATCCATTGGGGATCGGGATCTCCTGGCTTGGCGGCACCGTCTTCCTCCGTGCGCCGCCGAACGCCCTGCACGATCAAATAATACAAGCCACGCGGCGGACCCACTTCCTCCCGCTTGAGTGCCGAGGTGAAATCAAACAACGAATAGTTGTTTTGGTAATCGTTGGGTTTGGCGATGGGCTGGAGGGTGTGGCTGAACTGCGCGATGTCCTCATAGCCGAAGCCCCCCTTGAACTGCGGCGCCTCAAACCGACCGCGAGTCTGACTGGCAAGATGGTTGATCTCACTCGCCGGAACTCTGGCCACCGTGTAGCGCAGATTTTCAAGCCCACGCGACTCGATGTTCAGCTTATGCTCGCCGTTGAACGCCAGAATTCCTCCCTCGCCCATGATCCGCACCTCCTTGGGAAATTCCGGCACCGTTACAAACGCGACGAAATCCTCCGGCGTTACAAATCCCCCCGGAGCAGGAGTGTCCTTCAACACACGGACGAATAAGGGTCCGGCTTCGCGTGGCTCCAAGCGGAAGCCAAATGTATCCGTGGGTTTTCCCGAGGTATCGCCGGGCACGTATTCCAGGGCGACCTTCGTTGACTTGGCTAGCACCTCGGCGGTCACGTTCTCCTTCGTCCAAGGGATCTCCTGATCTTTGTCATCCTTGGCGGGAGGAGGTAATTGCCACGCACCCACTCGAGAGACGACTTCCTTGCTATTCGCCTGACCTTGGCTCTCCAGGATGATGAGCTGCCGCAGTTCCTCCTTCTCCGTTGTGACGATCTGGGTCCCCGCTTTTCTGAAAAAGAATCCGGTAAAGCGCGAGGGCACGGTTGCTTTGGTCAGCTCCATTTCTTTAGTCCCATCGCCACCTGCCTTGGCGGTTACACCGGCGGTAAACTCGAACCGCACCAAATCCTCCTTGTCTCTCAATTGGATGAGCGGTGAGCGGAGATAGAAGCGCAGCGGATTTTTCTCGTCGGCCAATACCTCAGGCTTGCCACCTTCGACAAAAAGCGGAGTCCCACTGAGGTTCACTACCTTCAGGTGGCTGGTTACTTCCTCCAAGGTTACGGGCTGGGTGAAGAGCACCGTGGCGACCACCTGCTGCAGCGCGGGGTTGACGGGATTGATGTAAAAAGACTGCTCCTGAAAGCTGCAACCCAGCACTACCCGGGTCCGGTCGCCATCCGGTTTGGTGAAAGTTACTTTGCAGTCCGGCTGAAACCCATTCTCACCAAAGCTCACTTGATACTCATGAGGGGGGATCCACCCGGCTTCCGGTTCAAAGGACAAGGTTGCCGAGTCGACCCAACGCCAAACCCCGGGCGTTTTCGGGTTCAGTTTGACCGTCGAAGCAGGCGCCTCCTTGCCCAGCAAAGCCAGAGGGGCAACCGCTCCATTGAATTTGACCGTCAACGGATTGCCCACCGGCTTCCGCCCCTCCTCATCCCAGCGGAGTGGTGATGAAATCAAAGATGCGGTCACCGCGCGAATCGGCGGCTTGGATAAATCCCGGTGATCAGCCGCAGACGGCTTGGCTGGAGGCTCTGCGAGTGACGGCAGAGCGCCGCCAATCAGTGAGACGAGGGAGAGGACGAGGCACGAGGAGACAATACGAGGCATAGGAGAAGGACGTGAAAAGGAGCTAACCGTTAAGGAGAGATCGCCGCAGACTGGCGAGGCTGGTGGCATCATGCACCCGCAGAAGTGGAACTGAACCCGTTCGAAAGTGATGAGGCATTCAACAAACCGCTGATGTTTCGCTATATAAAACGGATTTCGGAAATTGCGAGTTGAGAGTGGGTCGATGGGGGCTGGGGAATGAATTTATTTAGCAATTACCCACCCTTACAGGGCCTTGTTCTTGCTCCCACGCGCCCGGATCCACGGCTGGGCTCGGGCTTTAAAGCACCAGCCAGCCTGGCGGGAAGCACGCCTCGCTGCCGTCACCGATAGCCGGAAAATCAAAAGGGCCGTAATTCACACGACCCTAGCACGTCGTGTGATCTATCTTTGGATTTTCGTTGGTTAACGACGAGCTGGACGAAGTGGTGGTGGAGTGGAAGCGTGGCGAATGAACATGGAAAATTCCGACGACATTTTTGATCCCGTGGATCACGCAAAATGGCTGCCGCCACGGGAGATATTCGCGCGGTTGGGTTATGTACCACCACCGGTGGAAACACTGGATGACTACCAACTGCCCGGGCGGCTCTGGGAGTTGATCTACGCCCTGGCAGGGCGGCGCATCTTTCTGTATTGGACCAATCATCTGGACGATCGGACGCTCTACGGGTGGCTCCAGAAATTTATCGATGAACCGGAGGCTGATGTTTCTCCCGAAGCAGAATCCAATTGCCGGGTCGATGTCTCGGAGGGTGGCACCGGTCTGGAGGAAGGGTTGCAATGCTGGTTGCGCTTCTACGCCGACGAGGAGATGCGCCGGGATTTCGCCCGCGATGATCCGGGGTTGATCATTCCGCCCCATGAGGATCCGCCGTTTGCCCACGATTATTTCCTGCCGGTACCGCCGACGCCCCGGCCCGAGGCGCACTGGGATAGGTCCGACGTCGAGGACGATCCCGAGAGTGATCCCCTTGGCCTTGAGCGGGTGGACCAGGAGATCCGCATCGAGAACCTGCATGTGGAGATTAACGAGATCACGGGTGGCGCGATGAAGTCGTTCGAGGTGGAGGACGTTCCCCCACAGATCGAGGAGCCGTTTCTGGAGCAGGTGCGCGATATCGAACGGCACGGATGGACGCGGCCTATTGAACAGCTCTCGGCGGAGGGCGTGGGTCCGATCCCTCCGGATGAACTCACGGATGAAGCGGTATCTGCAAAGTTATGGGAGTTGCTGCACAACCTCGCCTGTCGGAGTTTTTATTGTGTGTGCTCGGACCATCTCAGCGACCGTGAGATGTATGTCGCGCTGTGGAAAGAGGGGCTCCGCGAGGAGGTGACTTTGCCAGGACGGCGATTAAGGACCGGCGGTTGGTTTCACGATTTCATCGGCGGCTGTTCCGATGAGGACATGGAAATTTATCACCGGTATTACGCCGACGAGGAAACCCGGGCCCGACATGCGAAGGAATTTCCCGGGCTCCCTATGCCTCCTCGTGAGACCCCGCCGTATCACCGCGACTGGCGTCTGCCCAAAGGACCGTTTTGATGCGGAGTTTGCTTCCTCTCTGCCTCTGGCCTTGCTGTTAGGCTAAAACCCAAGAATAATTTTGTGAAACTGCTCGCACTGGAGGAAATTTACGCTGACCCGCACAAACTTGACCCATTTCTTGAGTCTGGCGAGCGTGTCGAAGTGGTGCGCGATGGACTGGTCGTGGCAGATTTGGTAGCCCGACATCAGAAAGGGGGCCAAAAAAGTGGTGCGGTTTCTCGGCCAGATTTCAAAGCACGTTTTTTGAAAATGTGAGGCGAAGAAGCGCTTACTTGCCCGGATTCCGTTGCTTCACAATTTGAGGAATTTCGCGAAGAACGCCGGATGTAAGCGCTTTTGCTGATACGAGTTTTCTTTTTGCGTTCTATTTCCCCCGCGACGTTTCGCTTCGTGCTGTGGAAAACGTGCAGTCAGCGGATGCGACCATCAAGATTTCCGGATTGGTGCGATACGAGTTTTTGCAGGCAGTTTGGTTTGAAGTATGGCGCCGCTCACGAGGTTTGGCTCATGGCTTCGACGCCACTCAGGCACAAAGCGGCTTGGCCGCGTTTGACTTCGATTTGGAGCAGGGAGTCTGGCATCAAGCCGCCCTGAATTGGGACGCTACTGTCGCCAGTGCAGAAAGGCTGATTACCACCCACACCGTGCGTCATGGAGCCCGCTCCATGGATCTACTCCACGTCGCCACTGCGCTTGAGCTCGGAGCAACGGAGTTTTTGAGTTTCGATCTTAAGCAACGACGAATTGCAGAAGCGGAGGGGCTTGTGCTGCCGCTTTGAGTTCAACGGCAGCAAGTGGCTACTCTTTCCCCACTTGTCCCGCTGCCAGCAGACGAGCCAATGTCTCAGCCAGGGCGGTAAGGGCTTCGCTGTTCGGCAGGGTGACGGTGAGGCGGGGGCGGCCCTTTTCATCAGGCTCCGTGCATTGCATCAGGCTGTTTTGAAACGCCGCGGTAGCCTCCGGATTGGGCGCGGCGGTGCCAGTGAGAATAAGGTCGCCGAGAAATGTGAACGCGGCGCTGAGAAGTTGTCCGCCCGATTCCGCAATGCGCTGACGCCGCTCGCTAAGCTTCGCCGCCTCTGCCGCGGCACGCTCCTCCGCGGAAAGATCAGGCGCAGCGGCAGGCTTTGCTCCGAGCAGAATTTCCAAGCGTCGTTTGAGTTCCTCCGTTCCGGAAACGAGCTGCACTTCCCCGAGATCGGAATCTGGATCCAGGACCGCACCGGCCAGCTCATGCTTGGCTCCCAGCGTGGCGAGCAGGCTCTCCTCCAGCGTGCGCTCGGTGACGAGGATGTAGACGTGGACTTTGCGCTTCTGTCCCAGGCGATGAGCGCGGGCGATGCGCTGATCGAGCAAAGCCGGATTCCACGGGAGGTCCACATTGATGACCGTATCCGCAGCCTGAAGATTGAGACCGGTCGAGCCGGCATTGGTGGTGAGGAAGACCCGGCACTTCGGATTGCCCTGAAACTCCGCGACCAGTTGCTTGCGCTTCTTCTGTGGCACCGAGCCATCGAGCCGCACCCACTCCGCCCCGAGGGCTCGAAGTTCGGGCTCGATGAGATTGAGCATGGTCGTCCACTCGGAGAAAATGATGATCTTGCGTGCGGGCTCGGCGATCAGGCTGGCGAGAAGTTCACGCAAGCGCTCGAGCTTGCTGGAAAACCCCGGAGCCTGTTTGTCCACAAGGAACGTGCTGTCCGCTGCCATCCGACACGCCATGAGCGCCCGCCTCAGCCGGAGCAGGTCCATCTCGCTGATGTAGCGTTTTTTCGAAATGCTCACCACCATTTGGAGATGAGCGTTGTGCAACCCGAGCTGTTCATCGGTGGAGGCAATGCGCACGATCTCCGTCGTACGCTCCGGAATGTCGAGGGCGACGGAGGCCCGGGTGCGGCGCAGCAGCACGGGGGCAATGTGTTTGCGGAGTGCGTCGAGATTTTTGTAGCCGAGCACCTTGCCAGTTTCAGTGGCGATTCGGTGACGATGAAGAAAGCGAAAGGCCGGACCGAGCCGACGGTCATCGACGAACTCGATGATGCTGTAAAGATCGTCAATGCGGTTTTCGATGGGCGTGCCGGTGAGCACGAGCGCAAAGTGGGAGCGCAGGCTCTTGATGATGCCACTGGTCTTGGCCTCCCAGTTTTTGATGCGCTGGGCTTCGTCGAGAATGATGAGGTCCCAATTGGTCCGCTCGATGCACAGGTAATCGCGGAGAACCTGCTCATAGTTGCACACCGTGAAGAATGCCCCATTCGCATAGTGCTGGGTGCGCTCGGCAGTCCTGCCGACAACGATCTGCACGCTGCGTCCGCTGAAGCGGGCAATCTCCGCCGACCACTGCGACTTGAGCGAGGCCGGACACACGATGAGCACCTTCTGAATCCCGGCATGCTGCGCGAGAAATTCCGCCACGCCGACACCCTGGATGGTCTTTCCCAGACCCATTTCATCGGCCAGCACGGCACGTCCGGCACTGGCTGCGAAGGCGATGCCATCGAGCTGGTAAGGCAGAAGTTCCGTGCGAAGCAGGGTTTTGCGCAGCGGATGGTCGGCAGGCCTTTTTCGGATCTCAGCGACCAGCTTGCCGAATTTTTGTTGATGCAGTGCCTGACCAATCCACTCCTCCGCATCGGGATAAATGACGACGCGTTCACCCTCGGCCTCTACCTTCTGAACGACCCTCCATAATTCCAGCGTCTCCTCCAGCGTGGTCGCAGATTTGTCTCGCCAAAGTTCGGCAAATTTAGCCACTCGCGCCGGAACTTTTTTGGGCAGCTCCATGGCCAGTCGGGCCGGACCGTCGTGGCGGACATGCACGGTAATCTGCTCCGGTCGATAAGGCCTAGCCAGCTCACTCGCAGTGTGCTTTTTCTTCACCCAATTGGTGACATTCAGAACATGCTTGCACGTGCCGAGCGTGTTTTTGCGAAAGTCCGGACAGGAGCAAAACGACTGCCCGCGTTTCATCCCACGCAACGCCACGCGGTAGGTCTTGCCGGAGATGGCGCTAAAGACGAGGTAATCACTCCACGGATTTGGAATGCCACCCACCCGGGAGATCTTCATTTTTTCCTCTCTCGCCTTCGTCTCGCGATCCGCGAGGGCGCGTTTCTCCAGTCCGGCTTCCGAAAGCAGTTCCAAGGGTTTCCCAGCATCCTCAGGTGGTGCCGCCGCGAGCCCGAGCAGTACTTTTTCCTCCAGAATCAGCGACAGCACCGCCGCGACATAAAGCTCCCCATGCTTCGTCTCCGAGCATTCCCATCGCACTCCATCCTTCCGTGTGGTGGTCCGAATCAGCGCCACCTTCACCTCCCTCCCCAATCCATGCATCGGCAGGGTAAATTCCAGCGTGGTGTCGTCCAGCCACACATACAGCCCCGGATCGAGATCGAATTTTGCCCCCTCCGCCATCAACTTCGCCCCTTCCGGACCCAGCCATTTGCAAGCCTGCACAAAGCTCAGACGGGAGAGAATATCGTGCAGGGTGAGCTTGGAGGTGGCTTTGACAGACATCCGGCGAATGAAGCGAGCGTGCGACCGGCGCGGCAAGTTTATCCTTCAGAAAAATGCGTCGGCAGGCGAAGCGAATGGCGAGCTTCAATCGCTCAAGAAGGGGCGGGATCAGCGAGCCGGTAGCTGGTGCTCCTTCCGCCACCTTCTGCCTGCACCACAATCCCACGATCACGGAGGATCGTGATATCCCTCAGGGCCGTATCTGCCGAGCACTTGGTGAGCTTCGCGTATTTGGAGGTGGTGAGCTTGCCTTCAAACCCGTCCAGCAGCCGATTGATCACCTTGCGCTGTCGCTCGTTCACCTGCTGTTGATTGATCTGCTCCCAAAGCTTCGCTTTGCGCAGAATGCTGGTGAGGCTGTTTTCCGATGCGTCCACGGCCCGACCCAGACAACCTAAAAACCACTCCAACCAGAGCGTGATGTCTATCCCACCTTTTTGGCTCTGCTCCAAGATGTCGTAATAGTGCTTTCGTTCCGCTTCGATCTGCGCCGACATGCTGTAAAATCGTTCCGTGGTTCTTTCCGCCTGCGCTAGTGTCATGTCGGCGATTGCTCGGGCAATGCGGCCGTTGCCATCTTCAAAGGGATGGATGGTCACAAACCAAAAGTGTGCGATCCCGGCTTTCAGCACTGGATCCACGCCACTGGCGGTTTCAAACCATTCGAGGAATGTGGTCATTTCGCGACCCAATCGATCAGCCGAAGGAGCTTCAAAATGCACTTGCTCTTTGCCAATCGGACCGGAAACGACCTGCATCGGACCAGCCTCAGGCGGACGCCAGGCCCCGACCGTGATGCGCTGCATGCCGCTGCGCCCAGTCGGGAATAAAGATGCATGCCAGTCAAACAAACGTTCGGACGTGAGCGGCTCTGCATGTTTTTGCGTGGCGTCGAGCATCATCTCCACCACGCCTTCCACATCCCGACTCGATGGAGCGGTGCCCGCCGCATCCAGGCCGAGTCGACGAGCAATCGAAGAACGCACTTCCACCGCATTAAGTTGTTCACCCTCAATTGCACTCGATTTGACGACGTCGGTTGTCAAAGTCGTCAGCGTCGCCTCAGCCCGCAGTGAAAACCCAAGACTTTCCATACGCCCCAACAACCTTCCCTGCCGATGTCGCACCTCGGCCAGCAAAGGAGAAAGCCGGACGTCATCCCGCAGAAGCTTTGGCCAGTTAGGATTTTGATGGATATAGCGCATATTCACCGCATGTTTCGCGGTGAATATGGCGTCTAATCACCGCATTGGCAAGTTCACCGCAAGAAATGCGGTGAATAAGCCTAATTTGCTCCATGAAACCTCAAATGAGAGCGGTATTTCGCCAAAAAGCTTTGGCGATTTGCCGAAGGATTTCCGAGGCAAATTCAAAGTCTCCCACTGCGCGATCCACGTGATTGTTGAGACCATCGGTGCCTACCTCCAAACAGAGCCAATTTTGCCTGGCGTCGCGGATCAGGTCGACGCAACCGAACGAATCCAACAGCCCAGCGGCGACGAGTGCCAGTTGTGCGGCGGCCTTCGCACTCTCGGGAGCTTCACCCATGCGCACATACTCGGTACCCCGTGCGTGCGCCACCCAAGGCGAACCGGACCTGCCTGAAGGGTAGCGGCGCACAATCCACCCGAACATTTCCTCACCCGCGCAATAGAAACGGTAGACTTCTGGTGACGGCATCTCAATGAATTCCTGCGCCACAAAGAGCGTTGGCCAACCTCTTGGCTCTTTACTGTTCGTGGTTAACAATTGATGTCCGTTGCCACCACAGCCGGTTGGAAATTTGAGGCACCACTTTGAAGTGGAATTTTCCCGGATAAACTCAACTACATGTGAAAAATTCTCGAGGCACCGAATGCTTTTGAATGCATCCGCGAGCAACTTTTTGTCTCCGGCGAGTTCGATGGATCGCAGTGGAACGAACGTATCAACGACATTGGCCGGGCTCGGATTTTCAATCTACAGCACGTAGTTGAAGCACCGTGCAATTGGCGAGACTTCGACACCGATGGCCGCAGCCAGCTCGATAGCAACAGGCTCAAACGCCCACGCTCCCCGACCTCCATTCACCACCCAGCATTCTGCATTCTGCAGGTGAAAGGCTCATCGTTTCGTACGAACGCCCTACCGCAGGAACGCCTCGTGCAGACCGCCGTCCACGGTGATGACCTGGCCGGTGGTTTTACTGAGGCGGTTGCTGACGAGGAGGAAGTAGGCTTCGGCCTGGTCGGCGGGAGTGATGGGCGATTTGGTCAGGGTGCGGTCGGCGTAGAATTGCGCGAGCTTGTTGACCAGCGACTCCGTCTCCTCGTCGTCCTTGTAGGGGATGTTGTACTTGGCGAGGGAGCCGATCACGCGGTCACGCGGGAACATGGCGCTGCCTTGCACAACGGTCGCGGGAGCGACGCCGTTCACGCGGACGAGCGGGCTGAGTTCGATGGCGAGCTCGCGGACGAGGTGGTTTGCGGCAGCTTTGGAGCAGTCGTAAGCAACACTGCCTTTCTTCGCCACAGCAGCGTTAGCGCTAGTGGTGAGGACAAGGTTGCCGCGCAGGCCCTGCTCTTTCCATGTCTTGGACGCTTCGTCGCCCACGAGGTAGCTGCCGGTGACGTTGATGCCGAAGGTGAGCGCCCACTTGTCGTCGGGGATGTGGCCTGACGTGTCGCTCGGCACAAAGATGCCGGCGGTGACCGCGATGTGATCGAACCCACCGTAAGCGAGCGTAACCTGATCGATCATCGCACGAATGCTGGCGCGGTCGGTGATGTTGGCGGCGAGGCCGATGGACGGTCCGCAGCCGGAGATGCCAGTGCCGGCGACGCCAATGCCTTGTCCGAGTTTGCCGGTGAGCTCCTTGGCGGTGGCCTCGGCGGCTTCCTTGTTCAGGTCCACGCAAACGATGTTCGCACCTTCCTTAGACAGACGATGGGCGGTTTCCTTGCCGATGCCGCTGCCAGCGCCGATGACGATCACCGTCTGGCGGGCGAGTTCCTTCTCGGGAGGCATGCGCTTCAGCTTCGCTTCCTCGAGCAGCCAGTACTCGATGTCGAACGCCTCTTGTTGCGGCAGCGCGATGTATTCATCGATCGCTTCCGCACCGCGCATCACTTCCACCGCGCAGTTGTAAAACTCAGCCGTCACTCGGCTCTCGGACTTGTCCTTACCCCATGCCACCATGCCGAGGCCGGGGATGAGCACCACGGTCGGGTTCGGGTCGCGTTGTGCGGGCGAATTGGCGTGTTTGCACTTCTCGTAATACGCCGCATAGTCCTTGCGATACTGCACGAGACCGTCGGCCAGCTTCTTCTTGAGCGCGGCGAGGTCCTCGGTCTGCGGATTCCAGTCGACGTAGAGCGGCTTGATCTTCGTGCGGAGGAAATGGTCGGGGCAGCTCGTGCCGAGTTCGGCCAGACGCGCGGCGTCCTTGCTGTTCACAAAGCGGAGGATCTTCTCGTCGTCCTGCACGGTGCCGACAAAGCGGCGCAGCTGGCTCACCTGACCGCGCAGCCAGGGCAGAATCGCAGCGAACTTTGCGTTGCGATCGTCTTGAGCGAGCGACTGATACTTCGCCCCGCCAAACGCCTTCGCGTCGCCACCTTTGGCGGCATACTTCTCTTCGATGTAAGCAGCGGCGGTCTCGATGAATTGGAGCGTTGCGGTGTAGCAGGCCTTGTCGTCGTCATCCCACGAGATGAACCCATGCTGACCCATCATGATCGCCTTCAGTCCGGGATTCTTTTTCTCGATCTCCTGCATCGCCAGACCGAGCTCAAAGCCCGGGCGCATCCAGGGCACATAGGCCATCTTGCCTCCGAAGATCTCCTTGGTCAGCGCCTCGCAGCGCTTGCTCGCGGCGATGGAGATGATGGCGTTCGGGTGCATGTGGTCGACATGCTTGCCGGTGAGGAAGGAGTGCAGCGGGGTGTCGATCGACGACGCACGCGGGTTCAGGTTGAACGTCGTGTGGTTGTAAGCGGCCACCATGTCGTCCTCGGCCTGTGACTTCAGTCCTTTATCCGTGCGAGCGCCGTAGCTTTTTTGCAGGCCGATGAGTTTGCTTTGATACAGCGAGGAGAAAAATTCGCGTCCAGCTGTGCGCAGATCGCCGCCCGAACCTTTCACCCACAGCACCTCCACCTGCTCGCCGGTCAGCGGATCCTTCTCCATCACCTTCGACGAGGTATTGCCCCCGCCGGTGTTAGTGATGCGCTGGTCGCTGCCGAGCATGTTCGAGCGATAAACGAGGCGGTCGGCAGCACTGAGCGAGGCAACTTTGGCGTCGTCCCAAAGGAAATTCACGTATTTGAAGGCGGGCATGGGGATTAGGGTGTGGGTGGTTTGGCGAAAAGAGCGCGCAGCCTGCAACGCCGGGACGTATGGCGACAAGGCGATTTATGATTAACGATTCATGATTAAAGATTTGGGGCGGCACGCCCTTCCAGCCATTCAGGGGCGGGGATCAAGTATCGCAATGCCAAGAACCCGTCTTGGAATTCCAAAAAAATATGAATCCATGTTACCGACGCTGAGCTGCATTGAGCCGTTTGCATCAACATCATACGCCCAGTAGCCCCATCTGGTCTTGGGGCCATGGATGTGCACGGCTTCCAAAGTGGGAGGGTAGGAACCATGTTCCGCGTGGTAACGCTCAATGACTTTCAGACCCATATTCGCGAACCTTGAAAGCACAGGCTCAACCAGCATACCGAACAAGCCCACCGCAGCGAGGATAGCCAGCGAGAGCAATAATCGAAAAGTGCTTTGGGGCTTGTTGGCCATATGGAGGATATCCCATTTTAGCCAAGAGAGGTCATACGTCGCTCCGCGACGCATCAGCCCTCACTCCTCCGGCAGCGCCTGCCCTTTCGTCTCCGGCAGGAACGGCAGCACCAGCACCCCCAGCAGATAAATCCCGCTGAGCCAGCAACAGGCTGAGCGGAAGCCTTCAAGTTTGGCGTGGGCGTCGGTGGCGTTGGCGACGAAGAAACCGGTCAGGATGGTCTGTACCCAAGGTCCGCTAGCGGCAATGAAGCGCCCGACGTTGTAACAGAAGCTGGTGCCGGTGCTGCGCAGGCTGGTGGGAAAAAGCTCGGGCAGGTAGATGGCAAAACCGGCGAAGATGGAAAACTGAAAGAAGCCCATCAGCGGAATCATCCAGAAGATGTCCGAACGCTGATTGAGATACTTGAAGACCAGGATGGTGCTGAGCATCGCGCAGATAAAGGCGGCGGCGAAGACCGGCTTGCGACCGAAACGATTGGCCGCGGCGGTGAACGCCATCATGCCGAGAAAGGCGCCAACGTTCTGGATGCCCAGGGTGACCGACGACCAGATGGTGCGGTACCCGGCCTGTTCGGCCGCAGGAACCCCCTCGGCCTTGAGCGCGGCAGCGATGACGTCATTGATCAGCTCCACACTAAATAAGCCGATGCCCCAAAGGCCGATCACGGCGGCAATGCACATGGCCATGGCCAGCAGCGCGCGTCGACGCCAGCGGAGATCACCGAGTAGGGCGGGATAGGAGCCGAAGCGCACCCCAGTCGCTTTTCCCTCGGCTTTTGCTTTCACCCACTTCTCCGGCTCTTTCAGCCGCATCTGGATGAAAACACAGAGAAACGCCGGCAGTGCACCGATCACGAACATGGCCCGCCAAGCCGTGCCGGGAACAATCCTACCGAGCTCAAGGTAACCAACCGTGAGGCCGATGAGCGCAGCGGTCACATTACCAACAGCCGAGAGCGCCTGGAGCACACCGAGCGCATGCGGCCGGGCACGGTCGGGTAGGGAGTCCGCTACCAGAGCGACCGACAACCCAAACACACCCCCCACTCCTACGCCGGTAATAAAACGATATGCAGCGAAATCCCAAAAACCCTGCGAGGCGGCCGAAAGCCCGGTGCAGACGGAATACATGAGCACCGTAAGCGTCAGCGTTTTCGCCCGGCCTATGCGGTCGCCCACGGCACCAAAGATCAGTCCGCCGACGGCCCATCCCGCCACAAAGATCGCTGTCGCAATGCCCCCCGCTTTCTTAAGTGCCACTGGATCCGAACCCTCCGGCATCAAAGCCTTCATTGCCGACGGCCGGGCGAGATTAAAGAGCTGCTGATCGAGGCAATCGAACATCCAGGCCAGCGCGGCCATGGCGAAGACGAACCAATGGGTCCAGTTGAGTTGTTTCCACCAGGGGGAATGCGGGGAGTCCATGCGGGGGCGCAGCCTCGCGGGACGGCAAATCCCCGGCGAGAAAAATGTGGAGGTGGCTGTGACTTCTTCTGGCTTCACCCCGACTGACTCCAACTCGCCGGACTTGTTTTGCCCGCTTGCCTTTTGGCTCGGTGCTCGAAAAAGTGCGCCATGCCTGTCCACGGCTCTCATTCCACGGTGCCAGAATGGTTTTGTCTGCGTTCGCAGCCCGGACGTCAAAACGTTGCCGCTGCACATCTGCGCTCGTTTGGAGTGGAGGTCTTTAATCCGCACCTGCGTCAGCGAAAAGCCACCCGACGTGGAGTGGAAATGCGCGCGGAGCCCCTCTTCCCGAACTACCTCTTTGCGCGCTTTGTTTTTTGGGAGAATTTCCGCCGGGTGCGCTATGCCTTCGGCGTGGGTGACATTCTTCGCTTTGGCGATGACTGGTGTGTACTCCCCGAGAACGATATTTCCGCGCTCCAGAAACAATGGGGTCCAGGGGAAGCCCTGGAAATCCGGCCTGACCTCCAGCCCGGCCAGCGCGTCCAGCTCAGTGGCGCGCTCTTTCACGGAATGGAAGCCACGGTGCTTTCTACCCTGCCCGCACGCCAGCGGGTGAAGGTCCTGCTCGAATTTTTAGGCGGGCTTACCGAGGCCGAAGTGGAGGCCGCCGAGATCGTTCCTCTCCTCAGCCATCCGCTCGTCGCATAAACGCCAGCTTTTCCGGGCCGCGCTGCTTCCCCAATCAGCGCTTTTTAACCATGGCCCCCACCAACCCAAACTCTCCTCCCGAAGGTCTCGCCGAAAATTTATGGTGACCGACCGATGGCGGCAGCTTGCCCAGGAATGTTTTGCGCCTGCCCACCTGAGTTCGGTCCCAGGAAAAAATCCTGAATTTTAGCAATACCCAGACTTGCTGAAATGATCCCACCGTTTACATGCTTCTCTATGGTAGGTTTGCATTTGCATCGAAAAAGTTTCTCCCAAACCAGGATGAACCCATCGATTCGCTAACCCCGCCCCTTCCGAAGAACTATCCATGGCCAATTTTTTCCAACGTCTGACGTCCCTTTTCTCCTCCAAGGAGCCCGCCAAAAAGATGACGGACGCCACCTTTGCCGATCTCGTGGAGGCCTTTACGGAGCGTTGCCAGAAATGGCCCGTCGGCAAAATCGTTCAGGCTTCCAATCCCCAACGCTTCGGCGTGCTGGTTACCCCCTGGCTGTCCGCCACCGCACCTTTCTTTTCTCTGGAGTGTGCGATGCTCATCAAGCGCACAGGCCACATTCCGGTGATCTTCTACGACGATACGGATCTGGCACAGGGCCCGACGGATCCCAATCACGCCGCCCTGTTGCTAGCGCTGATCACCGAACAATTTGCCGGTTGGGAAATTCGAATGGCCGAACAAGCCAGGCCTCAATCCTATGTCAGCGACATCACCCTGGCAGGTCCGATTTTTCGCGAAAACTCCATCTGGCGCGCGCGCGGTGCGTTGCGTGCGGAAGGATTCATGGCCGATAACCCCGCCGCGAGTGCGCGAATCACCAACCATGTGGGACAGGTGCGTGGACTCATCGCTTCGGCCAATCTGGATCGGTTGTTCGTTCCGGGGGGCATCTTTGGCCTCAGTGCGATCTATGTGGCATTGTCCCGGGAGCTCGGCATTCCTTTTACGACCTACGATGGCAGCCCTGGGCTGCTCAGGATGTCACAGAACGGCGTCGCAGCCCATCTCTCCGACATCCCTCAGGCCTTCGCCCATCTCGCCAATCACCTCGATACACAGAAACGGGAAAAGGTGGCCGCCGCGGCCAAGGCGGAGCTCGAAGACCGTATGCAGTCGCGCGATTACCGGCGTTACCAATCTGTACCCATCACCGGCAACGCAGACCTCAGCTACGATATTGTTATCCCGCTGAACATTCGTTGGGACTCGGTTGCACTGGGTCGCCAGCTCGCTTTCAAAAACGCCACCGACTGGTTGGAATCGGTCCTGAATTGGGTATCCGAGCACCCAGACATCAAAGTTTGTATCCGCCAGCATCCGCGCGAACCCCGGGAGTCCAACAAAAAAGCCGACACTCTTGCGCCGCTGCTCGCTCGTTTTGCCTCGCTGGGTAATCGTTTGCGTTTCGTCGCGGCGGATGAGCCCGTCAACACCTACGACCTGATTCGTCAGGCACGGGTCGTCCTGCCGCACAGTTCGACCGCGGGAGTGGAGGCTGTATTGCTGAACAAACCGGTGGTCCTCTCGGCCGCGTGCTATTACGAAAACCTCGGATTCTGTAGCAAAGCCGCCAACCGCTCGGATTATTTCGCCTTTGTGTCTCAGGCTCTCGATGGTGGACTACCCATCTCGCCCACCCAACGTGATGATGCTGCGCTCGCCTACTATCTCAGCCAACGTTGTGCGCTCATCCGTACCTGTCTCACCGCACACAAGGAAGATTTTCTGGAGTGGGTGCAAACACCACCGGATAAACTCTGGGCGCAGGCCGAAACACTGGATCTTCGATCCGCGTTGATCACCGGCGAACCTCTCTCGCTCGTGCGCCATCGCCGTCTTAGTCAGGCTCAGCCTCACTGAAGGTCTGATCGTCCTGAACATGCCTGAAACCCCATCCACCATGGAAACATGGGACAAGGAGATTGTCCCCCGGCGCGGCTTGCTCGCCATCCCGTGGCGCGAGCTATGGCGCTATCGGGATCTCATTCTGTTGCTCTCCAAGCGCGATCTCTCCGCGCAGTACAAACAAACGGTGCTCGGCCCGGTCTGGTTCATCATCCAGCCGTTGCTAACCACGCTGGTCTTCAGCTTTCTCTTTGGCCGCGTAGCGGGACTGGGCACCGACCATATTCCGCATTTCCTCTTCTACATGGGAGGGCTGGTGCCCTGGGCCTACTTCAGTGATTGCGTGAACAAGACGGCCCACACTTTCACGCGTCACGCTCCGCTTTTCGGCAAAGTCTATTTCCCACGCCTCGCCGTCCCCCTGGCGCAATCTCTCACGAGCCTCGCCGGATTTGCCGTGCAGTTCACCGTATTCATGATCGGCATCGGCTTTTATCTGGCCAAGGCTCGCTGGTTTCCTGACCCCCTTCATCCCTTCGTGTTGAATCCCAACTGGCATGTCATTCTGCTGCCCGTCTTTCTGCTCCAAATGGCGATGCTAGGACTGGGGGTTGGCCTCATCATCTCCTCCCTCACCACCCGCTACCGCGATCTTGCCCTGGCCGTTGGCTTTGGAGTGCAGCTCTGGATGTATGCGAGCTCGGTCGTTTTCCCGCTGGCCAAAATCAAAGAGGTTAAGTTCCGCGCGATCATGGCGCTCAACCCCATGGTCCCCACCATCGAGAGCTTCCGCTTTGCCTTCCTCGGCGAAGGCATGGTCACCAAAATCCAATTCGCCACCAGCCTCACCACCTCCGCCCTGGTCTTCCTCATCGGCCTGATCATGTTCACCCGCACCGAACGGACGGTGATGGATACGGTGTAAAAATGACGAAGGACGAAATCGGAATGACGAACGCATGAAAAAGGACGTCCTCGAGTCTATGCCTTGGGAAACTGAGGACTCTCAAAACGCGGAAGATTATGCTCAAACCACTGTGCTTCATGAGGAAGCATCTGCAAAAGCCCCGGTTTTTGATCTTGATGAACGCACGGCAACATTTGGCGAGGCGATTATCGATTTCTGTAAGCAGATTCCTCGCGGGCCGTTGACCAACCGTATCATTGATCAGCTTGTTGGCTGCGGCACGAGCATCGGAGCTAATTACTGTGAGGCCGACGATGCGTTTTCGCACAAAGAATTCACTGTTAAGATTAATATCTGCCGCAAAGAGGCACTTGAAACGAAATTCTTCCTACGGATGGCAGTGCGAGCCGTCCCGGAATTAAAAGCTGATGCCCGCTTGCTTTGGCTCGAGGCTAACGCCCTCGATCTCATCTTTTCGAAAATCTTTAGAACCGCGAAGTCGAAGAACGACTAGCATTCGGTTGGCATTCCTCATTCGTTCGTCATTCAGATTTCGCCATTCGTCATTTTTTCATGTCTATCGCTATCAAAGTCGAAAATCTCGGCAAACACTACCGTCTTGGCGAAATCGGGCGGCGTACGTTCTTCGCGGATTGGCGGCGGAAACTGATGGGGGCGAAAGACGATGAGAAGAACTCGTTCTGGGCGTTGCGGGACATTAACTTTGATGTGCCTCAGGGGGAAGTCGTGGCGGTCATTGGACACAATGGCGCGGGGAAATCGACTTTGCTCAAAATCCTCTCGTCCATTACTTCACCTACGTGTGGCTCGGTGAAATTGCGCGGACGGGTGGCTTCTCTACTCGAGGTCGGCACAGGGTTTCATCAGGAACTCAGCGGACGGGACAATATTTACCTCAACGGAGCGATTCTCGGCATGACCAAACGTGAGGTCGCATCGCGCTTCGATGACATCCTCGCCTTTTCGGAAGTCGGAAACTTCATCGATACACCGGTGAAACGCTACAGCAGCGGGATGCGCGTGCGTCTGGCCTTCGCCGTAGCCGCTCATCTGGAGCCTGAAATTTTGATCATCGACGAAGTCCTCGCTGTCGGCGACGCGTCCTTTCAGCAGCGCTGTATCGGGAAAATGGGTGAAGTGTCGCGGAGCGGGCGCACGGTGCTGTTTGTGAGTCACAACGCTGCCGCGGTGGAAAATCTTTGCACCCGCGGACTGGTGTTGAACCGCGGCCGAATGGAGTTCGATGGGACGCAGTCCGAAGCCTTGCGTTACTACGCCAATCGCCATGCGACCGCAGGACGTCCCCTGGCCGAACGCACGGACCGCACAGGCTCTGGCGAAGTGACAATTACCGCGCTGGAATTTCGGGACCGAAACGGCCAGCCCACACAGACGGTATCAGGTGGTGAAGGCTTGGAGGTCCGACTTTCCTATCAGCGCAAAGGGGAAGCGGATTTTCCACGGCTTTGCTGTGAGTTCATGGTCACCACGCATCTTGGCGCGCCGGTCTTTAATCACTCGAACTGGTTCACTGGCGAGACGTTCGGTGCGCTGCCGACTAGTGGCACTTTCGTCTGTCAGATTCCCTCACTGCCGCTGCCCGAGGGGAATTACAAGGTGGATATCGGAGTATACCCGCTCTACCGCCGCCGCGCACCCCTCGACGTCGTAAAAGGCGCCACGGAATTGCAGGTGCTCAACAGCGACTTTTTTGGCGGAGGCAAATCGCCAGCGCTCACCGACGGCGTCTGCATGGTGCCCGGTAAATGGAAACTCGAGTCATGATTAATTCAGAAAATTCCCGCTGTCTGAGCGGACGTGCCTTTGATCCCACCGGGCGGGTTTATCTCCAGGGCGATGAGATCTTTCGCGTGGTCTATCCTCAGGCTGCAGACCGCGTCCGTAAAATGTTTGCGAGCGGGCTTGTCGCCCGGTTGGTCGAACGTGGGCTGTTGGTGAGCACGGAGATCAAGGAGGAGGGAGACGAACTTGTTTTGAAACATGAGCGTGCCCGCTTTTTGACCGGGGCACACGAGTGGCCATTCACCTGTCTGCGGGATGCGGCGCTCGTTTGGGTGGAATTGAATCTCGAACTTTTGGAGCACGGTCTCGGTTGTGTGGATGCTCATCCGGCGAACTTCACCCAAATCCATGACTGTGCTCCGGTGTGGCTGGATTTTGGATCGATCGCGCCGCTCAAGGATGGCCAGGCCGGCCTCGCGGAATTCCGCCGCTTCTTTCTCAACCCGCTCCGCCTCATGGCCCGAAGCGCACCGCTGACTAATGTCGTGCGAACACTCCTGCGGCATCAAGGCCTCTCCGATTACGAATGGTGGAGCCTGCGCTGCGCCGCGCTTGGACCGATCGGACGCAAGCTTCAGGGTGGCGTTGATACGATTCGTCGTTGGTGGACACGTCAGGCTCCGAAACCTGCGGCGGACGGGCTGATCGAAAGCCGGAGACCAGAGCTGCTCGCGGCACGCGATTTCCTGGAATCCTGGGTGCCAGCCAAGACGCGGAGTTTTTGGGGAAACTATCAGGTCGCCGATGGTGCGAACGCGGTGGAATTCAAGGAGGAGGATCCGCGGCAAAAGAAAATCAGTGAAGTCATAGAGAGCCTTCATCCTGCGACACTCATCGACCTCGCCAGCAATGCCGGACGCTACAGTTTCCGCGCGGCCTCCTTTGGGGTGGATGTGCTGGCATTGGACTTCGACGAAAACGCGGTGGCTCATCTTTACCAACTGGCGCGCAAACAATCCTTGGGACATCGCATCGCCTGCGGTTGCGCGAACGTCATGCACGTACCCTACGAACGGTCAGGGATTGCCCGCCAAGCCGACCTCGTGCTGGCCCTCGCGCTCACTCACCACCTTGCACTAGGTCAGGGATTTTCCTGGGAAATGATTTCCACGGCCCTCACACGCTACTCCAGCGAGGCGCTGCTCGTGGAATACATGCCCAACGGGCTTTCTCCGAAGGGTCCGCCCAAAAAACCATTGCCCGATTCGTATGCGCGCGAACATTTCCTCACCGCATTGAAGAAGCACTTTACGGAAGTAGAGGTCGTCGCGGAGTTTCGTCATGCCAGCCCCCGCGACCTGATCCTCTGCCGTGGCAAGCGCCGCTGAGCTCATTGTCCGCCCCGACAGCTCAAGCCAGCATCTCAAAATCCTCCCGTGAAGCCCGGTGCCATCCTTCTCGCCCGACTCGACTCCACACGTCTGCCGGGCAAGCCACTGCGGAAGTTCGCCGGGCGCCCACTCCTCGACTGGTTGCTTGATCGCGCACGCGGGGTTGCCGAATGCGTATTGGCCACGAGTGATCGGCCTGTGGACGATCCGCTAGTGGAATTTGCCGCCTCCCGAAACCTCGCATGTTTCCGGGGGGATGTGGACGATGTTGCCGGGCGCGTGCTCGGTGCTGCTGATCAGCAAGGCTTCACGCACTTCTTTCGACTGAATGGCGACAGTCCATGTGTCGTGCCAGAACTCGCCCGCCGGGCGCTTGCGCTCATGGAGTCGGACCCCACGTTGGACTTTGTAACCAACCTCCGTCCGCGGACCTACCCTTACGGCGTGGCTTGCGAACTCTTCCGAACCGATTCCTTTCGCGCTGGTTACGCGCGTATGACCGAACCCGGGGAGCGGGAGCACGTGACCCCCTTTTTCTATGAACACCCCGCGGATTTTCGCTTTGGCGCGCTCACTTACGAAGACACGCCGCTTGATCATGTTCGCCTCACCGTGGATACCGGGGAGGATGCGCTCTTTTTTGAACAGCTCTTTCTCCGTGCCGGTGACCGCTGGACATCCTGGACGCTCCCAGAAATAACCAACGCCGCCGCCGCGATCCGCACCAGCGCCATCTCCTGATTTTACAATTCCATGTTCAACTTATTTTGCATTCGCCCCAAAGGTTTCAACATTGGCAACGACGCCATCTTCATGGGCTTGCAGCATTTCATCCACGCCGCGTTCGGCCAGGTGGTGAACCTGATCTCCCTTCCAGCCACATCGCGTTACGAGAGCCAGGCCAAGGGCGGTCTCACTGGCAAAACCATTTACGAAATCAACCAATATGGGCACGGCGTCATCGTGGGTGGCGGGAACCTTTATGAAAATGGCGAGCTGGATGTAACCCTGGACGCGCTCAAGTCGCTGGAGGTGCCACTCATGTTGGTGAGTTTATCCCGCGGTCGCGTCTACAATCGCCGTAATGACCTGGTCGAGCGCACCGATGTCATGTCAGACCGCATTCTCAAAGCTCTGCAGGATCGCGCGGATTATTCGCTCGCCCGGGACGGTGCCACGCACGCCCACTTGCTCGGACTCGGTTGCTCCAAAGTCCAGCTGGGTGCCTGTCCCACGCTCTTTCTCAATCGCCTGGAAAATCATCTCCCTCCGCTATTCGCCCATGAGCGCGGCGAAGTCCTGATCTCGGTGCGGCATCCGAGCCTGATGAATATCTCCCTGCGCAAACAGGCCGAGGTGGTCGATGACATCCGCGGGATCGTCGCTCACCTCCGCGCAACCGGGCGCAACGACATCCGGCTCCTCTGCCACGACCACCGCGATATCGCCTTTGCCGCTTCCTTTCCGGATCTGGACTACGTCTACACCAGCGACATTTACACTTACCTCGCATTGCTCCGGAACTGCGCCCTGAACATCACCTACCGGCTGCACAGCGCCCTGCCTTGTTTCAGCTATGGCACTCCTTCCATTCACATTGGTTACGATGAGCGCGCCAACAGCCTCATGGAAACCGTCGGCCTCGGTGGCTGGAATCTCAACATGGTGACGGCCAAGAACACGGTAGCTGAAGTCGTGGATCGCATTAAGCGCATCGACAGCGGGGAATTCCCCAAAGTCCGCGAACAAGCCAGTCAGGTTTGGGAGAAATTCCACGGCGTCATGAGCACTACCTTCGCAAATTTCGCCGAAGATGTGACGAAGTATCGCGCTAGTTGCGCAAGCTAACCGCCGCTCCGATTACGCATTTTCAAACCTTCCCTACTCTCCATGCCACACATCATCGCTGAAGCCTGCACCAACCATAACGGAAATCTCGCCAAGGCCCGGGAGCTCGTCGATATCGCAGCCGCTTCCGGTGCGGATTCCGTGAAGTTTCAAATCATCAATCCCGAAGGCTTGTATCTCCTCAAGCTGCGCGACGAAAAAGGCGCATGGGCGGATAATGCGGTGGTCGCGCAACGCCGAGAGGCCATGCTGACCGATGACGAATACCGGGAGCTCGCGGCTTACGCTAAAAGCAAAAAACTTCCGCTCAGTGGTTCAGTGTTTGACCGCAAGAGTCTCGACCTTCTTTGCGAACTCGACGCTTCTTACATCAAGATTGCCTCAACTGACTGCAACAACTACCCCCTCCTTGCCGAGGTGGCGGAACGCGGCCGGAAAATTGTGCTCGCGACCGGCATGGCCAGTCTCGGCGAAGTCGAACGCGCCGTGCAGACCATTACGGGCAAGGGCAATCAGGACATCGTCCTGCTGCATTGCGTCAGCGTTTATCCCTGCCCACTGGATCTGACGAATCTCGGCTATATGGCGACTCTGCGGGCGGCGTTTGGCCTCCCAGTGGGCTTCTCCGATCATACCAGCGGTAACGTCGCTGCTGCCATGGCGGTGGCTTTGGGCGCGGAATGGTTTGAGAAACATTATACCTGGGATCGCACCGCGCCGGGCTTTGACCACGCCAACTCTCTGGATCCACAACAGCTCAACGCTTACGTCGCTGACATTCGCGCCGCAAGCATCGCCATGCAACGGCCCGCAGCCAAAGTAAGTGAAAAAGAGGCCGGGGTTCGCGCCCGCGCACGCCGCGCCTTGCATGCGGCCCGTGATTTGAAACCCGGCGAGGTACTTTCCGAACGGGATGTTCTCATCGTTCGGCCGGAGGGGCCGCTGGCACCGGGGGATCTGGGACTCGTTCTCGGGCAAACTCTCCGCAAGCCCGTGACCCAGTTTGAGCCACTCTCGCTCGAACATCTGCGCGCCTAAGCCGCCTCGGAGGCATCCTCCGTTATTATTTTGAAAACGCTTTTCCTCTGCCGGGGGTCGCTCCAAGACGGCCTCGGACATGTAACCCGTTCCCGCACCGTTGCGGAGGAAATGCAGCGGCATGCAAAAGTGCGTTTAGTAGTCATTGGCGATGGATGTGCCACTCCTTTGCTGGCAGGCCGCGATTTGGATTTTCTGAGTGTCGCCGATGAATCTGCCGCCTTGCGCGCGGTGGATGATTTCGCGCCTGATGTGGTCGTGTTTGATCTGTTGCGTTTTGATGCCGCTGCCACCAGGGCACTCGCCGCACGCGCCTGCACCGTCAATCTCTCGCCGATTTTTGACTCCATGGCGGAGGTCGCGCTGATGTTTCACCGCACCGCAAAAGCCGGGACTCAATGGGCGGCCGGCCCTGAGCTGCGGGCCAGCCTCGGCTACGCCGTAGTCAGCAGCCACACTGCGCGTATCCCCGAACCGGTCTTTGAGCATCACGCCAGCGACCCCACGCTTTCCCTCGCGATCTCAATGGGAGGCACTGATGCGGCCAACAAAACCCTGCGGGTGCTCGAGGAACTCAAGCAGTGCCCATCGCGCCTCCTTATTTGGCTGCTTCTTGGTGAAGGCTACGCGCACAGTTATCAGCACTTGGTGGACACCATGCGAGGCAGCCATCACGAGATCATTCTCGCCAAGACCAATGCCAGCATGTGGCGGGTACTGCATCTTTGTTCGCTCGTGCTCCTCGCTGCCGGAACCACCACCTACGAGGCAGCCTATGCCGGCATTCCCTCGATCAATCTGCTCGAGAATCCCTCCAACTATTTTTTGATCGAGGAACTGGTGGAAAAAAACGCCGCACTTTGCGCGGGACGATCCTTTGATGAATCACTCCGCGCGCTGAATCGTCTCATCACTGACCTGGATGGAGATCGCCCGCGCCTTCGCGCCATGCACCGCGCCGCTCAATCTTTAGTAGATGGACAGGGCGCAGCGCGCATTGCTGACGAAATTGCCGCCTTCCACGCCGCCCGTGCATGACAACCGGGACGTCGATCCTTGATTCGCTCGTTGCCTCGCTTCCCGATCTGGCCCGGGATCGTGCCCAGGAAACTCCGGAACAGCACGCACCCAACGACTTCTATGGCCATGCCACCATGCTCAAGGAATTCGTCGGGCTTCCTGCCGCAGATCCATTGCGCCTCAGCATTCAGCATGGCATCCGCCTCGACCGCGGTCATTGGCTCCACGATTACCACAAGGAACATCGGATCGGAGTGGTGCACAGCCAGTGGCGGGCAGAGGTGGTCGCGCCCCAGGTGCAGCGGCGCATTGTCCCCATTGGTCCGTACATTCACTACACTCAATCCCTGCTCACCCCCGAGGAACTTGCTGACACTCGTGCCAGACTGGGACGGACTCTACTCGTCTTTCCGGCGCACTCCACGCACTGGATTGATGTCGACTACAACCTCGACCAATTCTGTCAGCAGCTCTCCGCAGCTGCGCAAGGCTTCCAGACCACGCTCATCTGCCTCTATTGGAAAGACGTGCTGCGCGGGATGGCGACGGAATACACCCGGCGCGGCTTCAAGTGTGTCACGGCCGGACACATGTTCGATTGTGATTTCATGAAGCGGTTGCGCACTTACCTAGAACTCGCCGACGCCACGCTCGCCAATGAGGTCGGCTCACATCTCGGTTACTCGCTCCACTTGGGCAAACCCCATCAATTGCTTCCTGCACAACTCACCCGGAGCTCAGGTAATGCCACGCGGGGTGCGGAGAGCAGTGCAGATAAGCGCCTGGAGATTCCGCGTTACTTTGAACTATTCGCTGGACCTCCGGAAACGATCACCGATGAGCAGCGGACGTTTGTCGGAAAATACTGGGGATTCGCCGACGTCAAAAATGCAGGGCAAATCCAAGAGCTGATCGCCGAGGCAGCCGCACAGCGAGATCGTCATGTCCGTCGGGCTGCCTGGCGCAGAAGACTGGGGCCACTCGGTCGCTTTATTTCTGATTGATTGTTTTCACCGCCTTCGAACACCAAAGTCATCTTTCCGTGAATCGCATTTTATCTTTCAAGTCCACCCGCACTCCATGATTGCTCGTATCACCCAATGGATGGAACGCCGTCGTCGTGCCGCCACGCGTGCGAAAGAGGACGCGGAATTTGCGCAGCTGAATGCACGTAAAGCCGCTGGCCAGCGCACTCAGGGAACGGACTTCGCCCGGGCGCAAATTTTTCTCGGACGCAAGCAGACTGTCGGTGCGATCGAAGCGTTGAAGGAGGAGCTGCGTTATTTCCCTGGCCACACAGAGGCCGCCACACAGCTCAAGGCTTTGCTCGATGCCCAGCCTGCTCCGGAAATCGGCGGTAATGCAGAATTCCAGGAACTCTTCGCGGCAATCAAGCCTTACACCATGGTCGGCTCAGCACGGTTGCTCTCGTTGTATCAGCTCGCTCTGGACGTGTGTGAACGCGACCTTCCCGGTAATTTTGTGGAGTGCGGTGTGGCCGCCGGTGGCTCTTCCGCTCTGGTTGCGGCCGTGATCAAACGCCACAGCAAACGCCCGCGCCGTCTTTTCGCCTGCGATACCTTTGAAGGCATGCCGGATTCTGGCGCGGAGGATGTAGCCTTTGGCGTGCAAGCTGGAGCGAGTGGCTGGGGGAAGGGGACCTGCGCAGCTCCGGTGGACTCGCTTCGCGAAATTTGCGCCAAGCTCGATGTGACGGAAATTGTCGAGCCTCTCCAGGGGTTGTTTGCCGACACCCTGCCGGTTCATCGCGAGCGCATCGGAGCAATCGGATTCCTCCACATGGATGGCGACTGGTATTCCAGCACACGGGACATTCTGGTGCATCTCTTCGATCAGGTCGTGCCTGGCGCAGCTATTCAAATCGACGACTATGGTTACTGGGATGGGTGTCGCCGGGCTCTCGCAGATTTCGAACGAGAGCGGGCGATCAAATTTGAACTCCGTAAAATTGACGAAACGGGTGTTTGGACGACGAAATAAACTTCCGCGCTTGGACCCTACGACGGCTCTGGCCGGGGCACGGCTCCGGTGCTTGAACCTCGGGTGTGGCGCACGCTTTCATCCGGACTGGGTGAACGTGGATCTCGCGCCCTCGGACTCGCGTGTATGGCATCACGATCTGCGTGAGCCGCTGACGTTCGATGCAGACACGTTCGATGCGGTTTATCACTCGCACGTGCTCGAACATATCCCGCGTGACAAAGCACCTGGATTTCTTCGCGAATGTCTGCGTGTCCTCCGTCCGGGCGGTATCCTGCGCGTCGTGGTGCCGGATCTGGAAACCATCGCCCGACTTTACCTCCGCTACCTCGAAGCAGCGGATGGTGATGAGACCGCCGGGCGGCGGCACGAGTGGATGACGCTCGAATTGCTCGATCAGATGGTGCGCGAAGAAAGCGGCGGGCAAATGATGTGTTACTGGCGTCAAAATCCGATGCCCGCCGAAGACTTTGTGATCGAGCGGATGGGCGGGGAGGTGTTGGGGATGCTGGAAAAACTTCGGCGCCCGGGAGGTCGTGCCCCAGCTCCACCACCGGCTACTCCAGAGGAGGTGGGTCGCTTCCGTGCGAGCGGCGAGATTCATCAGTGGATGTATGACCGGGTATCCCTGCGTACGCTGCTCACCGGCTTGGGATTCACCAGCTTCCGGGTCTGTAAGGCAGGGGAATCAGGCATAGCGGACTTCCCAACCTTTGGCCTTGATACCCTGCCGGACGGCTCCGTGCGCAAGCCAGACTCGCTTTTTGTCGAGGCGGTCAAACCGTAATGCGCGTTCTCCATTTCAGCACTTACGACCACATCGGTGGAGCTGCTCGCGCGACCTTTCGGCTGCACGAAGGGCTGAGTTTGCTGGGGGTAAAATCGGATATCCTGGTTCGAAAAAAGAAGTCTGCAGACAATGATGTCCACGTCGCTCCCTTGTTACCACGGAGACAATGGCGATTTTGGAACTTCATCGAAAACGGCTGTCTCAATGCCCATCGCACCTCGCTTTCGAACACCTTTTTCACCGCGGGCTACCCTGGGTTTGATCTGGCCGATGAAGAAGTAGTTCGGCAGGCCGACATCTTGCATTTCCATTGGGTAGGCCACTTTCTTTCGCCTCCTGCATTGGCAGCGCTGGCAAACCTTGGCAAACCAATCGTCTGGACGCTGCATGACCAACGTCCGCTCACCGGCGGCTGCCACTTTTCCGCAGGGTGTGAAGGCTACACTCAAGAATGCCGCCAGTGTCCACAGCTCGACGTGGACCCTTTCGGATTTCCCGCGCGCAATCTCCGCGACTTGCGAGAGTTGCTGCCAGCCAATGCCTTCACCATCGTGGCCCCCAGTCGCTGGCTAGCTGATTGTGCGCGCCGAAGCGCACTTTTTCGCCAGAGCCGGGTCGAGGTGATTCCCTACGGTATTGAGACTGATCAATTTTGCCCGATGGACCAAGCCCAGGCGCGGGTCCAGCTGGGACTCGATCCAAAGCGTTTTCACGTGCTCTTCGGTGCGGATGCAGGCTCGGAAAAGCGAAAAGGTGCCACCGAACTCATCGCCGCCTTTCGTCATCTACTCGCGCACGCTGATCAGCCGGAAAACATCACCCTTCTGTGTTTCGGTGAAATGCCGACGGCCTTTAGAGAGCTCGGCTCACAGGTGCATTCATTAGGCTATCTCCGATCGCCAGAAAAACTGCGCGAAGCTTATGCAGCCGCAAACGTTTTTGCCCTCCCCTCACTGGAGGATAACCTGCCGAATACCATGCTAGAAGCACTTGGTTGCGGCACTCCAGTCGTAGGATTCAACATTGGTGGAGTCCCGGATGTGGTTACCGATGGAGTTACCGGACGGCTGGCTCCCGCAGGTGACACTAAGGCATTTGGTGAAGGGTTGCTGGAGATTTATCGAGATCAGTCGCGCACCCAGGAACTTGGTCGGAACGGAGCGCAACTGATCGCCTCCCAATATTCGCTCGCCACCCAAGCCGCGCGCTATCGGGACCTATACGCAACGCTTGCACCGGTTCCGTCCGTGCCCAAAGCATCGAAACTTCCCCGTACCGGCCCTCATGTGCGCGCGGCACTGGCCGGGCTTTTCCTCCACGCGTTGAAATCCCGTATTTGGCCCCAACGTAGCGCCTCTCATCGCTAAAATTTCTCCTCCACCTAACGTGCGCATTTCCATCGTTACTCCTTCGTTTAATCAGGGTGCTTTTCTCGACGCCGCCATGCGTTCGGTCTTGGACCAGCAGACTGCCAACGTTGAATACGTCGTGATGGATGGTGGTTCGACCGATGGAAGTGTGGAGATCATCCGCCGCTATGCAGACCGTCTCGCTCACTGGGAAAGTGCGCCGGACGCTGGCCAATACGATGCCATCACCCGGGGCTTTCAGAAAACCACGGGCGAAGTCATGGGCTGGTTGAACAGCGATGATCAATACACTCCATGGGCGCTCAATATTGTGGGCGAAATTTTTGCCCAGCATCCGGAAGTGCAATGGCTCACCACCCTTCGTCAGTTCCGGTTGGACGAACGTGGTTGGCCCGTCCGCTCTCTGCTTCATCCAGGATTTGCCCGTGGAAGTTTCCTGCACGGCGAAAACCTTCCGGAACGTGGGGCTTTCGCCACGGGCTTTCTGCAACAGGAGTCCACGTTTTGGCGGCGTTCGCTTTGGGAAAAAGCGGGTGCACAAGTCGGCCTGGGATTCCCGCTCGCGGGTGACTTTGAGCTTTGGGCGCGTTTCTTCGCTCATGCCGAACCAGTGGGTGTCGAGGTACCGCTGGGAGGATTCCGTTTTCATGGCGCGCAAAAGACCGGGAATCGCCAGGACGTCTACCTCCGCGAAGCCAACGCCGCCCTCGCTCATCATGGAGTTCAACGATGGTCGAGCCTATTGCGGCCACTTCGAGCCTTTGCACATCACCATTTACGCGGAAAACCCGTCCGCCTCGCGGCTATGATGGGCTTGGTGTTTCCCTCCCAGTTTGTCCGGCACGACCGCAACAGCGGACAGTGGAAGCTGCTGCGCACTTACATTTAACCTAAAATAAACTCGCCGGCCTCAGCCTCGGGTTTCCTAAAGTTCTTTCGAACTGATTTTCAAAATCGTGGTCATTGTCCGTTAGAAAAATTCTCAGTCCCCCCTTGCTCCGTTAGTCTCTTGTCCGTTTCCATCGTCATCCCCAGCTACAACTCCGCCGCCTTCCTCGCGGCTGCGGTAGAGAGCGCCTTGCGTCAAACAGTCCCCGCTGAGCGCGTCGTGGTGGTGGATGATGGCAGCACGGACAACACTAGTGAGGTTTGTCAGACGTTTGCCGAGCACATTGATACGATCTGCGTACCAAATGGTGGGGTTTCCAAAGCCCGGAACCTCGGAGCCTCCTATACGAAAAGCAAATGGCTGCTCTTTCTCGATGCTGACGATCGCCTTCTCCCAAACGCGCTGGAACATTTGATCGCTCGGAGTCGGCAAGGAGACTTTGGCGTCGTCCATGGGAGATCGATTTATTTCGATGAAGACAACGGCACGCGCGTCGAACATGGCGTGGGCAAAAGTGAAGGTCCCGTGCCGGCTGCCACCGCTGCGAACTTTTGGAAAAGCGCCATCACTACACCCGGCGCAGCCATCATCCGGCGGGATGTGTTTACCAAGGTCGGCGGATTTTCCCCGCACTTCGACACGCTCGCGGACCGCGATTTTTGGATTAAGGCGGGAATGGTCAATGAATTCGGTTTTTACCCAGGAGCGGTCATTGAAAAGCGCGTTCACGCCACCAACATGTCCGGCAATATCGAGCGGGCCCTCCAACAGGCAGCGGAAGTCCAACTCGGATTTCTTCAATGGTGCGCAGATCGACAACTCAGCACTGCCTTTCTCCGCACTTCACCCTCAGGGATAATGGATAACCTGCTACGCAAGGCTCTGCGCGTGGTCAGCCTTGGCGGTTTGCACGCAGTATTAAAAATCGCCCGCGAGAAACATCTCAACTCGGTCACCATCCAGCGCGCCCGCTTCTACGCCAAGCTGCCTCCCCGCATTTCCCGGCTAATCCTACGCCTGCGCTCTTTTGTCGTAAGGCATTAGACACGGGCAGGAAATTGAAAACAAAGCGCGGTGCGGATTGAGAATGGTTCGCTGCAGGTCCAAATTACTGAAGACGTTCAATCCAGAATAGATCTGCCGCGGACTATTCACCGCTCACAATTCACCATTCACCCCACGCTCCTCCCACCTCCCTCATTCCTTAGTCAAACCCACCTTGCACCCCACCCCGCCGTTTTTCTCCGTTGTCACGCCGTCTTTTAATCAAGGCGCATGGCTGGAAGGCTGCATTCAGTCGGTGCTCGCACAGCGAGTCACGGATTTTGAACATCTGGTTTTTGATAACTGCTCAACCGATTCCACTCGCGAGGTGCTCGCCCGTCACCCGCACGTCCAGGCGCACATCGAGCCCGATACCGGGCAGTCCAATGCCCTGAACAAAGCGCTGCGTCTCGCACAGGGAGAGATTATTTGCTGGCTGAATTCTGACGACCAATACCTGCCCGATACGTTCGCCACGGTCCGTCGGGAATTTTCTAAACCAGGGGTCGATGTAATCTACGGTGATTGTGAGGAAGATTTTTGCGACGGGGGCGCTCCACGCATTCGGACCGCCCGTTTCCCCAGCCGGGAGGATTTGCTCATTTGGTGGGAAAAACGCACTGACCTCCTCCAGCCCGCCGTCTTCTTCCGCCGTAAGCTACTCGAAGAAATCGGTCCTCTCCGCGAAGACCTTCATATGGTCATGGATACGGAGTTCTGGTGGCGGATGTCGGAAAATCATCCCTTCCATCGTGTCGACACACCGCTGGCCCGCCAGCAACGTCAGCCCGATTCCAAAACGATCAAGCACGTGGCCCGGATCTATGAGGAGAAGGAGAAAGTTTTTGCTCCACTCCTCGCAGCAGCCCGTCCTCACGATGCCGCCCAACTGAAGTGTGCCCGCCACCGCGGCATGGGCCGTCGCTGGCTCGGCCTTGCCCAATCAACCGCGCAAACTGATCCCGTCATCGCACGCGACTTCCTCGCTCGCGCCAGACGTGAAAATCCGTGGCTCTTACTTTCTCCGCGTTGGTGGCGGACAAAATTGAGCTCCACCCATTGGTCGAAATGAATCCCCACCAAATCGTCGCCATCATGCTCGTGCAAAACGAGGATCAGTTCCTTCGCCGGGCGGCGCTGAACATTCTCGATTTTTGCGACCGCATCCTGATCGCGGACCATCAGTCGCAGGATGGCACGCCGGAAATTTGTGAAGAGCTGGCGCGGACGTCTTCGAAATTTGAGATCTATCGCATCCGCGATCCGCGCGAATCACATGAGATGTTGGTCCCCCTTACCAATACCCGCACTTGGGTGTTTGGAGTAGATGGCGATGAGATTTACGACCCGAGTGGATTGGTCAAAGTCCGTGCGCGACTACTGGCGGGTGAGTGGGACCAATGGTGGACGGTGTTTGGCAATGTGCTGAACTGCGATTCCCTCGACGAATCCGCTCGAACTGCCAGTGGCTGGATGGCTCCCCCATGCCGGAGCATGACCAAGCTCTACAACTTCGCCGCGGTCGAACGCCTCGACCCCGCGACCAAACATCGTCTCCATGGACGCCACGATGTCTTTAACCCCGGCTGGTCTGCCAGCGCGCGCCACGAACTTTACAAAACGACGCCTTGGGAAGATGCCGAGTTCCGGTGCCTGCACACCTGCTGGCTTCCGCGCAGTTCCCGCGACACCAATCCCTCCCGCCGCAACGTCACCGAGAGTCTCGGCCTGATTAACCGCCTGAAAACACTTGCTGCCCGTCTAACCGGTCGTACGGCAGAGAGTGACTACAAAATGGAAAAGTACCGGCGCGGGGAGCATGTGACAGTGGATGCGGAGTGTTTCATTGGATAATGATGATCATCGCCGATTTTCAATTTCCCACTTACGAAGCCTTGGAGCTCGCAACACAAGCGCGGACAGACATCCATACATTAGAAACCGTGCTATTTTGGGCGGCCATCCCCTTGGCGCTTATCCCGCCGCTGTCGCTCAAGTGGAAGTGGATAGTTCTACGATCCATAGTCATCACTGTCGCCTTGTGGGTCAGCATGGTGCTTTTCCGCGTTGAGTTCGAGGTTCCTTGGAATCGCATCGTTTTTGACCTCGAGCAAACGAACGAGATGTACGATGGCGTAGGAGGTAACGCGGCGTTGCTTTTGTTAGGCTGGGTATTTCCCTTCATTCAGAGTTTAGGAACACTATGTATTTTGAGATTCTCGGTCTCTCTCCGAGCCAGATTTCAAAAGCCTGCCGTGATGAACTAGATCTACGATCAATTATCACAAGCCCTTCCCATAAACTCACTCTCATGAACCCCATCCCTGACAACAAACTCGCCGAGATCAAAAGCCTGCTGCTGAGCGGCAACAAGATTGCCGCGATCAAGCTTCATCGCGAGCTCACCGGGCTAGGCCTGGCGGAGTCGAAGAGGGTCATCGATCGCCTTGAGGCAGAGATGCGTAGCACTATCCCGGAGCAATTCACCAAGCCAGTCGGCAAGGGATGTGTGAGTGTGGCTCTAACAGTATCCCTAATTTTCGGGCCGGTTGTTTATGTTGCCAGTCACCTTCTCCAGGTTATGTTTCCCAAATGATTTCCCTGGAAGAAATTCACCAGATGTCTTTGCACGAAAAATTGTTCGTGATGGAGACACTTTGGGAGGACATCAGCCGTAATGAAGGTCAGATGGAGGTTCCTCAGTGGCACAAGGACTTACTCGATACACGGGCGGAATCGGTCCGCCAAGGTAGGGCAGAGTTCGTAGATCTGGAGACGGCCAAGCAAATGGTTAAAAAAGCGGTTCATGAGGGTTAGGCTCCTCAAAGTTGCAGTAAGCGACTTGATCGACGGTTATCGTTTTTACGAGGAACAGGAAGAGGGACTGGGTGATTATTTTGCCAATAGCATATATTCAGACCTCGAGTCCTTAAAGCTGTATGCCGAGATACATAGAAAGGCATTCAAGGACTTTCACCGCTTACTTTCCAAACGGTTTCCTTTCGCCATCTATTACACGATGGACGATGAAGGGGCCTGCATTCACGCCATAGTGGATTGCAGAAAGAATCCTTCTTGGATTCGCAAACACCTCAGCGATGGCGGCTGAGTAACTAATTCTTCATGATTGATCTCCAGCAATTCAAAATGAACCCAGCCGAAGAGGCTGCCCTGAGCGAGATGATCGCGTTGCGCCAGCCGCGGCGACTGGCGGAGTTTGGCAGCGGGCTTACCACGCGCTTCTGGGCGGAGAACACTTCGGCCAAAATTGTGACCTGGGATAATTACCCGGATTGGGTGGCAGAATTAAAAACTGCTTTTGCGGGAGCCGCCTGGCTCGACCGTGTCGACTGGCGCTCCTATCAAGTCTCCCCAAATGGCGCACGGGACGTGGAAAAGGACGCCGTGCCTTGGGAAGGTGAGCCGTTTGATTTTCTCTTTCTTGATGGGCCACGCTCGGCACATGCCAATACCTATGGCCGCAGTGGCACCTTCCGTTTTGCCACGCGTCACGCTGCACCCGGTGCACTCATCGTCTGGCATGATGCCCAACGTCCACACGAGCAAGAGATGGCAAAAAAGTATTTTGGTCACTGCGCCCGGCACCGTCGGGGCAGTGTGGGCTGGTGTCGGTGGGAGGCGCCGGAGTCAGTTGGCGGTCTCACGAAATTGCTGCGGCAATTAAATCCGTTCGGATGACATGCTTCTGCCCACAGGCGATGGGTGCCTGTGAATCGCAGGGCCGAGACCACGCCTAGGATAGTGCATCCTATGTTTGCTTCATGAGCTTCGATGACGCGTCATTCAAGAGATTCGAGGAAAGCGTTCCGGCTTTTCTCCAATCGCTGAAACCAGACGCCCAAGCCGGGCGTTATCTGCCGTGTAAGAACGGTGCGACCGAAGTAGGCAAACAGATGGCGTTGGGCTGGAGTTGTTTTGCCGCCAAGACGCTCCACATGCTCGGGCGCTGGAATACTCTGCCCTCTCATGAGCAGACGGAGTGGATCAACTTCATCCAGCAGTTCCAAACGTCGGCAGAGATCGGCGCGTTTGAAGATCCGCCTGAACTCGCCTGGTTGCGCAGGCCGCCAAGTATTACTGCACGGCTGCTGGGATTGGTCGGACGCGCACCCTGGCGGCCTGATCCCCACAGCATTTTGCTCGCGGAAACCAAGCAAGCGATCTCCACCCTGGTCGAAGTGGGCTCTAATCCTCTTCGTCCTTTCCGCGAGTTTCCACGTCAGCCTGCGGAAGTAAAAGTATGGCTGGAAGCGCAAGACTGGTCCCGTCCATGGGGCGCGGGAGGACAAAGCTCGGGGCTGGTCGTGTTCCTCAAGACGCAAGCGCCCATGCTCATGAGCCAGCCAGAGGTGGATGATCTGCTCGACGTCTGCCGCGATTTTTTCGCCCGCCTGGCCGATCCTCAGACCGGCGCCTATTTCCGTGGCTCGGCACCCGGACACGGTGAGCTCATCAATGGCGCGATGAAAGTTCTCACCGCCCTCGCCTGGCTCGACGTCCCACCGCACTTCCCCGAGGCGCTGGTACGCACCTGCCTTGGCAGCGAACCCGAAACCGGCGGCTGTCACCTCGTTGATGCCGTCTACGTGCTGCATCAATGTCTGCCGCAAGGTGGCGATGCCACAGTGCGCAACTACTGCGCACGGGTGCTTGAGCTTATCCAGGAACATGCCAATCCCGATGGCGGCTTCTCCTTCTACGTGCGGAAGGCGCAAACCAATTACTACGGCGTACCCATCTCGCGCGGCCTCGCCGAAAGCGATGTGCAAGGCACCTGCCTCCTTGTCTGGGCGCTGGCGATGATCCAACGTCTGACCACCCCGGATCGCGCCACCTGGCAGTTGATCAAACCCTGATTTCATGTTCGCCCGTTTCTTTCAACGTCAGCCCCGCCACGGCAAAGTCGTCGCGCTCAATCTCAAACCCCAACGTGCCTCCTGGGGCGGTGGCAATCAGTTCGCGGCGCAGATCACGACTTATCTTGAGGAGCACGGTTACACCGTTCGCCATGATCTGAATGGTCCGGTTGATCTCATCCTCCTCGGCGAACCACGCAAGTTGCGCCTGGTTACTTTTGGGGTGGAGGAAATCGAGGCTTATCGCCGGAAAAATCCAAGAGTGAAAGTCCTGCACCGCGTAAACGAATGCGATCAGCGCAAAGGAACCGCCGACATGGATCCCATCCTCGAGCGGGCAAACCAGTGCGCGGACTACACCGTCTTCATCAGCGCCTGGCTGCGCGACTACCACGCCAAATGGCACAGCCCGAGCAAACCTCAGAGCGTGATCTACAACGGTGCGGACTCCCGCATTTACCATCCACTGGGTGCGGCTCGTTGGAATGAGAACGAACCTTTGCGGGTGGTCACCCACCATTGGTCGGACAACATGCTCAAGGGCTTCGATGCCTATGAACAACTCGACACCCTCATCGCCGAGGAAGCACTGCCGGGCTTTGAGCTTCATGTGATCGGACGATGGCCCGAGCGTATCCAATGGCGGGCAGCCCAAACCTTCGGTGCCTGCCATGGGGTTGAGCTGGCCGACCGTCTTCGGTCATGTCACTTGTATCTAACGGCATCCCGCTGGGAACCGTGTGGGATGCATCACATCGAGGGCGCGCAGTGCGGGCTCCCGCTGGTGTATCACCTAGATGGTGGTGGCATTGTTGAAGCCGGGGAACGTTACGGCACGCCCTTTCGGGAAGACCTTGCCGTGGCCATGTGCAAAGCACGGGATGAATACCGCACGCTACGCAGACGGGTCTTTGACAATATGCCCTCGGGCGATCTCATGTGCCTGGAATACTTGCGCGTCATCCAACGCCTGCTCGCTGAGTGATGCTCTCCAAACTCCTCGACGCAGCCAAAAACTTCGCCATCCGCAACCGCCAGCCCGGCGTGGCGTATCTTTCCGATAACGCCAATTGGGCCAACGACCATGCGGTCATCACGATCTGCCGTCACCTCCGCGAGCGGCACCACTTTCCCTCCTATCTCGTGCAAACGAGACGTGGCCTGCGTGGGCAAATTGTCCATGTTATCGACCGGCATGCTCTTCTCCAACCCGGTGGAGCGGCGGCGATTGATCCATCCAATCGGGTTCTGCTCACGTGGTTTCATCAGGATCCTGACGTTCCTGAATCCAAGCTCGCAAAACTCCGCTCCCTACTTCCCGAAGTGCTGGCCCGGGTGGAGACTGTGGTCGTTCCGTGCGAGGCCACGCGTAATGCCTTGCTCTCGCTTGGTATGCCCACGGAGAAAATTACCACCATCCCGCTCGGTGTGGATACAGCCGTGTTTCGTCCGCCCTCCGCGGAGGAACGTCGTGCTGCCCGCCAGCGTTTTAACATAGCGGAGGATGCCATTTGTATTGGCTCCTTTCAAAAAGATGGTGAAGGCTGGGGTGATGGGCTTGAGCCTAAGCTCATCAAAGGACCGGATACTTTTCTGAAAGTAATCGAACGGTTGCGGGATCGAGGGATGAAGGTTCACGTTTTGTTGTCGGGGCCGGCACGAGGCTACGTACGAAACGGTCTGGAAAAGCTGGGGGTGCCGCACAGCCACACGTTACTGGCGAATTTTCACGATATTCTTCCCCTGTATCATGCGCTCGATCTTTACCTCATCGCTTCACGCTGCGAAGGCGGGCCGCTGGCTTTTGGAGAAAGCTGGGCAACCCGTGTGCCAGTGGTGAGTACACGCATGGGTATGCCCGCCGATTGGATTCAACATCGCGTGAACGGCATGCTCAATGACTGCGAGGATGCAGATGGGCTGGCCGAAAGTTGCACCCAACTCGCGACAGATGCGATTTTCCGTGAATCAATCCGAACCGCTGCATTGGCCGCAGTTCCGCAGCTCGATTGGGCCACTCTCGCGGCCAGCCATTATGCGCTTTATCAGTCCCGGTGATGACGTGTTTTTCCAAGTATTCCGTAGACAGCCATTGATACCTTAACCGTTCTGATCCAAAGCTTCCGTCCGCGAAGCGATACACTCTCCAATCCGGTGCCCTTCACTTTTCTACCATCCCTCGCCCGCACTTTGCTCGAGCTGCCGGAACGACTGCGTTATCGGCAATCGCTTATGCTGCAGGGATTTCGTCCGGCCAAAGGTGGGCCTGCGCTCAACTACCATGGGCTGATCACCAACAGCACCAATGTCGCTGGAGGAAAAGTGAAACTCCTGCACCTGCGCGATCGTTTTCCGGAGCGCGAGGATTTCAATATCCTGTATCTCGTCAGCAGCGTGATGCCGCCTTTTGCGGGCGAGCTGGTCCGTTGGGCCAAGCGTCACGGTGCAAAGTTTGTCTGGAACCAAAACGGCGTGGGATTTCCAGCATGGGCCGGGTTCCGCACCGGGGAAATCAATCGTCCGATGGCTCGTCTGCTGCGGCAGGCAGACCATGTGGTTTATCAAAGTGAGTTCTGTCGGACGAGTGCAGACCGTTGGCTGGGGCCGACTCATGGTCCTTCGTCGGTGCTCTACAATCCCGTGGATACCGCTGTCTTTTCCCCCGCACCCACACCGCCGTCACTCGAGCATTGGCGACTGCTTGCCGCAGGCACGCATTACCAACCCTATCGGGTCCTCGGTGCGCTGGAGACAGTGCGGGTGCTGCTCGATGCCGGGCACCGGGTGTTGCTCACAGTTGCCGGTGCAATGCGTTGGCCAAATGCCGATGGGGAGGTGCACGCCGCCATCACCCGTCTGCGCCTCGCAGAGCACGTTACGCTGCGCCCGGCTTTTTCACAGGAGGAGGCCGTTAAAATTTACCGTCAGGCGCATATCCTCCTTCATCTGAAGTATCATGATCCTTGTCCCACCGTAGCCATCGAAGCGCTCTCATGCGGTCTGCCGGTCATCACGTCGGACAGCGGCGGTATGCCGGAGCTGGTAGGCAAAGACGGTGGTGAACTGCTGGGCGTGCCTATTTCTTGGGATGAAGCGGGCTATCCGCTACCACGTCGCATTGCCGCCTCTGTCGCACGCGTAATGGCCAACTGGCCCACTCGCAGTCAGGCCGCTCGTGCACGGGCAGAGCAGCATTTCAAAGCCGGTGAGTGGGTGGATGCGCATGAGAGGATTTTTAACGACCTGCTGAAATCGTCGTCGAAATGACGAATGAGGAAGTCCGAATGACGAACGAATGAAGCATTCAGATGCGTGCATTCGTCATTCGCCATGCGGATTTCGTCATTTTTAAAGCAGCCTCGCTGACGTCCGAGATCACCATTGACCTCCAGTCTGCATGCAACCTCCGATCACCGTCCTCATGTCCGTCCACAACGGCCTGCCGTATGTGGCGGATGCGATCCGGTCGATCCTTGGGCAGACGTTTAAAAACTTTGAGTTCCTGATCATCGATGACGCTTCGACCGACGGCACAGCTGAGTTGCTGCGTGCCGAGGTGGACCCGAGAATCCGCGTGATCTCACTCACGGAAAACATCGGTCTCACCGCGGCATTGAACCGCGGACTGAAAGAGGCGCATGGAGAATTTATTGCACGGCAGGACGCTGATGATCTTTCGGCTCCTCGCCGCTTGGAATACCAGGCGGCGTTTCTCAAAACCAATCCAGCCTGCGCCGCGGTGGGTTCGCAGGCTTGGCTAATGGATGGGCAGGGGCGCTCGCTCGGACGGAAGAATTTTCCGCTGAGCTACCGTGGGATCGCCTTCGGCCATCTCTTCGACAATGCCCTGGCCCACTCCGCAGTGATGGTCCGCCGTAGCGTCGTTCACGATGGATATGATGAAACGTTTACGGCCTCCCAGGACTACGAGCTGTGGTCTCGACTGGCCGAACGTCATGCCCTGGCGAACTTGCCCCAGCGGCTGGTCACTCTACGCGTGCTCAATTCCTCGATCACCCGCACCCACAAGCGCCCTGAGCTCATCCGTCGGATCCAGACTGAACATTACCAGCGACTTTTCGCCCGACCGGCCAGCGAGGCGGATCTCGATCTCATCGCGCTTTTTCGCACCCGCGTCACCCCCGAACGTCTACGCGAGTTTCGCGGACTGCTGGACGAACTATGTGCGAGTTATGAGATGGCATGGCCCGGGGTAACCGGATCCGGAGATTTTCGCCGTACCCTCGCCATGCTGCACGAACGCATCGGCTACAACCTTCTCACCCTTTCTCGCGGAGCCGGACTCGGAGAGCTGTTACGCGCCGTCTCCATTTGGCCGCCGTTAATTTTCTCCCTTCCGTGGATCCGCATCGCCGCGCTGGCTGTGCTTGGCGATTCGGCCCGCCGCCTTTACGACAAGGCCACCAAATGACCACAGCCGAACATCAACCCGCAATACAAACGCCGGCAAAGCGCCGGCATCGGGTCCTGCACGTGATCGACTCGCTCGAGCTAGGCGGTGCACAGGTCGTGTTGGAAAATCTCATCAAGTATGGCGATCGCAGCCAGTTTGAATTTGAGATTGCGGCCATGCACGGACGCGGAGTGTTCTGGGATCGAATCGCTGCGCTGGGTGTACCAATGCACTCTCTCTCCTTTCACCACAAGGTGCCGCTCTACGTACCGCACCTTGCGTGGCTCTGCCTTACGCGACATTATGCCGTCGTCCACACGCATCTGCTCGCCGCCAATATCATCGCCAAGCCTATGGCCGCACTTTGTGGCGTAGGAGTGCGGATCAATCACGATCACTGCAACGACAAGCTTGCCGATCCGCGCAAGTGGACGTTGCCAGCCGACACCATCACCAATCGCCTTTCCACTCACATCATCGCGGTGAATGAAAGTACGCAGGATTTTGTCATCCGTCGCGAAGGCATCCCGGAATCGCGCACCTCCACCATTCACAATGGCATCGACCTGCAGACTTACCGCCCAAGGCCGGAGGTGTCTCGTGCTGCCCGGGAGAAGTTTGGGCTCCCTTCCGACGCTTTCGTTGTTGCGGGCATCGGTCGGCTCACTTTTCAGAAAAACTTTGCACTCTTTCTCGAGGTGGCTGCGCTGGTAGTGAAGGATCATCCCAAAGCGGTCTTTGCCATCGCGGGCACCGGTGAGGATGACGCCACCCTCCGCGCACAGGCCACTCAACTCGGTCTGGGCGACCGCATTCGCTTCCTCGGTTTTGTCTCCAACATGGCCGAGCTATACCCCGCGGTGGATCTCCTCTTGCTCACTTCCCGCTACGAAGGCCTGCCCATCACCATCCTGGAAGCCATGGCCACCGGCATCCCAATCGTCGCCTCCGACCTCGATGGAATGCGCGAAATCTTGCGTGATGGAGAAAACGCCGCGCTCGTACCCCCCGGCGCACCGGGACCGTACGTCGAACGCGTAAAAGCCTTCATCGATCAACCCTCCTTCGCCCAACGCATCGCCGCCGCAGCCCTCGAAACCGTCCGCACCAGCTACTCCGCTGAGGCGATGGCCCGCCAGGTGGAGGCGGTTTACCTGCAGTATTTGGGGCAGAGTTAAATTGGTATGTCTGTTTTCTTTCTGCCTTCCGGGCTTCCTGCTTAAATCCTCTTTCTTGTGAGCCTCTTCTGCGACTGGAACGCCAACCGCGGCAACCTCAAGGGCCAGATTGTTCTGGTTCTGTTCCGGCTTGCTCAGGCGGCGCGTTCATTGCCGACACCGCTCTGGTGGTTCACCATTCCCTATCTGATCTGGTATGAGATCGGCATCATGTGGTCCCTGGGGATCGAGCTGCGCTATAAGACCAAGGTCGGCCCTGGACTCCGACTTTTTCATGGCCAAGCGCTGGTGGTCCATGAAGGCACCGTTATCGGCTCTGGCTGCACCCTTCGCCAGTCCACGACCATCGGAGCAAAAACCCTAGCCGACGGCACGACCAGCGCATGTCCGATCTTAGGTGAAGGTGTGGATGTCGGGGCAAATGTCGTCATCCTCGGCGCCGTAACGATCGGTGACCGCGCAGTAATCGGGGCCGGGTCGGTGGTGGTCAAGGATGTCGCGGCGGGCTCTGTCGTTGTGGGGAACCCGGCACGGGAGATCCGTAGCGCAAAGGAATAGGCTGGCGATGCAACACTTCGCGTTCTTCGCGTTGCTTCGCGGTTAACTTCTCCAGCGTGGCCACACATCCTCTTCCGCCTGAAGGCGGGACTACGAGCCAAAATCATAAATCATAAATCATAAATTGCCCCATCCCCTGCCCCGGTGCATCTTCCTTGCCCTTCTTTATGACTCTTACTGAAAAAATTCTCGCGCGCGCCAGTGGCCGGACCAATGTCCAAGCCGGTGACAATGTCTGGGTGGATGTGGATGTTTTGATGACCCACGATGTCTGTGGGCCAGGCACGATTGGGGTGTTTAAGCGTGAATTTGGTCAGGCTGCGAAGGTCTGGGATCGGAAGAAGATCGTCATCATCCCCGACCACTACATCTTCACGGCCGACAGCATGTCGAACCGCAACGTGGACATCCTCCGCGACTTTGCCCGCGAACAGGATCTGCCGTATTTCTATGATGTGATCGATGACCCGAACGGCCACTGGCAGTTCGACGCCACACGCGGTCAGCTCAAGCAGCAGTATGGCAAAAACTACACCGGGGTTTGCCACACCACGCTGCCTTGGAAAGGCCATACCCGGCCTGGTGAAATCCTCTTTGGCACCGATTCGCATACCTGCATGGCGGGAGCTTTCAACCAGTTCGCCACTGGTATCGGCAACACAGACGCTGGCTTTATCTTCGGCACCGGCAAATTGCTGATCAAAGTTCCCGAAAGCATGCGCTTTTATCTCGAGGGCAAAATGCAACCGGGCGTAATGGCCAAGGACGTAATTCTGCACCTGATCGGTGATATCGGCTTTGACGGCGCAACTTACCGCGCCATGCAATACGAAGGCCCGGGCGTCCACGCCATGTCCATGGACGATCGAATGACCATCGCCAACATGGCCATCGAGGCTGGTGGTAAAAACGGCATCTTCCCGTGTGATCAAAAGACGCTCGATTACGTTAATGAGCGGGTGAAAGAGAACGGCACCAAGAGCACCTTCGAACCAGTGGAACTCGAGAAGGACCAGAAATTTATCTACGACAAAACGTTCGATCTCGCGAAACTCGAGCCCACGGTCGCGTGCCATCCGGATCCGGGTCAGCGCAAGCTCGCCAAGGAAATGAATGTTACCCTCGACCGCGCTTACATCGGCTCCTGCACGGGTGGAAAGACCAGCGACTTCCTCGCCTTTGCCGAGGTGGTGAAGGGCAAGACGGTGAAGATCGACACCTTCGGCGTGCCTGCGACCACCAAGGTCGTGCAAGAGCTCAAGGACACGCAGTGGAATGGCCAAAGCGTTTGGAACATCCTCGAGAGCGCTGGCGTGCGTATGACCGAAAACGCCTCATGTGCTGCCTGCCTCGGCGGGCCGGTGGACACCTTCGGCCGCATGAACACCCCGCTCAAATGCATCAGCGCCACGAACCGCAACTTCCCCGGCCGCATGGGCCACAAGGAGTCGCAAGTGTTCCTCGCCAGTCCTTACACGGTCGCGGCTTCAGCTTTGACCGGCAAGATCACCGACCCAAGGGAGTTCATCAGCTAAGACCCAACGTTTTCACCCTGTGAAATCGTGTCCGAAAATCAGCGGAAAAACGGTGGGATGCCTGTCGCTGCTTGCCGTGGTCACCTTTGTTGGATGCAAAAGCCTCAAGGGAGTCCAAATCGGCTCACCCGCAGGGCCTTACGTGGTGAAGGTAAAACAGACGGCCTTCTACCGCTACGGTCCCGCCCAAGCGACTGGCCCTGATTTTAATCTAAATCAGGGTCAGCCAGTAACGGTCTTACGTCGGGACTTTGGTTTCAGCCGGGTGACTTTGGAAGGCGGTCAAGTTGGTTTTGTCGCCAACGACGACCTCATGCCTGCTCCTCCCGGAACTTCCCGAGGCAGCAGTGTCGGCGGCAGCAGGCGTCCGGGGCCTTCGCTATCCCGATCCTCCAATTCCGGCGGACCGAGTTCGGCGAATCAGGCCATCATGCAAAATGCGCCGCTTTTCGAAGCTGGCGACCTACCACCACTCCCAACCAATCCCGAACCTTCCCACGAAGAAGCGCCCAAGTTTCGCGCCAATACCCAAATCCCGGACCGGACCGAGTAGACTTCACGTTTTCGATCCTTTCCTGCCTCTCGACTCACTGCTATCTAATCACCCCTTATGGCCCACACCATCACCAGCCCGGTCTACGTCTGCAAAGACAACATCGACACCGACCAAATCATCCCCGCGCAATATCTCACGCTCGTCCCGACCAAGCCTGATGAATACGAAAAGCTCGGCAGCTACGCGTTGATCGGTCTGCCCGATGATCTCTACCCAGAAAAATTTGTCCCCGCAGGAACGACCAAGACCCCTTACAAAATCGTTATCGCAGGCAAAAACTTTGGTTGCGGCAGCTCCCGCGAGCATGCCCCAATCGCTCTTGGTGCCGCTGGAGTGGAAGCGGTCGTGGCCGACACCTTCGCCCGCATCTTCTTCCGCAACTGTGTAGCTACCGGAGAACTCTATCCCTACGACGCCAATGAACGTCTATGTGATGTGGTGAAAACCGGCGACGTAGCCACCCTCGACTTCGACAACGATACCCTCACGGTAAACGGCAAGACTTACACGCTGAAGCCTCTCGGCGAAGTTCGTCCAGTGATCGATGCCGGCGGCATCTTCAACTACGCCCGCAAAAACGGCATGCTCCCAGCCGCGAAGTAGGCGCAGCTGAAATCAGAATCCATTTAAAATACCCGTCTTCCGCGAGCGAAGACGGGTATTTTTTTGATCCTATAGCATCTGCCAAAAGTTATTTCCGGAAAAACGGAGTAATCAGGAAGGGCGTTGTAGCAACGGCTGTGTCAGCCGTTTTACGGCGCAAAGCAGCGTCCCCGCATCAAAACTTTATGGGAGTCGGCTTTGCCCGCACCGGCTCGCATTGCTGCACAAAGCATGGCACGGGAGAAGCGGCTGACACAGCCGCTGCTACAACGTCCAGAGCGTCTGCCAAAACCAACTTCCAGGTAACGAGAGAGGGAGGAGTTTGGGGCAGCGAAGCGGCGAGGAGGGGCGGCATTCTTGCCGCCCTGCGTGGCGAAGCCATGCCCCTCTGGTCATTAAAGCAAGGAAACCCAGTGGGAGCCACTGCGTGGCTCAGGGCGGCAGGAATGCCGCCCCTCCTTTCATTCACCTGCTTTATCTGGCAATTTCTTTTGGCAAACGCTCTAAACAGCCGAAAAACTCTGATCTGGAGGGACGCACGCCGTCGCTTCCTTGGGTTTTAAACGGTAAGCCAGCCATGGAAGCGACGGCGCGCTCCATGCCTGTGCTTTCGGATTCTTGAAATGGCAGCTTTTGAGGCCTGGTTTACATCACCTCAAGCACGATGAAGTCCGTGGTGCCGGGCACCACAACGCCGGGGAAGGTGTTGTTGCTCGCTCCGGCGGTGAGGACCGCTGCCACTCCGCCCACTTTCACCGAACCCACTTCCTGGGCTACGATACCAAAGTGATCGCTCATATTGACGCTGTTGGCTGCGGTGCCACCGATCGTCACACTGGAAATGCGAGCGATGATGCCTGGAATGTCGCGGCCGCTGGGGAAGGCGATGACGTCGTTGGCATCGCCAAAGAGTCCATCGGTCGGATTCACGCCCGCTGAGAGACTGCTACCCGTCCAACCGCCACCCACGGTGACCTTGCCGATTTGCGCATCGGGGTTGGTGTAATTTCCGTTGGGCTCCATGCCGGCGATGATGTTGGCGGAAGTTACCCCCTGCGTCACCTTGATGGTGTTGATGGCCACATCTGTAGTCGCCGAATGCACGGCCTGACCACGGGCAGAAATCAATACCGAGGTCGAGTCGTTTCCGATGATCGCCTGGGCCGTCAGACTTCCGATCGAATCGCCCGCCTGAATCGAACCGCTATGGGTTACCTGTCCGGCCACCATGGCCGTTCCGGCGATGATCGCCTGTCCGACCGTGATCGTTTTGATATTTTGCGCCATGATGTAACCGGACTGATCCAGGAAGCTGGTACTGGAGCCGCCATTTAGATTTTGGCCAATCTTCAGCGTGCCGATGTCGCCAAAGGGCAGCAGGATAGCTCCAGTAATATTGGCAATGCCGCCCGTGATATCGCCATCCACCGTGATCGTGCCGATGTCGCCGTTTTCCACGATGATCACTCCGGTCTCGGAAAAGGTGCCACCCATGATGTGACCCGCGATTTTAATCGAACTGATCCCTACATCGGACCGAATGCGACCGCTGCGGAAGCCGCTGCCGCCATCTAGATCGCCGTTCACCGTGATGGAAGCGATGGATCCTTCATCGCAATCGATTACACCGGAACGGGAGCCAGAATTACCGATAATCCCGTCGCCCAACGCACCCGAACCGATCTTGATCGCGCCGATGTTACCCACCTCACGCGTGGTGATGTTGCCGCTGTCACTGCCAGAGCCACCTTGCAGTTTTGATCCGATGGTGACCGTCCCCATATTTCCACCGGCACCGATAATGATGGAACCGGAATCGGTATTGGTGCCACCGATGAGGCTGCCGCCGATTTTGATCGGGCCCATGTTGCCTGCCTCCGTTACGCGAATGGAGCCGCTGCCTACCCCGCCGCCGCCTGTTACCGAGGTCGTAACGGTAACCTTGCCGATATTACCAAAATCCGTCGTAAAAATTCCACCGGAGCCATCTCCATTGCCACCGGTCATTCCTCCTCCAATTTTGATCGTGCCGATATTACCTCCGTTGTCAGTCTCGATGTTTCCGCTGTTGGAGCCAAAGTCACCGAGCACTGATCCGGTAACGGTCACGGTGTTGATGCTTCCGCCGTTGTTCGTCTGAATACTGCCCGAGCGAGAGCCCGAACCGCCGTCGAGGTCGCCACCGATCTTCACGCTGCCAATATCACCACCATCGATCGTCCGAATCGCTGCGCTTTCGCTCCCACCACCGCCGGTAATAGAATGCACCACCGTCACGCTTTTGATCCCACCGTGACCGATCGTGCGGATGGAGGCTGATTGCACTCCGTTGCCACCGATGATCGCATCTCCCACGGACACCGAAGCGATGACGCCCTCCGCCTTGATCGAACCGCTCTGATCGCCTGAGGAACCGACCATTGATTTCCCGATCTTTACGGCTCCGAGATCGCCACCAGAATCCACGCTGCCACTCCGGGTTCCGCCGCCACCCGTAAGATTACCGCCGATTTTCACCGGACCAATCTTGCCGTCCGCGATGATCGAACCGGTGTCGACAAAAGCTCCACCGATCAAATCGCCCCCAATGGAAACCGAGCCGATCTCACCGTATTGGCCACCACCAATGACTACGGATGCACCATCCACATTATTTGTAACCGTCAGTTTGCCCAGCTTGCCAAAAATATTGGAAAACTCCGCGCCGATATTGGCCACCCCGAGGGAGCGGACACTTAAAGAGCCTAAGCCCGAAGTCTTGGCCACGCTATCACCCGCGCTCACGCTGCTCAAATCGCCATCGACCGTCACGGATTTCAAATCAACATCAGTGGCATCGATCGTACCCATATCCACAAACCCATCGCCACCCACAGGAGAGGCCATAATGGAAATTGCCGCACCGGAGAAAAGCGTTTGGTTGACCAGATTGATGCTCTGCAAAATTTCGCCCATGCCGCTGGCCATGAAAGTGAAGTGCGAAAGATCAAACACCCCTTTGGTGGTTTTCACGGTCACCAAATCGCCATCCACATCCGTGTAGGTGACTGTGGTTGGATTGACCAGCGTGGCAGGAGCGATGCGAGACTCGAGAGGTTCGATGGAGAGAGAACGGAGTGATTTCATGGTAAAGGGTCAGTGAGTGCGAACGGGTAAGTTCCCCATGCCTTATCGGCGATTTTTCGCATCCGGCAAGTCACGAGAGAATGGGATGGGCTCATTTGATTGAAAATGGGCCAAATCCGCGACGGCTAGATCGAGGCGTGGATCATGGAGCTGACGATATATTTGCACCCGCAATTTCAACATCGCTGGTTCCCAGGGAAAATGCGCTCCATACGCATCGAGCGCAGCACGTATGGCCTGTGCAGGTTCGGCAGCGGATTGCGCCACGGCGAGCGAGGCTTTCAGCCGCAAATCACACAGATAACCGGTAGCAAAGGGCTTAAATAACTGGTCGATCAACTGTTTCACCCGGATCGGATCTTTACAGTGCTGGGCTGCATCCGCCGCCAATCGCATCGTGCTCTCTTCAAGTCGATGAGAGGCCCAAGGCGATGTCTCCCAGGTTTTAAAGACCTGAATGAAGAGATCCAATGCCTCGTTCCATTGCTGTTTTGCGACGTATTCGTGGGCTTGCACCACATCGGCGGCGGCAGGTTGAAAGGTGCGAAGCCGGTCGAGATAACCTTGGCTCCGAGGATCCCTCACCGACAATAGCGCCATGGTGAGAAATTCCAACTCGTCGAGGTGGGCAGGTTCAAAAGGCGCTTTCTGCCAAAGCTCGGCTCCAAGGGCGTAGTCACCATGCAAGTTGTGCTCAGCAAAGGCGCGACGGGTCGACATCGGTGGTGACTCTCCCTCAGCTGGCGGCAAAGCCATCTCTTTGAGTTGCCACCCGCCAAAACGAACGATCTCGACCTGATCCCAATTCACACTGCCGCCCACGATATCCGGGCGGTTCCATCCGTTTGCCGTGGCATAAGTCTTCAGCTGCCCAATCATCGCCGCGCCTTCGGCCCTGCCCACCCCGCGAGCAACACCAAATTCCAGTGCGTTGCGATCATCCGTCGCGACTGTGGCGTTCGACTCCACCACCGCACGCGCCATTTGATCGTTGGCGAGAAAATGGGCCAGCACTCCCGGAGCGTCAAAGACTCCCCACGCACAAGCGAGTGCACTGCGATAGGGCTCCTGCGTCACACGGGATTCCAGTCTCGGAAGATCCACCGTCAGTGGATCGACGGTCGCAATCAACAGCATGTCACCTTCCTGCGTCTGCCAGGTCTGCACGTGGGAGAAGACGGCGGATAGCGTAGCGTAGACTGTCTGTATCGCCTCGCCGTCCACCTCATAGGCCTGCACCCATTGCATGAAGAGTCCTCCTGGATTGAGCCGTCCACGCGCGGCCTCATAAAACTCCCGGGTAAACAGACTGGCGATACCCGCGCGATATGGATTCGACGGCTCGGAGAAAATAATGTCGTAGGTGTCCCGAGTGGTAAGCAATGCCTCGCGCGCATCGCCAAGGTGCATCTTCACCTTGGGGTTGTTCATCACATCCCGATTCACCGGGGCACACATTCTCGCGACGTCGAAGATGGAAGGTTCCAGCTCAATCACATCCACCCGCTCCATCCCAGGAATCGCGCCGAGCCACCCGGCCGTGCTGCCGGTTCCAAGACCGATAACCATACTGCGCTTCGGATCTGGATGCAGCAACGCCCCCACTAGTCCTCCCATGACTTGCGTTCCGGCATCGCCCAGCACGCTACCGTCGCTTTTGCCATTGATGACGAAGCTGTAGGCGAACGCGCCATTGATCGCGACACTGCTCTCCACTCCCTCTGCCTCCCAAATGATCGCGCGCTGTTGCTCGCGTGACCAACGCTCGATTGCGTTGATCGTATTCCCACGGAGCGTGGCCCTCCCGGCACCAATTCCACTGTGCCGCCAGACCGCCGTCGGCCCGGGAAAAGCGAGCAGACCGATCGCAACAAACGCCGTCAGCGCACCGACGAGGATCGAGCGCTGTCCCCGACGCCATGCAAGGATTGAGGCCACCAGAGCAAGACCGGCCAGCGTCAGGACCACACTTTTCCAGACCCCAGGCGAAGTGAGTAGGGGCAGGAGTCCAAAACCTCCTGCCAAGGAACCCACAATGGCTCCGCCGGTATTGGCGGCATAGGCCAGACCAGTCTGACGTCCCACTCCATCCCGTCCACACCCCAGAAGGGCGATTAACATCGGAAACTGATATCCCGCCACCAATGCGGCCGGCAACACAACCAGTCCGGTGATCAAACTCCATACCAGAATGCTCCCGCCAAAGCCCATCGCGCCCAAAGAACGGGCCATGAGTGCCAGCTCCGCAATCCCATCTCCCATCGCGTAAGGAATGGCAATGAGCAGCGCTTCCAAGGCGCAGGTAAATGCAAAACCTTGAGCTGTGGGACGACGGTGATCAGCGTTCAGGGCATAGAGCGCACCTCCCAAGCCCACACCCAAAAGCGCGATGACGAGAATCAACCCGAACGTAAAGGTGGAGCCGCCAAGGAGCGGGGAAAGCATCCGGTACCACACCAACTCCATGAGCATGAAAGCAAAGCCCACACTGGCGGCGGCCAGGATGACAAAGCGCGGTGACGCACTGTCCTCGGCATGGTCCTGAGGAGTATCCACCGCTGGGTCGGTCGACATTTCCTCACCAGAGCTGCCCCGCTTTTTTGCGAGGAGGGCAATGGCTAGATTGACCACACAGGCCAACCAAAGGGTGGTCTGGTTTCCAAAGGTCTCAATCAACACAAACGTGGAAACTGCCGCGCCTGCAACCGCACCAAGTGTGTTGCAACCATAGAGCAAGGCGAGGCTGCGACGCCGAGTATCCGCCTCTCCCGACACGGAACGCGCGGCCGCAGGCAAAGTGCCTCCCATCAGGAAAGTTGGGATGATGAGAACGAGCGTCGATAGTAGCAGCCTGATCGGCGTGGTCAGGATCGGACCGAGGACCATGCTTCCACCCGAAGCCTCATAGGCTTTGCGCACCAGCCAGAATAGCGCGGGAGTCAGGGCGGTAAAAACCGCGATCCAAAGCTCCAAATTTCCATAGAGTTGAAGAGGACGCTTTGCCTTCTCACTCCGTCCACCGAGCAGAGCACTGCCAAGTCCAAGGCCACCCATAAAAATTCCCAGCACTGCCGCACTCGCCGCTGTGGACGCACCGAAAATCAACCGAAACTCCCGCAGCCACACCGTTTGGTAGATCAGCGCACAGAAACCAGAGCCGAACAAAAATGCCGCGACGGTATTCTTCGAAGAGGAGGACATAAGCCCGGGCAACATGCAGAACCCGCGCCGTACGAGCAAACAAAGGTGGTAGCTTTTATGGAGAGCTACTTTTGTGGCACGGCACGCAGATCGTAACAAATGATCCGCGGCTTAGTCTTGCCGCTGCCAGGCTGGTTTTGACTGACGTATAAGAGCCCGTTGCTCAGTGCCGGGAGCGTCCAGGTTTCCGGAGCGTTGAAAAGTTTGGCGGCGGAGAGGATTTTCGGCTCTGTCGGACCCAGCTCCAACCAGGCCAGATCGCCAAATTCTCCCAAGCAAAGCGCGCCGTCTGCGGTGCCCAGCAGACTTCCCCGGCCAAACTTTCCGCCCAGATCGTTGCGCCATTTCTCCTGTCCAGTAGCGAGGTCGGTGCAAACAAGCTCAGCGGTGCGTTCTTGCTGTCCGGCAAAGCTGTAGAGGTAACCCTCACGAACCAGTGGGGTCATCCAGTAAAGTCCTAGCGTCTTTGCTCTCCACACTGCTTTCGCAGCGAAATTCGGTGCGAATTCCACGCACAACGCACCTGCGGTATAGGCTTCGGAGATAAAGACACGCGGCGGGTCGGTGGATACCATCACAGGCGACGAAGCGTTTACCGACTCCGCCATACTGGCACGATGAGGGATGGCGGAAAGGATCCGACCGTCGGCAGCGTCGATCGTCAGCAAACCTCCGGTCGGCGGCTGACTCTCTCCCCCGGCGAAGACCAACACGCATTCACGCTCGTATAACTTGGCGGGTATGGGCGACGCATAACTCGGTCCCCAGGGATGTCGCGCCGCCCAAATCAGCTTCCCGGTTTCCACATCCAGCGCGATCGTATTTGCAGGCTCGTCGTTTACCTTTCCTCCCACTTGTAAGATCACGCGCTTGCCCATGACCAAAGGGGTGGATCCGTATCCGAAGAACACCGGCCCCAGATTGAAATCGAGCGCGCAATTATGCTCCCACAATAATTTTCCCGTGGAGAGCTCCACACAATGCAGCCAACCTGAGATCCCAAAGGTAAACACCCGCCCATCCGCCACGATTGGTCCAGTCTGAGGCCCCTCGCTGCCACCAAACTTCGGTCGATACGGCGCATCGTAGTCGTATTTCCACTGCCGCTCACCCGTGGTGGCATTCAGACTTTCAATCACCTCGCGCCCATCGATTCGATGGAATAGGATCAGTTGTCCACCGACGATGGCGGGGCTGCCATAGCCATGCCCTTTTTCCATCTGCCACAAGATCGGCGGTCCAGCGGGTGGCAATTCATGCAGCAGGTGCGCCTCCGGTGTCGTAACGTTATCCGTCGGCCCCAGCAGCCTCGGCCAGTCAGCTGCTTGAATGGAGAAGGCGTGTAGCGCCAGGAGCAATCCGAGCCGCACAACCATCCGGCAAATCGTTGGCGGGTGAATAATCCCAGGCATCTGCATCACACTCCGAGATTGGCTGCACGGTATAGTTCCGCATATCGCCCGCCCTTGGTCACTAGCTCCGGTCCGCGTCCTTCCTCCAACACAGTGCCTTCGCCGAGCACGACAATCTTGTCGACCTTATGCACCGTGGCGATGCGGTGCGTGATGATGAGCGTGGTGCGGCCACGCATGAGTTCCTCGAGGGTCTGCATGATCGCGGACTCCGTGCTGGGATCGAGAGCGCTGGTGGGCTCATCGAGAATGAGCAGCGGCGCATTTTTCAAAAAAGCACGCGCAATTCCGATGCGCTGGCGCTGTCCGACACTCAGGTGTCCGCCGCGCTCTCCAACTTGCGAGCGATAACCCTCCGGCATTGCCATGATGAAATCGTGCGCCTGGGCACGCTTCGCGGCTTCGATAATTTCCTCCTCCGTCGCATCGGGCCGGCCATACGCGATATTTTCCCGCACAGTCGTGGAGAACAGCAAGGTGTCCTGCAGCACGATGCTGATGTAATTGCGCAACGACTTTTTGGTGAATTCACGCAAGTCGTGTCCGTCGAGCTGCACGCGGCCCGAGGTCGGATCGTAAAAGCGCGGCACGAGGGAAAGCAGCGTGCTCTTGCCCGCGCCGGTGCCGCCGACAAAGGCCACCGTTTGACCGGGCTCAATGCGGAGATTAACCCGGCTCATGATCGGTCGCTCCTCGGTGTAGCCGAAAGCGACGTTTTCAAAAACCAACTCACCGCGCGTTTCCTTCAGTTCCGTGGCATTTGGCGCGTCTGGCACATCGTTCGCCCGTTCCAAGACCTCAAAGCACCGCTGCGCACCCGCCGCTGCTCCTTGCATTGCCCATGCAATATGCGTGAGCGCTTCCAGCGGCTGGTAAAGCATGAGCAACAGCGTGGATAGGTACCAGATTTGACCAACCGTAAGCTGCCCCGAGATGACATGCTGCGCACCCAGATAAAACATGGCTGCCGAACTTGCTGCGATGAGCGTGCCGACGATGAGCGAGCTTTTCATGGAAGTCGCGTTTAGCCGGAGGTTGGCTTCCAGACTTTGCTGCGCGCTGGTCTGAAACTGCGCCACCTCATGATCCTCGCGGCCAAATGCCTGGACCATTTTTACTGAACTGAGCCCTTCTTGGGCCACCGTCAGCACTGCGCTTTCCTTTTCCGCGATCAGCGTGCTCTCGTCCCGAATACGTTTGGCGTAAACGTAAATCGCCAAAACCATGAACGGCACCACACAGAGCGAAAGCAGTGCAATCTGTGCATCGAACCAGAACATCGCGGCAAAAGTGCTGCCGAGGGAAATGACGCTTTGGAAAATGAAGAACATCTTGCTGTAAAACGCCTGGATGCTCTGCGAATCGTACGCGACCCGGAAGCTGGAGTCCGCGCTCCGCCGTTGATCGTGAAATTTCAACGGCAATGAGTGCAGGTAGGCGTAAAGCTCCGTCCGTAACCTTAGGAGGGCATTCAGGCTGACCTTGATCGTCAGCACGCTCACCAGATAACCCAACCCACCCGCCAGGAGGTGAAACAGCACCATGCACCCACACACGAGCACCAACAGGGTGGGGATACTGTAAGCGCTCAGATCGTAGCCAAGGAGCTCCACGCCGTTTGGCTGGCGGTGCGCAGCGGGGAGGACCTTATCCACAATGAAGGCCAGCGGCCAGGGACGGAGCAGATTGAACCCGTTGGCCACCACCGTCAGTAGCATGGCCCCAATCGTCGGACCCAAAAATGAGCGAAAATAACTAAAAGCGCGGCGATAAACGGGCATTTCTCGGGATGGAACAACGGAAACGCTAGGTTGGCAACGGCGGAGGCAGGAAGTGGGGGAAGGCCAAGGATCGCGAAAACTCAGAAACTCATGAGACCTAGAACGTCTCCACTGTCTCCAGCGGCCTTGAGAACTCCTCCATCCTTGTACCAGACAGGGAAAAGACCGCAAAATTCATAAATATTTAAACAGAACGCTTGGATGGCACGACCCCTGCTCCAAAAGACTTTATCAATTCCCAACGCTAACTTTAACCCAACCAACACATGAAAAAGTCCCTCAAATCCTCCGCACGCAGCCTGACCCTCGGCGACCTCGTTCTTGCCGTTTCCAGCGTCAGCCACAATCCCCGCGAAACCGCTGCTGCCGTGGCAGATCTTCTCGAAAGCGGCCAGGTCCGCTTCACCAACAGCAGTCGCTCCCCCCGCGGTCGCGTCGCCTAAATTATCCCGGTTTTCCATCCCAAGAGGTAAGTTGTTATGAAAAAGTCTCACAAATCCGCTCCACGGAATCTGACCCTCGGTGATCTCATCCTTGCGGTGAGCAATGAAAGCCACAATAGCCGCGAAGCTACCGCTGCGATTGCCGATCTCCTCGATAACGGTCACATCCGTCTCCAAGTCGACGGCCGGAAATTCCGCACCCGCCTCGTCTAAACGAACTTCCCCCTCCACTCCCCGGAACTTCCCCACGGAATCCCCAGATATACCCCTCAGAATTCCCCAGAACTAACCCCCCCAGAACTGATTTCAAAAACCCCGCCGTGAGCTGCCTGCCACGGCGGGGTAAGTTTGTACGGATGCCCCTTTTATAGGTGACTCAACCGATCCTCTCGCGTCCCAGATAGGGGATCAATGCCGGCGGCACGATGACGCTTCCGTCTTCCTGCTGATACGTCTCCAAAAGTGCGACAAAGAGGCGGGGCAGCGCGGTGCCTGAACCGTTGAGGGTATGGCAGAAGCGGTTTTTCCCTTCGGCATCCTTAAAACGCAGGGCCATGCGGCGTGCTTGGTAGTCTTCGAAATTAGAACAGCTCGAAACTTCCAAGTAAGTGCCCTGGCCGGGAGCCCACACTTCGATGTCGTAGGTCTTGGCCGAACCAAAGCCGATATCGCCGGTGCAGAGCTCGATGGTCCGATAATGGAGGCCGAGGATTTGGAGCACTTTTTCGGCGTCGGCCGTGAGGCTCTCCAGCTCGGCGTAACTCGTCTCGGGTGTGCAGATTTTTACCAGCTCCACCTTATCGAACTGATGCATCCGGATCAGCCCCCGCGTGCCAAGTCCCGCTGCACCGGCTTCACGACGGAAACACGGCGTGTAGGCGGCGTATTTGATCGGGAGCTGATCGAGCCCGACGATTTCCTCGCGATGCAGATTCGTTACCGGGACCTCCGCGGTTGGCGCGAGGTAAAGTCCGTCACGATCGATGCGATAAAGTTGCTCCTCGAATTTGGGCAGCTGCGATGTGCCGACCAGCGCTTCGGGATTGGTCACGTAAGGCGGCAACACTTCCGTGTAGCCGTGCTGCGTGGTATGGAGATCGAGGAGAAAATTCAACAGCGCCCGTTCCATGCGCGCGCCGACTCCGGTATAAACCACAAACGCACTGCCTGCGATTTTCACGGCGCGCTCAAAATCGAAAAGCCCGAGTTTTTCGCCGAGCTCCACGTGCGACTTGGGCTGAAAGCTAAACGTCGGCTTCGCACCCCATACGCGCACTTCGGGATTCGCCTCCGCATCCGCACCTACCGGACACGCCGCGTGTGGCAAATTCGGAATTTCCAATAGCATGTCGCGCTGGGTGGTCTCCAATGCGGTGGCTTCCTCATTCAATTGCTGAATCTCTTCGCCGATGGCGCGTACGCGTGACTGAATCTCCGATGTATCCTGACCCTTCGCCTTCGCTGCTCCGATCTCCTTCGACGTGCGATTACGATCCGCCTGCAAGGTCTGAAGCCGCGTCTCGGCCTGACGCCGCTGCACGTCGCAATTCAACACTCCATCGATCTTCAAATGCACATCACCCCCGCGCAGAGCGAGGCGTTCTTTTACAGCGTCCGGATTTTCACGGATAAGGCGGATGTCTAACATGGCCGCGGAGGCTAGCGTCCGGCGGAGCCGGGGGACAAGGGGAATGACAACCGTAGCAAAGCGGAGATAGCCGAAGGCAAATGAGGAAACTCGAATGACGAAAGCCACATGTGGCGTACATTCCTGGGAGGGTGGGCGTCCCGCCCGCCTTAATATACATCCCGCTAAAAGCGGAGAGAATCAGGCTGTGCCTGATTCGGCGGGCGGGACGCCCACCCTCCCAGTGACGCAGCGGATAGACGAAGTTAAAACCCCGCCTTTCACCATTGCCGCCTCTGGCATCCACTCGTCATTCTTTCTTTAGAGCTTCGTCATCTCTCCCTTCTCGATGAAACGCCGCAGACTCACGCTTATCCTGCTCAGTGTTCTCGTCGTTGCGGGTGGTATCCTGTGGCTTTTGCCGCCTCGTGAACCGATCTATCAAACTTGCCCGCTCTCATATTGGCTATACGCAGAACTCCAAAATTTTGGAGACGTTGAACGCTTTCCAAAGAGTATGGAAACGCTGGCGGCTCATCCGGATCAAAGTCTGACGTGGTTGATTTGGGCAGCGGAACATGGGCACCAACCCAATAAGACTCCGACAAAATTTACGAAACTCACGACCTGGCTATCAGAACTTTTCGCTCGCAAGCCTCTGATTGGTAATAATGTCGATGAGCGGGTGAACGCCTTGCGTTTTCTCCGCACTCTGCGACCACCTCCAGCCCGCGCAGTCCCAGCGCTGATTCGCTTATTACAAAATGAAGATAAGGAGATCGCAGAGCTTGCGGCTGATTCGTTGATTCCACATCGGCCTGCGATCTATTCCCAAATCATCGCCATTTCCCGTTCCGGGTCACCGCAGGCACGAGTGGCAGCGCTCACGGCTCTCGGTGCTTTGCAAAAAGCCTATTACCAGCCCTTCACTGCAAACGGCGTCCGCTTGGGCTATCCAGAGTGGTTTGGAGTCCCCATCCCTCTTCCGACCGAAGGTGAATTTTCACCCGTCATGGCGACTTTGGTCGAAGCGTTTCAGGATCCCGATATCGCTATCCGATCGGCAGCAGTTCGTTCTTTTGTCTCCTGGCATTCATGGGATCCCACTCCCAAGCGCGACGGCATATTCTTTCTTGAGTCTCCTCCTTCAGCGCCGGTCCAGGCAGGTAAAAGCCCGTCCTTCGATGCGGCAATCCCCAAGGTATTTCCGTTCGCCAATGATCCCGAAGTTGGAACCGACGTCAGGTCCTTTCTCCATGCATGCAGAAACCAATCCCCTCAGGCGTTATCCAAACTGCTCGAGTGCTTGCGTGATCCCAGCCCCCAAGTCCGAAAGCATGCCATGCTACTCCTCGGTCGCGAAGAGAACGACATCCGGACTTATCAGACCCTGCTGACGGAAATGACTCATGATCCCGATCTCGAATGCCGTGTGACTGCAGCGCGTCTTCTCGGCAAAGTTGGCATTCGGGCAGATTCCGTCATCAGTGAACTAGCCCTCTCCCTATCCAATCTAACGACTTCACCAACGCCGAGAAATTTGAACCCTTTGCACCTCCTGATTGAAATGGGCCCGATCGCGATCGATGCGCTACCCGCCATGGTGAAGCCGTTCGCGACGAGTGCCGACCAGCGGCACTCGATGTTCGAGTTTTATGGATGGGACGACGACGTGCTGATTCCACCATTGGTGCGTGTGCTGTCGCATTCGGACCCGAACGTTCGACTCGGAGCCATCAGTGTCCTCACCCACCGTCTTGCCAACTGGCGCGGTTCATCAAACGAAGCCACACTCCAGGCATTAAAAATTGCGGCAGAAGACGCCGACCCAGATGTCAAAGCCATGGCTACCAAAGCATTGATAGGACATTCAGAGGAAGCCGCAGCGGTGAAATAATAGAGATCTGGAGCAGTGGTATGGCGCCGCTCTGTGGAGGAGGCGGAGCCGTAGTGGCAAAGTGGCTTGGGCATCCTGCCCATGAATACGGTCCGTCTCGGACAAGATGCCCGTGCCAATCCCGCCGCGTCGCTCCGCTCCATACCAGAGCGGCGCCGTGCCACCGCACTCCAGATTTCGCATGCTCATCTGCTATTCAACACGAACGTCCACCTTCGTCATTCGTTCGGCATTCTGCCTTCTGGTTTCATCATTCCCCTTGTCTACGGCTTAGCCACCTTCGCACGGCGCTGGTAGTATTCAGGGTAGCGGCTACGGAGTTGGTTTTCCAGGCGGGCGACGTCGTCGTTGGCGCCTAGCTTGCGGCGGACTTCGATCGCTTTTTCCAGAGCGCGGGGGGTGACGTCTTCGTCGTCCAGCGTAAGGGCGACGCCTTCGTAAATTTTCCCGGCTTCGATGAGTGCGCCGGTGGCGACCTGGGCGTCTCCGGCGCGGAGACGCGCTTCGCCGTTGAGCTTGCCTTCGGGTTGGAGGGTGAGGGCTTCCTTTACGGTGACGGTCACCGCTTCCCAATCCTTGAGACCAAGCTGGGCGTCCGCCTTCTCGATGAGGCCGCTGGCACGAGGAGCGGGGTCCTTTACCGAGGCGAGATAGCTATCGAATGCAGCCACGGCTTCCTTGAATTTTCCACTCCGGAACCGGCTGCGCGCGAGCTGATGGTAATCGTCCGCCACCGCCTCCTTGCGGGCGATAATCACCTGATAATAGCGCTCCGCCTTGTCGTGTTCACCCCGCTCGAAATATTTTTGTGCCAGCCAACGGATTACATCGGTCGGTGCCTCAGCTTTGCCGCCCTGCGCCTTGTAGCTTTCGATCTCCTTTGAAGTCGCATCCACATCCTCGAGATTGTACTGGCAGCCCATGATCGCGAGGCTGCTGCGCTCGAAATACTGATCCTTGTCGAGCTTGCGAGCCTGGTCGAGATGCTGCGCGGCAACCTTGTAGTTTTTGTTATCAAACGCGGCACGACCGATCCAGTAGTGAGCCTTCGCCTTGGCCGCCGTCTCGGGATAATCTTTCAGTAATAACTCAAAGGTCGCTGCCATCTTGGCATTGTCGCCAAGCTGGCTCTGGACCAGCGCAAGGTTCTCGAGCGCAAACTCCCGCTCTTTGGCCTTGGGATACTTCGACGCCAGTTCCTCAAAATCTTTTTGCGCGGCCGGATATTGCTTGAGCTGCATGTTCGCCGAACCGCGCTGGGCCAGAGCGGTGGGAAATTTGGTCGAGGTCGGATGGTTTTTGAGGAAGATCGAGAACGTCGCAACGGCTTGATCGAACTGCCGCAGCTGCGCGTAGCTCCAACCGAGTTTGAACGTGGCCTCGGCTTTGTAGTTCCCGGAAAGCTGTCGGGATTTCTCCACGAGCTCCTGGTAGATCGGCGCTGCTGTAGCGAAATCGTTTTTCTTAAAAAGAGCCTCCGCTTTCATCAGCGAAACCCGCTCGAGCTGCGGTGCGGCGGGATTCGCGGTGAGAAATGCATTCACCTCGTCGAGCAGACGCGCGTCATCCTGATTGTAGAGAATGATCAGCCGCTCGTAACCCGCGTCGCGGGATTGGGTGGTGGCGGGATATTCCGCGATAATCTGCTCGTAGATGCCCAGCGCTTCCTTGTTGTGACCGAGCTCGCGGTGCGCGTTGGCCACGATGCCGAGCAGATTGAGTTTGTTGTCCGCACTCAGATCGGTCGAACCGTCCCGCGCGTAGTTGCTCAGGACGGTTTTGTAGTCCTTTTTGTCATAGAGCACACGGAAGAGCGCGACGCGGATGATTTCTTTCCAGGTGCCGATCTCCGGAAGCGCGAGTGCGGCGGCGAAGGTTGCCGCGGAGGCATCCGGTTGACCCAACTCCAATTGAAGAAAGCCAACCCGCGCAAGCGCCTCGGCCTTGATTTGCGCGTTGGTCGTACTGGCGGAAAGCGGGAGCAATACTTTGAGCGCATCTTCCCGGCGGGAACCATCGATGAGCAAACGTCCGAGGCTCAGCCGGCTCGCATCCTGAAAGGGATTATCCGCGGCGATGCCCGCCAGCTCCTGATACGTAGCCCGTGCCTCCGCTTTTTCGCCCAAGGCTTCCAAACAACGCCCGACATAAAACTTTGCGGCATTCACCGCCGCCGGTTGAGTCAGGCGCACCGAGGCGCTGCGGAACTGCGGCAGCGCCGGGTGATAGTCTTTTTCCGCGTACAAAATCTCGGCCAGACGATAGGAGGCGAGACCATTGAGTTCGCTTTGGGGAAAATTCGTGAGAACGAGTTCGTAGTTGGTCCGTGCGTTGTTCAGTGCATCGGTCAGGCGATAACACTCGGCGAGACGATAGTGAGCCGCCTGACGATCCGCGACCGGGGCTTTGGGAAAAAGACTGATGTAACGCTCATACTCCGCACAAGCCTCCCGGTAGAGCTTGCGGGAAAAATTGGTGTCCGCGAGCTGAAGCTGGACCTGATCCGCGGTAGTCGCCGCCCCGGGCCGGATGACGATATCGCCGCTATCCACGACATCGGCCGGCGGAACGTTTGCCGGGCGCGGTGGCGCGGCGGGAGAAGTTGCCACAGCTGGAGGCGGGGTACTGGCCGGAGGAGGAGGTGTGCCGGGAGGCGCGGTGACGGGCACGGCAACCGGAATGGCGGGCTGAGGGACCGGTGCAGCGGGTGCCGACGCCGGAGGCCGTTTGATCGGTACGGCTTTCGGGATGGCTTCTTCAGCAGGAGCAGGCGTGCCGGGTGCGGGCTCTACGCGAAACGGTTTTAGCGGTGCTGCGGGATTTGCCGGGGGGGCTGGATTGGCCGCCGCTGGTTTGTCTGGCGTCCCTTGGTTAAAAGGTTTCAGCACTTCCTGCGCGGGAAGTGGGACGCGCGCTAGCACCAGCGCGGCAAGAAGCGGAGCGGCCAGTCGGCGTTTCATTCCGATTTCATCACGGGAAAGGCCACATTCCAAATGCCGGCAGCGCGGCAAACGTCGAGCACCTGAGCCACGTATTTGTAAGGCACGTTTTCATCCCCGCGCAGAATGATCGCGTAGTCGGGGTTGAGCTTGGCCAGGCCCGCCATGCGGTCCTGCAAATCCTCAAGCGTGATGGGCTTGGTGTTCATCACCAGCGAGCCGTCGGCCTTCAGATTCAGCACCGTCTGGTTCACATTCATCTCCGGCTCGCCGCCGTGTTCCGCCGTGGGTACCCGGACATCGAGCTCCATCTCCTTGCGCGCAAAATTCCAAGTCAGGATGAAAAAGCACAGCAGCACGAGCAGTACGTCCACCATCGGCGCGATCTGGAAACCATGCATCGGCGGCTGGGTTCGTTTGCGGATTTTCATGACAGCGGGTGAGTCAGCTTATTCGTCGTCAAACGCCGAGCGCGAGGGTTCGCGCTTCTTATTATAGTTGATCGCAATCAAACCCACGATGTGCGTCGAAGCAACTTCGAGATCGGAGATCAGCCGCTGTACCTTGTTGCGAAAGAGCGCGTAGAAGGCGAAGGCAATGATGCCGATGATCAATCCCGCCCCGGTGGCAACCAAGGCCTCAGAAACACCCGCCGCCATCGCCCAATCACGATTCTTCGCCAACTCAGGATTTGCCAGACTTCCGAAGCTCCGCACGATACCGATCACGGTGCCGAGCAGTCCGACCATCGGGGAAAGGGTGCCGATGTCGGCGAGATAGGAAACTTTATGCTGCAACGCTGCCGCCTGCGCCGAGGCCTCACTCTCCGCCACATCCTTCACCACTTCGAAAGGTGCGTTGGAATTTTTGGTCGCAAAATCCAGCGCCCGCTGCACCACCCGCGCCACGGCTTCGCTGTGACGGCTGGAAATTGCAAGCAGACCGAGGTAGTCGCGCTTTTTCAAAAGGACGTCGGCCGTGTTCATATAGTGCGTCGTGAGGATCGACGAGCGGCGGAGCGACGCGGTGAAGATGAGGACAAACATCACCGTGAGAAAACTGAGGAAGGCGAGGGGTATCATCGCCCAGCCGCCGGACTCGACGAGCTGCCAAAGGGTCATCACCGGAGAGGAAGACTGCGCGGCGGGAATATAACCGGCGCTGGGCTTGGCTTTATCACCGACCCGTGTGACCACCGGGGGAACCGGGGCGGGCGCTCCGGGAGTGGTGGCGGCGGTGGGCGCAGGTTCCTCGGCCGGTTTGGCAGTAGCCTGAGCGTGGACGCTGGAGAGGCCGAGCAGGAGCATCAACAGCAGATAAGCGAGCGATTTCATGAAAGTGGCGGCGGAGTGTAGCGAACGAGCTTGAGGATGCAACCCACGCCTCGAGGGGGTCTTAGGGGGAGTATTGGGGTAAATGGGGACTATCAGACTGCCTTAATCCTAATCGTAATCTTACTCTTAATCTCCGCCTCAGTCCGCCAGGGATTAAGATTACGATAAAGAATAGGATTAAGAGGCCGTTTTCAACCCGTTCAGTCCTATTGGATCCGTGGACCTATATCCACCTTCCCAGGAAAACTACTTACCAAAGTGCGCTGGGCGTGCATCATTCCGGACCATGCCAACTCCCATCCAGCGAATTGCCATTATTGGCGGCGGGCCCTCAGGCTCGGCACTCGCGTGCCACCTCGCGAAGAAGAAGGGCGTGTCCGTCACGCTCTTTGATGATGAGGCCCGGCCGGACCTGTTGGTGGGCGAATCGTTGATCCCCTCCATTCTGCCCATGCTCAAGAAGCTCGGGGTGCAGGAACGGGTGGCGGAAGTGGGTCTCTATAAACCCGGTGTGACTTTTGCCTTTGGGACAAAGGAGAACATTTCGTTTGATTTCCGGGCGGTTGCCCAGTGCGGGCTGCCGACCTTCGCTTACAACGTGCCGCGCAAGGAGTTCGACCAGATCATCTTTGACCGCGCTTCGGAGCTGGGTGTCGCACGAGTAAAGATGGCGGCCAAGTTGGAACGCGTGGGTACTGATCGTCTCCAGCTCTCGGCCGAGACCCTCGCCAAAGCTCCGTCGCTCGAAGGCCAGCAGCCGGATCTGCTCGTGGACGCCACCGGACGCGCCCGGCTCTTTGCCCGCTTGTTGGAAATCCCGGCGCGCGTCGGCAAACGGAAGGACGTCGCTTACTTCGCCCATTTCTCGGGTTTTGAGGAAGAGGAACCACGGGGACAGGTGACGATCACACGCCTGCAAAGCGGCTGGTGCTGGCGCATCCCGCTGCGTGATCGGCTATCTGTCGGCGTGGTCCTTTCCAAAGACGAAGCAGCGACGCTCGGAGCCACCCCGGAGGAACGGTTGGAGGCCATCATCGCACGGGACCCGGTGCTTTCCGCCGCGGGCGCAAAACGTCAGCGGCTGACGAAAGTGGCGACCTACACCAACTACCAGCTCATCTCTGAACGAGGATATGGCCCGGGCTGGGTAATGATCGGTGACGCCTATGGCTTTGTGGATCCCATGCTTTCACCTGGCCTGATGCTCGCGCTGCGTTCCGCCGAACTCCTCACCGCCTCGCTAAACAACCCCGCCAAATACGCCCGGCAAATGGAGGAGTGGTTGGAAGCGTGGCAGGAGCTCATCGAATATTTTTACGACGGACGCATCTTCGCCATGTATCACACTGGCATGGCGCTGGAGCGGCAGTATCCAATGGCGCTCAGCCGCCTCATGCACCGTCACGTCGAGCGTCACGTGGCCTGCATGGCTTCCGGCGCCGCCACGCTCTCGCGCTACAGCCGCGGCATGATCAAGTTCATCTCGAAGCACGGCTCATGGATGGCAGATCCCAAAGAGACTGCGATTTTGTGAGGAAGGGGATCTCTTCCTTCTTTGTCTTGCTCATGCTCTTGCTCTCCAAAGTGTGGCACCAAGAGAGCATGAGCATGACAATGAGTAAGAAGCCGACCCACTCATGAAGCGTGCGCTCCTGCTTTCGCTCCGGCTGCTACTCACCGTCTTCCTCCTCTGGTGGGTTTTCAAAAACCCAAAAGTAGCAGCAGGATTTGATACGCTGTCCCTTCCTCCGGAGCCGCTCTGGCTGCTTCCCGCCTGGCTCTCCGCTGGCTTGAATGAACTGGCTGGTGCGCTGCGCTGGTGGTGCTGCCTGCGTCTGGCGGGAGTGGAAATCAGCTTCACTCGCGCCACCGGACTCCACTTCCTTGGCACGTTTATGTCGCTCTTTCTGCCCGGCAGCGTGGGCGGTGATGCGGCCAAGATTGCTTACGTCATGTTGTGGTATCCGCACAATAAACTCGGCGGTGTGCTCGCCGTGCTTATGGACCGGCTGAGTGGATTGACGGCCGTGATGGTTTGGGGCGGCACGGTTGCCGCGCTACGCGGGGATTGGTTTCGGCAAACACCTGCTACCGCGGTAATGCTGAATGGCGTGCTGCTTTTTCTCGGCACCGTGGGAGTCGGCTTGGTGCTTTGGTATCTTGGACATCGGTCAGGTCGATTGCAGCGGCGACACCTTTGGCTGCCAGGACGGGAGAAAATTTTGCGCATCTCCGGCATCTTCGACCTTTTCTTTGCCAGCCGCAGTCGTGCGATAGCCGTGCTTATCCTCGCCGCTCTCTGCCATGCATTCACCTATGGAGTCTATTACTCCTCGGCCCGCGCCTACGGGGCTGGCTGGCTGCTTAGCGATGCTCTCAGCATCATGCCCGTGGTGGACGTGGTCACCATGTTGCCGATTACGCTGGCTGGCATCGGTCTACGCGAATCTACCTTCCAAACCCTGCTTGCTCCCTTGTGCGGAGTGGACCCTGCAACTGCTGTACTGATTTCACTCACCGGCTTTTTCATCATCGCAACGTGGGCACTGCCAGGCGCAGGTTTTTGTCTTTGGTTTCGCTCCCCAAAACGGCAGGAAATGGAACATGCCTGAATCCACCCCGCCAACGCGACTTGCTGTCGCTTTTGGATCCTCCTTCCTGGGTTTCGCGGCGCACCATGGATTTCTACGCGAACTGCTCGGGGCCGGGCATACTCCGGTCGCCGTCGCTGGTTCTTCCGCCGGAGCGATTGTTGCCGGGCTGTATGCAGCGGGATTGGATCTTGCGCAGATGGAAGCTGCTTTCGTGCGGCGCGACTTGCGCGGATTTTTCCGAGAATGGCGCATGCCTTTTCGCGCCATCGGCACCCTGCTGGGCTGGAGTGGTGTGCCAGCCCTGTTGGAAGGCAAATACCTCCGTCGAATGCTTGTAGAGTTGGTCGGTGAGCGCCGCATCGAAGACTGCACCAAGGCCCGCCTGCACCTCGCCGTGACCAATTTCCGAACGAACCAAGTCGAGCTACGCACACACGGTCCGTTGGTGGATACCATGCTGGCAAGCTGCGCTTTGCCTGGCGTGATCGCACCCCGGCGCATCGAAGGGGAGTTGCTGTGGGATGGTGGCCTCGGCAATTCCGTGCCCATCGAAATGTGGATCGACGACGCCGATATCACCCACATCGTTGCCCACAGCCTGCTGCACGAGCATCAGGTCCACGCACGCACTCGCAGCGATCGCTACAATTTCGCCGGTGCCATGATGGCCGGCCATCAGCTCACCGCCGATGAGCTTCTCCGTTGGAAGATCGAGCTTGCGCGACGCGCAGGGAAAAAGGTCCACGCCATTGAAACCGTCACCCCTCGACCGAAAATTGGCCCTCCCATTACCTGGGCCCCGCCGAAACCCTGGCCGGAGCACGCACGGGATTTGATGGAGCTCGGAGCCGCCTCGGGACGACGCGTGGTGTCGGAGCTGGGAGAGGCCCAAGAGACGTAAAGGACCAAAAGGACCTAAGGGCCGTACGGTGCTCTGTCCTTTTCGTCCTTTCTCCCCCCTATGGAAACGCCTTTCGTTCCGCGTCGCTGAGTGGCGCATCCTTCAACCATTTCGTGGCGGTATCCCGATTTTTCCAAGACCAACGATCCCAGGAAAATTTGAGGATTTTGGCCCGGCGGGTTTCGTCGGAGACGGAGCGGAGCACCTCGAGCACTGCATCGGGGTCATTATCGAATACCTCCACAGCAAAACCTTTGGCGGCGTGGTCGCGGATGGGGCCGTCGGGCAGGGTGCGTACCCACTGACTGCTTTCGTCGAATTCATACCGCCCCCATTGACCAGCCAGCTGTTGCACGGCGGATTCCTTCGCTCGACCGTCCGGGAGCTGTTGCGCCCAGACTGCGGCTTCGTGAGGATCCTTGTTTACCCAGGCCTGAGCCAGAGTCGCGAATATCTCTGGGAGCGTTGACTCCGGAAGTTCGGGTATAAAGTGGGATACCGCCTTGGGGTCGCGTACAGCCCAGGCTTCGATGGCGTTTGAAAAGCCGGTGGCATAATCTGGCTTGGTCTTTCCACTTAGTCTCATGATTTCCTCTTTGAGCCTAGAAGCGGCTGCGGCCTCATCCTTTTGCAGCCAGGCCGCGTAAAACTGGCCGGGTATGACATCGGGATAGCGCTCCCTAAATTTTTCAATGGCGGACAACGCTTGCGGCAAATCATTCGTCACCATCCGGGCGGCGGCATCACCTAACATAGTCATTTGTGCATTGCCCACTGGGGTCTGCTCCGCAAGCCGCAGGACGAGTGCGGGGTCTTTTTGCAGGAGGGGACGAAGGACGGAGTATCCCTGCATGTTGCGAGTTTCCTCTGGTTGGCTGGTTAGCCAGGCCATCGCGGCAAATGGATCCACCTCCGCCCAGGACCGCAGGATTCGACTTACTGCGTTATACTGCGCAATGCGGTCCTCCAGCTTTTCAGCCATCGACAGAGCCTCTTGCCGACCCATGCGCCCCGGATTGGAAAAGTATTCAATCAAGTAATGCGTCCTTAGATGCGGTTCTTCCATGGCCAGAAGATTCTCCAGCGTCTTGGGTTTGGTTTGTAATCGAATACTACGTAACGCATAGGCGAGTTCACCTCCCTCGAGATGGCCTTCCACCCAAGCGCGAGCCGCCGTTGCATCAAACTGCGCCCAGGTTGTAAAAAATTGATATCGAACCATCGAATAATCAGCGCCGGGTTTGGCTTCTTTCAGGCTTTGAGCTGCGGTTTGCGGATCACGCTCCGCCCACGAAACCATAAACATCCTCATGACATCCGATCGATCATCGGTCGTCCGCTCCAAAAGTTCCCGAAATACTTTCGGCAGCTGGCTGGTCGGAATGCTGTCAGCCCATGTTTTGATTTCGCCTAATCGGTGGATCTGACTGCGATACTGGAGAACGTCCGGCAGCGAGTGGAGATCACCGGCCCGAGCAATCTCCACACGCTTCTGCCCCGGGGATTCCGTAGGAACGACCGACGATTGGTTTCGTTTGGAATCTGCAACACGGTTTTCAGCCCGAAATGTTGAAGAAGCCGCTGGCTCCGGCGAAAAACAAATACCGAGGCTGTATCCCACTGCGACAAATCCCAACCAGAAGGCGCCTGTCTTTAGTCCAGCGTTCATGGCGTCACCTCCTTCAATGCGAGTTTTTCCTGGGAGGACAACGTGGACGTTTGATCCAACCACGATTTCGCTCCACCGCTATTGAGTCGCAACCACGTCGAAAAACCGTTCTTCATAGCGTCAAGGCTGGTTTTTAAATCGGTTATTTGATGTGCCATTTCGACTGCGGCCTCTGGCTCCGTCCGCAACATGTCCGGCACAATCGTTTGGCGGACCGTGTTCCACTCTGCTGTGATGGGTAGTTGACCGACCCATTTCAAGGTTTCGTCATGACTGTTTCGGAATCCCACTCGTGCCAACGTCGTCAGTGCCTCTGCTCGGCGGTTACCCGGTGAAAGCTTGGTGACCAGACTTAAGGAACCGCCAAAATCCCTCTCCGTGGTACTCGCCAACATCGTTCTGTACATGTTGTTCAACACCGGCTGGTCGGCTGTGGGAATCCGCGACATGATCTCCAGTGCCTTTTGCGGTCCCAACGCGGCAGCATAGTTCCAAAATCCGCTGTAATCTCCTCTGGAATGGTCTTTGCCGATGGATAGCCCTTTTTCAAAGCGGTGGAGCACCGTTTCCATGGCCTGATCGGGATCCGTAAAACTAAATTTCGCGAACAAGGCATCGTAGTAGAGATCCCGCTCTGCCTCCGTCGACAGCTTGTCCACCCATTCCAAGGTGGCCACTGGCTCGGTCTGGACCCAAGTTTCCAAAACCTTGGCCAACGCTTTCTTGTTCGGCATGATATCAGGCTGTCCGCTCAACCATTCCGCAGCGGCGCCAGGGTCTTTCTCCGCCCAGCCCTTGGCAAGAGCCGGAACTAGCACAGCGGTAAGGCTGCTATCCGTGACTTTGGAAAACCACTGAAGGGCAGCGGCGGGATCGCGCTGCGCCCATATTCTGGCCACACCCACCATTGCATCCGCACGCGTTTTACCACGGTAGGTCATGGCACGTTGCATTGCCGCCTCGGGTGATTTCTTGGCCAGCGATTGGTACAGCCTGCTGACTTCAGAAATTTCATCCTCACCGCGATAAAAACGATCGGATTGGACGCGACGCAGAAGCTGCAGCGTTCGATCAGGGTCAAAAGGACCAAGGGCCTCAATCAATTTGCCTCCCATCATCTCGGTGAGGCGCCAATCGGATTGGCTCTCCAGCCATTCGAAAGCCGACTTCGGCTCCCCCTCTGCCCAAATGGAGAGCATACCAAGAAAATTGTTCTGTAATGCTGGAGTCAATCCAAGGAACCAATCCCTCCCCGCCACCGGATCCCTTTCTATCCAATAATCAGCCAGCAAAGCGGCAACCTGCATGGCGGTTGAACCGCTCCCGCCGCTGACCAATTGCCCGATCGCCTCGCGGAGTTCCTTAGGCGAAAGGCCCTGAGCCAACGTGCAAATGCGGGCCATGCCAAAGTCCGTGATTTGACCATTACCGACCTCGGCAAGCAAAGCATCCAAGCGAACTGACAGACCCGGCGGAGTATCCGTCTGCGGTTTGGCAACTAGCGAGCTTTTGGAAACTACCGGTCGTGCTGGATTTTCGGAAGGCTGCTCTGGGTGGTATCCGAGAAGCCACCCGACTATTCCGGCTAGTAGTGCTCCAAAGAGAACCACTTGGTTTTTCAGCCGGAAATCGGAAGCACGCATAGACATCAATTAAGAGGACCGGAGGAGCAGGAACAACGCCCCACGGACGAGGTAAAAGCAGAACTGCTGAGCTTCCTAATCCTTAATCTCTGCGTGATCCCGCTCGATGCCGAAGGATTACGATTAAGATTAGGAATAAGATTAAGAGGACACGGGCACCGTTCGTCTGTCCTTTCGGCCCCTTACGTCCCTTTGGTCCCTTATCCCAACCGCCGAAGCGCCAGCAACCAGCTATTAAATGGCGTGCTGCCCCACAGCGGCCGCACCTCCGCCGCAAACTCTTCCTTGGGGAAAAACGCCTGGATTTCATTCAAGGTTGGGTAGTCCACGGCCGGACGCGACATCCAGGAAATGGCGCGGCAAAACCACTCCTCCCATTGGGTAAAGCGAAAGCGCCAGCTCTCGTCACGCGGAGTTGTCCGGATAATGCACCATCCGCCAGGGGCCACACGACGTGCCGCCTCGCCAAGCACCTGTGCCTGTTCCGCTGCCGGGATATAGTGCAAGACGTCGAGCAGTGAAACATGGCCGGAGAAATCCGGCAGCGAGACACCATCACTCGCCTGCAATGTGACGTCCGGATAGTGCCGGGTGGCGATCTCCGCGCCGCGTTTGATCTTTTTGGCATCCACATCCACCCCCAAAATCGGAGGAGTAAAGCCACACTCACGCAGGTAAAAAGTGAGCAGTCCGAGACCGCATCCAATGTCGAGTAACGGCAGGGTAGAATCCTGGAGCCGACAAAAGGTCGCGCGATAAACCGGATCGAAACGCAGTTTGCCCTGCACGTAACCCCGGACCCAGCGTTCTGCAAAATGACCCGCCACAGTCTGGCGAATGTTCTGGTCGTTATGATTCATCGCCGGATCTTTCCACTCGCGGTGCGCGGCACCTCCGTGACCATGCTAAATCGCGCCGGGATTTTGTAAGTAGCGAGTTGCTCGCGGCAATGTTTGCCCAGAGCCAGCGGCGTCGGCGGAGCGGAAGGATCGCGCGCAACGATCTCCGCGACGGCAATCATCCCCCAGCGTTCATGCGGCTCACCGCTCACCCGGCTTTCCCGTACTGCCGGATGTGTATTCAGCACCGCCTCCACTTCCTCGGAGAAAAATTTCATCCCGCCGAAGTTGATCGCCGTCTTGCAGCGGCCACGCAAAAAGATGCGCCCCTCTTCATCCTGTGAGGCGAGATCACCGGTGGCGAACCAGCCGTCCTTCGTCACCACCTCACGCTCCTGCCACGGACTTAAATACGCGTCGAACATTCCCGGCCCGCGCAACCACAATTCGCCGATTTCTCCGCGCACGACTTCTAGGCCAGACTCGTCGCAAAGCTTAACCGCGAAGTCGTCCGGACGCCCCACGCTCAGCGGCAGCTCACGTGCAGCCTCGGTATTAAGCAGCGGCAACCCGGCCTCAATGATGCCCAGCCCTTGGGTGAGCGGAACTCCGTAACGCTGCAGAAAAGCGGTGGCGGTTGGCACCGTCAGCGCAGCGGCCGTGCTCACTCCCAAACGCAGCGTGGGCCAGTCACGCCCGGAATCTTCCGCGGCCAACAGCGAGAGATGAAACGGTGAACCATAAAAAACCGTGGCTCCGCTTTCCCTCGCACGATTGAGCACCTCGTGGGCAAGGTGCGAATCCTCCAGCACGGTCGTCACTCCCTCGATGAGGTAGAGCATGATCGACACCGCGAAGTGATGCGCCATGGGAAGCGTCCACAGCACCCGGTCCTTCGACTCCAACTTCAGACGGCGATTGGCTGATGTCACCCGGGCGATCAGCGTTTCATGACTGAGCACTACTCCTTTACTCTGCCCGGTGGTGCCCGAGCTGAAGCGAATAAAAGCGGGATTCAACGCAGCAAGCCGATCCTCGGGAAAAGCCGCCGGCTGGTTCAGTTTGCACCAGGTAAAGTTCACGTTCACGACGGTTTCATCCGTACCCGGAAAGGGGAGCCAATGGCTCGGTCCAGCAGCCAGCATGAGCTGCGGCGCGGTGAGCGTAAGCTGCGCCTGACGCTCGGGTATTGCCAACTCTGACGCCACTGGAACAAGACAGGCCCCAGCGCGAAGAATGCCGAGGGCAAGGACGACGTAGTCCGCGCCGTTTGGGCAATACAGCGCGATCCGCGGAGAGGGTCCGGTGAGGAGCGGACGCAACCGGGTGGCGATCGCCTCTGCTCGCTGAATCAAATCCGCGTACGTGAGTGCCGCACCCGCGTGCAGCAATGCAGGATGATCCGGATTAGCAACAGCTCGAGCGACGACCAGATCGGTAACATTTATTGCCATCGTTCCTCCTCCGGGTTGAGCACCGTTTCGATTTGTGCGCGCACTTCCGCCGCCGAGGGAGGAACGCCGTGTTTAGCCTGCCAGGCCGCAGCCAGTCCCGCCGCCTGACCAGTTGCCAGGCAGGTACCAATTACCCGCAGCGCAGCTTGGGCTGCATGTTCACTGGAAAGGCAGCGCCCAGCCACCCATAGATTTTCCAATCCAGCTGCCTTGAGCGCACCAAGCGGGATCTGGGTGGGACGATCGTCTTTGGGAAAGCGCCAACGGGGCCCAGTGGCTTTCTCTCGTAACTCCATCGGCCAGGTCCCAAGAGCCACACTATCCACTTTCTCCGTGCCCAACTTTACGTCTTCCTCCGTTACGATCGTATCACCACGCACCCGCCGACTCTCACGGATCCCAACCCTTGCCGGAAATGCCGCCAGCTCAGCGTTTGAAAATGCCGGGTGTTGAGTGCGTAAAAACTGTGCCAGCGCGGCGGCAATCCGTCGCCCTTCCTGATCGAGCAAAGTAAGGTGAGTGGGATCGGTAGGATCGAAGTTTTCCGGACCAGCCAAATCCACAGTGACGTAGACTTCCGACCCGCGGCCGCTCGCACGGAACTGCGCGCCGAGAACCCCACGATCTAATTTTCCCTCCTGCACGGCTTCCGCGATTTGATGAGCCAGATGCAAACGCGAGCCATCTCCCAACGCGGTCACCTCAACCGTGTGCAGTGCAAAAATAAACGCCGGTCGTTGAAGATGGGAGGACTCCGCCTGATGTGTCTCCGCTCCGGCGAGCATGGACAGCGCCGCATCGCCACTGGCATCGACCACCGCCCGCGGGATCAACGTGTTGCGTTGGCCCCGGCAAAGTAGCTCGACCGATTCGATCCGACCACTTCCTGATACCGCGCACAACTCTGTGTGCAACCGGGTGGAGAGTGACGGACATTCCGCCACCAGCCCGTCGGCCACCGCGGTGAAAGCAGGAGGGGAAAGTGGGAGCACATCGAGACGCCCACAGCGGACCGGACCGGCCGAGGCACGCGCACGAATCAACCTGGCAGCGAGTTCTCCCGGCAGCCCGCGATGTGCGAGGATTGCGCCGGGCTCAGGGTGAAGTCGATAGAGTCCGCAGATCGAATGCACCAAGGAAGCGGCGATCATTCCGCCGAGTGCACCGTGCCGCTCGACAAGGATTGTCTGCGCGCCCGTCCGGGCCGCGGCTACCGCCGCCGCCAAACCCGCTCCGCCACCGCCGAGTACGAGCACGTCACAGTTCATAGGATTCGTCCACGGAAGCCACGGAACGACACGGAAGGAAGCGCATAATTTGGTTTTTCAACCACGGAGCTCACGGAGGGCACAGAGAAAGACCGCTGCCATGCCAAAGAGGTGACTATGAAGAACGCCAAGAACGCGAAGGCTGCGCAAGGCACATACGATTTCTAAAGCCGATTACGGCCATACCGAGGATGGGTGGATGGCGCGCTCCGTCGCGCCATGGCAAAGCCGCTGCGCGGAGCGCACATGCTTATGGGAGAGCGGGGAGCAGAGTTGGCGCTTCGCGTTAATTTTCCCATGCCGCGGCGGAGCGCGCCATCCACCCATCCTCCGTGAACTCCGTGGTTAACCCCGATTCGTGTCCGTTCGTGCTTTTCGTGGACTAATCTTGCCGCGGCTACGTTGCCTCGCTGTGCTCCGTGGTCACCCCCAGCAAATCCTTCCGCAATTTGGCGCACATGATCTCCAGCTCTCCATCGCGGAGGGTGCCTTCGCGCCAGGAGAGGGTGGCGGTTATCAGACCTTCGCGCTGAGAGAAAAACAAGCCGGTGCCGGGCGGCTGACAGACCGAGGGCACATGCCACCCATTGAGAATCGTACCCCCACAAAAGCTTCGGCATTCGGGTAGAAATTCCCCGGTGTGGGAGAAAAAGAACGAGGTAAGATGACCGTGGGAATTGCTTCGAAGCATGCGCAGATAAAGCCAGCGGGGCATGCGACGCAGGAAACGCGACATAACGGCGAACGCCTTTTCCATACGTGACTTCGTCTGGGTGGCAAATTGCTCCTGCAAACGTCGGGCCGCCAGTGGGAGGTCGTTCAATTCGCTGGAGAGAAGACGGAAGAACAATTGCGACACATGATTCTGCCAGATCGGATGCCGCGCTCCGCGTTTGCGCTCCTGCACTGCACAACCAGCCTGATACGACTCCGGCTCATCCTGCCGGGCTCGCAATACGGCCTGATGCACTCGCATCGAAACTGCGAGATACCAGCCCACATGAAAAATATCCCCGGCGCGGGCAATGATCTGCGCGCTCTCCTCGGCAGAAAATTCCTCCACATAAAAACGGGCGATTCCCGGACGAGGCTGGGCACCGCCGAGCGAACGTATTCCGGTGCGAGCGAGATCGTAAAAATGGTCTTTGAATTTCTCCGCTTCACCCAGCAACTCCCGCCAGCTGGACGAAGGCGGCGTGATCGGACCCCAGGAATCTGTGCGCTCCGGCGTGGCCTGGGGATTCGCCGCCAGACGCGCCAACTCAGCAAGCAGGAGCTCCGCGCCTTTGCCATCGAGCAGCAAATGGCGCCAGCGCATGATGAGAACGGTGCCACCCTCGGTGCTGCTCAGCACATCAAAGCGGATCGGCTCGTAGGAAGGTTCATTCAACCGATGATGGGCAAGATCTCCGGGAGGACCGGCATGCACCACGATCGGGAAAGTCGCCTTCGTTTCTGATCCCCATTCCCACCGCGCCGGTCGAAACCAAGCCGTCCGCACCCACGCATCCGCGATCGGACTTTGTGCCGCCAAACGTTCTGTTGCCGAACGCAGCGCCTCCACATCAAAGCCTGGTGCCAACCGCAAGATACTCAGCCCAGCGTGCTCACCCTGTCCATGGGCCAGCATCATTTTCTCGACCGTGGCCAGAAACCAATCCGCACCGCTCAACAGCGTGGAACCCGCCTGTCCAAGCTGAACCGACGGCTCCATCACTGCTTTTCCTCGCGGATAACCTCGGCGAGATGACGCGCGCTGGCGAAGGTCGTGCGAGTGATCACGCGGTCGGGCAATTTCACGCCAAACTCCTCTTCCAGCAGTAAAATGAGCTGCATGATTGCCATCGAATCCAGCCCGGCCGCAAACAGATCCGAGTCCACGTCGAAAGGCTCCTCGATTTCCAACAAATCGGTGCGAATTCGGGCCAACAACCGGTTGGCGAGCTGCGTGGTTTCCTCCATCGTCATGTAAATCGTGGACCTTCTGCGCCTGGACTCATTTTTAGGAGCGCGGAGAGTAGTGCGCTAAGTCTTTCTGACAAGGGCGGAAATACGGGGAAAAGGAAAATGGAAGGAGGGTGAAGTGAAAAGTGCTGTTGGAGCAAGAAACGGCCATTACCGGACCCGGCAGTTCGGGCTTGTTGGAATTTCCCTACCGCGCAACGCTACTCCGAGCGCCGCACCTGTACGGTCCAACCCGCTGAAAACGGAACCATGAATCACCTCTCGATCAATCTTGTTGTGCTACGCTCCCCTGATCCGGAACGCGCAGCAGGATTCTCCCGTCTCGGCCTGCAATTCGCGCTTCACCAACACGGCAGTGGCCCTCAACATTTTGCGGCGGAGCTCGGTGGCAGCGTCTTTGAGCTTTACCCCGCTACTCCCGAAAGTCCGTCGACGCTCGGTACCCGCATTGGGTTCAGTGTGCCGTCACTCGATGCCGCCATCGCCGCACTCAGTGATTTTCCAGCCGCCATCCTTTTACCTCCCAAGGACTCCCAGTGGGGCCAGAGAGCCGTGATCGCCGACCCAGATGGGCATCGCATTGAATTGCCGCAGCAATGATCGCGACCTCACCCCTGTCTAAAAATCCCGTGAAATCTGCTAAAAGCATCCTTCTGCTCCTGATAGGCGTCACTTTGAGCGTATCTATTTCTGGTGCTTACCATCAGATTCGGCGTATCCAGGCGATAAGCGCGCTGCCTTCGCTTGCAGACCGCACCAAATCTCCAGGAATCGATGAGCTTCCGTACATCACGCTTTCACGCCACGAGGGGCGGCTCCATTACGAGGTGTGCGAAGGCATTGGTGGCCCCGTCAAAGATTTCGAGACCCTGCTGGCATTGGATCGCTCCGCCGGAATCAACGATCCAATTTGGGCCATCCGTTTTGAAATAGGCGTCACCTTGGAAGACCTCGAGCTATCCATTAAGGAATGCTCCGCGCTGGGAGTGAAGCGCTACTTTTTGGGCTCTTCCTTTTATGGGAAGTCCCTCGTGCGATAAACCAACCACCTCAATCGTCCTTATTATGCCACTACCTAGCATCGTCACCATCGTTCTCCGACTTTTCTCCCTCTATTGGGTGGTGCAGGGCATCATCATGTTTGTTTCGGAGATAGCGCGTGGTTCATTCGGCTTGATGGGTTTATGGAGCTGCGCCGCCCCGGGAGCCCTATTGGTCACAGCAGTTCTGATGTTTCTATTTTCCAAACCGCTTGCCCATTTCATCAGTCCACGGACCAGCCTGGAATTCAGTCCCGGCGGTCTTTCCCTAGTGGACCTCTATTGTTTCTCCTTTGTGTTTCTCGGTCTTTTCTTCGTCCTTTGCTCCTTCGCCAACACCGTGAACTGGCTCCACTATTTTTTCCTCGTCATGCGCGATTCCCCTACGCATGACCCCCACCGTTCGGACAATTTCTATCAACTCACCCAGCCGCTCATCACCCTCGTCGCCGGTGGAGCGAGCATGTGGTTCGCGCGCCGCCTCGCCCTCAGGTTGGCCGACATCCAAGAGAAAGTCGCAGGCCCACAGACCTCACCCGCATCTTCCACCCCACCGGAGTAATCCTATGGAGCAGGAGGTGCCGCCCGAGCGGCGCAAAAAGATCCTGCACGCGCGGATGCAGGTCGGGGACGTGTTGCTGATGGGCGGTGACGAACTACCCAAAGACTATGAAAATCCCCAAGGCTTCAACGTCACCCTCGGCCCCAGCGACCCTGCCGATGCCGAGCGCATCTTTGCCATGCTGGCGGAACACGGAACCGTGCGGATGCCGCTCCAGGAAACCTTCTGGGCCGTGCGCTTTGGCATGGTGACCGATCAGTTCGGCATTCCTTGGATGATCAACTGCGAGAAAAATGGCTGATGCGCGATGGATGAGAGGAGGGGCGGCATTCCTGCCGCCCTGCGCGACGAAGCTGCGCCATACACTCGCGCTTTGAAGCCAACTGGCATTCTCAGAGGAAACCCGTAAAGGGAGCCACTGCGTGGCTCAGGGCGGCAGGAATGCCGCCCCTCCTTTCCTCTCCGCTGCCTAAAACCCCCATCGCTCGTTATCCAACCCTACTTCATCCGGTGCTGGAATACAGGCATCAGCTCCGGAGCTTCGCTCACGGTGCGCGGGGTGATCATTTCGCGGTCGAGTGGAAGGTCGCCGTTCTCCAGGTCACGGATCGTTTTTTCGTAAGGCTGCCAGTGAAGGTCGCCGAGTTTTTGTAATTTCCCCAGTTTTATCCCAACCGCATCCCGCACGGCTTTGTAGAGAAGTTCGGAGCAATAGATGCGCTCGTCGTCCAGGGCGTAATGATGGTCATAAGGGCGTCCCTTGTAATGCTCCGCCGCAGCGATGATATCCGGTATTTTCGCCGCAAGCGGCTGACGCAACCGATAAACGACGTAAGCACTCTCGCGGCCCTGGGCGATCCAGGCATTCAGCGGCGTTTCCTTTACCGGCCCTACTGCTTCCATCACCCACCAGCTTTTGCCCCGCTGCACCAGCATACCGCAGTGGGAATAGGGCGACTGCGTGCTGCCTTCGATCGCATCGATCAGCGGATGATGCGGGAAGGATTGGAAAATCATGTCGCCCGCCTTCGGCTGGTAGGAGGGTGCGCTCGTTTTACCCTTCAGGAACGGTGTCCAAAATGCCGCCTACAAAACGGCGAATAAAATGCGCAGGGAATCCAGAGGTTGAGCACTGGAAGGTTGGCCGAAGAGTTGAACGCGCAACCAGCGGATGAACTTTACGGAGCGTTGGGTGAGGTGCTGGGTGGCAGAGATGAGGAAGGGAACGCGCAAGTTTTGCCGGGCCAGTTGTTGGGTTAAATCGGCCAGACGATCAGTGCGGCGTTGGATCTCGGCCTCGTTGCGGATGCCATGGACAGACTCCAGAGTATCCTCGCACAGGAGCATGAGATTGTGAGCGATGCAGAGGAAGTGCGCCTGCATGGTCTTGGCGTTGGCGCTGCTGGCCCAAGCCTTGGTTTCACCGAGCTTGTTCTTAAGCTGGTCGAAGACTTTCTCAATGTCCCAGCGGATGCGGTAGAGATGAGCGAGCAGCCCGGGCGGGACCGAGTTGACGTTGGTGATGAACGCAAATTCCTCCTGGCGGATCGGGCAAAAGTAACGGATGCGCCGGATGCTGACCCCTTGGGAGGTGGCCATGATCTCATCGGCGAGGACACCTGCATTGCGTGGATCACTGCTATCGATGACATGGGTGCCGATGGTCTCCAAGGCCATGTTGGTCTTTTCCCGACTGAGGAAGTAAATGCCCGAGCCCTGCTTCCAGTGATGCCACTGGAGGAAATCAATGCCCGCGCGGTCCCAAACATAGAGCACCTTGCGCCGAAGGGCAGCACCCTGCCGCAGGGTGACAATGTTGAGCCGCTTGAGCGCATGCATGTCGTGTTCCTTTTTCCGTTGGGTCTGATCGGCTACGCTGAGATGGGAGAGTGCATGGCTGCGCAGGTTCAGGGCAAAGAAGTGTCCGGTGGCATATTTGGTCCCCTCGGAGGTGCGGGGATCATGGGCAGCGGCGGCATGAAAGTGACCATCCCCGGCATACAGATCAAAACCGGCCAACTCCCGGGCCGCGCTGAGCACGTCATCGGCTTTGGCGCGGGGCTGTTTACTCAGCGCCAGGCAAACCTCTCCAGACAGCGCCAGACGGCGTCCACTTTTGAGGCTTTCAAAAAAGTGGGAGATCTCCGGGGCCTCCACTCCACTGGCATAAAGATGCTGGAGAAAGGCGCGCCCACTGGGGTGATCCTCCAAGGCGCGACGGGTTCCCAAGGTCATCCATTGGGCGTCAGGCAACTCGTTGCAGACCCGGCGATGTTTGGCGCGGCCCACCTCCTCAAGCAGCGGGGCGAAAAAATCTTGCACGAAGGTGGAGGGGGAGGGGCTGGATGAAGAAGAGTTAAGCACAAAAATTTTCGCACATTTTTGGCCTCCCAGAGCAAGCGCAATCGCTCGCAAATACCCATTAATCCTCGTTTTTAGCCTGCTAAACCATTCCAAGACCCAGCAAGCAATCTCACTCAAACTACCCTGCAAGACCACCGCAGAGACATGCAATCAGCCCGGCTTTTTATAGGCATTTTGGACACCGTTCCCCTTCAGACACGCCGGTGCGGCAAAAAGCACAGCGACCAGGAGGAGAAGACCGAGCAGGCGGGGCATGGTGGACGTTACATAAGGTTACTGTGGTGGCAAGGGTCTGTCGGAGTAAGTAGTCGTTAGTGATACGATATCTACGGTCAGCTCACGTGAAAGCAGGAGGACGGGTGGATGGCGCGCTCCGTCGCGGCATGGCAAAGCCGCTGCGCGGAGCGCACATATCTTGAAAAGCGGCGGCAGGGTTTGCGCTTCGCGTTGGATTTCTCATGCCGCGACGGAGCGCGCCATCCACCCGCTAATCGGCAATACGAAGCCGCGCCCCACTACTTACTACTCACTCCGCCTCCCTGCAAAATGCCCCAGCGGGTGCACCACATTCCCGGGTAGTGGCCAGGCCTTTTCCTGAATCCGAGGCGCGAGCGATTTCGAATTGGCGTAGGCTCCAGCGATCATCTCCATTTTCGCGTCGAGATTATCCACGTAGTGCAGCGCCCACGCTTCGGGGGTTTTGGGATGCACCGGGCTGCCAAACTGCAATTCACCATGATGTGCGGCGATGAGGTGGAGCAGGTGTAAGCGCACATCCTCGCTGGCGGGCTCCAGGCCATGCCAGGTTTTCCATGCTTCTTCCTGCTGCAACTTACGCCAAAGCGTATTCACGAGCTCGATACCGATGGTGATGTGACCGAGCAACTCGCCCCGCTCATCGAAAGGTTGGGCAAATCCATCTGCGGGCAGATGGTTCTCCCACATCTTCCCGCAGTCATGAAACAGCACGCCGGCGGTGAGAAGATCGCGGTTGAGATCCGGATAAACCCCCGCGATGGCCAGCACACCGCGCATCATTTGGGCGACATGCTCGACGAGTCCGCCCCGCCGCGCGTGATGATTATTTCGAGCGGCGGCGGACCGACGATAACGCTCGCTGAAATCCGCGAGGAACATCCGGCACAGCGCAGCCAATCTGGGATCGGTAATTGCCTCCACGGCCTGCACGATGAACGCGTAATCTGTTGCCTGTTTTTCCCGCAGCTCGGCAGGTCCGGCCAGCAAGGTGGCTTGTTCATCTGCCGCCAATTCCCGAATCGTCCACCGCTTGGCATCCAATCCAAAAGCCGGGCTGCTGGAGAATTCTCCGGTGACTTCGACAAAGGTGCCGCTCATCCCGCGTTCACAAAAATCAAAGGCCGGGCTGTCGCTCCAAGCCCGCAGGGTAAGGCGGGCGGTGGCATCGGCGACGACAGCCTCAAAGAACGGCTTGCCGTCCTTGGTTTCCTTACGATTCAGCGCTTCGACCTGCCCATGAATCCTCGCCTCCACCCGACCCATGCCGGCCGCGCGTTTGAGTTGGGCGATCGGCAGCAGATCCATGCTACTCCTCGATGATCCCCGCCGCTTCGAGACCAAGTCGCGCATTGCCGAGGATACCCGCGTCATTACCCAATGCGGCAGGAACGATGCGCAATTGTTCGTGGAAAAGTTTGCTGGTACGCCCGTTCACCGTCCGGCGAATCGGTTCAAATACCAGGTCACCCGCCTTGGCCACGCCGCCGCCAATGACGATGGAATCGGGGTTCAGCAACCAGATGGCATTCACCAGAGCGGCACCGATCTCCGTGCCGACAGAATCCCACATCGCGAGGGCAATGGGGTCACCCTCATGGGCAAACTTGGCAAGATCCGCCGGCGTGCATTCCTCCGGCGAAAGATTCCGGCCTTTGGCCTGATAAGCTTCGCTTGCCCGACGGGCGATGGTCTTGTTGCCTACGTATTGCTCAAGATCGCCGGGAGTTTGATACACTCCGAGCGGACCCCGGTAATCAATACTGGCGTGTCCCATTTCTCCCGCCGCGTACTGCGAACCCCGATACAATTTGCCATCGAAAATCAGCGCTCCACCCACGCCAGTACCCAGGGTGATGCAGATAACATTCCGTCCGCCCTTCGCCGCACCATAAACAAACTCCCCATAGGCCATTGCATTGGCGTCATTCTCGATCGCCGCGGGCAGACCGGTGCGGTCGCGCAGCATCTGGAGGAAAGGGAGGTTGTCCCACCCAGGCACATTCGCCATCCCATGCACCACTCCACTGGACCCATCAATGAAACCCGGAAGCCCCATGCCCACACTGCAAATTTCAGGATGAGCTGCGCGGTGCGCGGCAATCATGGCGAAGATGGCCTCGAGGAGTGAACCTCCCGCCATGTGCTGCAGCGTGTCTACCGTCTCACCGCGGGAGATGATTTGTCCGTTTTGAACCACAGCGGACTTGATCCCCGTGCCTCCGAAATCAATGCCAAGAGCTTTTGCTGGATGACTCATAAATGAAAGGGCGGGAGAGTGCGGAGTCAGGCGTGGGATGCAAGTTTCAAGATGGAAGCGGCCTGAATCTTTCATCCTCCTCTTTGTCATGCTCCTGCTCTCCGAAGCATGGCCTCCCAAAGAGAGCAAGAGCAGGAGCAAGACAAAGAGGAAGGGGATCCCCTCACGTGCCGTGGGTCGAGTCTTGCCCTTGAGGAAGGGTCATGTCAGTTACCGGAAGCGCCACCTTGATCACCTATGAAAGAGCCCAACACGTCCAAGCTCGGCCCTTACGAGCACCGCTCACATCCGCTCTTGAGTCGACCAGATTTCTACAAACGTGTCGTCAATCACAGCCTTCTCGCAGCGATGATCCTCAGCTGGGGATTGGGGATTGGCGTGTTGGGGTATCATGTCTTCGGAAAGCTCCCCTGGTTGGATTCCCTGCTGAATGCCTCGATGATTCTCTCCGGGATGGGACCGGTGGATCTCATGCAGTCCAACGCTGGCAAATTTTTCGCCTCCTTCTACGCGCTTTTCTCCGGCCTCATCTTCATTGGCGTAGCCAGCATGATGGCCGCCCCCTTCGTCCACCGCATGCTCCACCGTCTGCATCTCACCGAAGACTGAGCGGAGCCGAGGCAAAGCCATCCCTGGACTGCGGCAGGAGCGGACTTGTCCGCACGGCGGCGTAGGTATCCCTGCCTGTCGTAGTGCGGTAGGCTTCCAAGCTTCCGATGCGTCGGGTGTATCGGTCGCTTTATAAATACACCCACCACCAATGGGCGGGCTGCCCATTGGCCCACCACAGGCAGGGATGCCTGTCCTACTACCCTGCCAATCACTCCGACTTGGGCGATCCCAGCAGTCCGAGGAACTGCTTACGTCCTTCCCAAAGCAAATAGGCCGCGAGGAGGCAGATAATGATCAGCATGGGATGCTTGAGTCCGTCGACGCCGCTAACAAAAACATGAAAAGCGAGGATGTTGATGATGATGGGCCCGAGCACCAGCAGGCCCCAATTCCGGGTGCAGGGGATGGCAACGAGAATGCCACCGAGGAGTTCGAGCACTTTGACAAAAGTCATGTAACCGGTGGGACCGAAGGCTGCCATGAAGTGTGCGACAGGGGTTCCCTCCGCAGGAGCTGGAGGTTTTTCGCCCAGACCGAAAAGAACCACGACACTAGCCATGACGAATAGAAGACCTAGGATGGCGCCGGCGATGGTGGGTACGTATTTCATAGAGGAGGTTGGTAGAGTTTGGTGTTAAGGGTTTTGTTTCAGGTAAGCCTCAAGCTGATCGAATGTTCCTGTCCAGCCTTGCCGCATCCCATCGTGCGCGGCGTCGAAGGTCTGACGTTCTTCGGCATTCGGGGAAAGCGGAATCCAGGTCAGGCGAATGTCCGTTTTTCCATCGCGCTCGGTAAAGGTAATGGTCGTGAGCATTTCCAGGGGCCAGGTGGCGCTCATCGGATGACGGACGAGGCTGGCGTCCGCATCAGAAAAGGAGTTCACAAAGACAAGCTGCCCGGGTGCGCTGATCTCGCGATAGATCGACTTGCCCCACATCTCGTGGCCATCCGCCGAACGAAGGCAGTAATGCACCAAGCCACCCGGACGAAATTCTTGGCGAACCACCGACAGCTCAAACCCCTTGGGTGCCCACCAGTGCTTCATATGCTCCGGTTCGCTCCACACTTTCCACACGAGATCGCGCGGGGCGTCGAAATTCCGGGTGATCACGAAGGGGTTCGTCGCGTCGATCGGCATCGTCGCCAGCACCGCTTCCAATCGATCGAAGTTTTGCTCGTTGGACGGAATACAGAGCGGCTTCACTGCTTCACATTGCGCTTCCGTCGGAAAGATCATGCGGAAGGTAATCGCAGTTCCACCGGGCTTTTCTTCAAATGTAGCCACGACGCGGAAGAGTGGATTGCATACGTGATCAAAAACAATGCGTTCCTGCTCCACGATTTCGACAAAGACGCTCTCATTGTTGTAATTGGCACCATCAGGACCGTGCATGACAAAACGCCAGTGCCCGCCAGGCTTCAGGTCGAATTCGTGAAACGTATTCGTAAAGCCTTTCGGTCCCCACCACTTCGCAAGATGCGTGGGGTCAGTCCACGCTTTGAAGACCAGCGCGCGGGAAAAAGGGACGGTGCGTTGGCTGATGATTTCGCGGTCCGAGGTTTGGGTCGTCGTGCTCATAGGAGAGTAAAGTGCGTTGGTTGACCAAAGTGAGACCTTACGACTTGGGCGTGCCTTCCACGATGCCACGCAGGTTTTCGAGGCCTTTGATAAACTGATCACCGCACATCTTGTCGCAATTCATGACGAGACCGATCGCCTTGCCCATGAAGGTATTTTTCCCATACATGCTCCAGCTCACCACGGTTTTGTCGCCCTCAGGCTTGAAGGTGAACTCGGCGGTGCTGGTCGCTTCCATGGGCATTTTGAAGTCCATCCGGAAACGCACAAGCTCGCCCGGCTTGCTCTCGATCACCGTCATCGTGCCTGCACCGACTTCGTTATTTCCCTCCCAGCTAAACGCTGAATCCATCCCAGCGGGCGGACCGCTGAAGGTGTTCTTCGCATTCGGATCGATCTTGGCCCAAGGGTTCCAAGTTTGAAATTTGTGGAGATCATTCACCTGCTCAAAGATAGCCGCTGGGCTGGCCGCAATGGTGGCACTGCGAGTGTAACGAAAATCATCGGGACGCATGGCGATCACAATGAGAAGCACGACAACGATGACCACGAGGGCGATCAGAATTTTGGGAATCATAAGGATGGAGGGGTTTGGGTTGGTGGGTTGGATTACGAAAGCGCGAGGTGTTTTGTGTGGGCTTTATTTCCGGAATAATTCGTCCACGTAGGCGCGAGCCTGGTTAAGATTGGCAACGATCATCTTCGGATCGCGGAGCGTTTTGGAGACGAGCATGGAGCCCTGCCACAAGCTGTTCAGAAACCACGCCACACTGGTGGAATCGAATTCCACCTTTGGCTGATGTCGCTGTTTCGCCGCCTCAAGCATCTTGGCCACATTGTCGGTCCACAGTTGTAATTGGGCACTGCACGCTGCGCGAAGTTCGGGATGCGTCTGCGCCAGCTCCTGCGACATCATCCCGACCACACACACGCACGGCTCGTCGGGCTGCTGCGTGAAACTGATCATGATATCGAACATCCGGTGCAGCTGTTCCAAAGGATCCTCCTCCGCATTCGCCCAAGCCTCCTCATAAAGCGCCGTGCCCATCGCCCCCCACCATTCGATCGCCGCATGCCCGATCGCCTCCTTGTTCGCAAAATAATGAAAGAACCCTCCCTTCGTCACCCCCGCCTCCCCACAAATCTGATCCACCGTCGTCCCCGCAAATCCCTGCCGAAGCATCAGCCCCACCGTGGCATCGATGAGCTTCTGCCGGGTAGCAGAAGGGGGTCGGGAGGATTTCGGGGTGGCCTTTGTCATACAAACCGGTTGGTATGTATGTGAGGTTGCCCCTTTGGGTCAATGGGAAGTTTCGAGCAAGTGGTGTGACTTCTTGGATTGTCGCCAAAGGGTGCAGTGCGCACCAAAGGTGCATGACAAGCCAGCCCAGGGCAAAGCCCTGGGAGGCTGAAGGATAGAGATTCAGTCCTGAAAAGGCGACACAAAGTATTGTTCCGCCCTTTCAGGGCTTGAGGGGGTTTTCTTTTTCCTACCCAGGGCGTTGCCCTGAGCTGGCCTATTTCAGGCCTTTAACCTGTGTGGCCCCCATTCGCATAGTTCGATCTGAACGCGGCAACCCTACGGCAGCGCCGGAGCCTTGATTTCGTGGAGGACGACGTTCACCGGGTGCTGGCTACCGCCGGCGTTGGTCCAGTTCGTATTAAAATCGTTGCCGGTGCCGGTGCGAATGTTGTCGGCATGAACGTCAGCCACCCCGCTAGGAAAGACGGTCGTTACCGGCGCGTTCACATTGATCTGGGCGGTCACGTCCCGGACGAGCTGGAAGATGTCGTTGCCCGCATTGGTGTAGCTGAAAAGCGAAATGCCCTCGCCACCGCGCTGATACCAGCCGACTAGTTTGGGCACAAATTCGCCGCGGGTGAGCCCACCAAAGGTATGGTTCGTTGCATTGTAGTGGCTGCCGTCGGCCTCGGCATGGGCGTGTCCACCGGGCGCCCAGGATCGGATGCGATCGCAGTCTCGGAATCCCCAGTCATCGATCTCCTGAAGATTTTCTTTCAGCACCTGATCACCGGTGGAAAGGCTGATGATGTTTTGCGTGGCGTAGGCGAGGCCTTGGTTGGAGACTGTCTGGCCGACATCGCACACGATTTCCACGCTGGGTCGACGCGACTGCACACATTCGCGGAAATGCTGCTGCACCTGCTGCACACGCTTGGAGCGGTAGGCGACCCATGCTTTACCCAGGTTCCCGCCGAATGATTCCCAACTGTTGGTGATCGTGGGTGGGTGGATGTCGGAAAGCTGCGTGTAATTGCGTCCAGTCGCGGCGTTGATGTTGGCGAGCGAACCGTAAGTTTCCATGAGCCAGTTGCGGAAATCGGTGATGGCCATGTCTTCGTACCCATTGACGGCCACAAACACACCGTTGGTATCGAACTTCACGCCGTAGCCGAGTTCCATCGTGGACTGCGATCCCGTCGATGCAGCGTTCAGGATGCTCCCGTAGCGCACGAGCAATGGGTCGATAAAATCGTGTTCGTAATGCCAAAAGGGATTACCCGGACCGTATGTGTTAGGCTGACCGTTTTTCATTTTCACCCACTCGGTGATGTAAGCGAACGACGGAGTGAGGTTCACGTCGTGGTATGTGCCATCGCTGAAGCGCTGGCACTTCTCGATGGGCAACCATGAAGGAAGCTCCCAGCGGTAGTAATAATGCGGCAGCATCATCGCGAGCCACAGATGATTCTGAGTCGCGAAATTGGTCAGCTGATCGTAGTGCCGCTGGCCGGCGATCCATTCCTTGGGCAGGATGCAAAAGCGGAGGCCGTTGATGCCTGCGGCAACCATCTGGGTTTCAAAGTTGAGGACGGACGGAACGTCGTCAGACGAAAAGCCAAGGATTGTGGAATACAATTTCCGAGTGCGGGTGGGACCGGTTGGCGTCGGCGTTTTGGTAAGATTAATCCGAAAGAATTTCTTGGCGTCGCCACTCAGTGGAATGATCGCCTTCACCGTTTGCAGCGTGCCATTATCCGCCAACACCTGCTCGGTGACACCGGTGCTGCTCCAAGCACCGGTGGCGCTCGATGCCCATTGGCAGGCGAAGGTGAATTCACTCATGGCAGACTTCCGGCGTGAGTAGGTGAAGGCGAGATTGCTGCCTTGAATCTCGTGGCTATTCCAAACAGAGGAGGGCTTCTTCGGATCGGTGTTCAGTGCGTATTCCGCCATGTTCACCATACCGTCGCCATCGGGATCGGCGAGGTCCGCGCCGTTGCCGGAATTGGCCGACGAACCAAAGTTTTGCGTGCGCCAGGTCGCCGTATCGAGGCTCTCGGGAGTAAAGAGTGTGAAGCGCGCACCGAAGACGAGGTCCGATCCGTTGGTGGCAACTTGATGCACCTCGGCGGTGAGCACGTTGATGCCGTTGACCAGTCCAGTTGGTGTTCCGGTCAGGGCACTGCATTCTTCTACTGCGTCGCCTACTGCGGAACTGGCGACATTATTCCAAGCTCCTGGGATGTGCCGCACCGAGCCGAGCAGATTGCCGTTGAGGTAATAGGTCACGCCATCATCCACGATTTGATCCAGTGTGTAGCTTAGACCAGTGGGCGTACCGCTATAGGTGAACGTCCTGCGGAACAAGTAGGTGACCGGTGTAGTCGAAGACGCACCCACACGGGTCTGGATGCCAGGAGCGGGAAGCAGCGCGGTTTCAAATCCTAAGAGCCCGGCTCCTGAACTCCACGAGGCGTCGTTGAACCCTAGGTTGCGCCAGCCGGTGCCGGGATCGCTGGTAGGAATATTCCATTTCCAAGTGTCGCCATAAGTAATGGCCACAGTCTGGCTCGCGGATGCGGTGGAAAGGGCCAATGCGCCGAGCAATAAATGCAGCAAGCACACGACCGCCTTGGGGGAAGGTTTCATGTTCTGGGGGGACGTCGGGGGAACGCACGCCCACCATGGACCTTTTGTTGGAATGCGCGAGGGTTTCTTTTCTCGAATGCCCCACGCCTTCACGTGGCATCCTGCGCCGATCTCGCTCGCCGATCAGAGCCGGAAATTCTCCAGCGCGATTTTAGACCGCACCATCTCCCGCACTTGCATCTGCATCGTGTGGATGTCCTGCGAAGCGTCCACCGGCACGAAATTAAACCGTCCCGCCATGTCCTCGTAATACTCCTGAATTTTGCCCTGAAAAATGCGGAAGCTTTCGTTCGGATCATTGCTCCATCCCATGTCGAGCCCAGCCTCATGAAACTTCAATTGCGGCCGCCCATCAAAAATCCGGCGCAAAGAAACCTCGAGCGGGGCGCGGAAGTAGAAGGTGATGTCAGGCTTGATCGCAAAGGAATACAACTGCTCGACCCAACCCGGGTCCACCCCTCGCGCAGCATCACGCGCAAAGGCGGTGTAAACATACCGATCGCAAAGCACCAAATACCCCGCTTGGAGCAGGGGAAGGATCTGGCGATCATACCGGTCCGCAAAGTCCGTGGCGTGGATGAGGGAGAAAGTAGTCGGTGTCAGCACCTGACTCGCCTTGCCCCGGGAGGTCGTTTTCTTCACCAAAACCGAGGAATTCCATTGGGTGAAAAAGACGCGGTAACCTTCCAATTCGAGCCAGCGTTTGACCAAGTAGATCTGGGTAGATTTGCCCGACCCATCCAAACCCTCGACAGCGATGAGTTTTCCGGGATATTGGGCAGAGGGCGAAACCACGTAGCTTTGCTACGCATTCTTTCCACAAGAGCAAACGCAAAAACCAGGAATGACGAATAAGGAATTTTGATAAAACAATTTCTTGAAATGAGTTATTTGAATACCTGCCGCCCTTCAAAACTATCGTTTCCAGCCCACGGTTTCGCACCTTTCACGGGCCCATTTTGAGATGTTCATCTACCCAAAAACCTTCGACGTCATTGTAATCGGTGCAGGCCATGCGGGCATTGAGGCAGCTATGGCTGCTTCGCGTTTGGGGTGCCCAACGGTGATGCTTACCCAAAGCTTGGACACCATCGGTCAGATGTCTTGCAACCCGGCAATCGGGGGTCAGGCGAAAGGACAGATGGTGCGCGAGATCGATGCACTCGGCGGATTCATGGGCATCAATACGGATGCGACCTGCATCCAGTTCCGGATGCTCAATGGAAGTCGCGGACCAAGCGTTCGTAGTCCACGAGCACAGTGCGACAAGAAAGCGTATCAGTTTCGGGCGAAGGTTGAATTAGAACGCCAGCCGAATTTGGAGATTAAGCAGGGGAATGTGGTCACCATTCTCGTCGGCAATGATGGAGTCACCGGCGTGCAAACCAACCTCGGATTGCAGCTCAATGGACGGGCTGTGGTGGTCACGACCGGAACGTTTATGCGGGGGTTGATGCACGTTGGTTTGTCGAATCAAGCCGGCGGACGAATGGGGGATAGTGTCTCCACACTGAGCGATTGTTTGAAGGATCTGGGGTTTGAGGTCGCTCGCTTTAAGACCGGCACGCCCTGCCGACTCAATGGCAAGAGCATCGACTTTGAGCAATGTCGCCGCCAGGACGGGGACGAACCTGCCGGGCACTTCAGCTACTTCCCGGAACGACTCGCAGAGGACAAGACCGAGCTCTTCACGCTGAATTCTTGGAAGGACGGGAAGTTCCACGTAGAACAATTGCCCTGCTGGTTGACTGAAACTTCCTCAGCAACGCACGACATCATCCGGGCCAATCTCGACAAGTCGCCGCTCTATTCAGGCAGGATCGAAGGAACCGGACCTCGTTACTGCCCCTCGATTGAAGACAAGGTGGTGAAGTTTGCTGAGAAGGTGAGTCACCAAATCTTCCTCGAACCCGAAGGCCGGCATACGGAAGAATATTACGTGAACGGGGTCTCCACGAGCCTCCCATTCGAGGTTCAACATGCCTTTATCCGGACCATCATCGGGTTGGAGAAAGCTGACATCATTCGACCAGGCTACGCGGTGGAATACGACTTCTGTCCACCCACTCAACTCGACCTTACCCTCCAGACCAAACGACTACCGGGACTCTACTTTGCAGGTCAGATCAATGGCACCTCCGGCTATGAGGAAGCAGGTGCCCAAGGATTGATGGCGGGAGCTAATGCTGCGCTCAAAGTGCTCGGACGGGACCCACTGATCTTGCGACGCTCCGACGCCTATATAGGAGTCATGATCGACGACCTGGTGACCAAAGGAACCGAGGAACCCTATCGCATGTTCACCAGCCGAGCCGAACATCGGCTTGTCCTCCGTCAGGACAATGCTGACCTTCGACTGAGCAAGCTGGGCTACGATTGTGGTCTAGTGGGGGAAGGGTTGTGGGATAAGGTCCGGAGCAAAATGGAATCGCTGGAATCCTTGCGGACGTTCTGCCAACAGACCCGATTCGAGGACATGAAGCTGAGTCAGTGGTTCAAGCGCCCCGAGAACTTTGCCCCTCGATTGCCGAGCGAAGTGCTCTCTAAGTTCCACATGGAACATTGGGAGAACTACGAGATCGAGATGAAATACCTCGGCTACATCACTCGCCAAAATGCATCGATCGATAAGATGAAGTCGAACGAAGATCACAAGATTCCGGAGTCCTTCGATTACGCAAAAGCCCGAGGTCTCCGCGCCGAAGCTCGTCAAAAGTTCACGGCTATTCGGCCTCGAACAATAGGGCAGGCGATGCGGATCAGCGGGATCACTCCGGCTGATGTCGCTCTACTGACGGTGCTGCTCAAATAGCCAACTCCCTATTTGCCGATTGAGAAATTGGACTAGAACCACGGATGGCCGCTAGGAAACTACCATCCACCGGACTGCCGAAAGTTATTTTCGGCAGACACTCGAATCAATCATCCGCCCCAGAATCCCTGCTATCAGCGTAATCTTTGGTTCAAATTCCCAATTTTGAAGCAATTTTTAAATAAATAATACCTAAATAGCTTATATAAAATAATTTACGTCAAATTACCGAGCTCGATACTTCGCCTCAAATAACGCTTTCGCTTTTTGAAAGCCTTCCTCCGTAAAGACGATCGATTTCGCCTTTCCCTTCGGATCATAGATCAGTCCCTGTTTGTGCAGACGATCCAAAACATCCCAATCCTGACTCTTCCAAGCTCTCCACGAATACTCCGGCCGCTCTCGGAATGATGTCAGAAACAACAACGCCAGAACATCCTGATCGATCTTATCCGTATCAAATTCCATAGGCTCCTTTGCCACTGGCTGTGATCGCTCAGCAGACCCCTTTCCCTCGTCATGCACAGCAACCAACGCATCCGTCGGGCGATCTTCGAGTGCTTGGTAAATCAACAACGCGGCATACGCATCGTTCGCCGCGTAGATCAATTGCTGAACCGTCAGTCGTTCATTCGCCCAATTCGAAGTCGTCGCTCTACCGGACTTCGAAAATCGCTGTTGAAAAACAATGGCAACAGCTGACTTCACCCCAATCACATTTCGATAGCCCTGCTTTTTAAAAAGCGACGTCAGGTCCAATACTCCCTTTGGCTCCGCTCCAAATTTTCGTGTGAGATGGGTGCGATCAGATCCTAATCCAAATCCCACTTTGGTGATCTCAGTCGAATTCAATAATGCGCCAACGACTTCATGACATTCCTGGCGGTGTAATTGGAAAAGATAAGCTCGTTCATTCGTCGAGAATTGGACGAGGTGCGGCCCATCCGAGATCTGACCTTTGCGAAAAGTCGGGCGCGATTCGGTATCAAAACCAACGACTTTACACCGCGATAACTCTGCAAACGCTTCATCGATTTCCTCGCGCGTAGCGACAACGCGGATCCGATCGAGTTCCAGACGTTCGAAAGGTGGAAGCGCAGCGATTTCTTCTTTGGTGGGAGGAACCGGACGATCAGGCATGAATTAACCCAATTCCAAACTTAACTTTCGTTACTGCGCAAACGCTTTTCGAAAACCTCGAGCAAGTTGGGCGAACCTGGCCACGACGTATGACGAAAGGTCTCAAGCTGACTGCGGATGTCAGCCAAACGTTCATCCGACCAATGTGCGAGATAATCCGGAATCTCGTGGATGGAATCCATGAGGCTGTTGATTTTTAAATGATCTGCGTCGGACGAATACGTTTGATTACGCACATACACACAAGCCACGCGCAATGTATAGAGGGCAGCATCGAGCACTGCAGCTGGAGCAAAAGTTTGAGCGTCAGTTTTCATGCGGAAAACGGTTTATTCACTCCTTGTATTGGAAAGAAGTAATTTTGAACAAACTCTCTCTTATTCATCTAGCTGCGAATAACCCCTCAGAGTTGTGCTCCACATAGGCTCTGCCAGTGTTCCCCAGCGATTTTTCCCTGCGAATAAAATCCACGAGAAGCGTGTACCCGGCCCAATAACCGGGATATTAACCCTGGTTATGCCTGGCTATTGGCCATCGTTGGCGAGTTATTCAAACTTTGCTCAGAATCGTTTTTAGCCCCTTTACTGGATGCTTCATCCCACAATTTCTTCTCCAAAGCGTCTCGGGCTGCCGCAGTTTCCGCTTCTTTTTTGCTGCGACCCGATCCTTCGCCCAGATCCAATTGATTCCAAACCACCCGGGCAATGAACTGCTTTTGATGCTCCGGTCCTTCCGACTTAATAATTGGATACGTCGGACTGACCGGTGAAATGCTTTGCAAAAGCTCTTGCAAACGGCCTTTTGGATTTTGATCTTCCGGATCGGGTTCCAAATTTTCCAAATCTTCCCGAGCTTCGGTCAATACAATGCGGCGGGTGGTGACATAATCTGAATCCAAATAGATCGCGCCAATTAAAGCCTCGTACGCATCCGAAAGAGCAGAAACGCGCTCGCGTCCGCCCGACGCTTCTTCACCACGACCCATCATCAAATGGACACCGAGATCAAGACGCACCGCGTGAACTTTCAGTCCATCGCGCGAAACAAGTCGCGAACGAAGTTTGGTCAGTTGCCCCTCACTAAACGTGGGAAAATGATCGAATAACCATTCCGTAAAAATCAACTGCAGGACAGCGTCCCCGAGAAATTCCAGCCGCTGGTTATCAAAATGATGCCGTTGCGTTTCGTGTCCGAGGGAAGGGTGGGTAAGCGCCTCCGCCAAGAGCAAGGTGTTGCGGAATTTATATTTGAGCCGCTGTTCGAGAGGATTCATCGGTTAGCGAGATGGTAAGTGCGAAGATGCAAAAACGCTTTGGAAAAATAAGAGCGGGCAGATCGCGATATGGAATAAACTTAAGTGCGGGTGTGCGTTTTTATCGACTCTCTGGAGGGTAAAGCCCTGAGCGAGTCAGACTACAGGAGGAAACATGCGGTCTCAGATTAATCAAATGTTAATCCGTATCAAACAACTTTTTCTTCAAAAATATGTTATCGCAACGCCAACCGTCGGCGCCTGCTTTGACAACCTTTGGGAAAAGACGTTTTATTTTTCCCCTACCTTTTGTCCCCTCGATTCATACGCGCTGACGTTGAAAATCTGAAACTCACTAAGTCAGAAACGCAGCCATTTACGGGCCAGATAAGGTCTGAAAATGGAACTCACCTCCTACCTAATTGTGTAGGACAAAACTTGTTAGAACTGAGCAACGGTGCGGTGGCAGCTAATAGCGAAATGGGGCATTCTTCCTCCATAAGCAACGTCTTGTCCGGTGTTGCTTCCCCCAAACCCCCACCCCCACCCCCCAATGAGCATTGCCTCCTGCTTGCTTCGTACCCGTATTGTCTGCCGTTTTGCGCTCACGCTACTACTGATCCAGTTCGTATCGGAAAAAATCTCGGCCCAAAATGTCGTCGTTAGCTACGGCGACGTTTGGAAATATAATATTCCCACCAGCGACCCAGGGACCGCTTGGCGCACCACCGCCTTCAATGACGCCAGCTGGGCATCCGGAGCAGGGCTACTGGGCTTCGAAACATCTCCGCTACCGCAATCGGGGATCCAAACCGTCGTCGGGACCACGGGATCTCAGATGGTCTATCTCTTTCGGAAAACCTTTACCTACAGCGGCCCGACCTCCGGCGCCACAGTAGCGATCGATCAAATCGTGGATGATGGTGTGACCTACTATTTGAATGGCAACCTGCTGGGCTCTTCCGGCCATACGCCCGGAGCTTGGGATAACGCTGCCAGCCGTGCAGTGGGTGATGCGGTGGAAGAATACGATGTCGTGAATGGTCCGGCCACGGGCTTGGTGAGTGGCACCAATGTGCTCACTGCCGAGGTGCATCAAAACGGAAGTGGCAGTTCGGACTTGGTGTTTGGTGCACGGCTAAAAATTAATACCACAGCGCAGGACAGCGCGGCATGGCGGACCCAATATTTCGGGAATTCGGCAAACTCTGGCCCCGGAGCGGATACGGCAGATGGGGATAAGGACGGGCTGCCGAACATGGTAGAATATGCATTGGCTTTGGATCCCAACAAATTCATCGGCACCTGGGGGAGCGCTGCGTTTTCGGGGACCGATGTGACCCTGACCTATCTCCGGAGAAAAGCCGCGCTGAATGAACTTACGTTCACTTGCCAGTGGGCTACGAACCCCAGCTCAACCTGGAGTAGTACCGGAGTGGTCGAGACCATCCTGGCGGACGATGGATTTTCGCAGGAAGTTCGGGCGACGGTAGCGCTGTCCGGATCGACAAAAAAATTTCTCCGACTGCAAATCGTACGTCAGGCGGTAAGCGCACCCACCGCACCAAGTAATCTCGTGGCAACAGCCGCTTCGACCAGCCAGATCAATCTCAGCTGGACCGACAACTCCAGTAACGAAACCGGATTTAAAATCGAGCGCCGCCAAAGCGCCACAACCACTTGGGTGGCTCTGCCCACGACGGCTGCGGGCGTCACCACTTATCAGGACACCGGGCTGATCGCTGGAACCAAATATTACTACCACGTCTGCTCTACCAATGCGGCAGGCAGTTCTGCCAATACCACCGATTCATTCGCCACGACCAACGCCGCGCCTGCCACCATCCCGGCAGCCCCGTCGAACTTGGTTGCGACCGCCGCTTCCACTTCCCAGATCAACCTGACTTGGACGGATAATTCCAACGATGAAACCGGTTTCATCATCGAGCGGCGTCAAAGTGGAACTCCAAATTTCGCGCAGATCGCCACTCCGGGAGCAGGCGTTACTACTTTTAGCGACACCGGGCTGACCGCTGGCACGAAGTACTACTACCACATCCGCTCGACCAACTCGGTCGGCGACTCTGTGAATACCACCGACTCGTTTGCCACCACGAATGCCGCGCCGCCATCGATTCCGCTGACTCCGTCGAACCTGGCCGCCACAGCGACCTCGACCACCCAGATCGGCCTCACCTGGTCGGACAACTCCAGCGACGAGACTGGCTTCAAAGTCGAACGCAAACCTAGCGGTGGCAGCTACTCGGAAGTCGGCGCGGTCGGCGCAGGGGTGACCTCTTACAATGACAGCAATCTGACGGCTTCGAGCCAGTATTTCTACCGGGTGCGGGCGACGAACAGTGCGGGGGATTCAAACTACTCGGGCGAAGCGAACGCCACCACCATGTCGGCCCCACCATCTACCCCGAACATTCCGTCCAACCTCGCCGCCAACGCCACGTCAAGCAGCCAGATCAATGTCACCTGGACCGATACCGCGAACAACGAAACCGGATTTAAAATCGAGCGCAAAACCAATGGCGGCAACTACACGCAGGTCGGCACGACTGGTGCCAACGTCACCTCATTTGGCGACACTGGGCTGAGTGCTTCGACGCAATATTTCTATCGGATACGGGGCAACAACGGCGCCGGAGATTCTGGATACTCGAACGAAGCCAGTGCCACCACCCAGGCTCCACCCGCGACCGGCGTGACCGAAAGTTTCGTGCAGGCCCCACGCATAAGCGATCAGGATACCCCCACCGCTGGTGCCTTGCTGAGCGGCGCCAACCTGGTTCGCTCGGCGAGCCTTTCTTCGTCCGATACAAAGTTCGATTCCAATCTCGACCGCTTGCGTGATGGTCAGGTGATTTATTGGGCGGAAAATTCATGGATTTCTCCTCGTCAGGATGGAGCGACTGTCCGAGTCAGTTGGGGTTCCCCGCAGACGCTGGATCGGGTGTGGATATTTGGTTCGGCGACGATCATTAGCGCGTTGAATCACGGCAAACTGCATTTCAGTGATGGAACCACCTACGATTTCGGCCCGGTGCCGGATCACTACGAAGTGCCAGGCTTGGAGATTAGCTTCCCGGCAAAAACCGTGAGCTGGGTGGATGTTGAAATTACAAACAGCCGTAACCGCGGTACCGACGCGGGTGCGGTCATCGGCGAACTGGCGATGTTCAACGGTCTGCCCGCTGGCGTAAATCACATCTCCTGGAACCAGCCGTTCACCTGGCACGATACGCCTCCCGGTGGATGCCCGTTCCCGCAATCCAGCAACTTCGCCAATATCCGCTTCACTGGACGGCACATCGAATACGAAGGTGCGGACACTTGGTATCCCACATGGGCGACAGACGGTAACATGTATAGCCCTTATGCCGACGGCAACGTGCGGGGACATGAGCTCGCCTGTTACGGGGGAAATCCCGAAACCGGGAACATCAAGATCGTTGGTGATGACCCCATGAATCTGAACATCATCTATCTCGGAAAAACGAGCGGCAGCCCTGGACCGAGCTACGATGCCCGCTATCCCTGCGGCAGTCTTTGCTACAACGGTGTGTGGTACTACGGCACCTATGTCTGCAACGACAACTTCATCCAATTCACGGATTCCGGTGGCACTACACACGATGTGAACTGGCAGTATTGTGGTGCACTCTGCGGCTTCCGCACCTCGACCGATTACGGCCAGAACTGGAACACCGGCAGTGCGCCGTATCCTCGCGGTGCCAGTAGTGTGCAGGGCCTGTTCCCGGAGCCGGCTTCACGGAATGCACCGGTCAAATTCGGCACGCCCCACTTCGTGGATTTCGGTCAAAACATGCAGCATTCGCCCGACGGCAAAGCCTACATCGTAGGACATGGCGCCGTGGCCAGCGATCCGTCAGTCCGTCCCGTGGCGAATTGCAGCTGGATCACGGGTGATTCCGTTTACATGGCGCGGGTCACCCCTTCCATCAACACGATCAACGACGAGTCCCAATGGGAATACTTCGGTGGCGTGGTGAACGGCAACCCGACCTGGACCCACGACCTCAACGCCGCGCAGCCCATCGCCGATTGGAACAACCACATGGGATGCGTGACCATGACCTACAACGCCCCGCTGCATAAATACATGATGGTGGTGGTCGATGGCCGTTGGACTGCGGATGACATGGACACCTACATCATGGAATCCGACAACATCTACGGCCCGTGGAAAATGGTTAGCTATATGAGTGCCTTTGGCACCCAGGGATATTTCAGCGTGATCCCCAGCAAGTTCATCAGCGCCGACGGTCGTAAGATGTGGTTGTCCTACTCCGCAAACTTCCACGGCTACAATGGCCAGCGCTTCGATAAACCCGAAGGGGGTCGTTATGCCTGGTGCTTGCGGGAATTTACCCTGCAGTAGGCGTCACCAGATCCGTTCCAGCAGTCCGCCAGAGACAGGGATGCCGCACGCAGTTCGTCGATGGCTTCGACGGATCGTGAGGACAATTTCCTTGCCCAGCTCTGGCGGGTCCCTTTGAGTGTAGGCAGACTATCAAGGTAACTTGGTTCCATCGCGCGCTCATGAATCGTAATTTTGGCATCCTCGTCCTGCTCCTGGCCATCGGCGCGGGCATCTATTTTTGGCATATCCGTTCCAATACGACGTCGGCACCTTCGGCGGAGGCAACCCCACCCCCACCGACTCCAGCGGAGGAGCAGGAGGCAGCGGTCAAAAAGCTTTCGGCCTTTGTGGATCTCCACAATGACCAGGTATTTGCCGCGCTAAGTGAAAAGGACGAGCGGATGCCGATGCAGGAGCTTCATCAGATCCGCGCCAACTTCGTCGACCTTCGGGCCGCCAGTGCTCCAAACGAACGGCAGATCTATGATAACGGCATCGCCCTATGCGACAAGTTGCTCAAGGCAATCGAAGTCCGCGAGGCTCACGCCCGGCGTCTGGCCGATTCGGCGGCAAAGACGCCTTTTAGCTCCGAAACCAGGCCCGAGGCGCGGGAGGCTGATATTCAAAAAAAAGCCCGCTTCTTTAACGACGCCATCACCCGTAGTTGGGAAGACCAGAGCAAACCTCTCCGGGCTCAGGTCGCGAAGCTTTACGCTTCGATGCGCCAACTCGAACGGTAACAAGCCTCCCTCGCGGGATCTTTGGCCACCAGCGAATTATTTCGCGATCAACCCCAGCAAGACGCCGATCCGCTTGCGCAGATCGTTTTGGATGAGGTCCATGTTGTCGTTCGCGTTCACGATCTGAAAATCGAACTCCTCCTGCATCTGCGTGAACTCGTTGTGGATGAGGCGCTGGTATTTGAGGAAGCAATCGAACATGTCGCGGGAGAGGCCTAGATCCATGCCGCTCTCCCAGTAATCGAGTGTCTTGTTTTTCTGGAGGTTTCGCTCGGCCAGTTCGTGCGGGTCGACTTTGAAATAAAAGACTGCATCCGGAACGATCGAAGGACTGTAGAGATTACGCGTCCAGGCCGGCTCTGCTCCCCGGACGATGTCACGGGCCATCAAGGTGTAGATGTAACGATCGGCCAGCACGATGTATCCGGCACGAAGCGCCGGGATGATTTCGTGGATGAGCTGGTGGAAAAAATCGGTCGCGTAGAAAAGCGACATCGTGGTGTGCGTGAGCATGTTGGTCTGCTTCGCATGCTCGATGTCCTCGGCGAGAAATGGCGAACGTCGCAGACCCATGTGTTTTACTCCAAATCCGCTGGCCTCCAGCCACGCGCTGAGCAGTTCGATTTGCGACGAGCGTCCTGAGCCATCCGCCCCTTCGATCACAAAGAGACGTCCGGGAAAGGTGCGGTCAGTCACTTCAGGTAGTGGCCGCCCGAAAAAGGAGCGTTGGACGGTCGACTTTCCCGCCGAGGCTGATTTTGAAACGGTTCGAGCCTTGGGGGTGGTGGAGCGTTTGGTGCGTTTAGTCATGCCGAACGCATCCCGTTATCGCTTCATCTCATTAAAAGCTCCAGAGGTTTTCCTATGGAAGCGGGGCTTGGTAACCCGAGGTGTCTGCTAATCTTGGCCCCTTGCGCTTCAGAGGTATGGGATTAGCTTTGAACTGCGTTCCCCAGACGTCCCCCTGAACATGAAACCTTTTTCCAAGGTGGCCATTCGCTTCCTGCATTTACTGCTGGTGCTCATAACCATCTCCACGGCCCGCGCCAGCCAGACGCTCGCCATAAATTTCAGTGACACCTGGAGATACAACATTCCGGCAAGCGACCCGGGCACGACATGGAGGACGGTCGCCTTCAACGATTCGGCCTGGAGTTCGGGACCGGGGCTATTGGGGTTTGAAACCGCCGCACTGCCTCCACCGGGGATCCAGACCCCCGTTGGCACCACCGGCAGCGCACCGGTGGTTTATCTTTTCCGCAAGACCTTCGTTTATAATGGCGACCCAACCGGGGTGAAATTCACGGTGGATCATATCGTCGATGACGGGGTCACTTATTACCTGAATGGGAACCTGCTCGGGTCGGTCCGCCACACCCCGGGCACTTGGAATAGCCTGGCTACTGTTTCGGTCGGTAACGCCGTGGAAGAATGGAGCATTTTGACCGGAAACGCGACGGGCTTGGTCAACGGCACCAATGTCCTCTCTGCCGAGGTCCATCAGATCGCTGCCAACAATTCCGACATGGTCTTTGGAGCCCGTCTCACGCTCTACAACACCAGTAATCTTTCCCTCAGCGCATGGCGCACGCAAAACTTTGGCTCCTCGGCGAACTCAGGCAATGGAGCCGATCTCGCCGATCCCGACGGCGACGGAATGGTCAACTTGATGGAGTTCGGTCTGGATCTCGATCCGAATAAACCCTCGCCCGACTGGGGCAGCGCCCGGAATGAGGGATTAAACCAAACGCTTACTTACACCCGACGCAAAGCAGCGCTCAGCGAGGTGACCTTTTCCTGCCAGTGGGCGGCCACACCAGTGGGACCATGGAGCAGTACCGGGGTGACCGAGTTGGTGCTCTCGGACAACGGAACCTTTCAAGTGGTGAAAGCCCAGGTCGCACTGAACAGCGCGGCGCGGAAATTTCTGAAGCTCAACGTCGCGCTCACTCCCACGCCGGCTGTTGCTCCGTGCTGGAAGACTTTCATGACGACCTATGTCGGCGGGGGCACATGGTCCGACGGCGGGGATTATCACATGGGTTGGGTGAACCAACCTAACCGGCCGTTACCTCCGGTCGGCGTCACCGTAACAAACATCCAGCACATCAAGACCATCATCGACTACTGGTCGAGTGTGGGCGGTACGCACATCTCCTTTCCGCTGAACTGGGAGGAAACGGAGCCGAAGCTCGGTCAGTTCGAATTTCGGCAACTCGACTGGCTCTTTACCTATGCCACGTCGAAAGGGATCAAGTGCAACATCTACGTCTGGCCGATCCTCGGCTACGATAACCCGGCGGGCGTCGCTTATGAAGGCACGATCAGCTGGAAATATGAGAAGCAGGACATTGGAACGGATGCCAACGGGGTGACGGTGCCACACTTCATGAGTTTGCATTCGTCCCGGATGAGCAACTACTACCGCTGGCTGAACGCGGTTGGGGCTTATCTCGCTCCCCATTGGAACGCGGGGCAAATTGGTTACGTGGGAGTCGTGACGACCAAGGAAAAGGAAATGACCTACCCACTGGATGGCACCGTGCAGACTGATTTTTCATCTGCAGCGATCGCTGCCTATCAGCAATGGCACCTCGCCGAATATGGCACCGTGGCGTCGAATCCCTATCCTGACATTAACAGCAGCGCCACCGGCAAGCGGTTCTACAAATTCAAAAACGCCGCCATGATTGATTTCGTCAGCACGAGTAACCGCATTCTCAAACAATACGCCCCGATGCGCTGCGTATGGGACGCCGGTTCTTTTACCGACGGACTTTCCAATCGCAACGCCTGGGCAGTGCTCGCTGGCGAGGCTGGAACCATGGTGGACGGCTACAAACACAATCCCGACATCTACTATCCCGCTGCTTTCGACACCCGCGCGGTGGTGGGGGTGCGAGGCTGGGGGAGTATGGAGTGGACGAATTCGACGAACGGCATTCCCGACGACAATCAACGTAAGTCGCAGCTCATCTCCCAAACGCGCATTTCGATTGATGCCGGGGCCAATGACATCTCCTTCGCGTTCTACGATCAGCTCGATCAACCCTCCATGCAGGCCTACCTTGGTGACATCGTACAAAACCTGAAAAACTCTGGTCACTGGACCAAGCCCGTCCCCGCTGCCATCACCGCCGGAACGCAGATCAACGTTAGTGTCTCAACGGTTATGAGCAGCGGCTATGGTTCCTATCATCCGGCATTCGATTCCGCGTTTTCCAGTTCGGGGATTTATCCGAACATCAAAGTGACCAACGACCTGCCCTAGAAGCTCACGCGGAGGCGCGGAGAGATGAATTTGGAAGCCAGGAAACCAAAAAGCTGCAGAACTGTTATGATCTCTCTGATCGACTTATGTAATGCGGGTGGAGAGGTGGATGGCGCGCTCCGTCGCGCCATGGCAAAGCCGCTGCGCGGAGCGCACATGCTTATGGAGAAGCAGGAGAATAAAGCTGGCGCTTTGCGTTGGTTTTCCCATGGCGCGACGGAGCGCACCATCCACCCTCCTTGGCAATGTGCGGCCGCAACGGCAGTTTGCTTCTTGGCCACCAAATTCATCTCTCCGCGTCTCCGCGCCTCCGCGTGAAAAAACTTCCCAGCTGCTCACGGACCGCGCCGGGTCAGGCCGAGGGCCTTGATGCGCGAGGCGAGCGTGGTGGGTTTCATACCGAGAAGGGTGGCGGCGCCGGACGGGCCAAAAATTCTACCGCCAGTTCGAGCGAGCGCGGAGACGATGCTGACACGCTCCTTTTGCTTCAGTTCTGCCCGGGTGAGGACCGGTGAACCGTCGGAAATTTGCAGGGGGATGACTGTGGAAGCTCTTGAGGAAGTGGGTAGTTCGAATTGTAGCGGTCCTCCTTGGGCGAGGATCACGGCGCGTTCGACAGCGTTTTGGAGTTCACGAACATTACCCGGCCAGTCGTAAGCCGTGAGCTGACGCGCCGCGGCTTGGGTTAGCTTTGGGGTTCGTCGGTTCATGCGCTGGGCAGTCGTGCGGATGAAGTGGTCCGCCAGCCGGGGGATGTCCCCGCCGCGCTCACGCAGTGGGGGATTCTCGATGGGAAAAACGCTGAGTCGGTAAAACAAATCCTGACGGAAGCGCCCTGCTTCCACCTCAGCTTTCAAATCCCGATTGGTCGCGGCGAGGATGCGCACGTTCACCTTGCGGGTACGGGTATCGCCGACGCGTTCGACTTCCTGTTCCTGCAACACGCGCAGGAGCTTGGCTTGCATGGCCAGCGGCACTTCGCCGATTTCGTCGAGGAAAAGAGTGCCGCCATCCGCGAGCTCGAAGCGTCCTGCCTTGTCGCGCAACGCACCGGTAAAGGCCCCTTTCACGTGGCCGAAAAACTCGCTCTCAAAAAGTGCATCTGGCACTGCGCCGCAATTGACCTTGATCATCGGACGATCGCGCCGCGGACTGCGTTCGTGAATGGCGCGGGCGACGAGCTCTTTTCCCGTCCCACTTTCTCCGGTGATGAGCACGGTGGCTTCGGTCGGTGCGACCAGTTCGATCTGTTGTTGCACTTTGCGCAGTGCCGGACTTTCCCCCACCAGGTCGTCGCCTCCACTGACTGCGGTCACCTCCGCACGCAGGTAACTATTTTCCTCCTCCAGTCGCTCCTTGAGGTAAGCGATTTCTTCGAAAGCGTTCGCGTTGGCGATGCTCACCGCGGCGTGATCGGCGAGTGCGCGCAGCCATTCAAATTCGGAAGCGCCGAGTACCTCATCATCAAAGATCCCGAGCACTCCGAGCACTTCACCGCGAAATACCAAAGGCTGGCCGGCAAAAGTGCGGATTCCAGAACGGCGAAACCACTCGGGGTCTGCGATCCAGTCTTCATCGCCGTGTAGATCGGTCAGCAGCAACGGCTGACCGCTTGCGGCGACTCGGCCAATTTTTCGCATGCCCAGCGGGATGCGACGAAACATGCCGCCAGTTTGCGTGAGGTCCGCTGCCGCGCTTTCAGAATTCCCGGCGCTGGCGACCAAATGCAGGCAGCGCGTTTGGTCTGGGCATTCTTCGCGAAACCGGCAGGTGGTGCATAGATCGCCTGCGTTCACCAACCAGATGCGAGCGAGAGCGACATGTTTGCAGGCACAAAGACCGGTCACAATGGCCCGCAGCACATCGGCGAGGCTGCGGTTCTGCGCCATGGAGATCATGACACTGGGGAAGTCGGTGCATTTCATGGGACAGCAGAGAAAACTGGTTATCGTTTCGCGGAAATGATGCCGTAGCTACGATAAGTCGTAATATGACAACTGATTTTCGTATTCAATGATTTATCGTAGTTCACCGGGCAATCGAAAAAAGCCGGTTTTACTCTGTTGGAGGCCACATTTTGCGCCTCCGGCGTCGTGGCACAACGCGTGATAAGGGAGAGTTAACCCTATGCAACCTGACCAAATCACCTTCGTCCGTGCCATCTTCACCCTCCTCTTCCTCGCAACCCTCGTCGTAGGCGTTTACCTGCTCAAAAATTACGACCAGCTTTTTGGCGTGGATCCCAACGTGCCGAGCGAAAACAGCAGCTCACGTTCTTACTACAAAATGCAGGCCCTCGTCGTCTGGCTCCACGTCGCCGCGCTCACGGGGGCCTTTGCGCTCATGATGCACTGACGAGAAAGATGAACCGCAGAGAACGCAAAGAACTCAAGGAGAAGACATGACGTTCACGCGGCTCGCCTCTTCGCGGCTATAGTGGTGGTCAAAATAAATTCCAGATGAGCGTGAGGGCGGCAGGAATGCCGCCCCTCCTTGTTGCTTCGTTGCCCTCGTCCTCGTCGCTATTCGGGAGTCGATTTTGGCAGATGTTCTATGTGTTCTCTGCGCTCTCTGCGGATAATCACTACGGAGCACCGAAGCGCGGTTTATCCAGGAAGAAGCTGTCGCTGACCGACTCCCGGTAGGCCTTCATGGCGCCGACTGAGGAATTGACGCGTAGGTCGCTATATTTTCCCGCATTCTCCTGCATGTCTTTGTCTCCGGTGTCAGCGCTGTTTTGCCAGCGCTCATGCCAGAAGACCGCCGCTTTGAGGCGCGGATACTTTTTGTCATCTCGCATGACTTGGAATGCCTCGCGAATCCATTTTCCTTTGTCGCCCTTCGATGGAAATTCTCCCACGCCCCATTCGCACAGCATGAGAGGTTTGTTTGGATCAAGTTGGCAAAGCTCGGTGTAAGGCCAATCGAAGAGCGAAAAGAAATTCGGGTAGTCGTCGTCGCTGGGGAATTGCGCGCCGTAGAGGCTGAAGCCGAGCCAATCCACATACTCTGTTCCGGGGTAATATTGCGCCGCCAGATTCCACGTTTCATTGGGCATCGAAAAATCCATGAGATGCAAAACCCACTGCACATTGGTCGCGCCTTTTGCACGAACACGGTCGACCACATGCCGCCACGCCTTCTTGAAAGTCTCTGGCCCCTGAAATCGCGGAGGATTGGTATCGGGAACAGGCGTGCTCCCGCCATAAATCACTCCGCTCCACGGGAACCACGAACCATTCATCTCGTTGGCAAACGAGACGATCATCGGCTGACCAAATTCCTTTGCCGCCGTGGCCCATTGATCGATGTAAGCGTCGTGTTTGCCCTCAATAATGCTACTGAGCGAGTAGGTGTCTGGTTTCTTCAGCATGATTTCCAGGCTGAGTTCCTTGTAAGGACGATCCCACGGCGACCAAAAAACGAGCGGTACCGAGCCATGCCGCGTGATTAACCGTACATTGTCGTCGGGGAAGGAGCGCTCTCCCCAGTAGCTCGAGGAAGCCACAATGGCCTGATGCTTTCCTGTCATCTTTTCAAACGCCTCGATTTTTTCCAAAGTCACATCGTCCTCATTCTCGCCGAACTCCATGTAGGCTCCGGTATAAATGCCATGCGCAGGTGGAAGAAGTTGATGGGGAGCCCCGCTGGGCTTGGGTTCAGCCAGGACGGATGGACTTCCGAAGATGACCAGGGTTGCGGCGATCGAGAGCAAAGATTTCATGCGCGAGAAGGGACGGAAGCGTGACGGTCGAGCTTGCCCCAGCCAACCAGCGCGCCGCGCAACGCCCGGAGAATGGAACGCCACACCACAAAGGCCAGCAGCCAGCGATAGACAAAACGCATGGGCACGATCAGCAGCGAGCCGCGCACGGGTTCGCCTTCCAGCCGGCAGGCGAGTGCGGCAAGGAAAAGATCCATCAGCAGGAAGATGAGAAAGTACTGCCAGAGCTGCACAGCGTAACCCACCGCGATGGAGTAAAGCAGGATGGCATCGGCGAGAGGGGTAATGGCTACGAGGATGACTTGGAAAAACCAGATGCTCGGCATCGCGAAGAAGGCCAGCGCGCGATACTTTGGATTAAAAAGCAGCTCCCGATGCTTCCACAGCGCCTGCATGGTGCCAAAAGCCCAGCGTGAGCGTTGTCGAGCGAGCGAACGCCATTTTTCCGGAGCCTCGGTCCAGGCCACGGCGTCAGCCGCATAAGAAATATGATAGCCGAGTTTGTGCAGTGCGAGGGTCATGTCGGTGTCCTCGGCGAGAGTATCGTGGGAAAAGCCTCCGGCGGCTTCAATCGCTGAGCGGCGGAGGGCGCTGACTGCACCTGGCACGACCGGGATGCAGTGCCACATCGTGTAGGCCCGGCGATCGAGATTGAAGCCGCAGATGTACTCGAGCTGTTGGCAGCGAGTAATGAAGTTGTGAACATTGCCAACCCGGGCATTGCCGGAAACGGAGGCAGTTTTCGGATCGATGACAAAAGGTTCGACCAAGCGGGAAATGGTCTGCTTCTCGAACAACGTATCTGCGTCCAGAAAAACGAGGATCTCGTGGCGGCTTTCCGCCAGCGCATGGCTAAGGGCGACAGATTTGCCGAGGTTCTTTTGTCGGAGTAATCGCACCCGGGGTTCGTTAGCGGCAAAGTTTTCCACCACTGCGACGGTGTCGTCCTTCGATCCGTCATCCACGACGACGACCTCGATTTTGCCGGGATAATCGCAGTCCAAAACCGAGTGGAGAGTTTTGTCGATGATGCGGCCTTCGTTGTAAGCCGCGATGAGAACACTGATGGGTGGAGCGTCCGCGAGCTGTGTCATCGGACGACGGTCCTCACGGCGATGGTGTCGCCAAGCCAGCCAGGCAATGAGGAGTGAGCGAAGAACCACCAGTCCGGTGGCAAAAATCATGAAGGCCCAGAGCACTTCGACAAACCAATGCCAGAGGCGAAAGCCCGTGGCCGCGATCGCGCGCACGCCGGTCTGGGCAGTGGCCTGGACCGGTGGCATAAGGTCTTCTCGTGGGATGTGAAGCAGTTCGCCCAGTGAGACGATGTGGTCGCCGCGTTCGGTCAGCCAGTCGATGATACGGGGAAGCGCTTCGATGGTCTGGTGACGATCACCCCCCGCGTCGTGCAGTAGAATGATGTTGCCCTGACTGCGCATCTCCTTCACCCGCTGAAGGATCGTTTCCACACCCGGCAACGCCCAATCCTGAGGATCGATTTTTTCCAATACCACCGTGTAACCGAGTTCCTTCTCCGCAAACCGCAGCGGCACCAGCTCCTCCAGTGAGCTTGGAGTGGAATCAGCGTTGTAAGGCGGACGAAACAGGGTGGTGGAATAACCCGTGAGACTTTCCACCAGCCGCTCAGTAGCTCCCAACTCCAGGCGCATCCGCCATTCTGAAAGTTCCGCGAGGTTGCCGTGGGTATAGGTGTGATTCCCGATCTCGTGACCCTCCTTGGCAATGCGTTGGAGCAAGTCGGGGTAGTCCTCGGCATTGCGCCCCACGACGAAAAATGCCGCCTTTACGCCACGCTCCTGGAGAATATCGAGCACCTTCGGTGTCCATTTGGGATCAGGTCCGTCGTCGAAGGTGAGCGCTACCAGATGTTTGTCGCCTGCGCCTTGATGATAGAGTACTGGGTAGGTCGGGAAATCGGTGTAGGTCGCCCGAAGTCTGCCGTCCGGTTCCACGGTCAGCTCACGTGTCCCGTCGTCGTGAGTATCATCCACGGAGACAATCTCGCCCCGACCGACATGGGTGACAGTTTTATCCGTATGCAATTGGCTGAGTGCTTTGACGAAAGCCCTGTCAGCGTCCGTCGTGTGGGCGAGCACATCCCAGATTTGCGGATCCTCCGTGCCGAGTCGCTGCACTCCCAGCCCACTAAAACCTGCGGAACGCGCCGTGCGGAGCTGGTTGTAAAAAGAGATCGCATCGAGGAAGAAAACGGTGTGCTCACCGCCGGGCTCTGAATAAGCGTAACGGCCGTTGTAGTGCGGCTTCGCAACAGCCAGATGGCCCTCCTGGTCCACCCCCGCGTAGCTGGCCCGGCTCATCGCATCGCGAAAGGAAATCGTCTCAGCGTCCTTGCGCGTGGCATTCCAGTCGGTGGCGTAGGCTCCGAGGGCGAGCACCCATTGGTCCGGATCGCCCCGTTCCTTGATGACCTTGAGCCAGCCCTGGATCCAATCCAATGAAGCCAGCGGTCCCGGCTGATCGCTCTCGGAATGCTCATCGAACATCAGAGCCACAAATCGATCCACACGTTCCCCGAGTTCTTCCAGATCGTAGGCCGCCAACTCGTCATCCATCGACACGGCCAACCAAAGTTCCTTGCCCGCTTTGTGCAGGGTCTTGCTTAGTTCGCCGATCAGCTGCGTGTATTGGTTGCGATACGCCGGATCGAGTTCGTTCCAGTCGAGTAATATGCCGCCCGCTTTGAGTCCGGTAATCTTATTGGTCAGCTCGCGGCAAAACCGGGTGCGATCCATTGCCGGACCTCGGGCCAGATTTTCCACGGCTTCGGGCTGCCAAATATCTCCGGCGAGATTGCGTAACACGGGCATCACCGTGATGCCGTTCGCTGCACAGAACTGAGCAAGCGGAGGGTCCGGTTCTACGATGAGTTGTGCTTCCGGACCGGTGATACTGAACCATTCCGGCGCGAGATGGGTGAGCTGGTCGGCGTGTTCGTGGAGGGAGGCGAGGGCATTGGCATCCCAGTCCACGTAAAACCCAAGCCGAACCTCACGTTTGCCCGGCGAACCTTTCTGCAACTGTTCCCGCAATTTCCCCAGCCGTTCCTGTGTCGCCAGAGAGTGGTTGTTTTTGATGGGTTGATCCACGGTGTCCGACGGAGTGGCAGTCGGATTCACCGCTTTTTTTTGGTAAAGCTCCCAGCTGTTTGCCTTCGAATCGATCGGCTGGACGTCCAGCGACCCTGCCTCCGCCTTGAGCTTGCCCTTTAGCTCCAACACGCTGGCGTTCAGGCGTACTGCCGGACGAATCCACACCGCTGCCACAAAGAGTACCGATGCAAGCAAAGCGAGCGATCCGACGATCGCCAAAACCAGTCGCAGCCGTGGCCAGCGTCGGCCTTTTTGATCAAAAAAAATGAAACCTTCCCGATGTGCGGGAGGATCCGCCTTGCTCATGAAAGAAAATGGTCAGGCCTCGGCGAGATTACAAGGCAGGCTGTTAACCGCGAATGCTAGACGATGGACATATGAAACCCTCCGCCTGCCCTCCGCGCATCTTTGCCCACACGCGAACTTTGCTCTCAAAACATCATGGGTTTTTGCTCATATTCACGTCCACTGCGCGAATTCGCGGTTAACAGCATTTCCGTGTAACCTACAATATCCCGATTTTCTTCCTGCCAGTCATCAGCTAGGGTTGCTCATGGCCCCATTTCAGATTCTTGCCGCATCAGGCATCCGACATCTAGTGATCGGGGCCAACGCATTGGTCGCACACGGAGTGCAGCGCCATACCAGTGACGTAGACTGTGCGATTGCCACCCCGGATGATGCGGAAATGAAGCGCATGCTTGCCGAAGGTGGATACAGGGAAGTTTTCCGCCAGGATCAATTTGCGCGCTATCAAAGTGAGGATTTTCGTTTGCCTGAGCTGGATGTCATGCTCCTCAGCCCCGAGGTTTTTGAGAAACTCTGGGCTGAGCGTGTCCCTTTTAAGCGCCTTGGGACACCTCTCCATGCCCCTTCAGTTTTACATTTGGTAGCACTCAAACTGCACGCGATCCGAAACAATCCGGGGCGATTGGGCCAGGATTTGGAAGATGTCGTGCAGCTCTTACGGTCCAATCCGGGAAAAACGGTTGATGGCTTGCAGGAAACCTGTGAACGCTACGGCCCCCCGGGAATTTACGATACCATCCGCCAGCGCTTTCTGTCATGAGTTCCATTCCTGACTTCGATTTGCCCCCTATGAACATTCCCATCCTGCGGCCGCGGGTGATGTCATGGGATGAATGGGAAGCGTGGTGGATGAAAGAGCAAGCCGACTTGCGGCAGTTGGTGGCCGATGGGGTTATTCCCGCACCCCGCCGGAATACGCCGGTGAATGTACCATTTATCCTGCACGAGGATTGAGCAGATCGGCGGATGACAAGGTGACTGGGTGACTGGGTGACTGGGTGACGCGCGCATCCAATGCGTGGTTAGCGTGGTTACCACCAAACGCGTTCGTTACTATATCACCCCATCATCTGCTCACCCCGTCATGTTTCCCCCGGTACGCACAACAGCCACCGCGGTCAGGCGCCCGCGGTGGCTGTTGGCAATGTTCCTGGGGAGGAATTACTGGGGGAAATTTATTACAATCCCGTGCCGGCTTTTAACGTCTGGCGACCCTGGTAGATCACCTGTTTGTAAGTTCCGCCAGCGGGGATCATTGGAAGAACGTGTTCGGTGTATGGCACCATGACTTCGAGCACACAAGCAGTTTTTTGAGCAAGGAACCATTCCATCGCCGCAGCCAAATCCTTCTTATGCTCCACGCGGCGGGATGGGATGCCGAAACCGTCGCAGATTTTCTGGAAATCGGGGTAGATGGTCTTGGTGTCGGGCTTCTCGTGGGCCTTATCGTGGAAGAGGCCGAGGAAGGTATGACCGCGGTTTGACTTAAAGAAACGGTCTTCCCACTGCACCACCATGCCGAGGTGTAGGTTGTTCAACACAAGGGCTTTGGCGGCGATGCCCTCCACCCGGGCGCAGGCCAGTTCCTGGATGTTCATCACGAAGGAGCCGTCGCCATCGATGTCGATCACTTCTTTGTCGGGACGCCCCATCTTCGCGCCGACGGCTGAAGGATATCCGTAGCCCATCGAACCAAGACCGAGGCTGCTGATCAAAGTGCGGGGCTTGTCGAAATGATAATACTGGGCCGCCCACATCTGATGCTGCCCCACCCCGGTGGTGATAATGGCGTCGCCCTTGGTCTTCTTGTAGAGCTGCTCGATCACATACTGCGGTTGGATCGCGTCGTCGGTATCCTCGTAAGTGAAGGGGAACTTCTCCTTCCATTCGGCGATCTGCTTCCGCCACTCGGGGTAAAGCGTGCTCTTGGTTTTGCGGGCGTAGCCGGCGTTATCGAGCATCTTATTCGCACGCTTCAACGCGTCCTTTACGTCACCGAGCATCGGCAGCTTCACCACCTTGTTCTTATTGATCTCTGAGTCGTCGATCTCGAGATGCACGATCGTGCCGTGTTCGCAGAAAGCCTCGAGCTTGCCGGTCACGCGATCGTCAAACCGCACCCCGAACGCCAACAGCAGATCGGCCTCGTTCACCGCGTTGTTCGCATACACGGTCCCGTGCATGCCGAGCCATTTGAGGGAAAGCGGATGGGTCTCGGGGAAACATCCCACACCCATGAGAGTGGTGGCCACAGGGATCTGGGTGCGCTCGGCAAACTCCAGCAATTCCGCATGCGCCTCGCCGCTGATGATACCGCCGCCCACGTAAAGCATCGGCTTTTTGGCCTGACGGATCAGCCCGATGAGCTCGTTCAGCTCGGCATCGCCCACCCGGATGTCCGGATTGTAACCGCGCAGCTTCACCTCGCTCGGCCACACCGGCTGGGTCTCGCCCATCTGGATGTTCTTGGGAATATCAATCAGCACCGGGCCCGGACGCCCCGATTGTGCAATGTAGAACGCCTCTTTCACGATGCGTGGGAGGTCGTTGATGTCGGTGACGAGATAGTTGTGCTTCACGATCGGCGCCGTCACGCCAAACACATCGGTCTCTTGGAAAGCACCTTTGCCGATCATCGCCTGCGGCACCTGCCCGGTAATGGCCACGAGCGGTGTGGAGTCGAGAAAAGCGTCGGCAATGCCGGTTACCAGATTCGTCGCGCCGGGGCCCGAGGTCGCCATCGCCACCCCCGCTTTGCCGGTGGCGCGGGCATAACCTTCCGCGGCAAACACCCCGCCTTGTTCATGACGCGGGAGAATGGTGCGGATCTTCTTCGAGCGCGTAAGTGCCTGGTGCATGGCCATCGAGGCCCCGCCGGGATAAGCGAAAATCGTATCCACGCCCTCGCGTTCCAACGCCTCGACCAGGATGGCCGCTCCGGTCATTTTGGGGCCGAGCTCAGCTTTGGCAGCCGAGCTTTGTTTCGCGGATTTGGACGTGGTTTTCTTGCTCATAGAGATAAAAGGGGCCGGGAGAGTAGCTGGAATGCCGCTTGGCGGCAAGCGCGGGTTTCCGAACAAAGTGCTTCACGCCGGACGTGGCGGTTCATGGCAAATTCGCCCGGATTTTTCCGCGCCACCCTTGACCGCATTCGACCAACCCGATACCCCGCGCGCGGCCCGACGTTGTGTTACCAAGATAAAATGCTCGGACCCCCCTATGTTCGTCCACGGAACCAAACTGACAAAACGGAAAGTTGGATGGGTTGCGGACTTCTGTCCCATCTTCCGCATTCCCCAAAGCTTTAAACTCACCCGCATTGGTTTGGTGAGCCACATTTACTTTCTCTCCATCGGGTCTGGGAAATTGATCCGCCATGAAATCGAGTGCAGCGTCTGTGGGCTGCTATTGATTTCAGATCCGCTGCGAGATGAAAACCCGGAACGCCAGCGGCCTGACGATGTGTCGGTCCTGGCTGAGAAGACATTTCCAGGCCTCGCGAAGGCTTATGCTGAGCGGTTGCAGGAAGAGTATGCGCTGAGAACCAACCCTCAGGCCCTCGGCGTTGATCGGCGGAATGAACTCCTGCTCGATCCATTCGCTCTGCTGGATCCACTGGTCGAGGAGCGCTCTAATGGCAGCAGCGGCACACAACTGGATCGCCAATCCGGATTGGGCTGTCTCGCAACCTTGCTCGTACCGGTAGGGATGGTCGCGGTGAGCCTCATTTTCAAAATCGATCCGGGCGGCTCCGGGGGGAACAAGGTATTGGCAGTGGGCGCCGCGCTTTTTGTAGTCGGAGTCCTCTACACCTTTATCCAGCTCGCACTGGGCACCCGGCGTTACGTCCGCAAGCAAATCATCCCCATGCTCGCTCGTGCACTGGCTCCCCTCAGCCCCACGCGTGAGGAGCTTCAACACTGCATCAACCGCTGTAAAAGCATCGGGATGAGCATCGGAAAGGCCGTGCGCGTCGAGCACTTGTTGACTGCTCTGGGCAATGTCCGAAGACTCTAACGAGCGCGAACCGGAGGAGACTTCGCCGCTGGCCGTGGGCCGCAAAGTAACAAGGCGCATAAGCTGCTGATTCCGCCTGCATGAACGCTCTGACTTCCTCCCGCCGCCGCTGGCTTATCCGTGGGTTGATCTTGGTCGGAGTGTTGGGGCTGGTGGCAGGCAGCGCGTACTATTACTTACGGGTGCGACCCCGGCAGCGCGCCTGGGCTCGGTGGGCGGAGATTGGACGGCCGATGCCGGAGTTTGAAGCATCTCTGCATGTGGAGGAGAACCAGTCATTGCGAGATCTTTTGGAAGATCTGAGGCCATTGGCCATCATGGGACCATATCGAGCGGCGTACGTATCCGCCGGACCTCAATCGAGCCCAACCAATTCCCCATTTTTTCAAGAGATTCAGCAAATCAACGGGGTTAATCGGGGATGCGGGGACGCGGTGAGCCTGGCTGGGGTAGCCACTCCTTATCTGGATTCACAGTCGGAGGTGCTTTCCCGCATCTATCGACGCATCCTTGAACGCGAGGCACCGACTTGGCGTATGGACTTCAAAGCAGGACTTGAGCGTGCGTATCCCAACTATCTGCAAATGCGGATGCTGGCGCAGCTTTTTGCCGCCGATGCCAGACGCCGTCTCGCCCTCGGAGATGTGGCTGGCGCAAGTGAAGCCATCAAAGCGCAGCTGCGGGTGACCGAAAGTTTTGGGCGGAGCCCCTATATTATCTCGGTCATGATCCGGTGTGCATTGGAGTCCATGAGTGCGGATGTGGTGGCGCGCCTCCCGGCGGAGACGGAGCAATGGGATAACCATGCAGCGGAGACTGAAGCCGTGCGGGAAAACTTTCGGCGCGCTCTTCAGACGTCCGCTTTGGAGGTCCTGACATGGCCTCGGGCCGTCGGACGATCTCCCAAACCCAGTTTGCTCACAAATCCTTCCGCATGGTGGGCATGGCTGCAAACGCCGGCGGATCTTGATCCGAAAACCAATGGCGCAGAGATTGCCCAAGCCCAGGCCGACGTCGTTGTGATTACCACGCAGGCTAAACATCTGAACACCCCGGATCTTGATACCGCTGCCATAGAAGCAGCCGTTGGGGGAAAAAAAGAATACTATGGTGAAAATTACCACCGTGCGTGGAACCGCCTTCAAGTCACGTTGCTGATCCAAGAGCAGGCGAACCTTATCCGTTTGGTGCGTGCCCGGCTCTACCGGCAGCAGGAGATCAAGCCGGATGAATTTCCATCGGCGGTTGTGCCAGGGGCCCATTGGGTGGTCATTGCGAATCCCGCGGCTCTGACCGCCACGTTTCAGCTCACCCCAGTCCCTGCATGGGCTACTGATAGGACGATCATCAGTGGTCGATACTATCCTGTATCAATCGATGGCACCGAGATCTGGCAGTTCGCACCACCACCGGCCGATTCTACGAAACCATGATGGACTCCGCACCTGTGAATGTGTCGACCTCCCGTCGCTGCCGTTGGTTGTTTCTTCTGGCGATGTTTGGATTGGTCATGTTTGGCGTGTGGTATGCCTACACGCGTCCGACGCGGACCGCCTGTGCGCGGTGGGCGGAAATCGGGCGGCCGATGCCGGAGTTTGAAGCCAAGCTTCAGCTTTCGACGGAGAATGAATCGTTCCGCGCATTGGCCAGCGATCTACAGGCGTTTGGCATTACCCGGTTGTATATACCGGATCGATTCGAGGACATGATGGAAACGCCGCCTGATCCACAGACCTATCTTCCACTGTCGCTCGCGCCTCCCTCCTTTCAGAAGGAGACCATGGCTGTGCTCACCGCTCTATTCGAAGCGCAGAAAGCGGGGCAATATCAGGACCAGATTAGGCCATTCAGTATTCCCACTCCGTATATGGACGAGCATGCAGAGGAGCTCACACGTTTCTACCGGCGGGTTCTGCAGCGCGATGTGCCGACTTGGGGAATCGATTTCAAACAAGGATTAGGACGCCAGCGTCCGGACATACTGGCGGTGCGTTATCTCAGTCGATTCATTGAAGTAGACGCCCTGCGCCGACTATCGCTCGGAGATCGCGCCGGGGCGGCCGAGGCTATCGCGGCCAACTTGCGGATCACCGAATCCTTTCGAAACAGCCCGCACTTTTTTTCCGTCAGCATTCGATCCAACATCGAAAGTGGGAGTGCACGAGTGCAGGTCTATCTGCCGATTGAAAATACCCAATGGAACCAGGTGGCGGAGAATGCCGTAAAGTGGCGGGAAATTTTCCTTCGAATGGTGCAAGCCCATGCGTGGGAGGGGATGCATTGGTCCAAGCCTTTCAAAAAACCGGGTGGCCCGTTGTTTCCCAATTTTCCCGGTTTATTTCCCGGGATAAAAGTGCGGACCCAAGCGAGCTGCTGGCTGGATGGCGCTCGCATCGCACAAGCACATGCCAATGCCGTCCAATTGATGAGTGACCCCAAATGCCTGAACGTGCCTGATCTCGGTCGGGTCGAGCAGGATTTGATCTATGAACAGGAGTCGGCCCAAGGAGAGGACTTCTTCCTCCGGTGGCATAACTTGCAGATTGATCTGCTGCTGGAAGAGCAGGCTAGCGTGATTCGTATCACCCGCATGCGGCTTTATGCCGGGGAGGAAATCAAGCCCGACGAATTTCCTTCCGGTGTGGTGCCCGGTGCGCATTGGGTGGTGATATCGAATCGGGAAGCGTGGACGGCGACGGTTCAGCTCAGCAACATACCGGCATGGGTGACACCGGATTACATTTGGTTGCTGCCGCTTGATGGAAGTAAGAGCTGGCAGTTCGCACCACCACCGGCCGACTCACCGACACCATGATGATCTCCGCACACAACCTGCTCCGTTCGCGCTGATGATGGTGAGGAACTTCAAGATGCGTAAGTGGGCCATACGAGTGGTGGCTGTATTGGTCGTTATCGCGGCTGGATGGTATTACGTCTATATGCGCCCCACGCGATTGGCGTTGCAGCGTTGGGCGGAGATTGGGCGGCCGATGCCGGAGTTTGAGGCGGCGTTTCGTCCGATGGTGGAGAATCAATCACTGCGTGAGCTCAAACAGGATGTGAAGGCATTCGAGTTCAAGGGTCTTTACCGCGGGGACCCGTCGAGCAACCTGTCCTACGTGAATGAAATCGTCGCGATCATTTCGGCCAAACCACAAGTCGGGGACGGGATCAATCTTGAGAAGCTCTCGACTACTTATCTGGACGCTCATTCGGACGCGTTAGCCCAGTTTTATCAACGGATCCTGGCTCGCGACGCGCCCAGCTGGAACATGGACCAGCGGACGGACGCCGACTATTCACAGCCTAGCTACATAGCGTCCCGGCAAATGTCTCAACTGTGTACGACGGATGCACGACGACGGATAGCTCGAGGAGACATCATGGGAGCCCGTGAGGCGATGCGGGCCTGCTCACGGTTGACGGAAAACTTGGATCAGGGCTCGAACTTGGTGGGTGTAATGATTCGATGCGCCATCGAAGGATTGATGCTTCCCGCGGAGGTACAGCTTCCGACCGAAACGGATGAATGGGTGGATCGCACGGCGGAGGTGGAAGCCAAAAGGGAGGTTTTTCGGCGGGCGCTGCAAATGACCGCTTGGGAAAACATGCATCGGCCCCAAGTGATCTACAGCAAGTCTGCCCCCGCGCTATTTATGGACCCTCAAGGCTGGTGGAAGTGGATCAACACCCGTTCCTCCACCAACCCGCGTACGAGCGGAGCGAATCTCGCTCGCATGAACGCAGGGGTAGTGGAGATCATTTACCAGTTGGAGTATTTAAAAACCGATTTGGGTGCGGCCAAATTTGACATGCTGGATGCGGAGTTCTCGACCACGTTCGGCTACGGTGACTCCGGACAGGGCTCCAATTTCCAACGTGCCTGGCACCGGCAACAAATCATTATGCTGTTTGACGAAGAAGTGCGGCTGATTCGCCTGATCCGCGCGCGGCTGGATCAAGGGCGTCCAATCAAGCCGGATGAGTTTCCTTCCTTCGTCGTGCCCGATGCACACTGGATGGTGACGTTGGATGCGGAAGGCAGGAAAGCGACCTTTCAGCTCAGTCCCATGCCAGCCTGGGCCATCGACGGCACCGTTGCTCCCATGGATGCTTACCCCGTTCAACCGGACGGCAGCCAAAGCTGGCAGTACGCGCCAGCTCCCGCGAAATAGGACGGATGAAAGGGTGGATGGCGCGCTCCGTCGCGGCATGGGAAACCTTCGCGAAGCGCCAACTTTGGCCCCCTCTTCCCCCATATCATGTGCGTTCCTCGCAAGGTGCTTTGTCCTGCCGCAACGGAGCGCGCCATCCACCTTTCCAGCCCTACTGAAACGAGATCGCCACGCTGGGCTTTGATTCCACCTTTACCCCCTCGACGCCTTTCATCAGCTTCTTCACGTCTTCGAGAGATTTGGGGTTGGCTTTGCGGAGTTCCGCGACTTTCACGGGATCGGCGAGCAGTTTATTGAAGTCCAGGTCCAGCATGGTAACACGGTTGCCGTCCACGTAATCGGCATCCGTCTTGGTAATTTTCCCCTCCGCTTGGATCACCAGCGTGAGTTTCATGTTTTTCATCGCCTGCTGAAGGAGCTGGCCGGCGAACTCGTCCTTCTTATCGTTCGGTTTTTTCTCCTTCTTCTTTTTGTCAGCATCATCGATCGCCTTGTCGAGGTCCTCAGCCGGAGTGTTGATGACGAGGGTGGCTGGCGAACCGGACGTGAAATGAAATTTGACGTTCTCCGCTTTTTGTCCGGTCTTAACGCGCCCTCCGACATTGGGCATCGCCTCGGAAGGGTTCTGGTTGAACTTGAGCTTGTTGATGTCGGTGAAGCTGTAGAGCGCGTTGTAGCCTTCGCCGTCGGGGGTGGTGACCTTTTTTGCCGAGACAAAGGTCACGCCTTCACCCATCCGCGACGCTGCCAGTTTTAATTTTGCTTCATCGAGTAGTTCGAACGCCTTGGGTGGGTTCTTTTCATTGAAAGAACCAAAGCCGCTACTGAGCGCCTTGACCTGCTCAAGCGCTTCCCGCTCCATTACGACATTGAGGGTGACGGTGCCCGAGCCATCGGGCTTCACCACAACGAGGGAATCAACCTGCAAGCAGCCGGAAAAAAGAAGCGCGACGCAAAAGGCGAGAAGGAGGCGGGCAAATTTCATCGGAGGAGGATGGGGAAGGGATGCGTGATTGACGATGGTTGATTCGGGATTTTTCTGTTGTTCTGTTTTTTAACCGCGAACGGACGGGCCGGATCTTTCTTCTTTGTCTTGCTCCTGCTCTTGCTCTCCTGTGTCACGTCTGAGAGCAAGAGCAGGAGCAAGACAAAGAGGAAGAATTCACCAACCGGTCGCTCATTCCCCCGCCACATCGAACCGTTCATAGAGCCTGCCGAGCCATGCCACACCGAGGCCAGCTTCGAGCGCGAGGACCAGGCTGGCAGTGGCGGTGCTGAAGAGTAATTGAGCTGGGAGAGGGACGTGGCATTTTCCCAGGGCAAACCACGCAGCGAGTCCGAAGAATCCGGCCGGGAGAAGCCCGATCAGCAAGGCGAGCATTTGGCTAATGGTCGAGACCAGGCGAAGTCCGGTGGCTTCAACGCTCGGGGTGGAGTGTTCCTGCGGTTTGATCCACCCGGGGAAAAGCAAGGCTGTGGCGCAGGGGAGAATGGACAGGCTGAGGTTGAAGGAGGGCAGAAGGAGCGCACAGCAGGCGAGCGCCAGTGCCATGGCCGGTTCAAGTTCCCCCGAATTCCAAAACGACGGGAGGACCACCAGCAGAACGGCAAACTGCAGGAGGGTACCGAGAACGATCGGACCGAGCAGTTCGCCGAGCGCAATGTGCCAGCCGGGGATGGGATAGGTTTTCAGCAAATCCATCCCTGCCATCCCCCGCCGGAGCTGGGTTGCGGCGGATTGACCGACCATGACCAGGCTGATCACCACGGCGATGTAGCAGCCGAAATTCACGAGCAGAAGTCCGGTGAAAACCAAAGGCGCACGCATGTTGGTATGGGGGTTCACGGGGTAGGTGTTGAGCGTGAGAGAGATCGCTGCGAGGGCACAGAAAGCGAGGAATCCCCGGCGCATGGTGACGCGTCCGCCGACCTTGATGAAAAACTTCCAGAAAAAGGCCATCGGCACAAAGCCGGTGGGGCGTAGTTGAAACAACGGAACCTTGGCCTTGCCCTCCGGGATCCGCAACTCACCCCGTGAACGTGCCGCGAGGAGTGCAGAGCGTTTTTGCGCTGCCTCGATCGAGGCGTCCTCAAACGAAACATCCGCCCGCACCACCCACCAAAAATGCGCAGCCATCATGAGGAGCGCAGGTCCGAGAGCGATGAGGAAGGTCGGGAGATCTTGGGCGAAGAAGGGGCTTACCACGATTCGGAAGGGCCCGAGCACCCAGGGTGCCGGTCCGGATTGCAGCACCTGCTCCAGCCAGGGCAGCAAATTGCCGACTTGGATCTGTTTGGAAATGGATGGAGCTGCAGGCAGGGAGCGCCGCCAAAATTCAAAGAGGGCGATCAGTGCGGCGAGCACCAGAAGTGCACCGAAGCGCCGCGTCCGATCAGACAGGCCCCGCTCCCTCAGGCGTTGCAGGGTAAAGGATGCGCCGATGCGGTGCATGGAGAGTGTAGTGAGGATGACCCACCATCCGCCCATATGCAGCCAGGCGACGTTTCCGGCTCGGAAGCGTCCGGTGAAAAAGGTGAAAAACAACGCGATGAATAACAGCGTGAGCTGGGAGCGCAGCAGCTTGTGGATGATCAGGGTGTGGCGCTTTAAGGGCGCGGGAAAAAGCCAGGCGATCTCCGCCTCGGTAAATTGGATAGCCGCGCGCGAAGCGGGCATAATCCATGAAACGCAGAGCGTGGCGACAAAGAGCACCGCAGCAGCGATCTCCACGGTCAAAGCCTGATCCGGCATTTCTGCCGGCAGGGGTGACATCGATCGTGAATCTCCCCCGCCCATGAGGAAGCGGTAGAAATAAAAGTAAAAGTAGAACCCGCCGAGGATGGCGCCTGCCAGGTACTTTGGCTGACGCAGCCGCTTTAGTCGAAAAAGCACCGCGTTGGTAAACGAAGTCACCAGCAAATAGCGCAGCGCGGAGTTCATGCGGAGAAGCGTTTGCAGCAAAATAGGAGGGTGGGCGTCCCGCCCGCCTTGGAAGAACAACACGGGCAGGATGCCCGCGCTCCTTTACCGTGCGGAGCACCCTGGAGTGCGCGTGACTTGTCACCGCTTTGTGGCAGGAGCGGACTTGTCCGCGCGGTGGGAAGTATTCCGCACCACCACCACGGCTCAGCAAGCTTCGCTCCCCAAAGCGGTGACAAGTCACGCGCACTCCAGAGAGGCTTCGCCTCAACCCCTCTACTCCCATTTTGCGCGCTAGGCATGATCAGGTTCATGACGTGCGCTGCTCATTTATCCGCGTCCTCTCCCGCGATGCGGATGAAAATTTCCTCCAAGCTCACGTTCTGCCCATTTTCTTGATACTGCGCTTGGATTTCATCGATGGTGCCATGGACGACCTTTTGTCCGCGCTTCACGATGAGCACGTGGGAGCAGACTTCCTCGACCAGATGAAGTAGGTGCGAACTCAGAATGATCGCTACGCCCTGACTGGCCCGCTGCCGGAGTAAGTCTTTGGTCCGGCGGATGGCCAGAGGATCGAGTCCGGTGAGCGGTTCATCAAAAAACATCACGCGGGGTTGATGGAGAAAACCGCACGCCAGGGCCGCTTTCTGTTTCATTCCACGGCTTAGTTCTCCCGGGAGAAGGTCGGCTTTATCAGCCATCTCCAGCTCCTCCAGCAGAGCCTGGCCACGCGCTTCGACGTCCGGGACCTGATACAGCCGGGCGGTAAAAGCGAGATGCTGCCGAACCGTGAGGTAATCAAAAAGCCGCGGTTCATCCGAGAAGAACGCCAGCTCCTGTTTGGCTTCCAATGGATGCTCAACGAGATCGTAACCATGGACGACAATCCGACCTTCGGTGGCCGGGATGATCCCTGCGAGACAGCGCAAGGTCGTGGTCTTGCCCGCTCCATTGGGGCCGACCAGCCCGAGGATCTGCCCCGGCTGCACGACAAAGGACAAATCGCTCACAGCGCGGAAATCGCCATAAAGTTTGGTGAGGCCTTCGACTGCAATCATGTGCCCGAACCATGTCGGGCCGGGATAGCGGAGGACAAGGAGGAAGAACGGTTGAGTGGTAAGAGGTGAGTCGCTGCACCACCTGCCTCTGCCTCTGCCGTTCACTCTCACTCCACCTCAGAGTGAGATAAAAGCGGCAGAGGCAGAGGCAGGGGCGGTTGAAGCAAATCCATGCCATGCTTGCCCATCGGGGGCTGCTCGCCCATAAGGAGCGCCCATTTTCCCAAAGCACGCATGAGTTTGAACCAAAACACCATCGGTAAGAGCGTTTCCGTCGCGGGCGCTTCCCTGCACACCGGCGAAAAAGTCGTCCTCACCCTGCACCCCGCGCCTCCCGGCCATGGCTGTAAATTCAAGCGCAGCGATCTGCCGGACGAACCGATCATCGATGCCCGGGTGGACCTGGTCAAAACCGTTGAACGCGCGACGACCATCGCGGAGGGCAATGCCAAGGTGCAGACCGTCGAGCATGTGCTCAGCGCGCTTTCCGGACTCGGCGTGGATAACTGTCTGATCGAGATGACCGCCAACGAACCGCCGATTGGCGACGGTTCGGCGCTCCCCTATGTGGAGCTGATCAAGCAAGCCGGGATCGTGGAGCAGCCGGTGCCTCGGGCATATTACGAGGTCACCGAACCCATTCACATTGAGACCAAGGGTGGCTCGATCATGACCATCGTGCCGTGCAACACCTTCCGCATTTCCTGCACGAACGTGGGACCTGACGGACGTTTCACGCAGTTTTACTCCACCGAGATCACCCCCGCCATTTACGAAAAAGAAATCGCCCCGGCGCGCACCTTTGTTTTCTACGAAGACGTGAAGCCACTGATGGACAAAGGTCTGATCAAAGGCGGCAGCTTGGAGAATGCGGTGGTCATCCGCGGCGAACAGGTGCTGAGCAAGGAGCCGCTGCGCTTCAAGGACGAGTTTGTCCGCCACAAGATCCTCGATATCGTCGGTGACCTCTCGCTCTTCGGTCGCGCAATCAAAGGTCACATCATTGCGGTGAAACCCGGTCACGGCCCGAATACCGACCTGGCCAAGGCCATGGCCAAACAATTTGCCAAGACCCGCGCGATGGTGCCGCCATCTGTCACGCCGAAAGGCGGCGAAGTGCTCGATGTAAACGACGTGATGAAGCTCCTCCCGCACCGCTATCCTTTCCTCATGGTGGATCGGGTGGTGGACTGCACGGTGCCGAACCGGTGCGTCGGGCTGAAGAGCGTGACCATCAACGAACCGTTCTTCCAAGGCCACTTCCCTGGTCATCCGGTCATGCCTGGCGTGTTGCAAGTGGAAGCCATGGCGCAGGTCGGCAGCATCATCATTCTCCGCATGCCCGGCAACGCAGGTAAGATCGGCTACTTTATGAGCGCCGATGATGTGAAATTCCGCAAACCGGTGGTGCCCGGCGATACGCTCTTCATCGAAGTCGAGTTACTGCAGCACAAAAAAAACATCGTGAAGACAAAAGGCCGCTGTTTGGTGAATGGCGAGGTCGTGAGCGAGGCCAACATGATGTTCTGCTTCCTCGATTAGCCCCGCACCGCACGCATGAGCACCATTCACCCTACTGCAGTCGTTGATCCCAAAGCCGAGATCGGATCAGGCTGTGAAATTGGACCCTACTGTATCGTCGGCCCCGGGGTGGTGCTGGGCAACGATTGCTGGCTCCAACATCATGTGAGCTTGAGCGGTCCGTCGCGCGTCGGCGCGGGTAATAAGTTCTACGCCTTTTGCTCCGTCGGTCAGCGCACGCAGGATCTGAAATACACCGCCGAACCCACCTATCTCGAAATAGGTGATCACAATACTTTCCGCGAATTTGTGACGGTGAATCGTGGCACCTCACCCGGCGCCTATACCCGCATCGGTCATCGCGGCAATTTCCTGACGTACTGTCACATCGCGCATGACTGCATCGTTGGTAACGACGTGATCTTTTCCAACAACGGCACCCTGGCCGGACATGTGACCGTGGAGGATCACGTGGTCCTCGGTGGGCTCACCGCTGTGCATCAGTTCTGCCGACTAGGGCGTCACGCCATGACCGGTGGCTGCTCCAAGATCGTTCAGGATGTCCCGCCTTACATGATCGCCGATGGCAACCCGGCCCGCATCCGGGGCATCAACAAAGTCGGGATGGAGCGCCATGGAATCAACCCCGAGGCCATCCGCTCACTCAAGGAAGGCTACCGGATGATTTACCGTCTCAAGCTGAACGTCGCCCAAGCCGTGGAGCAAATGCGAGCCGAGTTGCCTGCGTCATCTGAGTTGGATCATCTGATCACCTTCGTGAGCAACAGCCCGCGGGGGATTATCAAATAAGTAGGTAGTGAGTAGTAGTCAGTCAGTAGTGACGTGCGTGAGGGATGATCTGGAGTGCGGCGGCATGACGCCGCTCTGGGATGGAGCGGAGCGACGCGGCTGGAAGTAGCTCGGGCATCCTGCCCGAGTTAAATTGGGCACATGGGCGAGACGCCCATGCCACTTGTCCACCACGGCTTCGCCTCTTCCGCAGAGCGGCGTCATGCCGCCGCACTCCAGATCGTCCGGCGACCACCGAGCCCCTCGGAAGACATTTGAGGGATGCTCATTGCCATGGCTTAGCGCACTTCGCGTCCTTCCCGGTTTACTACTATCTGCTTCCATTCCGCTCCGCGAAAAACGCCACCGTCTTCTCCAGCGCACGCGCACGATGGCTGAGCTGGTTCTTCACCGTATCGGGCAGCTCTCCGAAGGTGCCTTCGTAACCGTCCGGGATGAACAACGCGTCGTAGCCGAAACCTCCGCTGCCCCGCTCCTCGGTGATCACCGCTCCTTCAACCTTGCCATCGAAGGTCGCGATGACCTTCCCCCGCTCTGCCAACGCCATGGCGCAACGGAAACGCGCGGTGCATTTACCAGAAGTCGCCCGGGCCTTCAGTTCTCGCACCAAGCGCGTGCGGTTGGCGGCGTCATCTCCATGCACTCCGGCATAACGCGCCGATTGCACTCCGGGCTCACCCCCGAGCGCATCGACCTCCAGACCGGAATCATCACTCAACACCAGTCCCGGAAAAATCCGTGAGGCTTCCACCGCCTTGATGATCGCATTCGCTTCAAACGTCGTGCCCGTTTCCTCCGGTGCGATGACCTCTGGATGCACATTGAGATCCTCCACCTGCCAATCCGCGCCCAGCATGGCACGGATCTCGGCGGTCTTGTGGGCGTTCTTGGTGGCGATGAGGAGGCGCATAAGCTGAAGGAAAAGGGACGAAGGATGAAGGAGCAAGGAACCATTCGTCATTCGGAAATTGATCCACGCCAAGCGTGTCCCCTTCGGGCTACTCTTTGAGTAGTCTTTCTCGTTTCACTCAAATCATCATTTGCCTTCGGCGATTTTCGCTTCGCTACGATTGTCATTCCTACGGCTTCCATTTTCCCCCGGGCGTGCTTTCCTTCCCGCCCTTTTTCTATGAGCACCGAACGCCGCAAACCTTTTCCTTTCGACGCCTTTGAACCCAAGTGGCAGGGCGTCTGGGATGAGCGTCAGACTTTCCACGCGCCCAATCCCGGCGAGCCCGGCTTCGATCCGGCGCAGCCGAAATACTACGTGCTCGATATGTTCCCGTATCCGAGCGGGGCAGGACTGCACGTTGGCCATCCTGAGGGTTACACCGCGACGGATATCATCGGGCGTTACAAAAAAATGCGCGGGTTCAACGTGTTGCATCCGATGGGGTGGGATGCCTTCGGTCTGCCTGCCGAGCAGTATGCGATCAAGACCGGGCAACATCCGGCGGTGACTACCGCGCAGAATGTCGCGGGTTTCAAAGGTCAGCTCCAGCGCATCGGCTTTGCCTACGACTGGCAGCGTGAGGTAAATACGACCGAGCCGGATTACTTCCGGTGGACCCAGTGGATTTTCCTCCAGCTCTACAACGCTTGGTTCAACTCCGCGACCCAACGCGCGGAACCTATTAGCACCTATACGGGCACGGATCCTGACAGCGTGCGTCTCGCCTACATCTCCCACGCACCCGTGAACTGGTGCCCGGAGCTGGGCACCGTGCTGGCCAACGAAGAGGTGGTAGACGGCAAGAGCGAGGTAGGTGGCTTCCCTGTCGAGCGGCGCCCGATGCGGCAGTGGATGCTGCGCATCACGGCCTATGCTCAGCGGTTGATCGATGAGCTCAACGGGCTCGACTGGCCGGAAAGCATCAAGATTCACCAGCGGAATTGGATCGGACGCAGTGACGGCGCCGAGGTGGACTTTCAGATTGCGAATTGCGGATTGCGGATTGCGAATTCAAGCGGCACATCCGCCATACGAGTCTTCACGACCCGACCGGACACCCTCTACGGGGCGACCTACATGGTGCTTTCGCCGGAGCATGCATTGGTTGACCAGATTACCCCTTCTGAGTGGCCAGCGAATACACCCGAAACGTGGAAGGGCAGTGACCAATCCGCAATCCGCAATCCGCAATCCGCAATCGCCGCCTATCGGGTGACAGCGGCCGGCAAGTCCGACCTGGAGCGCACCGAACTCGCGAAAGACAAGACCGGCGTGTGGACCGGCGCATTTGCGATCAATCCGGTAAACGGCGAAAAAATCCCCATCTGGATCGCGGACTACGTGCTCACAGGCTACGGCACCGGCGCGATCATGGCCGTGCCAGCGCACGACGAGCGTGACTGGGAGTTTGCGAAGAAATTCAGCCTGCCGATCCGCGAGGTGGTCTCGCGCACGCCGGTCCTCGGTCTCGGCGGCAGCAGCCCTTGCAGTGCGGAACCGCTCGAGTGCTTTGCCGGAGAGGGTTATGCAACCCATAGCGGCCCGCTCGACGGTCTGCCCACCGCGGAAGCCAAAGCCGAAATCACCGGCCGCCTCGAAGCGCAAGGTCTCGGCAAAAAGACGATCAATTACAAACTCCGCGACTGGCTCTTCTCGCGTCAGCGCTACTGGGGTGAGCCTTTCCCCATCGTGTGGGAAAATGGCCAGCACCGCGCCGTGGCTGAATCCGAGCTGCCCGTACGCCCGCCCGAGCTCGTCGACTTCAAGCCCACCGGCACCCCCGAGCCGCCGCTGAGCAAAGCCAAGGACTGGGTCCAATACTCCGCCACCGCCACCCGCGAGCTGAACACGATGCCGCAATGGGCTGGGTCTTGTTGGTACTACTTGCGCTACGTTGACGCCAAGAACTCCACTCGCTTCGTCGGCACCGACGCCGAGCGTTACTGGATGACCGGGGCATCGGGAGCAAATCCGCAATCCGCAATCCACAGCGCCGAAGGCACAGGCCATGGGATCCGCGGGGCCAATCCGCAATCTGCTGCTCCTCACGGCGGCGTGGATCTCTACGTCGGCGGGACCGAACACGCCGTGCTGCACCTGCTCTACGCACGGTTCTGGCACAAGGTGCTCTTCGATCTGGGCCACGTTTCCACTCGCGAGCCATTCCAGCGGTTGGTGAACCAAGGACTCATCCTCGGCGAAGACGGACATAAAATGTCGAAGTCGCGCGGCAACGTCGTGAACCCGGATACGGTCATCTCCGAATACGGCGCCGATACCCTGCGCTGTTACCTCATGTTCATGGGTCCCCTCGAAGCGTCGAAACCGTGGAGCATGAGCGGTGCGGAAGGCATCTCGCGTTTCCTCGCCCGCGTCTGGCGACTGGTCATGGAAGAAAATCAGGCCGGCGAGTGGCAGCTTTCGTCCACCGTGCAGGACGTCGAGTCAGACAAAGCCGTCGCCAAGGTGCTGCACGCCACGATCAAAAAGGTCGGAGAAGATATCGAAACACTCAGCTTCAACACCGCGATTTCGCAGATGATGGTCTGCACAAACGCGCTTACCGGCGCCACCATCCGCCCGCGCACCGCACTCCAGACCTTGCTCCAACTGCTCAGCCCCTTCGCCCCGCATTTGGCCGAAGAGCTCTGGGAACGCCTCGGCTTCACCGGTCTCGCCTGCGAGCAGTCGTGGCCTGCCTACGATCCGGCATTGCTGATCGAGGACGAAATCGAGCTCCCCATCCAGGTGAACGGCAAGTTACGCGACAAGATCGTAGTGAAGAAAGACGCCACCCAGCCGGAAATCGAAGCTGCTGCCCTCGCCAGCGCCAAAGTGCAGGAGCACATGGCCGACAAGAGCGTGAAGAAGCTCATCGTCGTCCCCGGCCGCCTCGTGAACATCGTGGTGGGCTGAGCTACGACGCGACGGTCGTGATGGACTCGGCCAGTGCGTGCAAGGCGAAGGCGGTGGAGACGAGTGGGTCGTCTTCGAAACTGTTGGGATAACTTCCCGCCCATGCGCCGTTGGCTTGTTGGTTCATAACCAATTCGTCGGCCAGTAAACGGCGCTGCTCGTCTGCCCATGTCAGCAGCGAAGGCTGCTTCGCCGCGATCTTGAGGGCGCTCGCGAAGGACTGGGCAAAGTAGTAGCGCAACGATTCGCGTTCGTCGCCACGGTCGGGTGCCCATTGGCCGGCATGACGCAATCCTGTGCATTCGCGACGCATCCACTCAAACCCGGCCTTTATGCGTAAGTCCGTGAGAACGGTACCGCAGAGGTAAAGCGCGATGATACCGTCGCACGTGGCGGAGCCGTAGGAGTGATAGCGTTCGCCGGAGGCATCGTGCCCTGCAACGCCAGCCTTGTTTCGAATCGAATCGCCGGGTGCAAAATAAAATCCTCCGTCATCAAAAGCGCTTTCGGGAGTATGACCAAAGTTTTGGCACTGCTTGACGAAAGGGAGCGTCTGGCTGGAAATACTTTTGTCCGTTGGTTTCGCGCCGATCGCCTGCAGACCGAGGAGCGTGGCCGAGAGATTCGGCGCGATCATGTCGGGTGGAGCTATCGTCCCGGCGGGTAGACGAGGCGGAGTATCCGAATCGCTCCAGGCACCGAAGGCAGGGTTTGTCACAGACCAGCCAAGGGCCTCGGAAATGCGGAGACGTTCGACAAGGTCAGCCCAAAACACCGCGCGACATGTATCGCCTGCCGCCGCAAAAACCTGTGCAGCATAGCCAGAGGTGAAGAGTGGATAATGGAGCGCTGCCCACGGCTCCGCCTGAGCGGCCTGCTTATCCGTGAGCTTCTTTCCAGCACATTGGGATCCTAAGCTTAGAATTCCACGTGGACAAGTTGTCGCGGCCGCTTCTATAGTGTCACCTAAATACTAGTGACTCCAGCGTAACTGGACTGGCCACAGTTAGGCCGCAAATGTAATCACACTGGCTCACCTTCGGGTGGGCCTTTCTGCGTTCGCGAGTGGACCCGATAAGCTCATGGAGCGGCGTAACCGTCGCACAGGAAGGACAGAGAAAGCGCGGATCTGGGAAGTGACGGACAGAACGGTCAGGACCTGGATTGGGGAGGCGGTTGCCGCCGCTGCTGCTGACGGTGTGACGTTCTCTGTTCCGGTCACACCACATACGTTCCGCCATTCCTATGCGATGCACATGCTGTATGCCGGTATACCGCTGAAAGTTCTGCAAAGCCTGATGGGACATAAGTCCATCAGTTCAACGGAAGTCTACACGAAGGTTTTTGCGCTGGATGTGGCTGCCCGGCACCGGGTGCAGTTTGCGATGCCGGAGTCTGATGCGGTTGCGATGCTGAAACAATTATCCTGAGAATAAATGCCTTGGCCTTTATATGGAAATGTGGAACTGAGTGGATATGCTGTTTTTGTCTGTTAAACAGAGAAGCTGGCTGTTATCCACTGAGAAGCGAACGAAACAGTCGGGAAAATCTCCCATTATCGTAGAGATCCGCATTATTAATCTCAGGAGCCTGTGTAGCGTTTATAGGAAGTAGTGTTCTGTCATGATGCCTGCAAGCGGTAACGAAAACGATTTGAATATGCCTTCAGGAACAATAGAAATCTTCGTGCGGTGTTACGTTGAAGTGGAGCGGATTATGTCAGCAATGGACAGAACAACCTAATGAACACAGAACCATGATGTGGTCTGTCCTTTTACAGCCAGTAGTGCTCGCCGCAGTCGAGCGACAGGGCGAAGCCCTCGGCTGGTTGCCCTCGCCGCTGGGCTGGCGGCCGTCTATGGCCCTGCAAACGCGCCAGAAACGCCGTCGAAGCCGTGTGCGAGACACCGCGGCCGGCCGCCGGCGTTGTGGATACCTCGCGGAAAACTTGGCCCTCACTGACAGATGAGGGGCGGACGTTGACACTTGAGGGGCCGACTCACCCGGCGCGGCGTTGACAGATGAGGGGCAGGCTCGATTTCGGCCGGCGACGTGGAGCTGGCCAGCCTCGCAAATCGGCGAAAACGCCTGATTTTACGCGAGTTTCCCACAGATGATGTGGACAAGCCTGGGGATAAGTGCCCTGCGGTATTGACACTTGAGGGGCGCGACTACTGACAGATGAGGGGCGCGATCCTTGACACTTGAGGGGCAGAGTGCTGACAGATGAGGGGCGCACCTATTGACATTTGAGGGGCTGTCCACAGGCAGAAAATCCAGCATTTGCAAGGGTTTCCGCCCGTTTTTCGGCCACCGCTAACCTGTCTTTTAACCTGCTTTTAAACCAATATTTATAAACCTTGTTTTTAACCAGGGCTGCGCCCTGTGCGCGTGACCGCGCACGCCGAAGGGGGGTGCCCCCCCTTCTCGAACCCTCCCGGTCGAGTGAGCGAGGAAGCACCAGGGAACAGCACTTATATATTCTGCTTACACACGATGCCTGAAAAAACTTCCCTTGGGGTTATCCACTTATCCACGGGGATATTTTTATAATTATTTTTTTTATAGTTTTTAGATCTTCTTTTTTAGAGCGCCTTGTAGGCCTTTATCCATGCTGGTTCTAGAGAAGGTGTTGTGACAAATTGCCCTTTCAGTGTGACAAATCACCCTCAAATGACAGTCCTGTCTGTGACAAATTGCCCTTAACCCTGTGACAAATTGCCCTCAGAAGAAGCTGTTTTTTCACAAAGTTATCCCTGCTTATTGACTCTTTTTTATTTAGTGTGACAATCTAAAAACTTGTCACACTTCACATGGATCTGTCATGGCGGAAACAGCGGTTATCAATCACAAGAAACGTAAAAATAGCCCGCGAATCGTCCAGTCAAACGACCTCACTGAGGCGGCATATAGTCTCTCCCGGGATCAAAAACGTATGCTGTATCTGTTCGTTGACCAGATCAGAAAATCTGATGGCACCCTACAGGAACATGACGGTATCTGCGAGATCCATGTTGCTAAATATGCTGAAATATTCGGATTGACCTCTGCGGAAGCCAGTAAGGATATACGGCAGGCATTGAAGAGTTTCGCGGGGAAGGAAGTGGTTTTTTATCGCCCTGAAGAGGATGCCGGCGATGAAAAAGGCTATGAATCTTTTCCTTGGTTTATCAAACGTGCGCACAGTCCATCCAGAGGGCTTTACAGTGTACATATCAACCCATATCTCATTCCCTTCTTTATCGGGTTACAGAACCGGTTTACGCAGTTTCGGCTTAGTGAAACAAAAGAAATCACCAATCCGTATGCCATGCGTTTATACGAATCCCTGTGTCAGTATCGTAAGCCGGATGGCTCAGGCATCGTCTCTCTGAAAATCGACTGGATCATAGAGCGTTACCAGCTGCCTCAAAGTTACCAGCGTATGCCTGACTTCCGCCGCCGCTTCCTGCAGGTCTGTGTTAATGAGATCAACAGCAGAACTCCAATGCGCCTCTCATACATTGAGAAAAAGAAAGGCCGCCAGACGACTCATATCGTATTTTCCTTCCGCGATATCACTTCCATGACGACAGGATAGTCTGAGGGTTATCTGTCACAGATTTGAGGGTGGTTCGTCACATTTGTTCTGACCTACTGAGGGTAATTTGTCACAGTTTTGCTGTTTCCTTCAGCCTGCATGGATTTTCTCATACTTTTTGAACTGTAATTTTTAAGGAAGCCAAATTTGAGGGCAGTTTGTCACAGTTGATTTCCTTCTCTTTCCCTTCGTCATGTGACTTGATATCGGGGGTTAGTTCGTCATCATTGATGAGGGTTGATTATCACAGTTTATTACTCTGAATTGGCTATCCGCGTGTGTACCTCTACCTGGAGTTTTTCCCACGGTGGATATTTCTTCTTGCGCTGAGCGTAAGAGCTATCTGACAGAACAGTTCTTCTTTGCTTCCTCGCCAGTTCGCTCGCTATGCTCGGTTACACGGCTGCGGCGAGCGCTAGTGATAATAAGTGACTGAGGTATGTGCTCTTCTTATCTCCTTTTGTAGTGTTGCTCTTATTTTAAACAACTTTGCGGTTTTTTGATGACTTTGCGATTTTGTTGTTGCTTTGCAGTAAATTGCAAGATTTAATAAAAAAACGCAAAGCAATGATTAAAGGATGTTCAGAATGAAACTCATGGAAACACTTAACCAGTGCATAAACGCTGGTCATGAAATGACGAAGGCTATCGCCATTGCACAGTTTAATGATGACAGCCCGGAAGCGAGGAAAATAACCCGGCGCTGGAGAATAGGTGAAGCAGCGGATTTAGTTGGGGTTTCTTCTCAGGCTATCAGAGATGCCGAGAAAGCAGGGCGACTACCGCACCCGGATATGGAAATTCGAGGACGGGTTGAGCAACGTGTTGGTTATACAATTGAACAAATTAATCATATGCGTGATGTGTTTGGTACGCGATTGCGACGTGCTGAAGACGTATTTCCACCGGTGATCGGGGTTGCTGCCCATAAAGGAGGCGTTTACAAAACCTCAGTTTCTGTTCATCTTGCTCAGGATCTGGCTCTGAAGGGGCTACGTGTTTTGCTCGTGGAAGGTAACGACCCCCAGGGAACAGCCTCAATGTATCACGGATGGGTACCAGATCTTCATATTCATGCAGAAGACACTCTCCTGCCTTTCTATCTTGGGGAAAAGGACGATGTCACTTATGCAATAAAGCCCACTTGCTGGCCGGGGCTTGACATTATTCCTTCCTGTCTGGCTCTGCACCGTATTGAAACTGAGTTAATGGGCAAATTTGATGAAGGTAAACTGCCCACCGATCCACACCTGATGCTCCGACTGGCCATTGAAACTGTTGCTCATGACTATGATGTCATAGTTATTGACAGCGCGCCTAACCTGGGTATCGGCACGATTAATGTCGTATGTGCTGGGGAAAG
>JADMIO010784947.1_pt1 | contig 167465 bp, 151 predicted proteins | sample 8958161 | NCBI WGS metagenome assembly JADMIO01 (sample SAMN16585339, study PRJNA669376) | soil metagenome | isolation source: Crop rotation soil | place: USA: Cullars Rotation, Alabama | collected 2011 | reverse complement strand
CTTTCCCAAAATCGCAAAGTCATCAAAAAACCGCAAAGTTGTTTAAAATAAGAGCAACACTACAAAAGGAGATAAGAAGAGCACATACCTCAGTCACTTATTATCACTAGCGCTCGCCGCAGCCGTGTAACCGAGCATAGCGAGCGAACTGGCGAGGAAGCAAAGAAGAACTGTTCTGTCAGATAGCTCTTACGCTCAGCGCAAGAAGAAATATCCACCGTGGGAAAAACTCCAGGTAGAGGTACACACGCGGATAGCCAATTCAGAGTAATAAACTGTGATAATCAACCCTCATCAATGATGACGAACTAACCCCCGATATCAAGTCACATGACGAAGGGAAAGAGAAGGAAATCAACTGTGACAAACTGCCCTCAAATTTGGCTTCCTTAAAAATTACAGTTCAAAAAGTATGAGAAAATCCATGCAGGCTGAAGGAAACAGCAAAACTGTGACAAATTACCCTCAGTAGGTCAGAACAAATGTGACGAACCACCCTCAAATCTGTGACAGATAACCCTCAGACTATCCTGTCGTCATGGAAGTGATATCGCGGAAGGAAAATACGATATGAGTCGTCTGGCGGCCTTTCTTTTTCTCAATGTATGAGAGGCGCATTGGAGTTCTGCTGTTGATCTCATTAACACAGACCTGCAGGAAGCGGCGGCGGAAGTCAGGCATACGCTGGTAACTTTGAGGCAGCTGGTAACGCTCTATGATCCAGTCGATTTTCAGAGAGACGATGCCTGAGCCATCCGGCTTACGATACTGACACAGGGATTCGTATAAACGCATGGCATACGGATTGGTGATTTCTTTTGTTTCACTAAGCCGAAACTGCGTAAACCGGTTCTGTAACCCGATAAAGAAGGGAATGAGATATGGGTTGATATGTACACTGTAAAGCCCTCTGGATGGACTGTGCGCACGTTTGATAAACCAAGGAAAAGATTCATAGCCTTTTTCATCGCCGGCATCCTCTTCAGGGCGATAAAAAACCACTTCCTTCCCCGCGAAACTCTTCAATGCCTGCCGTATATCCTTACTGGCTTCCGCAGAGGTCAATCCGAATATTTCAGCATATTTAGCAACATGGATCTCGCAGATACCGTCATGTTCCTGTAGGGTGCCATCAGATTTTCTGATCTGGTCAACGAACAGATACAGCATACGTTTTTGATCCCGGGAGAGACTATATGCCGCCTCAGTGAGGTCGTTTGACTGGACGATTCGCGGGCTATTTTTACGTTTCTTGTGATTGATAACCGCTGTTTCCGCCATGACAGATCCATGTGAAGTGTGACAAGTTTTTAGATTGTCACACTAAATAAAAAAGAGTCAATAAGCAGGGATAACTTTGTGAAAAAACAGCTTCTTCTGAGGGCAATTTGTCACAGGGTTAAGGGCAATTTGTCACAGACAGGACTGTCATTTGAGGGTGATTTGTCACACTGAAAGGGCAATTTGTCACAACACCTTCTCTAGAACCAGCATGGATAAAGGCCTACAAGGCGCTCTAAAAAAGAAGATCTAAAAACTATAAAAAAAATAATTATAAAAATATCCCCGTGGATAAGTGGATAACCCCAAGGGAAGTTTTTTCAGGCATCGTGTGTAAGCAGAATATATAAGTGCTGTTCCCTGGTGCTTCCTCGCTCACTCGACCGGGAGGGTTCGAGAAGGGGGGGCACCCCCCTTCGGCGTGCGCGGTCACGCGCACAGGGCGCAGCCCTGGTTAAAAACAAGGTTTATAAATATTGGTTTAAAAGCAGGTTAAAAGACAGGTTAGCGGTGGCCGAAAAACGGGCGGAAACCCTTGCAAATGCTGGATTTTCTGCCTGTGGACAGCCCCTCAAATGTCAATAGGTGCGCCCCTCATCTGTCAGCACTCTGCCCCTCAAGTGTCAAGGATCGCGCCCCTCATCTGTCAGTAGTCGCGCCCCTCAAGTGTCAATACCGCAGGGCACTTATCCCCAGGCTTGTCCACATCATCTGTGGGAAACTCGCGTAAAATCAGGCGTTTTCGCCGATTTGCGAGGCTGGCCAGCTCCACGTCGCCGGCCGAAATCGAGCCTGCCCCTCATCTGTCAACGCCGCGCCGGGTGAGTCGGCCCCTCAAGTGTCAACGTCCGCCCCTCATCTGTCAGTGAGGGCCAAGTTTTCCGCGAGGTATCCACAACGCCGGCGGCCGGCCGCGGTGTCTCGCACACGGCTTCGACGGCGTTTCTGGCGCGTTTGCAGGGCCATAGACGGCCGCCAGCCCAGCGGCGAGGGCAACCAGCCGAGGGCTTCGCCCTGTCGCTCGACTGCGGCGAGCACTACTGGCTGTAAAAGGACAGACCACATCATGGTTCTGTGTTCATTAGGTTGTTCTGTCCATTGCTGACATAATCCGCTCCACTTCAACGTAACACCGCACGAAGATTTCTATTGTTCCTGAAGGCATATTCAAATCGTTTTCGTTACCGCTTGCAGGCATCATGACAGAACACTACTTCCTATAAACGCTACACAGGCTCCTGAGATTAATAATGCGGATCTCTACGATAATGGGAGATTTTCCCGACTGTTTCGTTCGCTTCTCAGTGGATAACAGCCAGCTTCTCTGTTTAACAGACAAAAACAGCATATCCACTCAGTTCCACATTTCCATATAAAGGCCAAGGCATTTATTCTCAGGATAATTGTTTCAGCATCGCAACCGCATCAGACTCCGGCATCGCAAACTGCACCCGGTGCCGGGCAGCCACATCCAGCGCAAAAACCTTCGTGTAGACTTCCGTTGAACTGATGGACTTATGTCCCATCAGGCTTTGCAGAACTTTCAGCGGTATACCGGCATACAGCATGTGCATCGCATAGGAATGGCGGAACGTATGTGGTGTGACCGGAACAGAGAACGTCACACCGTCAGCAGCAGCGGCGGCAACCGCCTCCCCAATCCAGGTCCTGACCGTTCTGTCCGTCACTTCCCAGATCCGCGCTTTCTCTGTCCTTCCTGTGCGACGGTTACGCCGCTCCATGAGCTTATCGGGTCCACTCGCGAACGCAGAAAGGCCCACCCGAAGGTGAGCCAGTGTGATTACATTTGCGGCCTAACTGTGGCCAGTCCAGTTACGCTGGAGTCACTAGTATTTAGGTGACACTATAGAAGCGGCCGCGACAACTTGTCCACGTGGAATTCTAAGCTTAGGATCCCAATGTGCTGGAAAGAGAGCTTGCCGAGCAACTCGAGGAAACCGGATACGCACGCTATGGCGTCGTCGATGAGCCTGTGTCGACTGCGCCAAGCGCACGCGTCGAGCGTCCGGAGATCGTCGACCCGTGGGGCGGAGACCCGTTGAAGGGCGCATGAACAACAAGATCTTTCTCATTGTCTTCGCACTGATTCTCGTAGTGGTGGTCGCGTTCGCCACTGTTGCGATCAACAAAAACGGTGACAAGAAAGACAAAGCAGTCGAGCCGTTGGTCACGACTGCGATGAGTCTTGTTGCACCGCAAGGTGCAATTCCGCAGGGCGACGTCAGCCGTGCTTCAAATCCACCGACCGCTGTTCGTGTCTGGCAGTCCGACGGAACGATCGACGACGCTTGCAACCAATGGCGCGAGCCTTTCCGCAACTGGATGGGGCCTGCCAACGTCGGTTCCGTCACCGGTGATGTATTCCCCGGACAATCGTGCACTTTTGAAGGCAAAAAAGACGGGCACTCCGCGCAGTTGATCGTGGCTGCTTACGCCGACGGCAAGCCAACGGCGACGCTAAACGTCACGCAGTAGCGCGCTCAGGCCTCGGTTTCGTCGAGGCACTCTTGCAGTGTGTTCCACGAGAGCACTGCGCACTTGATGCGGACTGGAAACTTAACCACACCGCGCAGGGCTTCGAGGTCACCGAGCTGGCTGCCGGGTTCGAGGTCTTGGTCGCGCGCTTCGAGCGATTGCTCGTGAATCGACATCATCTCTTTGAACTTGTGAATGAGGTCGCGCGCTTCGTCGACTGTTTTGCCTTTGACCGCAGCGCCCATCATCGACGCTGACGATTGGCTGATCGAACAACCCTGGCCGTCGATGCGTAGGTCGGTGACCGAATCACCGTCGACAATCAACGTCAGAACGACTTTGTCACCGCAGAGCGGATTGAAGCCTTCTGAGCGAGTTGCCGGTGGTGGTAGCTCTCCACGGTTACGCGGATTGCGGTAGTGGTCGAGAATTACCTCGCGGTATAGATCTTCGAGGCTCATCCAAAAAACTCCGATGCCTTGATCAATGCGTCGGCCAGTGCGTCTGCATCTTCATTGTCGTTGTAGACGTAGAACGTTGCGCGAGCGGTAGCGGCAACACCAAGTTTTGTGTGAAGAGGCTTTGCACAGTGGTGACCTGCACGCACGCAAACACCTTCTTCGCTCAAAACCTGACCGACGTCGTGCGGGTGCACATTCTGTAGATCGAAAGCAATCGCTCCGCCGCGTTGATCAGCAGATGGGGGACCGTAAATAGTGAGACGTTCACCCAAGCGATCGCGCAGTGTGTCGAGCGCATAAGCGGTGACTTCACGCTCATGTTGGCGGATGCTTTCCATGCCGAGAGATTCGAGATAGTCAACTGCAGCGCCAAGACCGACGACCTCGGCAATCGGCGGTGTGCCTGCTTCGAACTTCCACGGCAGTTCGTTGGGTGTGAAACCGTCGAGGCGAACGTCGAGGATCATGTCGCCGCCGCCGAGGAATGGCGGCATCTCTTCGAGCAATTCGCGACGGCCCCACAAGACGCCGATGCCTGTCGGGCCGAGCATCTTGTGACCGGTGAATGCAACGAAGTCGGCATCGATTTCCTGCACGTCGGTAGTCATGTGCGGCGTCCATTGCGCGAAGTCAAAAACGCTGATTGCACCCGCAGAACGCGCAGCTGCTGCAAGCTGCTTGACCGGAGTGATCGTGCCGAGGACGTTGGAAACGCCGGTGCATGCGAGAACTTTCGCGCCATCAAGCAGCTGGTCGATGTTGCTGAGGTCGAGTAGGCCCTCGTCGTCTACACGGATGTAACGAAGCTCTGCACCCTTTTCCGCCGCAATCTGCATCCATGGAACAAGGTTTGCGTGGTGCTCGAACTCGGTGAGAACGATTGCGTCGCCTTCACGCAAGTTCGCGCGTCCCCAAGAATGCGCGACCAGGTTGAGTGACTCGGTCACGTTTTTGCTGAACAAGACCTGTGTCGAACTCGGCGAGTTGATGAAGCGAGCAATCTTTGCGCGCGCACCCTCGTACATGGCCGTCGCTTCTTCAGCGAGCCGGTAAACGCTGCGGTGAACGTTTGCATGATGACGTTCGTAGTAGTCATTCATCGCACCGATCACTTGTTGCGGACGTTGTGACGACGCGCCCGAGTCGAGAAACACGAGCCGTTTCCCGTTTACCTGCTGATCGAGAATCGGAAAGTCCTTGCGGACAGCTTTTGCGTCCATTAGCTCCGCCATCCTTCGTAGCCTTCTTGTTCCAATTGCTGCGCGAGTTCGGCGCCACCAGACGCAACGATTCGCCCATCGACCATGATGTGCACTTTGTCGGGCGAAACCTCGTTGAGGATTCGCTGGTAGTGCGTGATCAGAACAACGCCGAGTTGTGGACGCGCTTCACGTACGAGTTGAACCCCGCGCGCAACAACGCGTAGCGCGTCGATGTCGAGGCCGCTATCGGTTTCGTCGAGAACGGCAACCTCCGGTTCGAGAATTGCCATCTGCAGAATTTCGTGGCGCTTCTTTTCACCACCCGAAAAACCTTCGTTGAGGTAGCGGTCCATGAAGCTCGGGTCCATTTCGAGCTTTTTCATCCACTCGAGAATCGTGAGTCGCAGCTCCAACACGGAAAGGTCGATGCCCTTGCGTGCCGAGAGCGCCTGGCGCAGAAACTGAATGACCGGAACGCCCGGGATCTCTTCGGGGTACTGGAAAGCGAGGAACATGCCCGCCTTGGCCCGTACGTCTGTGTCCCACTCGGTGATGTCTTCGCCATTCAGGCGAATGCGGCCGCCGGTGACCTCGTAGTCAGGACTGCCGAGCAAAGTGCTGGCCAGCGTCGATTTTCCTGACCCATTCGGGCCCATGATTGCGTGTACTTCGCCGGGCTGCACCTCGAGGTCGATCCCTTTGAGGATCTCGAGGTTTGCCTCTGGCACTTTTGCGCGCAGGGATTCGACGGCGAAGAGGGGGCTACTCACGCTGACCAGTGTATTGGCCAGGTCCGTTTACTCGTAATGCCGGTCATCAGACTCTCGGCGGTCGCCATTCGACCAAATCGGATGGAGCGGGCGGGCGTTCCGAAGCTTCGCCGGCCGGCGTACCTACGTAGACGAGCGCAACGAGCTCGTCGCGCGCGTCGAGGCCCAGCCACTTCTTTACAGATGTGTCGGCAATCGAGTCTCCGGTGCGCCAAATCGCGCCGTAGCCAAGAGCGTGTGCGGCGAGCAACAAGTTTTGTGTCGCCGCTGCAGCCGATGCGGCTAGTTCCGAAAACGGCAACTTCGTGTCGACCGACCTCGCAGCAACTGCGATGACCATCGGTGCGCGCAATGGCTTGCTTCGCTCTTTGTCGACTTGCCCGCGCGTCGCTTCGGGCTCACGTGCAAGAAGCGCTTCTGCCATCACGTCACCGAGCTCTTGCAACGCTTGTGCGCGCAACACAACGAAGCGCCACGGCTTCAGCTCTTTGTGATCAGGAGCGAACATTGCAGCGCGAAGCATTGTTTCTACGTCGTTATCGTTTGGCGCCGGCACCGACAATTTACCTATTGATCGTCGATTTTCGATTGCTTCCAGAACATTCACAACGCGTGGAACCTACGCTTTCTCGGTAGTGATGCGGGCACGACTTATTTCACTACACGAGTCTTCTCGTGCGGTTATCTCAACCGGCTGCACCGTCGGTGTAATTACCGGCGCGTTCGCCGCCGCGGCATCAGTTGCCGCGATCAGTCCAAACGATGTCGGTTTTCTTGATTCCATGACCGAAAACATCGTGTCGATCGCGGTTCTTCTGATTACTGGAATCATGTTTGGAGCTGTATGCGGTTTTGCAATCGGTGGAGTCGAATCGTCGGCTTCATTTGCAATTGCAATGATGGCTGCAAAACGCCAGTTGTCGTGCCGCGGGACTTTCGTTGTTCTTGCGTTTGTTTTTACAGCCATCAATGTGTCGGTCGATTCGATTGCAAGCGTCGTTCTACTTGGGACTGGTGGAGACGGTGCGATTGATTATGTGGGACCGGCGGCTGTTGCAATTGCGACACTCGTGACGACTGCAATCTTTGGTTGGGCCCATTCACTCGACTGGCCGCAGCAAATCGACATCCGCGAACGACCCGTTCAGGTTGAACGCTCTGGTGAAACGCTTCGTCACGACGGGTTGATCGATTCTTTGCAGTCGCGCCTTCACGACTAGTGCCTCGAAGGTACGGGTCACCAGCGACGCGCTATCCATTCGTCGAGGTGCGGTCGTTCATGACCAATAGTCGTGGCCTTGCCGTGGCCAGGTAGCACAAGAGTCGTATCGCCGAACCGATCAAAAATCTTGGTCGTTATCGAGTCGATGATCGTGTCGAAATTGCTGTGGGGTTTGTCGGTCGCGCCTGGTCCACCGGGAAACAAAGTGTCGCCCGTCAACAAAACGGGCGCGTGATTAATGGAGAAACACGTCGAACCTGGGGTGTGACCCGGCGTCGAAATCGCGACCACGCTCACAGCGCCGATCTTGAAGACATCACCGTCGTTGATCGTGAAATCGACCGCACGCACCATGGGAGCGTCACCCTTACCGATGCCGATCCGCAGTCCCTTGCTGCGCAACCGCCTGATTGCTCCGACGTGGTCGTGGTGGCCGTGACTGATGACAACGGTTTCGACACCCATCTCCTGACAGAGGTGCAACAACAATTCGGGATCGCCCCCGGGTGCCTCGACCATGATCGCTTCGTTGGTCGAGGGGCAGCGCACGAAGTAGACGTTGTTTTCGAGGGGGCCGGTTATGACCTGACGCACTTCAACGTTTGCGTCCTCGAAACAGACCTTCGCCGCCTTCATTTGTCGCCCCCGCTACTCCCACTTGAAAGATCCGGTAGCCAAACCTTTACACCGCTACTCTCGAACCGCAATGTCCCTGCATATCGACTCCGACGGCATCGAGCTGCGTAGCTACATCGCATCTCCGCCTGAGCCGTCAGATCGCGGTCTCGTGCTGTGTCACGGGTTTCCTCAGGCGAGACGAGAGGCGAGCAGCGCCGGGCTTCGGTACGCAGAGCTGGCAGATCGCATTGCAATACAGGCCGAGATGACCGTTCTCACGTTCAACTTCAGGGGAACGGGCCAGTCGGAAGGCGACTTCTCGGTCGGTGGCTGGTCCAACGACCTTCGCGCGGCGATCAACTACCTGCGAAGTGAGGATGTCGAAAACGTCTTCGTCGCAGGTTTCGGCACAGGTGCTTCGATTGGACTCCACACCGCCGGCACCGATCCTGAGATTCGTGGGGTGGCCTCTTTTTCGGCACGAGCCCACTTCGATGATTGGGCAGCGAATTGGGAACGGCTGTTGGAACACTGTCGAACGTTCGGCATGATCCGCGACCTCGACTTCCCGGATGATCCCGAGACTTGGCGCGGCGAGATGCAGTTGATTCGCCCGATCGATGTCGTCAAAAACATTCCACCACGCTCGGCGATGCTCGTGCACGGTGCGGATGATCAACGCGTTCCCGTATCCGACGCGCGAGACCTTGCAAGTGCAATGAACTTCGACGTCGATCTACGAATCATTCACGGCGCCGACCACCGCCTGCGCCATGACCCGCGAATAGTCGCACTACTCCTCGGCTGGCTCGACAGACAACGCTGATTGTTTCTGCGCTTTTTTCCACGCGCGGACTACCAGCAACGACTCGGGGTCGGTTATGTCGGCGACGGACATCGTCGTTCCTTTGTCGCCGAACGGAGCGCAGACTTCTTGCCAGCCTTTTGGTTTGATGCCCAATTGCTTACCGAGCAGTGCCACGAAGATTTTTGCTTTGCGATCACCAAACCCGGGCAACTTCTTCAGGCGCTTGAGTAGTTCTGTCCCTGTCGACACAGTCGTCCAAATATTCGACGGGGTTGCTTCGTATTCGTCGATGATCAACTGCGCGAGCGCCTGAACGCGCTGCGCATTTGCACGTGGAAACCGGTGCAAGGCCGGGGGAGTGGCGAACAACGTCTCGAGCTTCTCGGGATCCATCTCGGCAATCGAGTGAACGTCGTAAGGCGCACCGAGTCGCACCTGTAGTTCGTAAGGCGCTGCAAAAGCGCGCTCGAGAGGGAACTGCTGATCAAGCACCATCCCGATGAGCAGGGCGAGCGCGTCGTCACTCAACAACTGGTTCGCTTCGTCGGTGGGGGCCAATTGAATCCGGGGCATACGAACAGCATGGCCCACGGCCGAATCGAACGAAATCGTCACCGCCGGCGTATTGCCTGTACTCTGGGCGGCAGCTAACGGGCCCTTCTCGCCCGGAGCCATGACCGCTGCAACAAGGTGGCGGTTCTCTCAGCCACATGGACAAGGAGTCCCTTGAAGCAGTCCGCTTCCTCCGAGGGCGGCATTCAGCAGCCCTCTTTCGCCGATCTCGGCGTTCCCAAGGCTCTCGCTGACGAACTCAGCAAAAACGGAATCGAGAGCCCGTTTCCCATCCAAGCAACAACCATTCCTGACGCACTCAACGGCCTTGACGTTTCTGGTCGTGCTCCAACCGGATCGGGCAAGACGCTTGCATTCGGCATCCCGACGCTCGCTCGAGTTTCTCGAGCGGAGCCAAAGCGTCCGACCGCACTCGTACTGGTTCCGACACGTGAGCTCGCAGCTCAGGTTGCGAAAAACCTCTCGACCTACGCACCAATCGTCGATCGGCGCGTTGCGACCGTTTACGGCGGTGCCGGTTTCACCCCTCAAATCGAGGCATTGCGCAAGGGCGTCGACGTTCTCGTCGCAACACCCGGCCGGCTTGCCGATCTGATCGAACAGAAAGAGGTCAGCCTCAACGCGATCGAGATCGCAATCGTCGACGAAGCCGATCGCATGGCCGACATGGGCTTTCTCCCGCAGGTTCGCCGCTTGCTCGATCAAGCGAAGAAGGATCGTCAGACCTTGCTGTTCTCGGCAACTCTCGACGGTGCCGTTGACGTATTGGTCAAGCGTTATCAGCGTAATCCTGTTCGTCACGAGTCGGCAGGTGCCAGTGAAGAGCGGGTTCTCGAACACCACTTTTGGGAAGTCGACCGTTCGCTTCGCTCCGAAGTCGTCGCAGAGATCGCACTCACTTCGTGGCCCGCAGTTGTCTTTTGTCGCACGAAACACGGCACCGACCGCCTGGCGCGTCAGTTGCGAGCGTTGGGTGTCAGCGCAGAAGCAATTCACGGTGACCTGCGTCAATCGAAGCGTGAGTCGGTGTTGCGTGCATTCACGAGCGGTCGTGTTGCAGCACTAATCGCCACCGACGTTGCCGCACGTGGAATTCATGTCGACGAAGTTGCCTGTGTCATCCACTACGACTTGCCCGAGACAGACAAGGACTACGTGCACCGCTCCGGCCGTACGGGTCGCGCAGGTGCCAAGGGCGTAGTGATCTCACTCGTTCCGGCTGAATCCTTGACTGATGCTCGCAGACTCGTGCGTCAAGTAGGCCTCGATGTCAAAGTCACTCATCCTGCATTCGACCTGCTCAACGCAACGGATGGCGTGGCACCGCAGGTGCAACAGCAAGTGGCATCGAAGCCCGTTGCAAACAGCGGTCCCAAGCGATCGGGACGTTCTCGCCGCCGCCCGCGCAACAGGCGAGCTGCTTAGCGGTTGGTTAGACAAAAAAGAAAGACCGCCCGGTTGCTCCAGGCGGTCTCTCTTTTGTGTTGCTGAGTAGTCGTTGGGATTACCGCCCAGCTACAACTCGTCCCTTCGTCTTCTTGAAGGCTGCGGTTCCGGCGGTGCTACCCCCCGAAGCCGATGAGGTGTCCTCGATCGGAACGATGTCTGCGGGGGCCAGAGTGCCGTCGGCGCCGCCTGCTCCTGCTTCCTCGTCACCTAGGACTGCGACACTGCTATCTACGTCGTCGGTGCTCGGTTCGGCAGCGGCTCCGGTGGAAACCGTTTCGACAGCTCCGTCGTCGCAGGTGCAAGGTGTTCCAGCCCCGGAGGCAGTGGCGCCGGTGTCAACCTCCGACAACGTCGGGTCGGTCACCGATTCGTCAGTGACTCCGGTATCCACAGTTTCCTCTGTGTCAGAAGCAGGCTCTTCGCAGTCTTCGGACGCCGTGCTTACGGTCTCCGTGTCGCCCTCGTCTTCAGTGCCTTCGTCTTCGGCTTCGGACTCATCTTCGGACTCTTCTTCGGACTCTTCATCGCCACCGCTCTTTTGGCTGGCCGAGTTCTTGTCCTCGTCCTCGTCTTCGTCTTCGTCTTCGTCCTCGTCTTCGTCCTCGTCCTCGTCGTCTTCGTCTTCGTCTTCGTCTTCGTCTTCGTCTTCGTCTTCGTCTTCGTCTTCGTCGGACTTGGACATGTTGGAGGAGAAGTTGCTGCGGCTCTTTACGGACTTGTGCTTGACGGACTTGGTGAACGTCGCCGCAACTTCACAGTCTTCTGTTTCTTCCTCTTCTTCATCATCTGGGTCACAAGCCAGCGCGGTGGCCGTACCGAAGAAGAGAACCGTGGCGATCGCGAGGCCGGCTACGCCAAATCGACGTTTGTCGAGACCCCTCTTTTTTGCGCCTCCTGATCCGAACACAACGCCTCACCTCACAAATATGCGCCTCCGGAGATTTCCGGCTTTATCAGTGTGCCCACGTATCTTAATACGAACAATACGAATAGTAATACCGACTTACGTTTGTAACGAAGCCGAACGATCAGGACGAAACGGGCGCAAAAAAAGAACTGTGCGTGCAAAACACCCGCATGGGGCGCTAAGCACGCACAGTTCTAGGAACGCTGTGTCGGTCGGCTACTAGTGAGCTGCGGAGTCGAGTTTCTCCGGGTCGAGGCCGTAACGCTTGATTGCGTCGGCGACCTCGTCAGGCTTGCCTTCACCGGTTTCGTTGAGTGCGGCAAGCACTGCGACCACGATGTTGGGTGCATCTGTCTCGAAGTGTGAACGCAATGCTTCGCGCGTGTCACTTCGTCCGTAGCCGTCCGTACCGAGAGCGGTGAAGTGACTCGGGATCCAGCGCGCAACTTGGTCGGGAACCATCTTCATGAAGTCACTGACCGCTACTACTGGACCCGTCACGTCTCTCAGCGTTTCGGTGATGAATGGAACGTGTTCGGGGTCGTGCGGGTGCAGCCGGTTCCAACGCTCTGCAGCAAGAGCGTCTTCGCGCAGTCCCTTGTAAGACGTGACGCTGAACGTATCGACATCGACATCGTGATGTTCGGCAAGAAGTTTCTGCGCTTCGATTGCTGCACTCCACGCAGTTCCGCTGAAAAGGATTGTTGCCTTGCGACGACGCTTCTTCGAACCATTCGGCGCTTCGTTGAACTTGTAGATACCGCGAATGATGCCTTCGTCGGCGCCCTCCGGCTTTGCCGGCATTTCGTAGTTTTCGTTGTAGAGCGTTATGTAATAGAAGCGGTCTTCGGGTGTTTCTCCGTACATGCGCTTGATTCCGTCTTGCACGATGAGCGCGGTTTCGTAAGCAAACGCAGGGTCGTAGGCGCAGATGTTGGGAAACGTCGACGCGAGAACCAGCGAGTGACCGTCTTCGTGTTGCAGACCTTCACCGTTCAACGTCGTGCGGCCTGCAGTTGCACCAAGCATGAAGCCTTTGCCGCGACTGTCGCCAAACGCCCAAATGAGGTCGCCGACGCGCTGGAATCCGAACATCGAATAGAAGATGAAGAACGGAATCATGTTGACGCCTTGGTTCGCGTACGCAGTGCCGGCGGCAGTGAACGACGCGAGTGAACCGGCTTCGGTGATTCCCTCTTCGAGGATCTGTCCGTTTTGCGCTTCGTGATAACTCAACATCAACTTGGAGTCGACCGGTTCGTACAGCTGACCAAACGGTGCGTATATGCCGACTTCCTTGAACAAAGCGTCCATACCAAACGTGCGCGCTTCGTCGGGGATGATCGGCACGACGTTTTCGCCGATGTTGTTGTCGCGCAACAAGTTGCGGAGAAGAACTGCAAACGCCATCGTCGTCGACACCGCGCGTCCGCCGGAACCGGCGTTGAATTCGGTGAACGACTTTTCGTCGGGCGCAGGGAGTGCCGGTGCGCGGACTACGCGCGAGGGAAGCGGTCCCTTGAGCGCACGTCGACGTTCCATCAGGTACTCGTGTTCGGCAGTGCCTTTCGCGGGGCGGTAATACGGCGGGTAATCAGCTTCAAGTGCCGAATCGGGTATCTCGTTTTCGAGGTGCATGCGGTCGCGCAGGTCGCGAAACTGCTGCTGAGTCATCTTTTTGATCTGGTGCGTAGAGTTGCGGCCTTCGACTTCCGAGCCGAGCGCCCAACCCTTGACCGTTTGGGCGAGGATTGCCGTCGGTGCACCCTTGTGCGAGACCGCCTGCGAATAAGCGGCATAGATCTTTTGCACGTCGTGGCCACCACGCGGAAGTGATTGCAGCTGGCCGTCGCTGAGGTGATCTACGAGTGCACGAAGGCGCGGGTCTGTGCCGAAGAAGTGCTCACGAATGTATGCACCCGATTCGACCGAGAGCTTTTGGAATTCACCGTCGACAGTTGTCGTCAACTTGTTGACGAGTACACCGTCGACATCGCGAGCGAGAATCTCGTCCCACGCCGAGCCCCATACGACCTTGATGACGTTCCAACCGGCTCCGCGGAAGTTGGCTTCGAGCTCTTGCATGATTTTGCCGTTACCGCGAACGGGTCCGTCGAGACGCTGCAGGTTGCAGTTGACGACGAAGATCAGATTGTCGAGGCCTTCACGCGAAGCAACGCTCAGCGCGCCGAGGGACTCAGGCTCGTCTGATTCGCCGTCTCCCATGAAGCACCAGACCTTGGAATCGCTCGTGTCGGCGAGCCCACGATTCTCCAAATAACGGTTGAAGCGGGCTTGGTAGATGGAGTTGATGGGACCGATGCCCATCGACACAGTCGGGAATTCCCAGAAGTCGGGCATGAGGCGCGGGTGCGGGTAGCTCGAAAGACCGTGACCGCCGAGCTCCTGGCGGAAGTTGTCGAGATGGTCTTCGTCGAGACGTCCCTCGAGAAATGCGCGCGAGTACATACCCGGTGAGGCATGGCCTTGGAAGTAGACGAAGTCGCCGATCTTGTCGCCCTCTTTGCCGCGGAAGAAGTGGTTCCAACCGACGTCGTAGAGGGTGGCGGAACTTGCGAAGGTCGAAAGGTGCCCTCCAATGCCTTCGCTCTTTGCGTTGGCGCGCACGACCATGGCGGCGGCGTTCCAACGGTTGTAAGCGCGAATCTTCTTTTCGATCTTCCGGTCGCCCGGGTAATAGGGCTCCTGCTCGGGTGGAATCGTGTTGACGTAGGGCGTCGAGACCGATGCCGGAAATGGCACTTGTTGGTAGCGGGCACGCTCGAGGAGCTTCATGAGAATGAAGCGAGCGCGGTCTTTGCCCTGGTGCTGCAGTACGTCGTCCAACGATTCGACCCATTCATCTGTCTGGCCTGGGTCGATATCGGGGAGCTGGTGAGAAAACCCGTCGAAAATCATCGGCTCCATTCTGGCCTCAATAGGGAATACATGCCGGATCGGACTCTCGGTCGGGTGAAAAAGGTGACAGCAAGATCAATACAGTTAGGTAGGACTAACAAAACGTATTAGGCGCGCCTAACATCACCTTTTGTGGTTGCAGAAGTGGTCGGAGCGAAAAGACGTCCCGAAGACGACGAGTCTTCGGCGCAAGGATTCTCGAGCGAGACCGTTGCTGCGATGAATCGAGCCATACGGAGTGCGACCGACGGCGATCTTCGGCGGAATAGGCGACGGCCATATGCGGGCTCGTCGACGCCGGCCGCCGTCCACGTGGATGCCCGCCACGGTCTGCGGCCGTCGCCACGTCCACATGATCACCGGCCGCCGACTCGTCATGCACCGGCGGAAGTTCCCCGTGGCCGTCCACCGCGGCCCAGTCCGGCTTCATCACCCGCCCGTCCCCCGGCACCCCCCGCTGCCGAACCGATGCCGGTGCAATGGGCGCCGCGGATAAGCGAGGAAACGTGGGCAAGGCTTGGCGGTTGGATCACAGAGGCAAAACATGAACGTCCGGCGCGCGCCCATCTCGAATGGGATCCGGAAACGGGAAAGTTGCTCAGCCTTGCTGCGGTCATGGGATTGACAGCGTCAGCGGCCGGTGTTGTCACGTTCGTCGTGATCGATCGCGCATCGCACAACGCGCCAGTTACCAACGTCCGGCCGCACATGGGAATCATCGACGACTTGTTGATACCGAAGATCTGGGAGTTTTCGGATCACCCAATCTGGCATCAGCGCGCCGCGAAATACGACAGGTGGTTGCTCCCGGCAATCAACTTAGGTCTGGCGCCGGCGAGGAAGGTGTGGACGACCCCGGCTGTTGTGGCTATGCGCGAACAGCTTTCAAATCGAACGACACCGGTCGCAAAGCGAAACGTCGTTCGTTTCCGTAAGCAGATGGACGGAGCAGCCGGACAAGGTCTTCGTGCCGGCGTGAAGTCGGCCGGTCTTATTGCGGGCTTCTATTTCGCAATTTCGTTCACGCCTTGGGCGCTGACTTTCCCGTTTCAGATCACACACTTTCTCGCTGCTGTCAGTTTCATGGTCGGTTCCGCCGCGATGAAACCTCGAATTCTTCACGCCGCGCACCTGTGGGGAATCTGGAAAGGCGAGCGAACCGAGCGCCGGCTTGCAGAAAATCGCGATCACGCGAACAGGTTCGCGCGCTGGTTGGACAGAATCGGCGAGTGGATACGCGGCAAGCTCGAACAGCCGATGGATTTGCCGGCACATCCGTCGGGCAAGCGGATGGGACCGTTCTCTGATCTTCGAAAGTTGTCTGCGCCCGGGGCAGAAGTAAAAGCAGAGTCACTTTTACCTGTGTCGATTCGAGCGCTCGACACGGAGCTCCGTGACTTGTTGCGTGAAGTCGAGCTCGAATTCAGGAGCTCTCTATGGGAATCCATCTGGGATAACACTCTGCACGCATTTGACGCATCCGACGAAGGCGGCTTACTTGCTGCTGCAAAAGCGGTTCGCGCGCTTGACAATGGCCTACGCGAAAAAGGATTGCCGGGAATTCCAAGAACGTATGTCGAAAGGCTGAACGGAGATTTATTGAATGCGTTTGACGCGGTGGTTATTGCCGAGACGCTTCCAAGCCTCCCGCGGGAGGCGCCGTTGATTGTCCCCACGACCCGGTTTCAAAGAGTGATGCGTGTCGGCGTGAAGCTCGCTCTTGGTGCCACGACAGCAACAGCGCTGGCGATGACGATAAACGCAGCTCCCGCGCAAGCCGGTCTGGAACATCAACCGGCACAGCCGCCGGCTGCTGCTGCGCCGTCAGTTGCACCTAACCCAGGCGCGGAACCGGATCGCAGTGAGGAAAGGGCGCAGCAGATTCGCGACCGCATTGCGCAACAGCGGAGCGAGGCTGAAGCGAAAGTGAAAGCGGCGGTCGACGCTGTTCACAGTCAAGTGATCACCAAAGACACGCCTGATGAACAATCAAAAGCGTTTTTGGCAACGGTCGTCGAAGGCATCGAAGCCGCACGAAAGCTTGGTGACGGTGAAACCGCATATGCACTGGGAAATCAGTTCAATCACTTCGGCGACAAGACGGGTGTTGTCGCCGATGGATTGACGGACAGGGTGCGTGATAATGCCACCGACTTCCTGCGAAGTAAGTCGGGCGCATCGCAACAGCTCGGTCTCACGTTGGATCTTGCAAAGGGTGTTGTAACGGTCAACAGGTAACGGCACACTGGCTTTGCAGGCGCGATTGGCAGGTTGTTCTATGCCCGGTCACTACATCGATGACGAGGAAACGCAAGTCGGCGTCCACGAGTTCGATCTTTCGACTGATACCGGTCGCTTGGAGGCGGTCGAGTATGCGTTCGCCCACGCCGGACAGCTGAAGGTCATACTCGGAAAATCGCTGGCAGAACTCAACACACGAGCCGAGATCGACGCAGTACTCAAAATCGTGAATGCCATGCAACTTGCGGAGTACGACCAGAACTACGCGCGCGTCGGAGCGGTTGCGCAGTCTGTGCGCTCGATTCTCAATCCGTAGGTGCTGCTTGGGGCAGACTCGTTCACCGTGGAGCGGACGGTTGTTTATACAGATGGAGCGTGCCAGGGAAATCCCGGGCCCGGAGGGTGGGCATGGGCGATTCCCAACGGTGGTCGGTATGCCGCCGGGCCCGCTGTGCATACGACCAACCAACGGATGGAGATTCAGGCAGTACTCGAGGCTGTCAGGGCGATCGACGGCCCGATCGCCGTGGTCAGCGACTCCACATACGTCGTCAACTGCTTCCGAGACAAGTGGTGGGTGGGCTGGTTGAGGCGAGGTTGGGTGAATAGTGCGAAAAAACCTGTCGCAAATCGTGACCTTTGGGAGCCTTTGATCGACGCAGTGAAGGATCGTGACGTAACGTTCGCTTGGGTCAAAGGCCATTCAGGGGATCTCATGAACGACTTCGTCGACCAGCTCGCAGTGCTGGCAGCAAAGACTCAATCCCCCGCGCTCGGGGAGACGCCGATCGATGCCGGATGACCGACCTCCGCCCAATCCTCTTCGCGGCGTAAGCCTTCCCAGCACACGGCCGACGGCCGGTTCGCGCGCTTCGATGCGACCGTTCGCGAGTAGGAGCCCGATACCGGTTCTTGACCATCGCAAATCGCCGGCGCCATGGTCGTCGCCGTACAACGAACGTGTCGGTGATGGCTCCGAGTCCGGAGACGAAGCCGCGCCCGTTCTCTCGCCCGCAGAGCACGCACGAACCATCGTGGGAAGCGCACGCAATGGTGTGCTCGCAACAGTTGTCGGCGATCCAGCGGCGCCGATCACGTTCGTTGTCAACTTTTCGACGGCCGAAGACGGAAGCCCGGTGGTGTGCATACGAAACAGTGTCAAGAAGCTTGGACACATTTTCGGAAACGTGTCCGCGAGTTTCTCTGTCGCCGAGACACCGCTTACCGCAGTGCACTCTTCACTCGTTGCCGGCGTCACGATGGCGGGAACCCTGCAAGAGATAACGCGCAACGAGATCAACGCTTACTTGCCGTCGCACGCACGTGTTCACAGTGGTGACGAGTTGATAGTCAAGCGCGACGAAGCACAACTGTTCCTACTGCAAACAGTTGCTGTGCTCGTAAGTGGTCGCAGTCAAGTCGCCCGCGTGAACTTTGCTGAATTCTCGAACGCAAAAGTCGATCCGCTGGCGGCCGTTGCTCCGGGTCTTGCACAGCACCTTGCCGGAGATGAAAATGGATCGCTTGTCTTGCTGGCTCGTGCATATGGCAATCAACCCGATGCAAAGTTGGCCCGTTTGATGGGCATCGACAGGTTGGGCATGGATCTCATGGTCAAGACGTCGCACGGAAGCGATGCTGTCCGGCTTGGTTTTCCGAATCCGGTTGGCACGCCCGAGGAAGTCCGCAAGGAGCTCAACACGATGATCCGAGGCGCGAGGTTCAAGCTCGGCGGATGAGTTTGGGGACGTGGCGCGCAGCGGCGGAACGCGCGGAGTCTGTATTGCGGTCCAACATTGTCGAAGTGACGGTTGGAGATAAACGTCTGCGCCACGCAATTCCATCTCCTGCGTTTTACGTTCATCAGTGGTTTTGGGACAGCTGCTGTCATGCAATGGGCCTTGCTCACATCGGTCCGGAGGACGCGGTTGACGAACTACGTTCACTGGTTGCAGGGCAGTGGCGCAATGGACAGATTGGTGCAATTACGTACAACCCCGCAGAGTATTCGTACTACCCGAAAGCCGAATGCTGGGATACGGCTGAGTTTTCCGCCGCTGGGATAGTTGCTGCCGGAATTGCGCAACCTCCGTTGCTGGCGATTTCTGTTGAACGAGTCGCAGCGCAATTGGATGTTGTCCAGCGTGAAGCTTTCCTTGCCGAGATTCTTCCTTCTGTCGTTTCGTATCACGAGTATTTGCGTCGTCATCGGGATCCCGAAGAGAGCGGGCTGCTTACGATGATTCATCCGTGGGAGTCGGGCTGTGACAATTCCCCGCGCTGGGATCGTTCGCTCGCGACGATTTCCGTTGATGACGTTCCCACTCAAGTGATTGAGGATGTCGATAAAAACCGCAGCGACACCGTTACCGGGAAGACCTCGCACCGTCCGAATCAAGACGACTACTACCGCTACATGTATCTCGTGCATCTGTACAACGAACTGCACTGGGACGTCGACACAATCGTTGCGACATCTCCGTTCGCAATCAAAGACATTCTTTTCAATTCTGCGTGGGTGCGTGCAAACGAAAGCCTTGCGCGTTTGACCAATGACGCTGTTTATGAGGAGTGGGCAGAGCAAGGGCGCGCAGGTTTGCACAAGACGTGGGATGCCGAACGCCGGCAATTTTGCGATGTCGATGTCTCGAATGGAAAGTGGGAGCCGATCCACGAGTCGACGATCGCGATGTTCACGCCGCTTTGGTGTGCTGCCGCCGAAGGCGAAGTGCTCGATGGCCTGCTCGCGCGGCTGAGCGACCCTGAGGAGTTCTGGCCTGAGTGTCCGGTGCCAACAACCGGGCTCAACAGTTCGAAGTTCGACCTGTTGAGATACTGGCGAGGTCCGACGTGGCCGATCACAAACACAATTTTGATCGAAGGGCTTTTGCGCACCGGAGAGACGAGTGAACGAGCACGTTTGCTCGGCAACCAGCTGCTCGCGTCAACGCTCGACATGATTGCTGACCACGGATTTTCGGAGTACTACCAACCGACGGGAACATCCGAAGCCGGCGCGTTGCTCGGTTTCGGTCGGTTCAGTTGGTCAGCGGCGCTCTTTTTGCATTTGTTTCACTCGTTCGCGAGCGAGAACTAAATCTTCCACGGCGGTGTTTCGCCGTAGGTGCGGTAAGTCGCAATCGCTGTAGCACTCGCCCAGAGTTGAATGCTGCACGCGCGTTTTGCGACTCGTAGAAACCCTGTTTCCGGATTGATCTCACCGGTGTGTGCTTCGGGAAGGCGGCCGTCTTGCATTGCGATGGCGGCACGAAAGTTCGCTTCGAACAACTCGGCGGCCTCGTCAGTGAATCCATACGCATGCATGCCGAGCGCGCAAATGACAACGTCGTGTGGCCACATCGGTCCGTTGTGATATGCGCTTGCGTTGATGATCGCGAAGCTCGGGTTGTCGTCGGAGATCGTCCGCACTCCGAATGGCGTTCGCATTTGCGGCCTTTGGAGTTGTTGCACAACTGCTTTTGCCGTTTCGGGGTTGTAGCTGCCGGTCATAAGGCCATGACCGGCATTTGACCCGACACCGTCAACCAGTTTGTTGTGTCCGTCCAGGGCCATCGCGAGGTACGCGCCTTGCGAATCCTCGGTCCAGAAATCGTTGTTGATCCGGTGGCGAAGAGCATCGGCAAGTTCAATCAGCTCGGCGCCGTCTGCTCGGAACTGTGCGATCTCACGTAGCGCGAGTTCCGCGTAGCACTGCACTTCGATGAGAGCGACGTCGCGATGTACCGGCGTTCCGTCGGCAAAGACGATTGCGTCCTTTGAATCCTTCCAGCCTTGGCTGATGAGTCCGATGTCACCTGAACGTGTGTAACGAATGAGCCCTTCGCCTTGCAATAGCGCGTTTCGAATCCAACTCAGCGCGGCGTCGACGTTTGCGTCGAAGGCTTCGATGTCGATTAGACCGCGCTGTGCGCATTTCGCGATTGCCAATACCCACAACGGTGTTGCGTCGATGCTGAAGTAGTTGGTGGTTGCCGTCTCCAGTGAAAACGTCGGGCTCGACGTCAGGCGAATCTCGTGGGGGAAGCGTCCAGGCTCTTCGTTGGTTGTCGCGTCAAACGACTTGCCTTGAAGCTTGGCAAGTAGCCCAAGTGAACTCGTTGCTGCGCCGGGCGGCGCATGTTCGGCTGTCATGAGCAATGCCATCGAAGTGTCACGGCCGAACGGCGCGTAGAACCATGGAAGGCCGGCAGCAAGAACGCCGCCATGCATTTGCAGCATTCTGATGTCATCGAAACTGCGCGCAATCCAGCGCGTGTAGTCGTTGTCGCCGCTGAGTTTGATCACCGGGCTTTTCTCTAACTGGGTTGGCGGCAAGTCTTCGGTTCCGCATGTCACGTTGATCTCGACCGTCCACGTCTCACCGGGGAGTAGCGGAACCTCAAACGACAGCTGGTTGCCGTCGATCTGCGCCTCTCGGTTTGATGTGACAACGGTTGGGTCTTTGTGCGTGCCGGAGAAAGTGAGCTTGTGACCATCGGCCGTTGTGCGAGGCGGGCTGCTTGTTAGACCTGCCGGATTGCGAACTTCGAGAAAGGTGGCCCCATCGGCGCCGAACGACGTTGCCAGTCGAAAGGTGTGGCGGGTTCCGGACTTGTTTGTGATCGCAAGCGCCGTGGTCATTCCGACAAATGCGGTATCAGCGTTTTCGCGGAAGTCGAGCGTTAACTGGCGCTCCAGAAAATAGGTATCGGTGGTGCATCGAAACGCTCCGGCGTTTCGGGCGTCACGATTCCAGGTTTGTGCGGGAGGCTTGATTCCATCGATTTCGACAAGGAACTCACTCAGAACACGGCGATCGCCTGCAACCAAACCGTGTGGTTCATTGGCGGTGATCGAGCCGTCAAACCCGCATATGAGGAACATGTTGCCGCATGTCAGTGTCGGAAGCCCGTGGGTCGGGAGGGTTTCGAACGGGCGGTCGTCTACTGTCCACTTGATGTCACTCACGGTTTCTAAGTATCCACGACCGGTCGGCGTGGGATTAATCGGCTTCGGTCTGGCGGGTGTGACGCATGCGGCGCTCGTAGATGCTGCGCCCGATCTCGAGCTCGTTTCCGTTGCCACGAGCAACCAGGAGCGAATCGGCCAACTCCGGCAGTTGTACCCGCACGTGGCGGTGACCAACGCCGCAGACCTGCTGGCTGATGACCGGATCGAGTTGGTGATTGTCGCCACGCCAAATGACAATCATCGTGATCTGGCGATCACTGCTCTCGAAGCGGGCAAGCACGTGGTGGTCGACAAACCGTTCACGGTGACGAGTGGTGAAGCGACCGCTGTTATCGATGTCGCAACACGCGTCGGCAGAAAACTGTCGGTATTTCACAATCGCCGGTGGGACAACGATTATCTGACCGTTCAGCGTCTGGTCAGTGCTGGCGCACTGGGGAATGTGCACACGTTCGTGTCGCGTTACGAGCGGTGGATCCCCGACGTTGCGCAGGGCTGGCGCGAACGCTCGGCGCCCGGCGGTGGGGTGTTGTACGACCTGGGGTCGCACCTAATTGATCAGGCAGTCGAATTGTTTGGAACTCCACAGACTGTCTTTGCAGACATCCGCAGTCAACGATCGGGTGCGGAAACCGATGACTACTTCCATCTGCTACTTGAATGCAAACGCGTCGCTGTCGTGCTGCAATCCGGGTTGCTAGTGAAGGATCGCGGGCCAAGGTTCGAGCTTCACGGAACCAAGGGATCGTTCCTCAAATACGGTGTCGATCCGCAGAGCGCGGCCCTTGCTAACGGCTTGCGGCCCGGGGGAGATGACTGGGGAGCTGATCCCGAGAGCGATTACGGCACGCTCACTACGGATGAAACAATCCGTGTGCCGACAGTTCACGGCGACTTTCCGGCGTTTTACGCACAAATGGCGTCGGCAATTCGCGAGAACGCAAACGTGCCTGTCGATGCGAGCGACGCACGTGATGTGATTCGCATTATCGAGTGTTGTTTGCAGAGTTACTCAGAGGGGCGTGCTGTCGCGTTCGCTTGATCGATTAGCGGACGAATGATGCGTGCGGTCGACGACAGTGCTTCGTGGCGTTCGGCGCGAAAAGCGCATTCGAGTACCAAGAGCCCGTCCCAACCGGCTTCGAACAACGGCTGCAACATCACCGAGAAATCGAAATGACCGGTGCCCGGTTCGAGACGTCCTGAATCATTGACGTTCATGTGTGCCAGGTAGGGCAGCGCGTCGCGGAGCGCCTGAACAGGATCGTCTTCGTCGATGTTCATGTGATACAGGTCGCCCATCACACCCATCGCCGGGTTGTCGACGGCGCGGCAGTACTCGACAGCGCGCGCAAGTGTGTTGACCATGTGGTCTTCGTAACGGTTGAGCGGTTCGAGCACGATGCGAACGCCTTCTTCAGCAGCGTGTTCGGCGAGTATCGAAAGGTTTTCGATGAGGATTTTGCGATCGTCGTCCTCGGAGCGCGGCGGCACGAAAGGAGGGAGCCGTCGCGAAAACATTCCCCATGAAGCAGGCGTTGTGACAATGGGCGCACCGATCTCGCTCATCACCGAGATCATCGATTTCATGTTTGCGAGTGCATCGGCGCGCTTGTCTGCGTCGAAATCGCCGATGAAGTGCGACATTTCGGGACAGAGCGACTGAATGACAACACCGGCCTTGACTGAACGCTTCAGCTCGGGAAGCCGTTCGCGAAACTCGAAGTTGCCGCGTCCACGCACTTCGATCTCCTCGTAACCGAGCGACTGTACGTAGTCCCACTTCTCTTCAAGCGTGTCGCGAAGGATGTATTGCTCTTGAACACCGAGTTTCATGTTGCCGCTCATGCGCCGTTGTCCGGAAATGTGAAGACGGCTTGCAAAACTTGATTCGGTTGTTCGTCGGCCAAACAAAACATCTCTTGCGCATTACTGAACGGCGTTCTGTGGGTGATCAGTGGCTCCAGTTGAATGTGCCCTCGACGTACGTAATCAATAAACACGCCCGTCAAACGTTTGCGATTCCAGCGGTGTTGAAGCGAAGGGTTTTGCCCAGAGATCTGTGACGCAATGATCGTCACTCGGTTGTGGTGAAATTCTTCGCCCAAGTAGAGGCCTTTTGATTCGCCCTGATGGAATCCAAGACTTACAACCTTCGCCGAGTACGCGCATGCGCGAATTGCTTCGTGCAGCGCCGCAGTCGAGCCGGCAACTTCGAAGCAGACATCTGCACCATCCGGCGTGATCTGCCGGACAGCGCCTGACAAATCGCTGTCTGCCTCGATCACCGTGATGCCGGGATTGAGTTCGAGTGCCTTTCGCCGGCGTAACAAATGGTGTTCGGCGACTACAACGCGCGCGCCGGAGAGACGTGCGAATTGCACAACCAATTGACCGATCACTCCACAACCGAAAACGGCTACGACTTCACCAACGTTCGGTTGTCCGTCGAGAACGCCATTGAGCGCAACGATGCCGACTCGCGTAAACACGCCGAGCAGGGGGTCAAGGTCTTCGACAGCGCCCAGTTCGGCGACTGCAGCAGAAATAACGGCGTGACTCCGGTGACCCCACGCTCCATAAACGACGTCGCCGACCGCAACGTTTTGTACGCCTGTTGCGACCTCTACGACTCGGCCGACCTGCGAATAGCCGGGAGCCGAGATCTCGTGCGCGACCTGGTTGTCTAAAGAATCGCCGGGTGTCGCTGCGGTGAAGACGTTTCGTTCTTTGTCCCAAACCCGGCTGACCTTTGGGTTCGTCCATCGGAACCAGGTGAGATCGGTGCCCGCGCTCAGGCCTGAATAGATGGTCGCAACTCGTACCTCGCCCGGGCCGAGCTCGCGATCTTCTTGATTGATGAATCCGATTTTTCGAGGCGACTCGAAAACCAGCAATTTCGCCATCGCCAGGGCATATCACACAGGTCCGATCAAAAGCCCACTCACCGTTTGTCCGTCTCGCGATAACGACTCCGGTGTAGTTTCCGCTTATGCCGGAGCTGATGCGGAAGTACTGGTGGGTCGGAGCTGCCGTTGTCGTCCTGATCGTCGTTGTCGGTGCCGTGTTCGGCTGGCGCGCGCAGGCACAGGCTCAAGACGAGAAGTGGAAAAAGGCCACCGACTACTTCGGACGTGCCGAATACGAGAAGGCAAACAAAGAGCTCGAAGGTCTCGACATCCCGAAATCTCCCGAGCGGCTTCGGGTCTATGCCCAAACGAAGCTCGCCACTCGCGAACTCGATGATGCGCTCACCTCTTATCAGAAGCTCTACGACATCAATAAGGATCCGTCGGTCCAGCTCATTATCGGCAACATCTATAACGAGCAGAAGCGATACGACGACGCCATCAAGGTCTATCGAGAGGCCATCGCCGCCAATCCAAGCAACACCCAGGCCTACGTCAATCTTGCAACCCTCTACCGGCAGCAAAGCAATTCGTCGGAAGCGGCGAAGGTGGCGGCCGAAGGGGTCAAGAACAATCCCGGCAGCGCCACCTTGCATGAGTTGCAGGTTTCGATGCTGCTCGAAAACAAGAACTCCACTGAATATAAGGACGCTGTCGCGGCCCTCAAGAAGGTCTCGCCCGAGAGCGCACTCCTGACCAGCCTCGGCATCAAGTAAGCCCCTGGTCACGGGGGTGACTAGTTCTGGGTGAAGTTTTCCGGCGAAGCGGCCGATGAGAAGGGTTCATCGGGTGTCTGATAATCGGCGGGAAAACTCTCACGCTCCGTGAGCGCGTACTCATATCGGTTGTCATGACGGCGATAAGGGCTAGTCAGCCCTGTTCCGAAAAACGACAACTGCCATGGACCTGCACCTCAGTGGAACTCATGAGCGCCTCCGGCGCGGCAGCAGTCTTGTTCGGCAATGCGCGAAATCAGTCCTCTGGACTGCGATTTTCGTCCTCGTAGCGACCGCATTCCTTGCCGGCGCCAACAGCAATCCCGTCAATGCAGTTCAGACGAATGGCCAGGCAGCAGCGAACGCCGTCGGCCAGACCAACTCGGCTGGGGCAGTCAATTACTCGTCGTCGACCCTGAACAACCCGATGAACGCCGGTCTCACCGCCCCCGGCGGCGCTGCTATCGACGCGACGAATCACAAGGCCTACGTGGCCGACACGGGTAACAACCGAGTACTGGTGCACACGCTCGCGAATGACAACACGTTCCCGGACTACAACGCCGAGTTCGTGGTTGGTCAGTCGACTTTCACGGACGCAAAGGTAAACCGGGGAACGGGTTCGCCGGCTGCGAACTCGTTCAATCAACCGACGCGCGTAAGAGTGGATCCGAACACCGGCAACGTCTACGTCGCTGACGCCGGGAACAACCGCGTACTTATCTTCGCGACAGTGACCGCAAACGATCCGAACGCGATAAACGTCATCGGCGCGGCAAACTTCACTTCCACCAACTCAGGTGGCACCGTCTCGCAGAGCCGGATGCTTTCGCCTTCAGGCATCGCGTTCTCAGGTTCCGGTGGCACCTTCCGCATCTACATCAGCGACCGTGACTTCAACCGTGTTCTCGTATTTGCCGCGATCACCGGCGACGGCCAGAACGCGATCAACGTAATCGGTCAAAGCAGCTTTGTGACCTCCGCCCCTGCGTTGTCACAGTCAGGTCTGGCCGGGCCAAGTGGTGTCGACGCAACGACAGGCGGCAACGTTTACGTGTCGGACCAAAACAACAGCCGCGTGATGATCTGGACCGGTGGAATCAGCACAGATGGCCAAAATGCAAACTCGGTCATCGGCCAGACATGGTTCTTCTCGAACAGTGAAGGTGTCTCGAGCACAACCATGAGCCGTCCGCGTGACGTGACGATCGGCTCTAACAACGAGGTATTCGTCGCCGACGCCAACAACAACCGAATTCTGGTGTGGACGTCGGCAATCACGGTGAGTGGACAAGCTGCAAACCTCGTTGTCGGACAGACGAATTTCACGACGAGCACGAGCGGTACGAACTCCACGAAGTTTTCTTTGCCGGTTGCAGTCGTAAGCGTCGGCAACACGACGTTGATCACAGACATCCAAAACAACCGGCTCATGGGTTATTCGTCTCGCATCACGAGCAACAACCCGACAGCAAGCTTTACGTTGGGGCAGGTCTCGAGCAGCGGCGCTCCCGACTTTTCCAGCAGTGCAATCAACAACCCGCAGGACAAAGGTCTGAACAAGCCCTCAGGTGTCGCGGTGGACAGCATTCACCACCAGGCTTTTGTCGTCGACACCAACAATCACCGCGTGCTCGTTTACAACCTGGATTCGAGCAACAACTTCTTGGACCGCTACGCCGATTATGTGCTCGGGCAATCATCGTTCTCGTTCACCGCTGCGAACCGCGGCGGGGCTGTTGGCGCAAACACGCTCGATACACCTACGTCGATTACGTACGACAGTGTTAACCAGCGCCTCTACCTTTCGGACAACGCCAACAACCGCGTGTTGATCTTTACGAACGGTGTTGCATCAAACGGGCAGAATGCCGATTACGTACTTGGTCAGCCGGACTTCACACACAACGCTCCGGCTGTTACTGCTTCGGGAATGGCTTCACCCGAGGGTGTCAGTGTCAACACTGCAAACAACAACGTTACGGTTGCCGACCGTGAGAACAACCGAGTTCTCATCTGGACGTCGTTGCCGTCGTCGAACGGCCGAAGTGCGGATTACGTACTCGGTCAGTCCGGGTTCACGAGTAGTGGATTCGGCACGACAGCTTCCTTGCTGCACGCACCGCGCGGAGCGGCGTATGACTCGAATAACGGCTACCTCTACGTTGCGGACACCGAGAACAACCGTGTGCTCGTGTGGACATCGCCGGTAACCGCCAACAATCAAGCCGCGAATTACGTATTGGGTCAGTCGAACTTCACAACTTCGTCTGCGCAAGCCACAAGCTCGAGTTCGCTCAGGCAGCCGGCCCGAGTCAACGTCGGTCAGACAAGCAGTGTCGTCTACATCGCCGACACGGGTAACAACCGTGGCCTTGTCTTCACCTCGTCGATCCTGGCAAGCAACCAGGCAGCAAACATTGTCATTGGACAGGGCAACTTCACTTCGAGTGGCGCTGCGACGTCACAATCGGGTCTGAACACTCCGCTCGACATGTATGCCGACTCCGGCACCAACAAAGTGTTCATCGCCGACAGCGATAACAACCGTGTGACGGTTTACTCGAACGCGATCTCCGCGGTACCGACAGGCAGCGCGCCGGCGGATGGCACAACGGGTGTAAGCAGCACGCCGACATTCCAGATGGCAGCCGTTGACCCCGATGGCGACGCGTTGCAGTACAAAGTCGAGATTGCACGTGACGCTGCATTCACGGTCGGGAAGGTGACTTACGACCAGAGCGCGTCGGCAACCGGTTGGTCGGGTCAAAACGTTGGCAATACCTACGCGCTTGGCGCAGTTGGTTCGTTTACGGTTCCGGTAGCCGACTTGCTGTCTTCGAATACGCAGTATTACTGGCGCGTCTCCGCCTACGACCCTTCGGGCTCACGTACGTGGACGGCTGTCAGCGGCACAAAGTCGTTTACTACTGCACCGCCTGCGGCGATCGCTTTGACGACCACGGCTCAAAGTCTCACCGCCGGTCAAGTCTCACAACCGATCACGATCGTTCTCAGAGACACAAACGGCAACCTGGTGAAGTCGGGCACCTCGACACGCGTGTATCTGTTCAGCACGAGTGGAACCGGACAGTTCTCCGCCCTGTCTTCGCCGTTTGTCCCCATCACCTTCATCGACGTGCCGGCGAACACCGTCTCGGTGAACGTGTACTACAAGGACTCAACGGTCGGGAACTTCACGATGACGTTCTCTGATGCGACACCGGCGAATGGTGCGACGGGGCTCGTCGATGCAACCCAAGGAGTGACCATTGGGGCTGCGCCGGTAACCAACTTCACGTTCGCAACCATCACAAACCAGGTGGCGGGTACGCCATTCACGACGACGATTTCCGCTCGTGACGATTTTGGAAACGTAGTACCGAGCTACGCCGGATCCGTCGCGTTGACGGCAACCTCCGAAACACCTACGCCCGCCAATGTCACATTCGCGGCAGGGTCTTGGACCGGTCAGGTCACGTTGACAACAGCCGGCAACCAGCGCCTTACGGCGTCGGCCGGCGGATCGACGGGAAACAGCAACTTCTTCACTGTCAACCCGGGAGCGCTTCACCACGCGATCAACACACCGGCGACTGTCACAGTCAAGGCGGGGACGGATAACACGATCAGCGTGAAGGGCTACGACGTCTACGACAACGAGATCACAACTGGACTCACGTACTCGTGGTCGTCACAAGCAGGTGCCGGCACTGTGTCTCCGACGAACCAGGCATCGACCACTTTGACTGCGGCGAACTTGGTTGGCAGCGGGAACGTCACCGCGAGCGTAACGAGCGGCTCGACCGTCAACGCGGTCACGAATGTCAGCGTCATCCCGGATCACTACAACATCACGTCGATATCGCCGAGCGTGACGGCAGGCGCCAATATTTCCGCCACGGTGACCGCTCGCACATCGAACAACACGTTCATCAACAATGCGAATCACGCAGTCACCGTTGACGACTCGACTCACACGATTACACCGACGACGGTAAACGTCGTTAACGGCACATGGACCGGCAACTTCGTGATCACGAAGGCGACAACGGGCGACCTTATTACGCTGTCGGGGCAGTCAGGTGCTGTTACGGGCACGAGCAATAGCTTCGACGTCGTCGCAGCGGCGCTGAACAGCGTGACGGTGACACCGGCCTCGATTTCGATGTCGGCCGACACGAACATCGGTGTCAGCGCGCAGGCCTACGACCAGTACAACAACGCAATCGCCGGTGTGACGTACAACTGGACGACGACCATCGGTTCTGTACCGGCCACGGGTCAAGCAGTGACCTTCGGTGCGGGATCATCGAGTGGATCTGGAACGCTGACCGCGAGTGTCACGCAAGGCGCGGTTAGCAAGACGAAGGACGTTCCCGTCGCGGTGACGAGCCTTGCCGTCGACCACTTCAGTTTCACGACTATTCCCGACCGCGTTGCCGGTCAGAGCTTCACGGTCACAATTCTTGCCAAGGACATCCACGGCAACACGGTGACCAATTACACCGGCAACGGTTCGTTGAGCTATTCGGCCGGCACCATCACGCCGTCTGTCACGACTGACTTTGCGAACGGTTCATGGACCGGATCGGTGCGCGTTACGAAGGCCGCGACGAGCGTATTCCTCACTTACAGCGATGGTGCGCACAACGGCAACAGCAACTCGTTCAATGTCACACCTGATGTATTGAGCAGCGTGAGCGTGCTACCTGCTTCGGCAACGATTGCTCTCCAGTCGACGCAAAACCTTGTTGCTCACTCGTTTGACGCCTACGGCAACGAGATCACCTTGGGTGTCACGTACGCATGGACGATGAACGACTCCTCATTGGGAACCATCGCGCCGTCCACGGGAAGCTCGCCGACGGTTACTACCAACACCAAGGCCGGCAGCACGAACGCGACGGTGGTTGCCACGCAGGCAGCGATTACACAAAACGGAAGTGCTGCAATAACCGTTTCGCCGGGCGCGCTTCACCACTTCACGTTCGATCAAATCGACTCACCACAGCCCTCCGGGCAGCTGGTCAACATCACCATCACTGCGAAGGACCAGTACGAAAACACAGTCAGTTCCTTCAACCAAACTGCGCAACTGACCGACCTGTCGAACACAATCAGCCCGTCGGTGACGACGAACTTCGCGGGCGGCGTGTGGGACGGCTACGTGCAGATTGCAGGTACCTACGTCCAAGACACGATCCGCGCAACGGTCGGCGCTGCGACCGGTGTGTCGAACAAGTTCGATGTCATCTCGAACATCCTCGACCATGTTGTGATCACACCTTCGAGTGCAACGGTAGGTGCCGGCCAAACACAGGGTCTTCAGGCACAGGGCTACGACTCGGTCGGCAATGCGATCGTCGGCCTGACCTACAACTGGTCGACTGTAGGTGCGATTGGAACAGTCTCTCCTGCAACCGGACTTGCCACCACCTTCACCGCAAGCACCGCGACAGGTAGTGGGGTCGTTCAAGTCGTCGTTACGCAGGGTGTGGTGACGAAGCAGGCCAGCGCGCCGATCACCGTCAAGGCAGGCGCACTTGATCACTTCAACTTCAGCCCTGTTGCGAACCTCATCGCGGGTGACACGGGTTATGTGACGATCACGGCGAAGGACTCCTACCAAAACACGTTGCTCGACTTCACGAACACGGTCACTCTCGGCGACGATCTCGGCGGTATCACTCCGACGATTACCGATCCGCTGGCACAAGGTGTCTGGACGGGGCAGGTTTCGTTCAACAAGAGCGGTGTCAACCGCATTTCGGCTACGTATGCGGCAGTCAAGTCGTACTCCGACGCGTTCACGGTGTCGCCCGACGCGCTTGCTTCAGTTGACACCGATCCTGCGGCATTTTTTGTGACCGCCGGAAAGACCAAGACGCTCACTGGTTACGGTCGCGACAAGTTCGGCAACGTCATCAGTGGTCTTACCTACACGTGGTCTTTGCCGAGCGCTGTTGGCAAGTCTGACTTCACCGACAAGCAGAGCATCGTCGTCACTGGTGCAAACAAGGTTGCCAATGGCACGATCAGCCTGACTGCGGCTTCCGGCCAAAACTCGGTTACCACGTCTATCGATGCGACCGTCGTGAGTGACCTGCTTGCGAAGTTCGAGATCGGTCAGATCAACTCGCCGCAAATCGCGGGCGCACCGTTTGCAATCACGATTCGCGCAACCGACCAATACGGGAACACGGCACAAGACTTCGAGCAGTCAGTTTCACTGAAGGACGACACGAGCAGTATTTCTCCGACGGAGTCCGGCGTCTTCTCGAAGGGCATCTGGACGGGTCAGGTGTCCATCACGCAGACGAGTGACAACGATCACATCACTGCGATCAATGGTTCGGTGCAGACGGAAAGCAACCCGTTCGAAGTGAAGGCAAGCGCGCAGCAGGTGTTCCTGACTGTCGCAGACGGCGAAAACCAGAACGCGCCGGCCGGAACCAAGCTGAACAAGCCGCTGACGGTCAAAGCCGTCGACCTGTTCGGCAACCCGATGTCGGGCGTCGGCATCAAGTATTCGATTGACTCAACGCCTGTTGATGCAGCGGGTCAGACACTTGCGCCTGCCGAAGTGCAGACCGATGGCGAAGGCCTTGCACGTTCAAGCCTCACACTCGGCAAGAAGGTCGGCTCCTACGTCGTGACAGCGAGCATCGCAGAGCGCTCGTCGGTAAGTGTCAGCTTCTACTCGGTAGCGAAGTCGGCAACGGTTGCGTCCGTGCGTGTAACGCCCGGTACGACAACCGTCTTGACCGGCGGATCTCAGCAATACATGGCCGAGGCATTTGACAACTTCGGCAACCTGCTCACCGTCAACGCTGTGCAGTGGTCGGTGAACGCCGGTGGCGGTGCAATCGACAAGGAAGGTCTGTTCACTGCGGGCACGTCGCCGAAGGTGTACAAGGACACGATCGCGGCAACCATTGGTGGAGTTACCGGTCGCGCGACTGTGACAGTGACCTCTGTGCCTGGTCTTACGGGCGACAACCGTGAAGGCGCAAACGTCGTCGACCATCTCGTTTTGGTTCCGCAAACACCGAGTGTGCTTGCCGGCGGCAACATTGCATTCTCGGTGAGCGCGCTCGACCGTTACAACCAAGAAGTGACATCTGACCAGTTGACCTACGCATGGAAGGTCAACGGCGGAGCACTCACGTCGAACAATTCACCACTAACGACGTTCACCGCTGACAACAAGGCCGGACCGGCGTCTGTTGAAGTTGTCGTGACCCAGTCGGCGAAGTCGCTGACGAAGTCGACAAAGACAGACATCGTCGTCAAGCCGAACCCGCTTGGTTACCTCGATGTCGTCACGCCCGAAGATCGCATTGTCTCCGGTGAAGACTTCGAGTTGACGCTTACGGCGTACAACGGTGACGGAAAGATCGACGAGAACTTCAAGGGCCCGATCGAGTTGACCGACTCCACGGCGACGATCACTCCTCGTGCGTCGGGCGAGTTTGTAAAGGGAAGTTGGACCGGCAAGGTGTCGGTCAACACCGGCGATCCACAGACCGTCATTCGTGCGGCAGGTAACAAGCGCCAGGGCATCAGCAACAACTTGGTCATCGAGAGCAAGTTCAAGACGAAGAAGACGAATGCAGGCGGCATCATGGGCGCTGCTTACAACGCGGTGGCAAGTGTTGGTGACTCGTTCGCCAACTTCGTTCACAGCTTCATGAAGACCTCGGCCAACTACCCTGAGACGACGAAGAACGTCGCCGGTGGTGGCGTCGCGGCCTTCGGTTTCATTGCATCGTCGATGGCATTCGGACGTGCTGCGTCGAAGGGAATCGAGGCAATCGGTCGTAACCCGTATGCGCGCAAGAAGATTCTTCTCAGTCTCGTCGTTGCATTTGTTGTGAGTTTGGTCTTTGCAGGACTTGCGTTCCTTGTCGCCGGCTTCATCATCTTCATGTAGCGGGGGAGAGGCGACCCATGCATTTCGACTCCCCCAAAGCGCGCATCTTGTTGCGCGTCAAATTGATGAAACTGCGTTATCTGGTGCGCAGAAGTCCTCTCGCACCCATTTTTTGCCTGATCGAGCGGCTCTCCAGGCGGGTCCTTGCATCAATCGCTGTCGGACTTGTCGCGATTGGTGTTGCACTGGCGGTTCTACTCTCGTCTCCAGGTATTGCGAACGCAGTCACGGTAAATCTCGGCAGTAGCGATCTGCTCGAGGGCGTCACCCCTTTTGGCGAGGTTGCACTCTCGGGTAACTCCATGCAGTTGCAAAACGGTGTGGTCGGAAAGTGGAACAACACGACCGGATTGCAAAACGTCCCATCCATGGAGAACGGTGTCAGCAACCTCGTCTACGGTCCGAACGACACGTTGTACTTGATGATCTCGTTTGGCTCGAACTGCCACTTCAGGCGGTACGACATCGAGCGAAAGCAATGGGAGTCGCTTCGCACCCCTCCAATGGGATGTGGCACCGGAAACGTGATGGTCTCCGACGGGCAGTCGTCCATCTACTTCGCGCCCGGCGTCAGCTCAGGTCGGTTCTTCCGTTACGACATTGCATCTGATCAATGGAACGAGCTCGCAGCGCACTCTGCGAACATCGGCGATATCAGCTCGGCTGCTTTCGTGACGCAAGGTCCCGATCAATACGTCTATCTCTTCCGCGGTCTCAGCTCACCGTCGTTTTGGCGGTACGCAGTGGGATCGAACACGTGGCAGAGCATGGCGCCATTCCCTGCATCGTCCAACGTCAACAACGGTATTGCGATGACTTGGGACGGTGCCGACAACATCTACGCGCTGAGTAACGATGTCGGTGAGTTCAAGCGGTACTCGGTCAGCACAAACAATTGGACAAGTCTCACTAACCTGTCTAACTCCTGTAATCGTGCGAGCATCCAGTTCGCAAACGGAAAGATCTTTGCCAACCGTGTTGGGTGGTGTGCAGGCGATCTTGTGACTGCGCGCGTTTACACCGTTGCGACGGCTACATGGGCAAACATGACTCCGCCGCCGGTGGCCGGCGCCAACTACGACAACGTACCGCCGGTTGCATATGACGGGTCGCGCTATGCGTATGTCATGCACCAGGCCGAGCACCGCCCGTACATGGTGCGTCTCGACACGACAACTTCGTTGTGGGACGAGCCTTCGCTGTTTACGCCGGACCTCGAAAACACGATGTACCACTATCGAATGATCTACGACGGCGCGAACGGCGCGTACTACTTCGCAGGTCAGTTCAACGGCAACTACGACCGCGTCTACAAGTACGACTTGACGACCAAGCAGGCAACTCGTGTCGGATCGCAGATCAACACGACGAGCGGCTATGCCGGGGCTTACTCCGGCGGGTTTCTATACCTCCTTCCGAGCTCGGGAAATACGACGTTCCAGCGCTATGACGTTTCGAATGGTGTGATGACACCGCTTGCGGCGTTGCCTTTTGCAACTGCAAACGGAATGGACATTGTCGACGGTGGCAACGGCAACCTCTACGTGACCTTTGGAAACCGCACCAACTTCTACCGGTACAACATCGCCGGGAACACGTGGACTTCACTTGCCGCGATACCCAACACGACAGGTGCAGGGGCCTCTTTCACGAGAATCGGTACGAACCTTTATCTTCTCGTCGGCAATACGAGCGGCAACTTCGTGCGCTACGACATCAACACCAACATATGGTCATCGGTGCAGGGTATGCCTGAAGGCTCGGTCGACTGGGGTGCTTTTCTGTCGAGTGACTCGACGCGTTACTTGTACGTCGGTGTGAGCTCACGCATCGAAGCGACAGCGCGCAAGTTCTATCGATACGACACGCAGACGTCGACCTGGCAGCGTCTCGCAGATCTACCGGCGTCGACACAGCCGTATGCATCCTCGTTCTTCGATGTTGCAAACAACAAGCTCTATGTCGGACAAGGGCAGGCTTCAGCAAAGATCTGGGACTGGAGCCCGGGTACGACAAACCTTGTGACCGGCGGCACGTGGTACTCGAAGACGTACGATCTAAAGCAAGTTCAATCGTGGACGGCGCTTGATTCGACGATCGGCGGAACGGGCACCACGGAAATCTACACACGTACATCGCCAGACGGCCGCGTATGGAGCTCGTGGCAATTGGTGTCTGGTTCGACCATCAGTTCGCCTACGAATCGTTACGCGCAGATCAAGGTCGCTCTTTCGGGAAATGGAACGTCAACGCCAACCGTGAGCGATCTCGGCATTCGCTATACGCAAGAGACAAATGCGCCGGGACTTCCGTCTGTGTTCAGCGCGCGTGGCGAGAAGAATGGTGCAACGATCAGCTCCGGTCAGAGTTACGAGTACCGTCACCCGTACTTCAGCTGGGAGCCTTCGAGCGACGGTGCCAACGGCTCCGGCGTTGCCGGGTATTACGTGTACTACGGCATCGACTCAGGCGCCGATCCGTTGACCGACGGAAACTTCCAAACGAGTACTGAGTACACCGCGACCAGTCCGATGACCGCAGGTGACATCTATTACCTGCGCATCGCCGTCAAAGACAACCTCGGTAACACCAGTCCGGCGGCAACGTTCTTTAGTTATCGCTACTTCTACATCTCTCCGCCCAGCGCAATCGTCCAGACCTCGTCGTCGGACTTTTCGAGCGGCGTCAATTCGAACGTCAATATCTCTAACGGCTCGATGCAGTTGCCGCAACAGCCGGCAGGCTCTTGGTCGACAGGTCCAATGGAGATGTTGCCGGAGAACGTTCGCGGTGCAGCTTCGGCCGTGGTGGATGACTACCTCTACGTCGCACGCGGTGCCGGTACGACAACGTTTTGGCGTTACAACCTTGTGAGCCAGACGTGGGAGACGCTCGCGACTGCGCCTGCCGGTGTCAACACCGGTAGTTCGATGAGCTACGACGGTGGCAACTTCCTGTATCTCGTGCGGGGTGCCGGAACGAACTCGTTCTACCGGTATGACATCCAGAACAACGACTGGACGACTCTTGTCAACCTGCCCTCGAACGCACAACCTGGTACGGACATCACATACATCGGCAACAACCAGTTTGCGATCATGTACGGCGGCGTTCGCGAGTTTTACTTCTTCGATGCATCGTCCAATAACTTCACTGGCAAGCAGACATACCCTGTCTCGTCGATCAACGATGCCGGTGCCGGTCTTTGGTACGACGGGCAAGACACGATCTACGCATACCAAGGTGGAACGACTTGGTGGATCGACCGCAGTCGTGCCGGCATGGCGAAGTATTCGATTTCGACAGATACGTGGAAGACGCTTGCCAATCCGCCGGTAATTGCGACGTTCGATCAGAACAACCTCGTAAGTGACGGTCGTGGCGGTCTATACATCTTCACCAACAACACATCTGACAACCTCAGCAGAAACCAGCGTGCAATGCGTTATGACATTGCTGCTGACAGTTGGGACGAGGTTCGCGGACTCAATTCACAGATGATGTGGGGTTCCGCGACATCTGATGGAAAACGTTTTATCTATTTGTTGCCGTCGGAAGACAACAACGTCCGAAAGATCATCCGATTTGATACGTGGGATCGTGTCTTCACGCCAACGAATCCGGGTGCCGACGCGATGGATCGCACCCCATGGGATTCGCACACAAACGCGTGGGCATGGATGGGCGGTACCGCTACCACCGCTGCCTATGACGGCACGAAATGGCTATACGCGATTGGTGGTAGCGAGGGCAACTTCTCGCGGTTCCTGAAGTTTGATCCGAAAACCGGGGAGACCATCTACTTGCCGCCACCCGTCTCTGTCGGCGCAAGTGGATCGCTTACGTTCTTGAACGGAAAGCTGTACTACGTAAACGCGCGCGGTCTGCGCGATTTCTACCGGTTCGAAGAAAGTGCTCAGCAATGGGTGCGAATGGGTGACCTGCCGAATACTTCGACCCGTCCCGGTCCGTCATCGGCGGTCGCTGCGGGCGGCTCGATCTACGTACCTCGCGGCAACTCGAACGCTTATTACAAGTACACGCCTGATGGCGGGCTCGGCACGTGGCAGACGATGACGAACGCACCTGGAACCATTAACCATGGTGCCGCTGCATACGACAGCGCGAACGGATACATCTATTACGTCGCCGGTAACAACACGACGAACTTCTACCGTTACAACATTGCGGGTAACAGCTGGTCGTCACTTGCCAGCCTTCCTTCGGCATCCAATCTGGGTGCGACGGCGGTCTTGCACAACGGCAAGATCTACGCACAGTTGGGCAACTCGACAAAGACCGCTTACGTATACGACATCTCGGGCAACTCGTGGTCAAACGGAACTGACGCACCTGAACTGTTCCGTCAGGGCTCCCATGTCATCGATATGGGAACTCATGCACTCGCGCTCGCCGGTGATGGCAGTCCCGACTTTTGGCAATTCAATTATCCGGGAAATAACACCGCCTACAGCGGTCTCGGCACGCACATTTCACAGCCATCGGAAATCGCCGGCATTTTCGATTATGCGAACGTCACTGCCCAGGTATCGCTTCCGGCAAATACAAAAGTCGAGCTCTACACGCGTACGTCGGCTGACGGCAACACCTGGGACGACTGGGCGATTGCCGATGAAGTGAAGATCTATCAAAGCCAGCTCTCCGGTCGCGTGACGTCGACTGTTCAGAAATTCATTCAGATGAAGGTCGTGCTTACGTCACTTGACAACGTAAGCACACCGACAGTTGACAGTTACGCGGTCAACTACTACTTCGATGTCGACGCACCGCTGAACCCGGGCACGTTCAAGTCGTACTCCGATGTCACGAAGACAACAGAGTTGAACAACAGCACTTGGTACAACCACTCAGCGCCTGTGTTTGACTGGCCTGAGCCCGGTCAGCCAGGTGGTGCGACCGACGGGCCGCTCGGTTCACGAATTGCCGGGTACTGGGTATATGTCGGTACCGACCCGACGGCATCGCCGAGAACTGCTGGCGTGTTCGTACCGGCCTCGGAGTATTCGCCGGCTTTGACAATTCCCGGCACGTATTACGTGCGGATGCAGACACAGGACTTTGCCGGAAACATCGACGGCACCGTGTTCGCGCCGTTCGCATACAAGTTCGACAACCAAGCACCGACAAGCCCGGCGTTGATCAGCGTCACTCCGTCCGGTTATACGACGCAAAACAACTTCAGCTTCAATTGGCCTGCCTCGACTGATGGACATGCCGGTGTTGCCGGATACTGCTACCACTCGGGTGCAACATCTGGCCCGTTTGCCGTTGAGGTGTGCCAGCCAGGACGCACGCTCGACAACGTGTCTATTGCATACACAACCGGAACGAACGTGTTTTACGTGAGGACATATGACAACGCGGGCAACTACTCGCCGTCGTACACGACCGTGTCGTACTACTACGCGACGGATCCTCCCGGTCCGGTCGCAAACCTGCGCGCGATACCACCGAGCTCGCCTGACAATATCTTTGCTTTCACGTGGGACCTTCCGACCGTGTATTCGGGTGACCCTGATCAGCTGACCTACTGCTACAGCGTCAACGCGTTGCCCACGCCACTCAACACGACGTGTACCGCGGATCGCTTTGTCGCACCGTTCAAAGCCGGAACACAACAGGGCGCCAACATCATGTACATGGTGGCGAAAGACGAAGCACGCAACGCCGACTGGACAAACTTCGCTTTCGCGAACTTCACAGCAAACACCGTGTCCCCCGGAATGCCGGTGAACCTTGTTGCAGCAGACACGTCTGACCGTGCAAGTAAGCGCTTCTCGATTACGACGACATGGGACGCACCCGAGCTGACGGGCAATGGAATTGCGAAGTACGTAATCGAGCGTTCTGAAGACGGTCACAAGTTCACAGAGGTGGGCGCAACGAGTGCTCGCGCATACGTAGACCTGGCTGTGCTGCCGAACGTGAATTACTTCTACCGTGTGCGTGCAGCCGACAGCGTTGACAATCGCGGTGGGCCATCGAGCATCGTTTCGAAGTCTGCACAAGGCAATTACACCGAACCGCCTGGTTTCGCGAGCGCGCCGAAGGCGACCGCAGACTCCAATCAAGCGAAGATCTCCTGGGCGACGAGTCGTGCGTCGACGAGCTTCGTTTATTACGGAACGTCGCCGGCCGACTTGACGCAGAGCAAGGGTGCGCTCGAGCTCACTGCAGACCACTCGATGTTGCTCACCGGTCTGCAGCCGGCGACCACGTACTACTACCGGGTCCAAAGCTTCGACAACGACCGCACCTATGCCCTACAAGAGGCGTATTCGACGATCTCCAGCTTCACGACGCGCGAGGCGGCTCGTACGTTCAACGTGTCGTCGAGCTCGGCCACACTGGACTCAGTGCTGCTCTCGTGGCAGACGACCGCGCCGACCAAGTCGCGCATCGAATACGGCGGGTCGGCGGCATACGGGCTGTCTGTCATAGATGGTGGTCAGTACACGACCAACCACAACCTCAAGTTGAGTGGCTTGGAGAGCGGAACCGGCTATCACTTCCGCATCATCGGAACCACTGAGATCGGCACGACGATCTACAGCGACGACTACACGTTCTCGACGATCGCGCGTCCGGTAATTACCGGTGTGCAATTCCAATCCAAGGACGAAGGCGCGTCGCAAGCAGTGGAGGTCGTGTGGAACACCAATGTGCCGACGAGCTCGACCGTGAAATACAGTGCTCCGGGCGATGACCGCGAAGTGTCGAGCAGTGACTTTGTGACACGGCATTCGATCACGGTCCGTGATCTCGCGAGTGCGTCGGAGTACTCGTTCTTGATCGAAGGCCGTGACAAGTACGGCAACCTCGCGACATCGGGTAATCAAACCTGGCGATCCGACGTAGACACGCGGCCTGCGACGATTTCCGACGTCAGCATTAGCGTTTCCACTATTGCCGGTACCAATGGCCAAAAAGCGCAGATGATCGTTATCTGGAATACCGACGAACCGTCGACGACACAGGTCGAATACGGAACGATGGCGAGCGGCAAGATGGACAAGAGCACTCCACTCGACACTGAGCCCACGACAAACCACATAGCGATCATCTCGGGTCTCAATCTCGCCGACATCTATCAGGTCCAGTTCTCCTCGAAGGACCTCAGCGGCAATACGAGCTACAGCTCTAAGACCCTGGTCGTGACACCCGATAAGCAAGAGAGCTTGCTGGATCGCACGCTCAACCTGATGCTGGGAGCGTTCAGGTTCTGAGTACTCGCTGCGAGTGACGGATGTCGAACGGGGACAACGGAGTCAAGCGGGCGGAGCATTCCGTAACCTCGCCCATCCTGGAGACCCTTGGTGTTTCGCGCGTCATCAACGCAGGCGCTTCGATGATCAGCGCAGTGTCTGATGTGACACTTCGCGTCGGTTACGGCGAGTTTGCAGTCATCTTCGGCCGCTCGGGCGCCGGCAAGTCGACACTCATGAACATGTTGATGGGCCTAGACGAGCCAGACATCGGCGAAGTGTTTCTCAAAGGTTCGTCGCTGTACGCGTACACCGAAGAGCAGCGCACGACGATCCGCCGCAAAAAGGTGAGTTATCTTCCGCAGGCGACATATTGGATCGAGTCGATGAGCGTGCTCGACAACGTTGCGATGCCCTTGTATCTGCTTGGCGAAAGCCGTCGCAAGGCGCGCAAACTTGCATCACAAATACTCGGCGACGTCGGCTTGCACGACAAGGCATCGTCGAAGCCGCTCGATCTTTCCTCGGGTCAGCAACAAATCGCTGCGCTTGCCCGCGCGTTGATCAAAGAACCATGGTTGATTTTCGCTGATGAGCCCACAGCGCACCTTGACACACGCTCTGCCGAGGAAGTGACGCAAAAACTCCTCGAAGCGTGCAAAGAACTCGGCATCACAATCGTGATGGTTACGCACGATCTCAACTTCTTGAAACTTGCCGACCGCTGGTTTTTCATGCAGGACGGATCGCTCTGGGACATCGAAGATCGCAATCATCCCTTCGATGACATCCGCCAGGCTCTCGCATTCGTCGAGCACCAAACAATCGAGCCGGTGTCATGAGAAACACCTTCTTCGCTCGCCTGATTCTTGCCAACACATTCAAGAAGCGCATTCGCGCATTGCTTGTCATTGGTGGCATCGCCGTCACGACCAGTGTCGTGATCGTGCTGTTCGGCGTGAGCAGTGGTTTGCATGCGTTGGTCGACGACGAAATCACAAACTCTGAGTTGAAAGACGTCGTAACCGTTGATCAGCGCAACGTGCAGCAGATCAAGCTCAACGAAGAAAAAGTCTCCGCGATCCAGTCGATCAGTGGCGTCGGCCAGGTCGAGAGCTCTGTAGGTCTCGTCGGCAACCTCGTGTATCACGGCATCGACGTCAACATTCCTGTCTACGGTGTGTCGGAGGGATACTTCGCACTTAGTCCGACGAACATCAAGACGGGCGACGCTACGAAACTGACGGGCTCCGACATCATCTTGAGTTCAAAGGTCCTCGAAGCTTTCGGTCTCAAAGCAGATGACGCTGTCGGACGGCCTGTTGAAGCCGGTGTAACGATCGCCAGCGCTTACGCATCTGGCCAGAAGGACGCTTCGGTCACCAAGGATCGTGAGACATTCACCGTGGCTGCTGTCGCCGACAAGGGAGAACTTCCGGTCGCGTACATGCCGCTCGAAAGCCTGCGAACCAAGGGCGTTGACAGTGTGTCGCAGGTGAAACTGCGTGTCACTACACCCGACAAGCTCGGCGCAGTGCGAGAAAGCGTTGAACAGATGGGCTTTCAGACCACGAGCATTCAAGACACGATCGAGCAGATCAACAAGGTGTTTACGATCATCCAGCGTGCGCTTGTCGCGTTCGGCGTCGTCGTGTTCGTGATCACCGTTTCAGGTGCTTTCACTCTGATCTCGTTAACTCTGATGGAGAACACGAAGCAAATCGGGTTTCTGCGAATCAGTGGCATGAAGAATCGTGACGTCCACATCCTCTTCATCGTGCAATCGATTCTCTTGACCGCGCTTGGTGCCGCAACCGGCGTAGTCGGCGGTGTTTTGGCCGGCAGTGCTGTCAACGGCATTGCGCGCGCGTCATCTGCCGGTGAAGTGTTTGCAGGCGAGGTCAACGTCTTCACTGTACCGGCGCCACAAATCGCGTTGGTTCTCGTGTTGTCGATAGGCATCGGCTATTTGGTCGGCATGTTTCCCGCCAAGCGCGCAGTGATGCTAAAGCCACTGGAAGAGCTGAAGGCATGAGCACGATCTTCCTCGTTCTCATCGGCATGGTCGTGCTCGGCTTGCTCGGCATGACCGTGAAGCTCTTTCTCATGATGAAAGACCTCAACGCATCGTTTGCGAAGCTCGGCTTTGTCGTGCGTGAAGACGCCAAGCGTTACTTCGACGAAGCAGCTGCGAAGACGGTCGACATGAACCTCACCTTCCGTGAGCAGTACGTAGGGATCGTTGAAGAAGGAACTGCAAATGCGCTTGGTCACACCGCACAGACGATCGAGGGTTCGATCGTTGCTGCGCAGGCTGAAGCCAACCAGATCATCCTGCGTGCACGCGACGACGCTCGGCGCATAAACGTCGAAGCCCGCAAGATGGCGGTTGACGAAATGTCGCGCTCGCTCGAAAACGCAGCCGACACGATTGCGTGGGTGATGGAGCACTACATCCACGAGACATTTACCGTCGAGCAGCACAAGCACGTCATCGACCGTCTCGTCGACGAGTACCTGAACGAGTATCAAAAGTGAGCACGCCACAGGATCCGAAAAATCCGAAGCAGCGATTCGAGCGCCGCCGCGGGCTCGGTCTCGACCGCAAGGTATTTGATGACGCGCTCTATGTGATCGACGCGATCTCGCGAAACCTTCCGATCTCCACGACCCTGCGCGAATTGCAACTGGTAGTGGAGCGGCTCACCTTCAGCAAGCTCTACGAACGGCAACCGCAGAATGATCCGGCAACGATTGCCGAACTCGATCTCTTTTTTCGTGACGAAGTATCAGACGGCATGTTGCAGTTCGTCCGCTGGATTGCGAGTCGCAACCTGCTGGGATTCATTGCAGGAGATCAGGGCAAGGTTTTCCTCGACCAGTGTCTGGCGAAGTACCGCCGCGTGCAGGAAATCCAGGTGACGACAGCAATTCCGCTGACCAAAGCGGACCGAGCTGCGATCACAGAGCGACTTCGCCCTATTCACCCGGTCCCGGCGCGCATCCTTTTCAACACCTCGCAAACCATGATTGCCGGCCTTGTCGTCGACACGGGGTCGTCGATCGTCGACAAGAGTTTGCGCACGCACGTTACGGCGTCAGTTTCGCGGGCGGGCCAGTTGAGCGCGGTGAACCGCAATGACTGATCAAGTCTCGGTAAGCGTCGGCCGCGTCGAATCGGTTCGCAGCGAAATCTGCTTCGTCGTCGGCATTGAAGGTGCTGGTCTCGGCAACGTCGTGCAGTTCTCTTCGGGCGCAACAGGAATGGTCCTCGGATTTCACAAAGCCGAAGTCGAAGTCATCATGTTCCGCGGCTTCGCAAACGTAAAGAAGGGCGACCTCGTCCGCGTCATCGAAGACCGTTTGACGACTCGCGTCAGCAACGCCTTGCTCGGGCGCGTCATCGACCCACTCGGCGCGCCGCTCGACGGTAAAGGCGAGATCGAAGCCCTCGGCGGCACTTCGCTACCAGTCGAACGTATGGCGAAGCCGATCTACCAACGTGCGCTCATCGATACGCAACTTTCGACCGGATACGCCGTCATCGACTCACAGATTCCCGTCGGTATGGGCCAGCGCGAGCTCTTGCTGGGGGAGAAGAAGTCAGGTCAAACCGATGTCGCAATTGACATCATGTGCAACCAAGCGAAGCTCAAGACCGGTGTCATCTGTGTTTATGTCGCGATCGACGCCGAAACGGCCGCAACGAAGCGACGCATCGAGCGACTTGACGAGAGTGGCGCGCTGGCCAACACCGTCGTGGTAGTTGGACGCGCTGCTCAGCCGGCAGCTGTCAACTACATCGCACCCAATGTCGGAACCAGCATTGCGGAGTATTTCGCAGCACAGGGCAAGAACGTTCTCATCGTTTACGACGACCTGACCCGTCACGCAAAGGTTTACCGCCAGATTTCACTGTTGCTAAACCGACCGGCGAGCCGCGAGGCGTATCCGGGTGACATCTTCTACCTGCACGCGCGTTTGCTAGAGCGCAGTGGTGCGTTTGACGAGTCAGCCGGGTCGGGCACGATTACCGCGCTACCGCTCGTCGAGACTCAGAGTGAGGAAGCCACTGACTTCATCACGACGAACCTGATGTCGATCACTGACGGCCACATCCAGTTCCGCCAAACACTTGCGAATAAAGGAAACCAACCGCCGATCGACAGCGGCTTCTCGGTCTCCCGTATTGGTGGACGGCCGCAACAGAAACTCACGCGATCGCTCTCGGAGAAGCTGAAGCAGATCGTCATCCAATACGAAGAGATCCTGCGATTCCTTTCGTTCGGTGGCGAGCTAGGCGAAGCATCGCGTCGCTCATATGACCTCGGCCGTCGCGCGCATAGCTTCTTTCAGCAGGACCACGACACGTGCTACTCGACGATGGAGCAGGCCGTGCTGATGTACTTCATTGTCAGCAAAACCGCGACTCGCTGGGGTGAGGCACAGATGCCCGAGCTGTTCCGCCACATTGTCAAGAAGGTGCAGTCGCCGCCTTACGACGAAATTCTCAACCGCACTGTTTTGACGATGTCGTACGAGCACGCCGAAGTCGTGCTCAACGAATTCATGAACGACCTCATCAAGGACACCGTTGCTCCGACTCCAGTGAAGGAGAAGGAACTGGTGAGTGCCGAGATCGAGTCACTCGACGCGCTGTTACGCGATGACGAGGAAATTCTGAAGTGAAAGACCTCGAAGCGCTCAAAGCCGAGATGCGTGTCATGCGCGACCTGGAAGACACAACGAAGATGCTCGAACAAGTCGCCGCGCGTGACATTGCACGCATGCGCGAGAACATTCTCAACAGTCGTCGTTACTTTCACGAAGTCTGGCGCGTTTACAAGGCGTTGAAGCAGTTGACGCCGCCCCCGCCCTCAGTGATTCGTAAGCATCTGATTGTTGCGATTGGAATTGACTGGGGCATGCCCGGCGACCTTCTTGGACGCATGCTCAGCGCAGCGACGCACCTCCAGAAGTCACACGATGCCGATATCGTACTCGCAGGCAAGAAGACACACGCCCGCTATGTCGCCGGTGATGGCCACACCGTGCACCGCTTCAGCGTTCCGAAGAACGCCGGCTTCAAAGACATTCAGCCGATCTACCACGTAGTTGCGCAATACGCGAAGGTGACCTTCGTGTATCCGAGATTCGACACGCTTTCGACGCAGGTCATCGAGACTGCGTCATTCGATGTCGGTGCGGCGGAAGGCGAGCTAGGCGGCAAAGGCAAGGCACTTGACGCGAAGCGTTTTATCGTAGACCCCGACCCGCAGACCGTCGCCGACTATCTGAATGAGGCAGTAGTGGGCATCACGGTGCATCACTACTTCGCCGAGTCGATGCTCGCTTATAGCGCTGCACAAATGGTTGCGATGCGAAATGGCAACGGCAATGCGAGTCAAGCCGGCCGCGAGATCAAGTCGAAGTACAACCGCGCGCGGCGCGCGACCATCGACGCAAAAATTCGCGAACTTTCGAACGGGCGGAAACGATGACACTTACCGCAGAAAACACCGGCATTGTCATTCAGGCGCAAGGCCCAATCATCGACGTCGAGTTCAGTGGGCTCGTGCCGCCACTCGGCCAGTCCTTGCTGATCCGAAGCCTTGATCTTTATCTCGAAGTTGTTGAGTACGCATCGAAGAAAGTTGTGCGATGCATGGCGTTGGGACCGACCGAGACCGTTCACCACGGTATGCGCGTCGACGACATGCACATGCCGGTGAGCATGCCTTTGGGTCGCGGGATGCTCGGTCGCGTTGTCGATGCCTTCGGCAAACCGCTCGACAACAAACCGCAGTTCGCTGTGGAAGAAGTTCGCCCGTTGCGCAATGATGCGCCCGAGTTCGTGAGTGTCGACAGTCAACTCGCCATCTACGAAACCGGTGTCAAAGCAATCGACTTCTTCTCGCCGTTTCCCAAGGGTGGCAAGATCGGCCTTTTCGGTGGAGCCGGTGTTGGCAAGACCGTCATCATCACCGAGCTAATTCACAACATCGTCAGTGTCATGCATGGTCTGTCGGTGTTCATCGGTGTCGGTGAGCGCACGCGCGAAGGTCACGAGCTCATCGAAGAACTCGCCGAGGCAAACCTGCTCGACAACGTTGCTTTGCTCTACGGACAGATGAATGAGACGCCTGGTGTGCGTTTCCGTGTGGCCGAGGCGGGACTTACGACGGCGGAGTATCTGCGCGACACGTTTGGCAAAGACATCCTGCTCTTTATCGACAACGTGTTTCGTTATGCGCAGGCCGGTACCGAACTATCGACGATGCTCGGACGACTTCCCTCCGACACCGGTTATCAACCGACGTTGGGTCAAGAGATCGGGCTCATCGAAGAGCGCATTGTGTCAACCAACAAGGGGGCGATTACGTCCGCGCAGGCTGTGTATGTGCCCGCCGACGACTTCAACGACCCCGCTGTCGACACGATTCTCAGCCAGCTCGACGCAAGCGTCATCTTGTCGCGTGATCTGGCAAAGCGACGTATCTATCCTGCGATCGACATCTTGCAGTCGACGTCGATTCTTCTCGACAAGATTCACATCACCGAGGAACACTTCAATGCAGTGCGTGAAGCGCGCATTGTCTTGCAGCGCAACGAAGAGCTCAAGAGCATCATCTCGATTCTCGGTAAAGACGAGTTGACGCCGGAAGACCGCTTGACAGTCGACCGCGCCGGCAAGATCGTGAAGTTCTTCACACAGCCCTTCCACACGTCGGAGCCGTACACCGGCATCAAGGGTCGTTACGTTTCGCTCGCCGAGACAGTGAAAGGTGTGAGCGCAATCCTTGCCGGTGAGTGCGACGACATTCCCGAAGATGCGTTCTACCTCAAGGGAACGCTCGACCACGTAAGAGAGTCATGGCAAGAACTGACGGATACTTCGGAGTAACAGTCGTCGCCGAATCCGGCGTCGTGCACGAGGGAACTTGCGAGGCGCTGTTCGTTCCCGGCGTCAAAGAGCAACTTGTGATCCTGGCGTTCCACACGCCGATGATCGCCAAGCTCGCAAAGGGCGACATCGTCGTGAAGTCGGGCCGTTCCAAGCAAAAGATCGCATCGATCGATGTCGGCCTGCTCTACGTAGGCGACAACGAAGCCACAGTCCTTCTGGATCTTTAGCCCTTCTTGCGAGGTTTGGCGTCTGGTGACGCCCATAGCGTCGTGAGCCGCCAAACCTCGATGGATTTGGACTGCTGTCGCAAACTTTGTTCGCGCTTTTCCCCCTTCGACGCCATGAGGCGTCCGTGAATCTGATCATGTCGAAGGGAAAGCGATGTCAATCGCAGGCATTTTGCGGCTTGCAACGCCACAACACGGGTGCATCACCCGGCGCCAAGCTTTGGGAATAATTACGACGGGTACTTTCAATTCGCTCGTTGAGAATGGCGTGCTCGATCGAAGATGGCCCGGTGTATACGCCGTGGAAGGGTTTCGACACGATTGGATGCAGGCGGCGTCGGGCATCACACTTTCGGTTCCTGGTGCAGCCCTGTCGTTTGGAGCCGCGGCTCGATTATGGGGGCTCGAATTCGCGGCCGGCACAGAGGTTGAATTCACAACCGAAGGCTCAAAGAAGTGGGAGCGCGAAGGTGCCACTGCTCACCGAACCAACTCCCTTAAAAGTTTCACGACTACGCGTTCCGGAATCACGGTTACAAATGCAGCGCGGACGATCGTTGACCTGTCTCGTCAGATGACGCCTGGACAGGTCGGCGCTTTGATTGATCAGTCGCGCATTCTCAAGGTGTGTTCAGCATTCGAGGTGAACGCATGTCTGGACGAGTTGCAGCGGACCGGTCGTCGTAGAACGCGCAACGTCGACGAAGCGCTTGAAACTCGACTCATGAACGACAAAGACGTCGACAGTTTCCTCGAAATTCGCTCGCTTAAGTGGATTCACCGCAATGGTTTACCCGAGCCCGAAACCCAAAAGTGGTTCAAGGGAAAGCGGTGGTACTGGCTCGACATTTGGTATCCGCATTTAACGCTCAACATCGAACCGGGCGGTCCGTGGCATCTATTGCCTTCAGTGCATTTGAAGGATCAAATTCGGGATGCCGACTTGACGAATTGCGGTATCCAAGTGATCCGAGTTCCGTTGGAAATGGAGGAATCAACGTTCGTAGACATTGTCCGAACCGCAATCGCATCCCGCTCCGCAATGTTTGGCGTCTGACGACGGCATCACCGTCACCAGCCGCCAAACCTCGCAGGAAGAGTGGCGTCAGCCACCAAACCTCGCAGAAGGGGCACGCATGATGAATTGTTGTTGTGCTTCGGAAGCGGCGATCGGGCGGCCGAAGAAGTAGCCCTGGCCCAAATCGCATCCGAGGTTGGTGAGGAGCTGTCGCTGGTGCTCGTCTTCGATGCCCTCGGCGCCGACACGTAGGTTTGCCGAGTGCGCCATTTCGATAACCGCGAGCAACTGGCGCGTCGCCTTCTCGACGTTCGACTCCAACCCGATCACAAGACTGCGGTCGATCTTTGCCACAGTGAACGGAAGTTCCTGTAGCGCCGAGTAGCTCGCGAAACCACTACCAAAGTCGTCGGCGGCAATTCCGACACCGAGTGCCTTTAATTGCGAAAGACGTTCGCGAACGGCGGCTTCCGCAAGTTGATCGGCGGCCGTCAATTCGAGAACGAGGCTTGACGCATCGAGCTCCGAGTTGCGGATGATGTAGTCAACGGTTTCGACGAACTCGTGATCCATCAATTGGCGCGGTGAAACGTTGACGCTCATTTGCAGGTGCAGATCAGGGCGCATCATGCGCCACGTGGCGAGTTGTGAGAACGCTTCCTGTACTGCCCACTCGCCGATGCGCATGATCAGGCCGCTTTCCTCGGCTAGGGGTATGAATGATGCGGGGCTCACCAGTCCGCGTTCGGGGTGTTCCCACCGAAGCAGAGCTTCGAACCCTGCGATCGACTGAGCCTGCAAGTCCATAACCGGTTGGTAGTAGAGGACGAATTCTTGACGGTCGATCGCGCGCTCGAGGTCGCGTCGCAAACCGAGTCTCTCGACGGCACTGACCGACATCGACTCGGTGAAGTAAGCAATGCGGCCGGTTGCTTCCTTTGCCTCGTGTAGTGCGACCTCGGCGTTGCGGAGAAACACGCCCGAGTCGTAGTCGGGTCGCGCAACACAAACACCGATGCGTGCCTTGATCTCGATCTCGCGTCCATCAAAGTCGACCGGCCGTTGCACAACCTTTGCGAGACGCTTTGCAACGGTGTCGATGTCTTGCGAACTCGCGACATCCTGCAATAGCACTGCGAACGTGTCAGCCTCGAGGCGTGCTGGCGTGTCGTGTCCGCGCACGAAATTCTCGATGCGAAACGCGATCACCTTGAGGATGTCATCTCCAGCCTGACGGCCCAGGCGTTCGTTGATGATCTTGAAGTCATCAATGTTGACAAACAGAAGTGCCGCAACGCTGTCGTCACTACGCCGCATCGAAAGCGCGTGGTCGACACGCTCCTTCAGCAACGCGCGGTTCGCAATTCCCGTAGTTTCATCGTGCAAAACGCGATGACGAATGTCGTTCTCGAGCATCTTCCGCTCGGTGACGTCATGCGCTGTGATCACGATGCCACCGATGTCAGGATCCTGAGTCATGTCGGTCGCAGTTGCTTCGATCCACTGCTCCAGCTCGCGGTTGTTTGCAACGCGACATTCGACGCGTTGCTGCTTGTCGAGCGCGCGCATTGATTGCGGAGCGTTCTGCACCATCGATACAAAAGCGGCTCTATCGCGCGGGTGAATTGCTTGAAACACGCTGACCGATTGGCCGGAGGCCTTGAGAATCGACTCACCGGCCGGACTCGCGAACGAGGGCTGACCAGAGGTATCTGTAATAAAGACTGCGTCGTTCGAGTTTTCGATCAGTGCCATGAAACGGCGCATACCGAGCAACTCGTTCAGCTCTTTGGTGGTGCTGGCGGCTTCGAGCACGAGCGAAAGTTGCGTCGTGAGGTGTCCGAACGCAGCTGCAACGTCGGCGGGAACCGGTCCTGATACTTCTGCGATCAGCGAACCTCGCAGCTCGTTTTGCGAAACGAGTGGCGCCATCACGAAGTGACGATCCATCAGCTCGAACTGCCGCAATGAGCGAAGTGATGTATCTGCAGCGTCTTTGCTCAGAAGCGATTGCACAATTGTCTTGATTCGCGCTTGCCCACGCAAGCCGTCGTTTCCGGAGCGAGTGGTTGCAACTTGTTGCCAAGATCGCTTATCAATCATGAAGAGGCTTACGACGGGCTGTGGCCGCGCAAGGCTGATGATCTCGACCGACGCGCGTAGCGCGATGTCATGAATCTCGTCGCGAGTTGTCGCGTTGGTGAACTCCGCCGATGCGCGATTGACGATGACGTCCACTTGTCCCGACGTCTCGCGAGCACGAATCAGCCGGATAAACCGCAACACTGTGATTGTCGCGAGCATCGCCATTGGCAGAATTCGCCAGGCATCACTGTCAACGTTCTCGACGAGCATCGTTGCAACGGGAGCTGAAACAGCGATTGCAATGATTGCGAAGCGGCGCGCGGTCATTCGAGCGGGCACCGACTCGACGGATGACGTGAGTTGTGAGGCCGATTCGTGGAGCGCCGCCGATGTTCCGGCGATCAAACCAAGCGTGGGCACAATGAAGAGCAAGATGGCACTGCCGGTAAAGGTGTCGTCGAGGGCCACTCGCGCAAGGTCGCCGAACAACAGCGCGGCCGGAATCATCGAAAGCAACCAAAAGCTCGCGCGTCTATGTCCCGCCGCCAGCGCGAGCCGCACGAACTCGAAAACCACCACGACACCGGCTCCACAAAGAAGGGCTTCGGCGAATTTCGTCTCGCCGATTACCAGTCCGGCTACTGCGATGCCGTAACTGCCGGCGACGATCAGTGCGTCGAACCGGTTCGACCCGTCGGATTCGGCATTACGAAGTTTTCTCAGGCGCCACAGCCCGGCAGAAGCAAAGAGGTAGGCGCTGAGCTGCGCCGTGACAGCCACTTCGGCCGGGGCGCCGCCGGCAGTGAGGACGAGATGCAAGGCCGAGGCGGCCGCTGCGCCACCCATCAGGACCCAAGGCGACTTCGGCCCTGAGCCACGTGATTCGACCATGACGAGCCCGGCGACGGCGCAGGCGAAGACGGCGATGAGGGCCACCATGCTCCGAACCTCCGGCCCGAACGGCGCGGCGACCAGAGTGGCTGTCAGGCCACCGGCAATGACCAGGCGAAATGGGCTGATGCTCATCCTTGGATAGATCGGCTCTTCAAGACCCCTCTTGATGCCTGACCAGGGATTGAAGCCGCGAGCCGGAGCGCTAACGGCCGGTTTGACGCGTTGATCCCGCTAAAGCACCATGATCACCTATGACGGCGGACACCTGACATGTGGCTGCTGTTCGCCGGCTTGGCGGGGCTTCTCTTCACGGTCGAGGGCTTGTACGCCCGGTACATCCTCCGCGACGAGAGCGATCCGTGGGCTTACTCGTTCTTTTTCAGCCTCATCGGTGCGCTCATCAGCTTCCCGATCATGCTCGCCGATCCCGAGATTCCAACCAGCCCGTGGCCGTGGCTGCTGACCGTTGCTGCCGGTGCGCTGGTGGTCGGTGCGAACCTCTTGATCTTCAAGTCTTCGGCGCTGGTCGAAGCCTCGGTGTCCGGGTCGATAGGCAAGCTCAAGTTGGTCTGGATCTTTCTGCTCGGAATCGCGTTCTTGGCTGTGCCGTTCTCGTGGCAAAAGCTTCTCGGGGTCTTGCTAGTGGTCGCGTCGGGTCTCGTGATCGTCAAGCGCTTCCGGCGGCCGAGCAATTACGCCGGCATCGTCTTCGCGTTTTCCTCGACAATCGTTGTCGCCGTCTTCATCATCATCTCGAAGTATCTGTTCGATTACTTCAACACGGGCAGCCTCACGTTTTTTGTGTCGTACCTGCCCGCGGTAATTCTGAACGTTGTGTTCATGCCCAACGCGTGGACGCGCATCGTCAACAAATTTAAGTCGCGGGGGAAGTCAGTAGTTGCCGCATGCACCGTCGGCGCGCTGGCGAACTTGGCACTCAATCAAGCATTGTCACTCGGCGAAGCGACTGCTGTGTTCGTGATCATCGAATCGTTCCTTGTGCTCACATGGGCCGGAGAGCACACGGTGCTGAAAGAAAAGGAAAGCGCGCTGGTCAAGCTTTTTGCGGTGTTGCTAGCGGTTGCAGGCGCAATCCTGATGCAGCTGAGTAGTTAATCTCGGGCGTTATGTCACGTATTGTTGTCTTTGGCGATTCGATTGCATGGGGTTCGTACGATCCCGAGTCCGGCGGCTGGGTGCAACGCCTGTGGCACGCAGCGTGTGCACTACCCGGTGACACCCGACTCAGCGAAAAGATCAATTACTCCAGCGTCTTCAACCTCGGCATCGGGGGTGAGGTCGTAAGTGGCGTTTTGCGCAGGTTCGACGTCGAGGCGCCCGTTCGCCTCCCGGACTTGATCGTCATTGCGATCGGTATCAATGACGCATCACACAAAGGCGTTGATGCGACTCCGCTCGACAAGTTCACGGCCGACTACGAATCGCTCGTTGAGAAGGCCCAGGCACTCGCTGGACGTGTCGTCCTTGTGACCCCGACCAACGTCGACGAATCGCGGCCGGAACACGACTGGCGCAACGACGACATCGCCCGTTATGTAGAGGCGGTCAAAGAAATTGGTGCTCGCCACAACCTTCCCGTTGTCGACGTCTTCGGCCAACTCAGCCCGAGCGATCTCGAGCCCGACGGCATCCACCCGGGAACACAAGGCCACTCGAAGCTCTTCGAACTGATCTCGCCTGTTGTTTTCCGCAGCATTGCGTAATAGAAGGCGGTCATGGCTTACGACGAGGAGCTCGCCGATCGCATCCGTGAACTGGCTGCCGCCGAAGACGGCGTAACCGAAAAGAAGATGTTCGGCGGGCTCGCCTTTCTGGTCAACGGCAACCTTGCTGTGGCCGCCAGTGGTCAGGGCGGGCTGCTCTTGCGAGTCGAGCCTGGCCACACGGCCGGTTTGCTCGAAAAGCCGCACATCTCGCCAATGGTGATGCGTGGCAAAGAGATGGACGGTTGGCTTCGAGTCGACATCGACGGAGTGCGGACAAAGCGAGACCTTCAGCGCTGGGCCGGGAAGGGCTTTTCATACGCCCGATCTCTCCCGCCCAAGCGGTAAACCCAGGCCGCCGCGAATCGCCCACAGTCCCAGTAACGTGGCAGCCGCCCGGTGAGTCTGAGCCCGGGGCAATCAAGAGGAGAGCAGTGGCAGAACACTTCGACGTTGTGATCATCGGCGGGGGACCAGGTGGATACGCAGCCGCCCTTTACGGCGCATCCGCAGGTCTCAACATCGCCGTCGTGGAAAAAGACAAGGTCGGCGGCACCTGCCTCCACCGTGGCTGCATCCCGGCGAAGGAGTTTCTCGAGACGGCCACCGTATATAGAACGGTCGCCGGCTCCAAGGAGTTCGGCATCGACGCCGGTCAGCCGACCGTCGACTTCGGTGCCAGCCAGGCTCGAAAGCAGCGTGTCGTAGATCAACTGTGGAAGGGCCTTTCGGGCCTCATGAAGCGCCGCAAGATCACCACGGTTCACGGCTTCGGCAAGCTCGCCCCCGGCCGCACCGTTCAGATCAGCGATGGTTCGCAGATCAAGGCCGACAACGTGATCCTCGCCGCGGGTTCGGTCCCGCGCACGATTCCCGGTTTCGAAATCGATGAGGAGTTCGTGCTGACTTCCGACGAAGTTCTCGCACTCGACACACTTCCGAGCTCTGTTGCCGTCATTGGCGGCGGCGCGATCGGTTGCGAGTTTGCATCGATGATGGCCGACCTTGGCGTCAAGGTCACATTGCTCGAAGCAATGCCGAAGCTGCTCGCGCTTTGCGACGCCGATGTTGCAAACGTCGTCGCGAAGTCATTTCAAAAGCGCGGTATCGACGTGCACACCGGAGTTACGAATCTCTCGCAAAAGCCCGGCGAAGTTTCGTGGGACGGCGGTTCGGTCAAGGTCGACAAAGTCATTGTCTCTGTCGGTCGCCGTCCGTTCTCCGACAATTTGCTTGTCGGCGACACAGGTGTCGAGGTTGATGAGCGCGGATTCGTCAAGGTCGACGATCGCCTGCGCACTGGCGCCGACGGCGTTTATGCAATCGGCGACCTCATCGCAACGCCGCAACTCGCGCACATTGGTTTTGCCGAAGGTATGCAAGTCATCAAGGAGATCCTTGGTGAAGACGCGACACCAATCGATTACAACAACGTTCCCTGGTGCATCTACACGCACCCGGAAGTCGCGTTTGCAGGCTTGTCAGAGCAAGCCGCACGTGACAAAGGTCTCGACATCATCGTCAAGAAAGATCCATACGGCGGCAACGGTCGCGCAATGATCATCGGCGAGACGGAAGGTCTCGTGAAGGTCATCGCCGAAAAGCTCCCTAATGGCAAGGCCGGCCGCATCATCGGTGTTCATATGGCCGGACCTTGGGTAACTGAACAGTTGGGCCAGGGTTACCTCGCCATCAACTGGGAAGCAACACCTGACGATGTCGCACAGTTCATCCAGCCCCACCCAAGTCTTTCCGAAACGTTCGGTGAGACGGTGATTGCACTAACAGGAAGAGGTCTTCACGTTGGCTGACGTAACAATGCCCCAACTCGGTGAAACGGTTACCGAGGGAACGATCACGCGCTGGGCAAAGCAAGTAGGTGACACAGTCGCCGCCGACGAAGTGCTCTTCGAGGTCTCGACCGACAAAGTCGACTCCGAGGTTCCTGCGCCCGCATCCGGTGTGCTGCAAGAGATCCGCGTGCCAGAAGGTGAGACGGCAGACGTCGGCACCGTTCTCGCAGTCATCGGTGACTCCGCTAACGGTTCGGCTCCTGCGCCCGCAGCGGAATCGCCCGAGCCTGCGACCGAGCCCGAGCCGCAACCTGAGACGACAAACGCAACCGCAGCTGCCGTTGCGCAAGAAGAGTCGTCGCAGGAGGCTGCCCCGTCGGCACCTGCGCCCGCACCGGCTGCGACATCAGGCGGCGACTCAGGCAAGGTGCTTTCGCCGATCGTGCGCAAGCTGATCAATGAAAACAATCTTGACGCTTCGCAAATCCAAGGCACTGGCGCCGGGGGCCGCGTGACGCGTGAAGATGTCGAGCGTGCAACCGGTGTTGCTCCTGTAACACCAGCTGCTTCGGGCGGCGCACCGACGCCTCCCGCGCCGCCGGCGCACACCGCCCCGGCACGTCCGGCACCGCTTCCGGCTGCAGCTGCAGGCGAGCGCGACACGGTCGTTCCGTTCAGCAACATTCGCCGCCGTACCGCAGAGCACATGGTCATGTCGCAAGCGACGTCTGCTCACACGCTCGTGACGATCGAAGTCGACTACGACAACGTCGACAAGGTTCGCAAGGCAGTGAAAAACAAGTTCAAGCAAGAAGAGGGCGTGAGCCTGACGTACTTGCCGTTCATCACGCGTGCACTGGTCGACGCGATTCGCGAGTTCCCGTACGTCAATGCATCGGTCGGCAACAACGAGCTCATCGTTCACCGTGATGTCAACGTCGGCATAGCGGTCGACCTCGACTTCGAAGGTTTGCTCGTTCCGGTGATCCACGGTGCCGACGGTCTGCGTCTGCGTCAGATCTCGCGCGGCATCGCCGACCTTGCATATCGCGCACGCAACAAAAAGATTCAGGCCGACGACATCAGCAATGGCACATTCACCATTACCAATGCAGGTGGATACGGAACGTTTGTCACCTACCCGGTCATCAACCAGCCGCAAGTCGGCATTCTTTCGACCGACGGTGTCAAGAAGCGTCCGGTTGCGATCGAGCTCCCCGACGGCAGCGACGCGATCGTTGTGCACCCAGTCGGCATGCTCGGTCTCGCTTGGGACCACCGAGCATTCGACGGTGCATACGCATCAGCGTTCCTCGCCAAGGTCAAGGAAGTCTTAGAGACACGTGACTGGGCCGGCGAGCTCTAACGCCCCCTGCCTTTTCCCGGCGTCAGTGGCGAAAAATCGACCACTTATACCGGGAAAAGCTGGTGGGTTGGAGGTTCGTTGGCTTGGCAAGGTGCCTTATGACGAGGCGCTTGCGTTGCAACTTGCATTGTTTGAATCGTCGCGTGATTACATGTTGTTGCTTGAACATCCGCACGTTTACACGATGGGCGTCCGTGCAAAGCAGGAGCACGTACTCGGAGACGTCAAAACCGTTCGCGTGAATCGTGGCGGCGACGTCACGTATCACGGGCCGGGTCAGCTCGTCGGGTATCCGATCCTCAGTGTCGGTGGGCGTGGGGGTCTCACCGACACTGCGAAATACGTTTGCCAAGTCGAACAATTGATCATCGACACGCTCGCTGATCTCGGCTTGCCGGGTGGTGAACGACGACGCGGTCAGCCCGGCGTGTGGATTCGCAACAGCAAGATCGCAGCAGTGGGCGTGCGTATTACTCGCGGCCGCTCGATGCATGGCTTCGCGCTCAATGTCGACACCGACCTCACGCGTTTCGAGCAGATCGTTCCGTGTGGCATTGCAGACGCAGGCGTTACTTCGCTGAACAACGAAGGCATCGATGTGTCGATGCGTGAAGTTGTCGATGCACTCGTCGCGCGTCTCGGTGATGTTGAGCGACACGACATGGCGTGGCGCGAGCGTCCGAGCGATCTGTCTGCGTTCAGCAGGGGAGAGGGCCCCGGAGAGGCAGTCAAGCCACAGGCGCGTCCGCAACCGGTTCGTATGCTCGGTCGCCTGGAAGCTGCAGGCGTAAACACGAAAAACGCAGTCCCCGACAACGCGCGCAAGCCCGACTGGATGCGTGTAAAGGCAAACTTCGGCAACGAGCTGATGAGTCTCAAGAAGACAACGCGCGGCCTCGGCCTTGTCACCGTGTGCGAAGAGGCCGGCTGCCCCAACATCTTTGATTGCTGGAACGATGGAACGGCGACGTTCATGATCAACGGCGCGCAATGCACCCGCGCATGCGGCTTTTGTCTGGTTGATACAAGCAAGCCGAGTCCGCTCGACCCCAACGAGCCCGCGCAAGTTGCCGAAGCAATCGCCCGCATGGGCGTCGATCACGCTGTTATCACAGTCGTTGCGCGTGATGATCTTGAAGACGGCGGCGCAAGTGGAGTCGCGAACACGATTCGCGCAGTGCATGCACGATGCGCAAAGACGGCCGTTGAAACACTTATCTCCGACTGCAAGGGCGACGCCAAGTCACTGCAAACGATCTTCGACGCGCGCCCGGAGGTGCTCAACCACAACATCGAGACAGTCGCTCGCCTGCAGCGAGCAGTGCGGCCGAGCGCCGGTTATGCGCGAAGCCTCTCGGTGCTCGCTCGCGCAAAGGCAAACGGGCTCAAGACCAAGTCGGGAATGATGGTCGGCCTCGGCGAGACAAAAGAAGAAGTCGTTGCGACATTGCGGGATTTGCACAGTGTCGGTGTCGACATCGTCACCGTTGGCCAGTACCTACGCCCGACGACAAATCATCTGCCGATGTCGCGTTGGTGGACGCCAGAAGAGTTCGACGAACTAAAACAGATCGGCGAAGTGATGGGCATCAGCCACGTCGAATCGAGCCCGCTAACGCGATCGAGCTACCACGCAAAGCAAGCCGCAAACGCAGTGCCGGTAAATGCCAGCGCAATTAGCTGACTAACGCACAATTGTTCCGCGTGACTTCGGGTCGACATTCACGTTGGATCCGGGCAGTGCTGTCAAAAACTTGTTGCCCCCGAAGACGTTGTTGTTTCCCGATTCGCCGCCACCACTGATGACATGCGTCTCGAAGCCATTCAGCACCTTCGCGCTTGCGCCAGAGGCGACATTGTTGAGAATTCGGTAGTTGCTTCCTTTGACGTCGATCAGAGAGTCGGCAAAGTTTTTGCCGCTGATTGCAGAACCATCGAGCTTGTTGCCAGAGACAATCCCGCCTGACGTCGACTCCTTGATGTCTATGTTCTCGGCACCGGTGCGGAGAATGGTGTTGTTGATCACGCGAACATTGTTTGAGAGGTCGGGCTTCCCGCCGGAGTAGCGACCCCAGTTCGACTTTGCAGAGCCGATGTAGATACCTTCACCGAATTCTGCTTTTGTGAGCCCGGTGTCATGCACGGTGCTGTTTTGGATTACGCCGTCTGCTGAGAAGTTGCGAAAGTGCACGCCTTCTTCGCCGGTTTTGCCGATGTCGAGCTGGTCGATCACAACGTGGCTCGACTGGTCGAGAACCAGCCCCTTCTTGCCGCCGGTTATCGAGAATCCAAAAAGCTTGGCATTGTTTGCACCAGTCAGGTGTAGTCCGTAGCCGCTTGATCCTGCATTCAACACTGCGTTGCGCGGGCCACTGAGCGTCACACCGGTTTCGGACAACTCGAATTGTCCAGCGTAGTTGCCGGCGGCGAGCACGATGTGATGCCCCGGCTTTGCGCCGTTGAGTGCAGCTTCCAACTGCTGCGTATTCGAAACTGAAACGCGGGTTCCGGTAGTTGGAGTCGTAATGCTTCGTGACGGGGTAGACGGCGCACCGCCGATCTCGATATTCGCGATGACTTTGGTTCGCCGGCCGTTGGCGTCGATGCGTGCTTCAAGCTCGTGCTTCCCTGCTGCTTCGTTGACGGTAAACACAAATGGAGCCTTCTTCACGCTCGTTTTGTAAGTTCCGTCGAGGTAAAACTTCACCTTGGAAATACCCGCCGAAGGTCCGGCAAGCCGAATGCTGGTGCCGGGTGCAACCGGAGCATTGCCGGCAGGAATGCCGCTTGCGATTACGAGACTGAACTCTGCGGAGTTTGTCTCTGCAGCAAACGCCATCGATGCTTGCCAGCTGGCGATCAATCCAACGACTACGAGGGCGGTCGCAAGTCGCATTCGTTTCGGTAACAAGGGCGCCTCCGTGTTCCTCAAAACGAGGATACCGACGCGGTTCGAGTGGCGATAGGTCCACCTTTGCGTGTCTGTACGTGTTAGATGGTCCAGATTCCGACTACCGGTGCAGCAAGCTTGATGTTTGCTGCCGATCCGTAGTTTGGTGACGCCAGCGATCTACCACCCATGCTTCCGTACGACTGTGCGTTGCCGTACGCAAACACACCTCCGTCAGCTGCTGCCATCCAGTAACCGGAAACGGAAACGGGCTTGAAAGAAAGTTGTGCAGTCGCCGGCGTTGCAACTCCGCTGCCTACGACAACCGAAACCGGAGCGAGCGAATCGCACCAACCCCCAGGTGATCTGCCCGCCGCTGGCTAATGGGGGAATGCTTAGGCAGCTAGGCAGAAGCGGTGCTTCGGAAATTGATTTAGGCAGTCAGCGATTCGGCCGTTGCTACCGATGCACCTTTGACGATGTGTCGCCATTCTGGGAAGAGTTCGCTGCGACCCTTTTGTATTGCGACAAGCTCGTTGTAGAGACGCGTCGTCGTTTCACCCGGAGTACCCGTACCGAAAATCACCTCGTCTTGATCTGGCCTTTTGATTCGACCGATCGGCGCAATGACAGCTGCGGTACCGCACGCGAAAGCTTCGGATATCTCGCCGGACTTTGCGCGTGTTTCGAGCTCGTCGATCGTAATTTCTCGTTCTTCGGTCTCGTATCCGAGCGATGCACAAAGTTGCAGCAGACACTCGCGCGTAACGCCGCGAAGAATCGTTCCGTTCAAGGGTGGCGTCACAAGTCGATCGGCTGCGCCTGCGCGGCGTTCGACAAAAAACAGATTCATTCCGCTGAGTTCTTCGACTCGACGGTGTTCCTTCGCGTCGAGCCAAAGAACCTCGTTGCAACCCATCGCGACGACTTGCTGCTTCGCAAGAAGGCTCGCTGCATAGTTGCCGGCGCACTTTGCCTCGCCGGTTCCGCCTTTGGCCGCGCGCACGTACTGGTCGACCACGCCGACGGTGATTGCGTCAAAGGTTGCGTTGAAAAACGGCGCGGTGGGAAGCGCGATCACTGCAAAGTTGAATTCGAGCGCAGCCCGCACCCCGATGTGCGGCTCCGACGCGTACATGAACGGACGCAGGTAAAAACTCGAACCGGGATTCGTGGGAATCCATCGCTGGTCGATGCGGATCAGCTCTTCACACGCGTCAATGAACACTTCCACCGGTAGCGGCGCCATCGCCATTCGTTCGGCCGACAAGATGAAGCGCTTTGCGTTTTCTTCCGGCCGAAACATCGACACCGATCCGTCGTCGAGCGCAAACGCCTTGAGACCTTCGAAGATCTCTTGTCCGTAGTGAAGCGCCATCGCACGAGGGTCGAGCCGCAGTGGCTCGAACGGGTGAATGCGCAAATCTGTCCACTGGCCTTGCGACCAACGAGCGGACGCCATGTGATCGGAGGCGTGTACGGCAAACCCGGGGTCGGCGTGAATCGCCGCGATATCACTCTCTGGTGTTAGGTGATCCGAGTTTTCGATTGAAAAGCCCATATTCGCGCTCCTTCCAAGAGCCGAAATATTAAAGGCTTTTCCTGTGGAAGGGTCAGTCGCCCGCTGCGAGGGCCTTGATGGCTTTGCGCCAGCGCTTGCGTGGTAGCCACACCAGCACGAAGAAGGCAATGAGTGCAACGAGAATTCCGCCGAGGAACGTGTAGTTCGCACCCCAGAACGATGTCGTCGTCGTGATCGTCTTCTTTTCTGAGGTTCCGTAGGTAACCGTGGCCTTCGCCTTGTAATAACCAAAGAGCGTGTTGTGCTTCCACTCCGACTCGAAGCGACGGGTCGATGCGGGAAGAACGTTTCCGGCAGCGGTCGGCTTTACGGTACCGATCTTCGCTCCGAAGATGTTGTAAACCGTGACTTCGACATCAGGCTTCACCTGGATGTTGCCGTCGTTTTTCACACGGTTGTGAAAGGTGACAGGGCCCGACTGAAAGAAGGTCTTTTTCAGCGGAACGCCTTCCTTGTCGGTCTTCGCATTTTTCTCCGAAGCAATGAATCCGACGTTGCTCAGGTTTTCCTCTATCTCACCCGGAAGGCGAAGCAGCAGCAGCGAACTGACGCGAGATACGACCTTGACTTGCTCTTCGGGCGAGCCGGGGTTTGCAGTCGGCTCGAAAACAAGCGCACCGAAGCGACCACCCGGAGGCGGGTTCGCAGGGATGTTGATGCTGACTTCGAATTCCTTGCTTTCCTTCGGACCGATCGTCGCAGTTTCGGGAGAAACCTTGATCCACGATGCGAGGGAGTAAGGGCCTTGGTCGTCGGTGAGTTCCGGCGAGCCGCTTTCGCCGGCTGCACCGAAGTTCTGCGCAACGACTTTGATCGTGCGCGGCGAGTTGGCACCGTTGTCGAGAGTGATCTTTTGCTTCAGTGCCTGGCCGGGTGTGGCATTGAGCTCGACGGTCGGCGGGCTCACGGTCAGCGACTCCGATCCAGGAGCCGGTGTCTGCGAATTAGCGCGCAGTGGCGCGACCGGCACCAGAAGCGCGATCAAGAGAGTGAGCACGAATAGACGCTTGATCGCCATCGCAGCCTTCCCCCTAATAATCATCACAATATTGATCGCCACGGGTTCGCGACGGCTTAGCGGTTGAGGCTGGGGATATCTATATCGTTCAGTAGGCCGTATGGCCCAGAGTCAGGAGCGAATCTCGACGATCTCGACGCGGAGCTCGCCGCTCGGAGCCTCGTAAGCAACGGTGTCGCCGACTTTGTGGCCGATCAGCGCCTTACCAATCGGGGAGTCCGGAGACATGATCGTCACACCCTCGCGGCGCTCTTCGATCGAACCGAGGAGGTACCACTCGACGTCGTCGTCGCCCTCGTACTTGATACCGACGGTGTTTCCATGGCCGACGGTGCTGTTGTCGACGTCGTCGACGATCTCGGCATTCTCGAGCATTGCCTCGATCTGGCGAATGCGTGACTCCATCTTGCCCTGATCGTCTTTCGCGGCGTGATAGTCGCCGTTCTCCTTCAAATCGCCCAGCGCGCGAGCCGCTTCGATGAGGCCGGCGATCTTCACCCGGCCCTCGGTCGTCAGCTGGTGGTGTTCAGCCTGAAGGCGCTCGTAGGCGTCGCGGGAGAGCTTGGTCTGAGACATGGCGCATCACGCTATCGCCTCTCACTTGCCTAGAAGCACTCCAAATATGGAAGAACCGATTTCTGCGGTTAGAATCTCGGCACGATGACTCGATCTTCTAAGACCATCATCATTATTTCCTAGGCAAGCCCCCAGCTCGGGTGCTTGCCTTTTCGACCGTCCGCAGTAGCGGGCGGTTTTTTGTTGTCCGAATACGAAGATGAAAAGTGAGCGAATGCACAAGATCGCAGTGATAGGCGGAGACGGGATCGGTCCCGAGGTGACAGCGGAAGCGTTGAAGGTTCTCGACGCGACCGGAGTTTCGTTCGCTCGTACCGACTACGACCTCGGTGCCGACCGTTACAAGCGCGACGGTGAGGTGTTGCCCGACTCAGTGCTCGAAGAGCTGCGCGGGTTCGACGCGATCTTACTTGGCGCAGTCGGCGCAGCTCCTGGTGACCCGGCTGTACCGGCCGGCATCATCGAGCGCGGACTGTTGTTGAAGTTACGTTTTTCACTCGACCACTACGTCAACCTTCGTCCATTCACCGGACCGCGTATCAATTGTGTTTTCGTACGCGAAGGCACCGAAGGCACATACGCAGGCGAAGGTGGTTTTCTCCGACGCGACACACCGCATGAGATCGCAACGCAGGGTTCTGTCAACACGCGTCTCGGTGTCGAACGTTGCGTGCGTTATGCATTTTCACTTGCTCAGTCGCGTGAGCGGCGTCACCTTACGCTTGTGCACAAGACAAATGTCTTGACGTTTGCAGGTGATCTTTGGCAACGCACGTTCAACGAAGTAGCGGCAGAGTTTCCCGACGTAACAACGGCGTACAACCATGTCGACGCTGCCTGCATTTACCTGCACGATGATCCCGCTCGCTACGACGTTGTCGTCACAGACAACCTGTTCGGCGACATCCTCACCGACCTGGCTGGTGCAGTTGCCGGAGGCATCGGCCTGGCCGCGTCAGGAAACCTCAACCCCGACCGCGATGCACCGTCGATGTTCGAGCCTGTTCACGGATCTGCCCCCGACATTGCGGGAACGGGCAAGGCGAGTCCGCTCGCGGCAATTCGTTCGGCTGCGATGATGCTCGACTTTCTCGGTGACAAGGCAAATGCAGATCGCATCGAAAAAGCCGTGACTGCAGTTGCGGCCGACGAATCACTTTCGTCCGGCACTACGTCCGAGCTCGGTGATCGAGTGGCGGAGCGTGTCTGAAGCCGCGCCAATCGGCGCAACGCAGCCGGCCGAGCTCGTAACGCTTGGTGACATCGAGGATGCTGCGCGCCAGTTGTCAGACTTGATCCGCCCTACACCCGTCGACGTTGCGTATTCGTTGACGAAGCAAGTCGGGCGTCATGTGCTGTTGAAGCACGAGTATTTGCAGCGCACCGGCTCATACAAAGTGCGCGGCGCGTTCAATCACATTTCGCGTCTCGAGCCGGGTCGTGAAGTGGTTGCAGCATCAGCAGGCAATCATGCGCAGGGCGTCGCGCTTGCAGCAGATCTTGTCGGCCGTCACGCAATCATCTACATGCCCGCTTCGGCGCCGCTCCCCAAGATCCAAGCGACCCGGAGCTATGGAGCCGAGCTTCGCTTGATCGATGGAGATGTCACCGAGTGCCTTTCGCTCGCGATGGCGTATTCGCAGGAAACCGGCGCTGACTTCATCCCTCCCTTCGATGATCGCGACGTCATCGCCGGGCAAGGAACGGTAGGGCTCGAACTTGCGCGAGAATTACCGCAAGGCACCGAAGCCGTGGTTTTCGCAGTTGGCGGTGGGGGACTGATTTCGGGATCCGCAGTGGCTCTCAAGTCACTGCGGCCTGAGATCAAAATCATCGGTGTCGAGCCGACTGGTGCCGCAGCGATGACGCATTCACTCGTCGCAAACGAAGTCGTCACTCTTGATCATCTCTCGACGATGGCTGACGGCATCGCTGTTCGACGTGTTTGCGATCTCACGCTTGCTCATGCCGAGCGCTACGTCGACAAGATGCTCACTGTTTCCGAAGAGCAGATTGGTCAGGCAGTGTTGCTGTTGCTCGAACGCGCGAAGGCCGTTGTCGAACCCGCAGGTGCGTTGCCGCTAGCGCCGATTCTCAGTGGTGCCATTCCGGGTGACGGACCAGTGTGTGCAGTGCTTTCCGGCGGCAACATCGACCCGGTGTTGTTGAGCAAGGTCATCGACTACGGGCTCACCGCAGTCGGCCGTTATTTACGAGTGCGTGTTGTGCTCGATGACCGCTCGGGATTGCTGGCAACACTCTCGACGACGCTTTCGCAGATGGGCCTCAACGTTGTGCTCATCGAACATCACCGCGCAGGTGCTTCGTATCTCGGTGTCAACGAGGTCGAAGTGCAACTGACGCTCGAGACAAGAGATCCCGGACAGCACGAAGAAGTCGTGCGCGAATTAACAGAACGTGGTTTTCCAACGGAGTTGATCAAATGAACAAGGTAGAGATATACGACACGACGTTGCGCGACGGATCGCAGCGTGAAGGCCTATCGCTTTCGGTCGAAGACAAACTCCGAATTGCCGAGCAGCTCGACGCGCTCGGTGTGCACTACATCGAAGCCGGCTGGCCCGGTGCGAATCCGAAAGACACCGAGTTTTTCAAGCGCGCTGAAAAAGAGCTCGACTTGAAAAACAGCACGCTTGTTGCATTCGGTGCGACGCGTCGTGCCGGTGGCATTGCGCTCGACGATTCGGGCCTTGCTGCGCTTATCGACGGCAACACCGAAGTTGTGTGTCTCGTTGCAAAGTCGTGGGACTACCACGTCACCGAAGCACTGCGCACGACTCTCGATGAAGCCGAAGCAATGGTCACAGACTCCGTCGAGTTTCTACGCTCTCGGGACAAGCGCGTGTTTGTCGACTGCGAACACTTCTTCGACGGATACAAGAACAATCGAGAGTTCGCGACGCGCATCGTTCGCGCGGCAGCATCTGCCGGCGCCGAAGTTGCGGTGCTTTGCGACACCAACGGAGGAACGCTGCCGCACGAGGTAGAGAAGATCGTTACCGAGCTCGTTGCAGCTGTGCCGGAGATCGCAGTTGGCGGACACTTCCACGATGACGGCGGTTGTGCGGTCGCCAACGCGCTTGCAGCTGTACGCGCAGGTGCAACTCAAGTGCAAGGCTGCATCAACGGTTACGGCGAGCGCACAGGCAACACCAACCTCGTGACGGCGATTCCCAACCTCACACTCAAGATGGACTACGAGACCATCCCCTCAGACAACCTCAAGATGCTCACCCCGGTTGCGCATCACATTGCAGAGCTCGTCAACATCACGATGAATCCGCAGCAGCCTTATGTCGGCCAGTCGGCTTTCGCGCATAAAGCGGGTTTGCACACATCCGCAATCGCACGCCGGCCTGACGCGTACGAACATGTTTCCCCAGAGTCCGTCGGCAACATGACGCGATTCGTCGTAAGTGAGCTTGCGGGACGTTCGACGGTGCAACTCAAGTCGCAGGAACTCGGCTTGGAGCTGAGCGACGAAGCGGTCACGTCGATCCTTGACGACCTCAAGCGCTTGGAGAGCGAGGGCTATCACTTCGAAGTAGCCGACGGTTCACTCGAGTTGCTATTCCGTCGCGCGGCGGGTTGGGACCCTGACTTCTTCGCGCTCGAGTCGTACCGAGTGATCGGTGACGACCACGGTCAGACCGAAGCAACGGTAAAGGTGTTGGTTGGTGACGATCGCATTGTTGCAACCGGTGAAGGTAACGGTCCTGTCAATGCGCTCGACATGGCATTGCGCAAGGCAATCGAAGTCCGCTACCCGCAGTTGCATGAAGTGCATCTCACCGACTTCCGTGTACGCGTCCTCGATTCGACTGCTGCGACCGGTGCAATCGTGCGAGTGCTCATCGACACGACCGACGGCGAATCCACATGGACGACCATCGGCGTCGACGAAAACATCATTCGCGCGAGCTGGAACGCGCTAGTCGACTCGATCAACTACGCACTACTGCGTCACAGTTGACGCTTCCGCGGAAGCGTCAACGGTCCTGAGCCTGGGCGATATAGTCCCGTTCTTCTTTTTTGGCAGGGTTCTTGGACATTTGCAGTATCAGATTTGGGAATGCTCGACCGGCTGGCGCCGGGCGGTGCTCGGGCAGTCATTATCAATGTCGGGACCGATCTCGCGGCGGCCCTTGCCGCAGCTAGTGCCGTTCGCATCGGCCGGTTGCCGACCGTCGTTATCAATTGCGATCCCACTGCCGAAAGTAGAGAAGTTTGGGCCAAGCTAAGCCCCCTTCTCCCTGATGGGCGAAAACACACGAGCTTCAACGTAATTGAGGCTCCGTTGCGTCCACACGGCGAAACACTCGATCAGGTGTTTGCGCATACGATCGACGATCGACTCGTTTTTTTGGATTCCGACGCCGAGATTCGCCGCCCAACGGTAAACAGGAGAATGCTTTCTGATCTGGCGCATCCAAACGTTTTTGCGAGTGGTTTTCGCCATGGGCCGTACAAGCTGTTCCCGCCGAGCGGCCATCGTGAATCACAAGGTTGGCTGATGGAGCGACCGTGGATGGCGCTTTCCGCATTCAACGTGGGGTTCATTCGCAAGGCACTAGGCTCGGGCGTCTCGTTCGCAGCGAAGACTGTGTCCAATGAGTTCACCTTCCTTCCGCCTGTGCAGAAGTTGCTGTCCATGCGGCTGGATGATGCGTTTGTCTCGCCGTCGCCACTGGCGCGCTCGTTATTTGGTGACAACGGCCCCCTGCGTCGTTGGAGAAACGCGGACCTGGGCGCGCTCAAGTGGGCTCGCGGTGCGATCGGATCAGAACGACCGGCGTATCTCGTTTACGACACCGGAGCACAAATTTTCGAATGGTGCCGTGGCGAGAACCTTGCCTTTGTCGGACCACCGATCAGTCTGTATACGTGGGACCAAAAGGTCGAGACGCGACAGTTCGCGCACTATCACGGTATGACGCGTGCTCGATTAGAGCCGAGCTTGCCCGGGACGACTGGAGAACAAACGATTGCCGACAAGCTTGCGAAGCGTTTGCGAGACTTTCACGGAATCGATTGGCACACCATGACGGCAGGCCGCCGAACGCATCGATTTATCGATCGATCCGCGACTCGATCGCGCAACGATCTTGGTGTTGATGCTCTGCCGAATGCAACGCGACATGTTGTGCAAGAGTTGGTAGATCGCGGAGCACGATGCGCGCTTCCAAAGCGCTCGGTGGACCGTTATGTACTGCAAGGCGATGACGCCCGCGTCGAGGTGCTTATTTCGGAAGCTGATGCGCAGTCGAAAGCGGTCCTGGACCTGCTTGGTGTGACCTCGATCGATCAATTGCCTCCGGACAGCACCGGTTTTCGCGTTGCGCGTTTACCCGGTGGGCCAGCGATCGCGATCATGACAGTTGGCGAAGGCGTGCTAAATGATCCGGCGGTCTGCGTACGGCTCGATGCTCCGACAAAGGGATCTCGACTAGCTCCGGAAACGGCAGCGCGATGATCAAGCAGAGAAAAAGTGAGCAACGGCTCCAAGACCTTGTCATTGTGGGTGCGGGCAATCACGGTGACGAGATCTACAACACCGTCGTAGCAATCAATTCCGTTCAACCAACGTTCAACGTTGTTGGCTTCGTCGACGAACATGCTTCTCCTGGCCCTTCACGCATAGACGACGTCCCGGTTCTTGGTGGACTCGCGCATTTCAATACGCTTGATCCCGGGCGCCATATGTATGTCGTTGCAGTAGGTGCTCCGGTCACGCGCAAAAGGATCGATAGTGAACTGTCCGGAAGGCTTGGGTTTCCCGCTGCGATTGTCATTCACCCATCTGCGGTTGTCGGCACGAAAAACAATCTTGGGCCAGGTTCTTATCTTGGTCCGGCAGCAGTCGTTACGACGAACGTCACGACCGGTCGGCACGTGCACATCAATATGCGTGCAAGTGTTGCGAATGCATGCGTACTGGAGAATTACGCAAGCGTTCATCCCGGTGCGGTGCTACTCGGTCATGTGCATTTGGAGGAAGGCTGCCAGGTTGGCGCCGGCGCGACAATCAAATACGACAAACGCGTGGGGGAGTGGGCCGAGGTTGGGCTGGCTGCCGGTGTTGTGCACGACGTTCCCGCGCATACAACCGTTGTGGGTACACCAGCAAAGCCGCTGGTTCGCGCAGAGGCTATTGCGCACGATGCTTCTGCCGCAGCGTTACGCGCTGTGAGGTAGCTCGGCCTCTAGTGCCGCGAGAAGGTTGGCACGCGATGCAATGCGAACCTCGTGCGGCAGATATATGCCGCCGTTGGTCATGCTGTCGAGTACGACGCCAACGGTGTCGAATTCGTGCAGCAGCGGAAGAAGTCGCACTGCAGCATCGAGTGTGAGGGCTTCGCCGTGGGCGGCGCCTTCTTCGAGGATGGCCAAAGCTTCGGCCACGGACTCGGCCGAGTGATTCGCAAGGTCTTCGGGCTGAAGGCCGGTGAGCTCACTGAAAACACGGCACTGGTCTGCCGCAAGGCAGATGATCCCGTGGGGATAGCTCGATTGCGACATGACAAGGGTCCAAACTGCAAAATAAAAGGTCTCCTCCCAATGTGGGATGCCGAAGCACCCCTGTCAAGGAAAAGCCCGGCGAAAGCCGCCCACCGGAGCCCGCAGCACGTAAGTAGGCTGGCTCGCCTATGCCACAGCCTGAGTTTGTGCCGGTCAAGCAGGTCGACAAGGTGCGCCGCGAGTCGTTGATTCCGACGCCTGACGAGTGGCGGGCCAATCGCCCGGCTGAAATCGAGTCAGTTTTCGCCCCGAGTGGCGCTGCGCTCGGCAACCCGGGTCCGGATCAGGGCTACGCGCTGAAGCTCGCCAAGACGCTGGCGCCCAAGCTTGCCCTGTCGTCCCATGAGCACACCGAAGACGCCGTGGCCGGCTGTCTGGCAGTGGCCCTGAAGCGGGCGGCTCTTTTCGGTCGTGCGCCGGTCATCTACGACCTCGAGCTCGCGTTCACGCTCTGGGGATTTCTCGGCGAGCCGCCGGAAGATCTGATCGAACACCGCAAGCCATTGTTCGAGGCTGCGTCGCACCATTATTGGGATCAGCGAGCAATCGTCGCTGCTGTACCCGAATCGACTCTTCGCCTCAGCCACACCGAAGTAGCCGCGCGCCAAAGCGACTGGCGCGACCTCATAATTGTCTGATGCGTCTTCGATTCCCCCCGTCACCGACAGGCCTCATCCATGTCGGCAACATGCGTACCGGTTTGTTCAACTGGCTTCACGCGCGCCGTCATCACGGCACACTCGTTCTTCGAATCGAAGACACCGACGAAGCACGCGGTAAGCCCGAGTGGACAGAAGGCATCCTCAAGGCTGTCGAGTGGCTTGGCATGGATTGGGACGAGGGCCCCTACTTCCAGATGGACAACAAGTCGCTTCACGACGAAGCGGCTGAGCGCCTCTTCCAGGACGACAAGGCTTATTACTGCGAATGCACTCGTGACGACCTTCTCGCGCGCACGAAAGATCAAAACAAGGGATACGACGGTCACTGTCGCGATCGCGGACTTGCCCCGGGTGAAGGTCGCGCGCTGCGTTTTCGCGTCCCCGAGGGTTCGACAGTTGTTAACGACTTGGTTCGTGGCCAGGTCACGTTTGAAAACACTGCAATCGAAGACTTTGTGATCCGGCGTTCCAACGGCGGTGCCCTTTACTTGCTCGCGAATGTCATCGACGATCTCGATCAGCACATCAGCCACGTCGTACGCGGTGAAGACCACTTGCCCAACACTCCGAAGCAGATGTTGCTTTGGCAGGCGCTTTCGAGCGATCCGGTGCCGACGTACGCGCATCTTCCGCTGCTTGTGAATGAGCAAGGCAAGAAGCTCTCGAAACGGCGCGACAAGGTCTCGGTCGACGAGTTCAAACAAGAGGGTTATCTCCCCGAAGCGTTGCGCAACTACCTGGCATTGCTCGGGTGGGCGCCAAAGGGTGATCGCGAGATCATCTCCAAAGAAGAGATGATCAGCGAGTTCGATCTGTCTGACGTCCAGTCGTCTCCGGCGCGTTTCGACATCAAGAAACTGCTGCACTTCAACGGCGAATACATACGGGCGCTTCCGGTCAGTGATTTCACGGCGCGTGCCGCTGAATTCATTGGCGCAAGGCGTGCCTATGGCGATGAATTCGCGGCGATGGCGCCGCTCGTGCAGTCACGCGTTGCTTTGTTGAACGAGATCAATCCGATGATCGAGTTTTTTTACAAAAACGACGTTGAGCCAGACAGCGCTTTGGTTTCGGCACTCGACGAAAACGCGCGCAAAGTCTTGATTGATGCAATCACTGCATACGAGACCGTCGAATGGAACGCGACTGCGTTGCACGAGACGACTCAGGCGATCGGTGAGCGTTACGGGCTGAAGCTCGGAAAGGCACAGGCGCCGATTCGCCTTGCCGTAACAGGCACCAAGGTGGGTCCACCGCTGTTTGAATCATTGGAAGTGTTGGGTCGCGAGCGAACGGTCGCGCGCCTACGAAAGTTGCGGGAAAAAACACAAGACGCATGAAGTTTGTGCTCAAAGTCGTTGCGGTTCTCTTCGGGCTCGGCGCTTTGTACGGCATCTACACCGTTTGGGACGTGTGGAACTCGTCACACAAAGACCAGCCCGTCGAGTCCGACGCGATCGTGGTACTTGGCGCAGCGCAGTACAACGGCAAGCCTTCGCCGGTGCTCAAAGCAAGGCTTGATCATGCGGCTGCGTTGTACAAGCGGGGTATTGCACCCACGATTGTCGTTACCGGCGGCAAGACAAGTGGCGACGACGACACCGAGGCGAGCGCGTCTGCGGAATATCTCGGCACGCTCGGTGTCCCCGACAAAAACGTGTTGCGCGAGGTACAGGGAAGAAGCTCGTGGCAGTCGCTGCAGGCGGCTGCGCTGTTCATGAAGGCGCGCGACATCCACAAAGTCGTGCTCGTCAGCGACCCGTTCCACAACGCTCGAATTAACGAGATGGGCGAAGACCTCGGCCTCGAGTCGTATGTCTCACCGACCAAGACATCGCCGATCGACGGCAGTGAGGTACTGCCGTATTACGTGAAAGAGTCCGTCGCCCTCGGATTCGGCCGTGTGTTCGGATTCTCTCGTCTCGCCGGGCTTGAGCAGGACTTTTCCGCGTAGTTCGCCACAGCTCGACTATCCTGCGGGTCGCCCATTCGGGGGTGGTGTAATCGGCAACACAACTGGTTCTGGTCCAGTTATTAGGGGTTCGAGTCCTCTCCCCCGAGCATTTGTCCTTCCGGACCGGCGAAGCCCGGTCGCTGAGACTCAGTTGACCGACTCTTCCGGATTTTCCGGGGTCTAACCACTTTGGGTTCACCGAGAGACGACAAAGGCACTTCACGATTGAAGTGTGACCAACAACCAAAGAAGCGCCTTCGTCAGCGACGACCTTACCGAGATTTGCCAGGTTCTAGTCGGCCTCAAGGATGTCGAGATTCTCGAATACTGCCGGTTCGGCTTGATAGCGACCTTGAAGGTCGAATCGAGATTCGATGAAACACCGCGATGCAGGCGCTGCTATCACCACGCCTACATCAAGGAGCGGCCAGAAGCCATCTACGTCGACCTTGCATGTTTCGCGACACCGATGCGGTTGGTGTGGAAGAAACATCGATTCGAATGCGTGAACAAACGGTGTCGAATCAAGACCTGGACACATAGAGACCCCCGCATTGCGGCCAAGGGTTCGATGCTCACCAATCGCGCTGCTCGATATGTCGTTGAACAAGTCGGCATCTATGGCAGGACCGTCAGCGAGGTCGCCAAAGAGCTGTTTTGTGGTTGGGATGCAATCAACGGTGCAGTGGTCATCTATGGCGAAGTGCTCCTCGCGGCAGACAAGAAGCGCTTGAAAGACACATCGGCAATCGGTCTCGACGAGACGAGATTCAAGACAGGTGAATACGGACAAGGCGAATACGTAACGACGGTTGCCGACGTGCAAAACGGCCTACTTATCGACATTTTGCCGACTCGACGCTACGAAGATGTTGCTGGCTGGATCAACAGCCATCCTCAAAGCTGGAAAGAGCGCATCGAGTTCGGAGCGCTCGACATGTCGCACGCGTATGCCGCTGTGTATTCAGTGTCGCTTCCCAAAGCAGCTCAAGTTGTCGACTCATTTCACTGTGTCCAGCTCGCAAACCGAGCACTCGACGGTGTTCGTCGACGGGTGCAAAACGAGACGACTGGCCACAGGGGAAGAAAAGACGACCCTCTCTACAGAGCGCGACGGGTCTTGCTCATGGGCGAAGAGAAACTCGACAACAAAGCAACATCTCGCATCCAGTCATTGCTTGAACTCGGTGACCCGAACGGAGAAGTCGCAATTGCATACCGAATCAAAGAGCGACTTCGAGACTTCTACGCATCAACTGATGCAGGCGAGGCGCGCTCGATGCTCGAGGAGTTGGTGGCGCACTGCACCAAAGTCGCAATGCCGCCCGAGATCCAAAAACTTGGCCGGACCTTGAAATTCTGGTTCGACAAGATCTGCAACTACCACCTGGCCAAAGTGAGCAACGCCAAGACCGAGGCATTGAACAACCTGATCAAGCGCATCAAGAGAATCGGCTTCGGCTTCAGGAACTTCCGCAACTACAGAATCAGGGCACTGCTCTATGTCGGCAAACCGAACTGGCGAGTTCTCGGATCGATAGTTGTCGAGTGACCCCACCCCGGAAAATCCGGAAGAGCCAGTTGACCCCTTGGGCTGCGGCGGCATGTGTAATAACTCAGCGGTTATACAAAAGCGGCCCCGCAATTGCGGAGCCGCTTTCAAGTGCACGTTGCGAGACAGGTCACGGTTTGGGGGACCGCTCGCTGTGAGTCGCCCTTTCTAAAACTGTCGTATCGAACCTGTAGTGAAACCAGCCGTAATCACTGCGAGATCCGACGCTCGCTTCAGCTGACTACTTGGAATGTAGGCGGCCACTGATGCAGTGATTCCCGTGTTCGGAATTGTGCCGCCGCCGCCCTTTTGGCCGAGAAGAATCGAGAGCGTCCTAGAAGACACGTCCCACGTGATTTCTGTTCGTGTCTGCTGGTCCGTTCCCGAGAACGTCGCGTTTCCGCCGGTGACGTATCCGGCGCTACCAAGATCGATCGCACCGAAGTTGATGGTGCAGACATTGGAAGACAGCGTCAACGTGTCGTTTCCGGTAGTGCCCGCGTTGTTGTTGAGTGTTGCGGTGACTCCGTAAGAGTTGTTGTTGAGGTTTTGGTCAACGCCGTCGCCATTGATTGACCACAAGGAGCAGAAAGAGTTGACCTTCATGGCGTGTGAGAACGTCACATTGATTCGGTCGTTGAGTTCGACTCTGCCTCGGCCACTGTTTCCGTTTCCATTCCCATTCACCAGTTCTAGGTCTGTCACCTTGAAGTCGTTCGCGATTTCGACATTGCGAACCGATGAAGTGGTCAAGTTGCCGGCCGTGTCAGTTGCAATCGCTCGAAGGTCATAGTCACCGTCAGTCACACCGGTTGTAACCCAAGACACGCTGTACGAGCCAGAGGAAGGGGAGTTGTCGGTGCCGATATCCGTCCAGGTGTTTGCACCGGAAGGCGAACGCTGGAACTTAACCTCCGCTATTGATGCACCCGATGCTGACGGAGCTGCACTGACGTTGACAGATCCGATAAGTGTTGCGCCGTCCGCTGGAGCGGTCAACGAGAAGTTCGTCGGGCCGGTGTTGTCGACGTTCAACGTCACCACACCGGAGTCGACCGATCTGCCCAGTGCATCGAACGCTCGAGCTACCACTCGGTTCGACACCGTCGGGTTTGCTTGCGTGAAGTTCACCGGGAAGTTTGGCCCAACGGTGGAAGAGCCGATCAGCTGGTTGGGTGTGCATCCGCTCGTGTTGCAGTAGAAGTAACTCATCGAAACCACACCGGAACCCGAATCAACGCCGGTCGCAGTCAGTGTCCCGCCGGTCTTAATCCACGCGCCCGTAGGCGACGTAATCGTCGCCGATGACGGTGCGTTCTTGTCGATACGGATCTGAGTGGTCCCCGTCTTCGCAGTTTCTGTGTTGCCGGCGGCATCAACCGTGAAGTACTTGATCGTGTACACACCGTCGGCGGTTAGCGACACGGAAGTCCCTTGTGCGGAACTCGTTGACGGAGTGGAGCCATCGGTGGTGTAGTACGTCGTCATACCACCTGACGCTCCTGCGTCACTACGAGTGAGGGTCACAGTTTGATTCGTCGACTTCCAGCCATTACCAATCACTGACGTGTTGTCGGTTGTAACCGGCACAGTGTTGTCGACGTTGATGTTGTAGGACTGGAAGTTCACGTTTCCTGCAGCATCTTTCGCGTGTGCCATCAGGATGTAGTTACCGTTGGTCGGTTGTCCGTTCCACACAACGCTGTATGGAGCTGTCGTCGACGTGCCGATGAGCGTGCCGAATCCCTCGCCACACGCACCGCCTGCGCAGTAGTAACTCACCGACTCAATTCCGGATGAGAAGCCCGCAGAATTATTGTCTGCGGCTGTTGCAGTAAGCGCTACGCCGTTCTTCACCCATGAGTGATTGGTTGGCGATGTAATCGTGGGCTGCAGTGGAATGGTCTGATCGATGCGGACCTGATTTGCTGCCGTCTTCGTGGGTCCGACGTTGCCCAATGCGTCAACCGAGAAGTACTTGATCGTGTAGACACCCGGAATGCTGAGTGTCACCGAGTTGCCCGATGGTGATGACGTTGTCGGAGTAGCGCCGTTCGTTGTGTAGTACGTCGTGCCTCCACCGACACCCGTACCATCGTTGCGGGTGAACGTCACTGTTTGAGCGCTGTTCGTCCACGTACTTGACGCGTTGTCGGTCGTGGACGGTCCGGTGTTGTCGACGTCAACCGTCGCGTTCAGCGTCGTTGTGTTTCCGGCGTTGTCGGCGACGATGCCCCTCAGCCAATACCTACCGTCGACGGGTTGCGAGTTCCACGTCAGCGGGTATGTCGTCGGAGTTGTGGACGTGCCGAGGTTTTGCAGCACCGTCGAGCACGTGTTGTCTGTGCAGAGCAAGTACGTGACACCCGCAACTCCTGATGCTGTATCCGCGGCAGAACTGACCGAAATAGTTGCGCCGTTCTTGACGAATCCAAAGCCAAACGAACCTGTGCTCGGCCCTGAACGGTCCGACATGAATGTCGAACTCGAAGATCCCGCGTTGCCGGCGAGGTCGGTTGCTACAACGCGAATCGTGTAATTACCGTCAACCTGGAAGCCCGAGGCAAACCAACCGAACGTCCAATTCGTGGTTCCACTGACCGGGAACAGAACCTCAGTCGGACTTAGGAAGTTTCCATTGGTGTCGTAATAGTTGCCACTTGGAGCGCGAAGGCTGATCTTGACATCCGCGACACCTGTAGCTGATGTGGCCGTGCCACAAATCCTATTGGCGCAAGCATTGGCCCAAGTTGTCGCGTTATACACGGCTCCGTTTGTTGGATGCGAAATCGAAACGACAGGCGGTGCTGCGCTTACGACAACTGCCTTCTTCGGGCTCTCAGCGCCCTTCCAGTTGCTGCGCAACGCGGTGATGGAATAGTTGTACGTGCCATTGGGCCGGTTGGCGTCGGTGCACGTAAGTGTGATCGTTCCGGTGCAGCTTGCACTGATGTCAGTTGCAAGGTTGGTCGGGTCGTAACGCTTGACGGCGTAGCCGGTTACGGAAGCGCCGTTTGAAAGCGTGGTCGCAGGAAACGAAACTGTGACTGTCGAGTTGGTCGCACTCGCGCTGGGTGCGGCCATCGCCGGCATCGAAAGTGCTTTCGCTGAAGCCGTAGAACCGGAAGCAGCGCTCAGTTTCCATGCGGCAAACGCGCCGCTGGCGCCGAGCGCGATGCCCAGCAAAGTGAAGAGTGCGAAAGTCAGAAGCTTCCTCATGCCTTTTCCCCAATGCCTGAGTAAACGAGTGTGAAGTCCGCGCCTTGACATGCGTTGGGTGTCGATTCAGCCATGCGAATCGCAAGCGGAGTCGATGCACTTGAGTTCTTGTCAACGATCAATGCACCTGTAAAAGAGTCAGTGGTGACGCTCGAAGTCGTGCAGCCGGCATTTGATGCGGCGCTCGTGGTCACGCTGAGCGCAGTTACTTTGATCGCGAAGTTGTTTGGATTGTTGACAGTTAGCGTGAGTTGCTTCACGGCGCCCGGGTAGAGATCCGGTGCTGTTCCGCTGATCGTAAAGTCCTTCTCGTTGCCATTGTTGTTGCCCTTGCCCTTGTTGTCTTTCGGCTTGTCGTTGCCGGTGGGCTTGGCAGTTGTCGTTGTCGTATTGACGGCGACGGTTGTTGTCGTGAATGGCGGCGCAGCTTTGTGCGCGCTCTTTCCGTTGTCACTCGAGCCGGAGCCTTTGAGCTCTTGTTTTTCGGCGGCAGGCTTCGAGTCGGCGCTCTTTGAACTGATCAAAACAGCAGTGCCAACCGACACTGACGCGACAGTAAAAATCGAGAGCAGCCAAATGAAGATCTTGTGTTGCAACACGTTGCAGGTCTCCTAAGTGCAAAGAAAGAACCGGGGATGCCCGCCGCATCCCCGGTCGAATTAGTTCGTTATCCGCTGTGGCCGTTAAGCGAAACAGGGATGGTGAACGTTGCACCTTGGCAACCATCTTCAGAGAGGTTGCTCATTGAGACAGCACCGGCGTGCGTGAAGGTTGCACTGCCATTGGCAGCAATTGCGTCGGTAAGGCCGGTCAGTGTCGTAAGCGAAACACCAGTCGTCGTACAAGTACCGGTGCCACCTGCTGCGGTGATCGCGCCGGAGCTTGCGATGTCGGTAACAGTGACGGGGTACGGGTTCGGGTTGTTGATTGTGATCTTCAACGCTCCCGTACCACCCGGGTAGAGATCTGCCGATGCAGTTGCAGTGCTGGTAGTCAGCGCAATCGCAGTGGTGGCCTTGGCCGAACCGCTACCGGTTCCGGTCGCCAACCATGCAGCGACGGCAACGCCACCAAATACGAGGCCGGCGGCCATAGCTGATGCGGCCACGATCGTGGCGCGCTTCTTGAACTGAACTTTCATCGGAAATAGGACTCCTGGAATCAAAGAAATGACAAGCAAATAGGTACGGGCCGAAGCCCACCGGACGTGATCCGGTCAATTCATTGAGACATACGCTCCGTGGCGATGTAAACGCCCAATGTGAGAGAACTCCGCGCGAGCTGGAGTTTCTCCAACGTGAATTTTCGGAATCAGTTATTCAGCTCGTACAGCGCGACCCAGTCGATCTGCACGTTTCCGGCAGCGTTGGGCCCCGGTTGGCAGGAACCGATGCAGGTTTCCGTTTGGAGCACCCAGTGCATCGGCTGGGTCGGAACATCCTTCGTAGAGGCTCCGATCGAGACGCCGTCAAGGAAGAACTCCACTTTGCCCGGCGTCCACTCGGTCGTAGCCGTGTGCCAGTCCTGCATAGACACGTCGGTCTGAAACGTGTCTTTCACGTCCTCGTCGACCGCGTGGTGCGCAAAAGCGCCGATGTGCTTGTCGAGGCCGCCTTCGGGGAAGTCGATCTCACCGTCTTCGGGCCAAGAGTCACTATCGGGCCACAGAAGCCAAGCAACTTTGTAACCCTCGACCGGGTCGGCCCGGAAGCGTACGGAATAACGGCCATAGGTCTGTCCGAAACTTGCGCGGGGGATGATGGCTGCACCCATTGCAGTACTGCCTTCGCTGTGCACGTATTTGTTGAGCACGCCGTTGTTGACACTGATCACCTTCGAAGGGAAGTAGCGCCCGCGCCCGTTTTCGTTTTGAGCAGCAGTGTCTTTGACGCCGTCGTTGTAAACGTCCCAGTTCTTTTCATACGGACCGTCTTTGAAACTGCCGAGTGGGGCATCCGTGTTGAAGTCTTCGACGAACACCTGCTTCCAACCCGGAATGTCTCCGATTGGCAACCGTTGTCCCGAGGGATCTGGCGGAACGGTGGTCGATGTCGTCGGCACGTTCGCAGTAGTTGGCGGCGGCGCAAAAAAGACAGAACGTTCAGGGCCGGCTGCGATTGCCACGAGCGCAATTGCCAAAAGTCCGAGAAGAACAGGCCCGACGAGCCGGCGTATTTGGGATCGGGTCTGCCGCTCTGTCATGCCTTATCCATAGTGGGACGTTTTCAGTTTCAAAACCATCTGAGAAATCTCTGGACGAAACGGACTTCACCTGGTTCCCTAGCGATAGAGCCATATTCCTTTTTTTGTTTTGGCTGCCGGGGGGCATTGTGGGCAGGTTCGTTTCAAATTGGCGACGCTGGGTCGTCGTATTAACGGGGGTTTTTACAGCCCTCATCATTGGCATGGGCATGCCGACAGCGGCTGCGAAGTCCAAAGAAGTCAACGAGAACGTTAAGTCGAAAGCCTCTGTCGAGCTGAAAGACATCAGCGACGACGCGCTTGGCTCATTCACGGGCAAAGGTCGCTCGGACGACAAGGTCAAACTGCAAGACGCCGACATTGTCAAAATCGAAAAAGACGATGACGCTTCCGGACCCGCGAAGGGGAACGGCAAGGGCAAGGGCGGAAAGAGCAAAGACGACGATGGCAGCGGAAGCGGGAGTGGAAGCGGCAACGTCGACGATGACGACAATGGGAATGCCAACGACGACGATGACTCCTCAGGACCCGGCAACGGCAACGGCAACGGCAACGGAAACGGCAACAACGGCAACGATGACGATGACGACAACGGGAACGTCGACAACGGCGGTGGAAACGGCAACGTCGACAACGGCAACGACAACGGCAACGGTGGAAACGGGAACGGCAACGGAAACGGTGGCGCCGGAAACGGCAACGGAAATGGCAACACGCCTGTTACGCAGCCGCCGGTAACCGCACCACCGGTAACGCAGGCACCGCCGGTCACAATTGTCTTCGTTTGCCCAGAGGGCACGATCCTCGTTGAAGGGCCTCGTTGTGTATGGCCGACGCCGGCGCCGGCTCCACAGAACACGGTCATCACGATCGTTCAGCGGCCGGCAAGTGCAGTTAATGACCCGGACGACGTTGTGACTCCGGCACGCGCCAGCAACGTCGTTATTCCAGCTGCGCCGGGTGGCGGGGCACGATCGATGTCAGAAATTATCGCTGCGGCTGCTGCGCAAACGCCACCGCAGACACCGCCGGCGCCTGCTGCACCTGCGCCGGATCAGACAACGACGACGACATCAACTTCGACGACAACTACGACTCTTGTGCCGGGTGCTCCGAATAGCGCTGATCAAGCCGCAGGCGGTGGCATCACCGGTACGGGTAGCGACACGGGCACGAAGGCCAAGACCACTCTGATCAAGGACATCGACAAGTACATTCCGACGATCGGTATTGGTGCAGCAGGCCTGCTGCTTCTCGTTCTCTTCGTCGCCTTGCTCCGCCGTGGTGGAAGTCGTCATGACGCTGTCGACGACCTCGACATTCATGATCACGACGAGCCGGTTTGGCCGCCGGGAACATTCCCGAGCCGCGAACCTGACACTGACACGTCGAACTTCCGTGACTCGTTCAAGTCGCCGCTGACGACGAAGCCTCGACCGAAGCCGCCAATAGGCCCGATCACGCTTCCGCCGCCCTCGAGCGAAGCTTGAGGTTTAAGACTCCGCTAACTGTTTGATCCACGACGCGAAACCAGGTCCACCGACCGGGTCTCGCGTCACGATCAACACAGTGTCGTCACCTGCAATCGACCCGATTACTTCGTCGAGTCTCGTGTGATCAATGGCAGACGCGAGATATTGCGCTGCGCCCACTGGCGTGCAGAGCACCACGAGGTTTGCAGACGCTTCCGCGGAAACAAGGAGTTCGTTCGCGATGCGCGCGAGACGGGCTTCTGAAGCTTCGGCGCCGGAGCCGATGTTTTCTGCGCTCGGAAGCGCGTAAACGAGCGAACCATCGGTGTCGCGGACTTTTACCGAACCGAGTTCGTCGAGGTCTCGCGAGAGGGTCGCTTGTGTGACGTCGAGCCCGTCGTTGCGAAGCATGACTTCGAGTTGAGCCTGCGAACGGATGCTCGTGGATCCGAGCAATTCGGCGATTCGGTTGCGGCGTGCGGCGGGCGTGTTGGGAATGGTGGAGCGCTGTTTAGTCATTGTCTGTTCGTTCTTTAGATCTTCGGCAGTTCTCACTATCACGACCACTGAGCGAGGAGGGTCATTACGGCCTTTTGAGCGTGGAGCCGGTTTTCGGCCTGGTCCCAAGCTGCGCTGCGCGGGCCGTCGAGAACTTCGGACGTGATCTCTTTGCCACGGTATGCGGGAAGGCAGTGAAGCACGAGCACCTCAGGGTCCGCGACCTTCACCAATGCGTCGTTGAGCTGAAAATCCCCGTATTGGCGCCGGATCTCCGCCGTCATCGGCGCCTGGCCCATCGAAGACCAGGTGTCGGTTGCGAGGACGTCAGCGCCGTATGCGGCTTGTTTTGCATCGTCGAAAACCTCGACCGTTCCGCCGGTGGTTGCGCCGATTACTTTCGCACGATCGAGAACCTCTTTGATAGGTGAGACTGACATCGGACCGGCGAGACGGATGTGCATACCGGCGGTAACGCCTGCCAATACGTAGGAATTGGCCATGTTGTTGGCGATGTCACCGAAGTAGGCGAGCGTCTGGCCGGGAAGCCTTCCCTTGCGTTCCTGAATGGTCAGGAGGTCGGCAAGCAGCTGGCATGGGTGGAAGAGGTCGGTGAGGGCGTTGATCACCGGCACCGACGAGACCTCGGCCATTGCCTCGATGCTCTTTTGCTCGAACGTCCGCCAGACGATCGTGGCGACTTGGCGTTCCAAAAAGCGGGTCGTGTCTTGCACGCTTTCGCCGCGCGACATCTGAGTGGTCTGCGAATCGAGAATCATCGGGTAGCCGGCGAGCTCGAGAATGCCTACGGAAAACGACACGCGGGTACGGGTCGAGGGCTTGTCGAAGATCAAAGCGACTGACTGGTGACCTTCGAAAGTTCGGTAGCCGAGACGGTCATTTTTCATCTCAGCCGCAAGGGCGAGAACGCGCATCTGTTCTTCGGGGGAGAAATCGTCGTCGCGTAAAAGGTGTCGTGCCATCTGCAGAACTATACGAATACGTAAATAACTATTCAAGACCGTGGATAAGTTGTGATTATCTGTGGACAACCAGCCACGGAGCGTGGTTCTCTGGAGACTTCTTATTTGGAAGTTTTTGTTCGCTTGGGGGACATAGTGAGCGGTCTTTCTTCAGGTAAGAGGCGCTTAACTACCGTCGCTGTCGCGATCGTGATTCTCGGACTGGCTGACCCGTGGTCGCTTGCTTTCGCTCAATCGGTTGACGAGCAGGCATACGCAGCCACTTCCGAAGAAGGTCGACTTTGGTGGGCGTTGCTCACTGGACTGCTCATCGTCGCTGTTCTTGTGATCGGCCTCGTGTGGGCTTACGCGAAGGAAGACGAGTCGCAGGAGCGAAGCGTTTTCCTTGCTTGGTACAACCAGATGCGTGAGCGTTACGCAGTCTCCGGGCTTGCAAAACGTGCGCCAGAATTGAAGTCCGTTTTCAGGCGATAGTCTGAGCTTTCTCGGTCCCATCGTCTAGCGGCCTAGGACACCACCCTCTCAAGGTGGGTACACGGGTTCAAATCCCGTTGGGACTGCCAAAAACTGGAACGAACGTCTCCTGTATGTAAATCCGAGTTTGGCCCGAGTTTTGAGACACGAGATTTTGCTTGCGCGGACAACTGATTCGCGTGGCGTGACGTGCTGCGGCTCATTTGCAAAGTCGTAGAGCGTCTCTACTGAAGAGCCTTGGGCCGATCGGTCTATCGCCGAGCTGAATTCCTTTCTGCCGGCAGTCGAGCTCACAACGACGGCTGACTTTGTTGCATGTGTAACGCCGGATCCTGTACCAACGAAAGCCGACGTGATCTGAATCGGAGCCTTGCTTGAAGTTCGGTCACTGCTTCGAAGGAAGGCGGCACAGGTTCACCTTCATTGCAAATTTGAAACCCTTGATGCCAACAGTTCCGTTCAGCTCATCTTCAGGGAAGCTTCGGCATACTCGAAATTGGCCATCCGCGCGCAGTTGGGATTGCCTCAATCGATTCGAGAATAGAAGTGCGTAAGAAGAGTATTTTGCGGATAAATCTGCTTGTGTGTGGTGTCGCGCTTATCGTGTTGACAGTCGGGCTTAGTGCGAGCGGAAGTCAATACGATCTTTTGCCAGCAACCACACTTCGAGTGGACCTAGCCGAAAACTCGGTAGTTGTTTCAGACGACATTCGGGGACTTGGAAAGAGGTTGACGTTTAGCACCGTTGGTGAACGCGAGCGCGCACCGCAATTGATCGAGTTGCGCAACGGTTCGAGCGGCCCAGTGCGAATCACCAACGCATCGATTGATAACGAAGCGTTTGTCGTAAGCCGCGACACCCAGTCTTTTGAGCTCGCGCCCGGGACTAGCAAGCCGATCAAAGTTACCTTTGAACCGAAAACGACAGGCGTGTCAGCAGGCAAGTTAGTAGTAACAGTCGAAGGCGCGCCGTCTTTTGACGTATCCCTCGGTGGCCTCAACGCCAGGAATTTCGAGGGCAATAACGAGCCGAACCTGCAAGACATACTTGACGCCCTTGGTTATAAAGCAAGCGTCGGAATGCCACAGTCACCACCTGCTGATATAGGCGTAAGCAAATCCGACGCTGCCAATTCAATTAGCAAATCTGACAAAGCCATCGGTGACGAAGTCTTGGCGCAGACGTTTCAACGGGCAGATGCGACTGCGCCGGTGCGGATGGTTCCATTAGCGAACTACATCCTGCGGTCGAATAATCAACTTGGATGGTTTGGGATAAACCAACATGGAAGCCGAACCGAAACTCAGCAAGCGCTTGCCTTTCCTGGTGGCAAAGATGGCTTCGGGGGGCAGAATCAGCAGCTTCTGCCCGGCCTCGGCGATGGTACCTATTCAGGTTTGATCGTTGGATCCAAACTTGAGTTCGTCCCGAAGTTCGAGCGCTTTGGTATCTGGGATGGCTTCCGTTCAAACTTCAGTGAAGACGCACTTAACGACGCCTCGGATCACGCGATGAGGATCTATCCGGCAGTTCGTGCAGACGGAACACCAATTGCGAATGCGTACTTGGTGGCCGACGATTCCGGTGTCCCGGGGTACAAGAACTTCGACTATCAGGACGTCGTGTTCCTGATCTCAAATGTCAAACCTGCGCCTGACAGTTCGGACCGGCCTTGACGATTCTTGCGGGTCATTTTCGGTCTTCAACATCAGACAAACGGCCAGAGCGTTCCGCAATGCCGTCGAGTCGTATCGCTTTGAAGGAAAGCTTTGAATGAACACGCATGATGCCGCGCAGGTCGCTCGCTGCTGTCTTCGCAATCTCGACTCGACTGTCCGGGTCGTCAATCCAATTGACCGGAATCTCATAGATTCGTAGTCCGGCACGCTCCGCAAGAACAAGAAGTTCGGTGTCGAAAAACCACTCGTTGTCTTCAATGAGCGGCAGGAGTTCACGTGCCGCAAGTCTCGTAAGCGCTTTGAATCCACATTGCGCGTCAGTGAAACCCACATGCAGAATGCGGTGAAGCAGGAAATTGTAAGTCCGAGAGATTATTTCTCGCCGCAGGCCGCGACTGACGTGTGAGTGTCTGTTTAGCCGAGTTCCAATAGCGACATCGCTGTGGCCGGTCAGAAGAGCAGCAATTAATGGGGTGAAGGCTCTTAAGTCAGTCGACAGGTCGACGTCCATGTAAGCAACTACTCGCGCACTGCTCATCGTCCACGAGGCACGCAGTGCGTAACCGCGACCTTTGCGGTCGAAGTGTCGAGCTCTTACTGCAGGAAAGCGTTTTGCGAGATCTTGTGCAATGGCCCAGGTATCGTCGTTGCTGCCGTTGTCGGCAATCGTGATTTTGAATGTGTACGGAAAATTGCACGATAAGTAGTTGACGATTTGTTCAATACTTCTCGCAAGCACAGTGGCTTCGTTGAAAACGGGGACAATGACGTCGACTGCAATATCGACGGCCACATCGCGATCGACACTGTCACAACGGTCCAATGTGCTCATTACTGTTTCTCCGTCCTTGGGGGAAGTGCTCGTGCGAGGTCGTAGACCTGCGTTGACCCAAAGGTCTCGTGTGTGAAGTTGGAGGTAACCCAAATGTTGATCTCAGTCTTTGCTGCGGCGCTCTTGGCTTTGGGTGCGACGAAGTAGTCGATTTGTTTTTCATTGACCAGCTTTTGAAACCTCGGCAACGGCATCGAGTTGTTCACGTCTCTCGAGCCACCAAATCCACCGAGTGCCATCACGGGTCTGTTCGAGGCCAATTGCAGGGGGGCACCGGTTTGCGTGCCGATTGCGGCTACTTCCCAGCGATAGTTCGACGTGTCATTGCGCAGTAGTTCGACCAGCCTTGGATCTGCCTTGCCATGGTCGTCGTCGACTCGTGAGCTGCTTGCGGTCGGCGACGATCCGTGATGTGAAGATCTCACCGTCGCGCTTGCGTAAGCAGCAGGACCGGAAAATGCGATTGCGAGGAACAGGCCAAGAATCGTCAAGTGCTTTTGCACGTGGGAGCCACTTGTCTCTACGCCAAAAAGAACAGCCGCAACAGAAGCAGACATCAATGCAGATGGCCGGATCCATTGAACGATGACGGTGTCGGAGCTGCCGAGCAAGTAGTAGACCCACAAGCCCGAAACGGTGAGGATCACGCTTGCGGCCACCTGCGCGTCGCGCTGCAGGCGGGACTTCCAAAGCTCGACGGCTCCGATACCTACCAACGCTGCTATTGCCGGAACCAGTGCCACGGAATAGTAGGGATGGATGATTCCTTTGCTGATGGAAAACCACAACGCCGGTCGTCCAAGAGTGGCGAAACGCACCTGAAGTCACGCTGAAGAGAGAAATGAAACCATCAGGCGGATCGCTAGCAACAGTTCCTGAATGCCCGCTGAAGTCCGAAACCTTTGATGGTCCTTCTGGATAAGGGACTATTTCCTAGCTCGGATTGTCCGAACCTGATATCCACGGTTGGGAGCTATGCGAATTCTCCTCGTTGAAGACGACCCAAAGATCGCGTCGGCGGTGAAGCGCGGCCTCGAAAACGAAGGAATGGTCGTGGCGGTCGAGAATGATGGTAAGTCCGGATACGACCGCGCTCTCTACGATTCCTTCGATGTAGTCGTCCTCGACATCATGTTGCCGGGTATGAATGGCTTCCTTGTGTGTCGCGAGCTTCGGAAGATGAACATCTGGACGCCGATCCTCATGCTTACGGCGAAAGACGGCGAATACGACGAAGCTGAGGCGCTCGACACCGGAGCAGACGGCTATCTCACCAAACCGTTCTCGTTCATGGTTCTCGTTGCGCACATTCGCGCCTTGACCCGACGAACCAATCAAATGGGGCCGGCAACCGAGTACAGCGCAGGCGACCTTGTGTTGAACCCGTCATCGCATCGCTGTCACCGAGGAAACGACGAGATCAGCCTCACATCACGTGAGTTCGCTGTTCTGGAATTCCTGATGAGCAACGCTGACCACGTCGTGTCGAAATCAGAAATCTTGGAAAACGTTTGGGATTTTGCTTTTGATGGAGACGTCAACATCGTAGAGGTATACGTAAGAAATCTGCGACAGAAAATTGATTTGCCGTACAACAAAGCAAGCATCAAGACAGTACGCGGGGCTGGTTACCGGTTAGAGGGCAGTGGCGGATGAGCCGAATATTTGCTCGCATGCGCACCGCTTTGAAAACAGTTCGTGTGCGCACGACGGTAATGGCCGTTGTCGTCGTTGGCGCTTGCTTGATTGTCAGCTCAGTGGCAACCATCTACGCGCAAAGACAAGCGCTGACGCACAACATTCAAGAGTCGGGAGTGTTGAGAGCGAAAGAAGTTGCATCTGCAGTTGCGGATAACAGATTGCAGGAATCATTGAATGCGCAAGTGGGGGAGGGATTCATTGTCCAGGTTGTCGACCCTTCACACAACGTCGTGGGATCCACGCCGAACATCGCAGGCCGCGGTGCCATCAGCAATCTGAACCCGGGAAATGGCAGAACTTCCGCGCAGACACCGGAACGTTCTCCATTTGGTGAGGACATCGACTATCAGATCACTGCAACGCGTGTTGACACAAACGGCACCTATTACATCGTGTACGTCGCAAGCAGTCTCGAAGAGGTTACCGAGGGCACAGTCGTGCTCAGCGGCGTGTTCGGAGTGACCACACCGCTACTAATGGCAATCGTCGGCGTGTTGACGTGGGTTTTGATTGGCAGGTCACTTCGCCCGGTTGATCAGATACGGCGGCAAGTCGCCGAAATCGGATCAAACGACTTGAGCCAACGCGTACCTGAGCCCGGAACCGGAGACGAGATCGCACTGCTTGCTCACACAATGAACGAGATGCTCGAACGACTTCAAGTCTCTGCCGACAGGCAGCAGCGGTTCGTGTCGGACGCGAGCCATGAGCTTCGCAGTCCGCTGACGAGTATTCGTACGCGACTAGAGGTTGATCTGGCGTATCCCGAGAAAAGCGACATGACTGCGACTCACCGTGAGGTTCTCATTGACGCGATTGAAATGCAGTCACTGGTATCGGACTTGCTTTTGCTTGCGCGATCCGATGGCAGTTCAAGAGCCAGCGCAAATGAGATCGTCGATCTCAACGAACTAGTGGAAGAAGAAGTCTTCCGAGTTTGTCGACAAACGACGCACGAGGTGACGATTACCAAGTCACCCGACGTACAGGTGCGCGGCCACAAGGCGGACCTACGTCGAGCAATACGAAATCTATTGAACAATGCGGCGCGTCATGCCGAATCCGTCATTTCGGTTTCTGTCGAGCGTCAGGGTGACAATGCGATTGTCGTAGTGGGGGACGACGGAGCTGGGATACCGGCGGGAGAAGAGAGTCGAATCTTCGATCGATTTACGCGACTCGATGAAGCGCGCTCACGGGACGCCGGAGGAACGGGTCTCGGATTGGCGATCACGAAAGAGCTCGTCGAGTCTCACGGTGGCAATGTGAGTGTCTCGACCGGTCGTGGTGCTCGATTCACAATTGCGCTTCCGACAATGAGGAGCTGACAATTCTTCTTCAGCGTGTCTTCAGGTGAATATCTGCATACTGCGTGCATGCAGTCCCCCCTACACTTTCAGTTGCTGTTGTCTCGCGTGTTGTTTGGCATTGCAGTTGTACCCGGGTTTGTCTTTTTGATGATGAAATTGTTAGTTGTCAGGCTCGATGCTGGCTCTGTTGGGTCGAATCGTCGCCGCAATTGTTGTTATGCGTAGTGCGTAGCTCACTCAAAGACACACATGTTCATTCCGGGGGATCGGTCACATGGATTGATCGCCGAATGCCCGTTCCGACCAGTCCGGGTTTGCAGGCAACCTGATAAAGGCCGGCTGGAAGATGGAGCTCGAGTGTGTGGGAGGCCGACGGGCCAATGTGTCCCGCTTCACCGATGATGCGATCGCCTACGCCATAAACGTGAACCGTTGTAGGTTTCGATCCCTTGTTGCCGATGCTGAACGACTGTCGTCCGGCAATAAGTTCACTCTTCGAAATGTCGCATGCGGTATCGGAAGCGCGGATCGATATGCCGGCATCGGTTGACGTCGTTAAGGAGCAGCCAGTCGCTGCGAAGCAGGCAACGATCACAAGGGGGAGAAACAAATATCTCATTGCTGAACTCCGTGATCGCCAGGCATCGAGACCTCCGCGAAGAAGGCTAGGTCGAGTACCTGAAATGCAAAGACAGCGGCCTTCAGGCTCCCTTCAGTTTGCTCACGGAACGCAACTGAATGATTGACTCAATCTGATGACTGACTGGATCTTCTCTGTGGTCGATCAGCTGGGCGCGCCTGGAGTGGGCCTGCTGCTACTCCTTGAGAACTTGATTCCGCCGGTTCCGTCAGAGGTCGTGTTGTCGCTCGCTGGTTTCCGATCGCGAACCGGTTCGCTGAACGTCGTCACCGTGTGGCCCGCCGCCACGCTCGGGTCGTTGCTTGGCGCGCTTATCCTCTACGGACTTGGCGGCTGGCTGGGCTACGACCGGCTGTGCCGCGTTGCCGAACGCAAATGGTTCATCCTTGTGAGCTCAAACGACCTGGAGCGCGGCCGTCAACTACTCGAGCGTCACGGCAGCAAAGTAGTCGTCGTCGCACGGTTTGTGCCGGTCATCCGCAGTGTCGTTTCGATCCCGGCGGGCGTTGCGAGAATGCCGCTACGGAGATTTTTGCTCCTGACTTTGGTCGGGAGCGGCCTTTGGAACGCTGCGTTCATCTGGTTCGGGTGGATGCTCGGCGAACACTGGAATCGTGTGCAGGACTGGGTCACTCCCGTCACGTACTCGGTGGTCGGGCTTTGCATTGTTGGATTGCTCGTGACTGCGATCAGGCGTAACCGTTCCCGCCACAGCACGTAGTTCGCAAAGGGGTTTCGCAGAACGCAGCCAAAATGTTTGCAATGCCGGTACGCAAAAGACATCTGGATTCACTTCGCCGTGTATCGCGCATAAGTGGAAGTGGACGGAGGTCAATCGCCGGAATCTGAATCCAGGCTGAAAGCGATAGCGACGTCGACTCCGAGGAGCCTTAACGTCAAGACGTTTCGTCGACTTGACGGGGCAGCCGGCACGAAAGCGACGAGATGGTTTCATCGATCACGGGATACAAGTCTCGAAGGTGTCCCATCGTGAACGGTCTCATCTCCTCAGTTGATGCGAATATTTACGATTGGGTGATTTCCCATCGCGTTTCTTGGTTGACGGAGCCGGTCCGGCTTTTGTCAGATCTGGCCGGAGCCGCGCTCACGACTGCGTTCGTCGTGTTGGTTGCGCTATGCGCTTTACATCGAAGGCGGTATCTCGATGCCGTCTTTGTCGTTGTAGCTTCGGTCGTTGCTCACCTGCTCAGCGCTGGGTTGAAAGTTTCCGTAGGGCGCGCCCGTCCCGAATCGGTTGATTGGCTCGTTCAGGTGGGAGATCTCGCCTTCCCTTCCGGCCATGCTTTGCAGGCACTCGTTACTTACGGCTCATTTGGAATCTTGGTTTGGCGATGGCAACTGGTGCAGTCGAGGAAACTCGTAATCGCCACTGTCGTAATGCTTACCTTCGCTGTCGGATGCTCACGCGTTTACCTTGGTGTCCATTGGCCCTCCGACGTCGTCGGCGGGTGGGCGATCGGGGCCGCCTGGCTGGGGCTCTGTTGGTCGATTCTCCATTTTGTCGAGACTCGAAATTGGCGTCGCTGTTAACTGTCGAAGTTCTCGGCCGGCATCCGACCAGAGCGTTTCGCAATGCATTCGAGCTGTATCGCCTTGAAATATCGAATCGTCGAGCGAAGCCGGTTCAGTCACCGACGAAGCATCAACTAGCACTGATGATTTGGATCGCTATCTTCCCGCTCGCTGGTTTGAACCTATTGCTGGGCTGACCCATGAGAGTCACGCGTCTGCGTCTGATCGAACCGCACGCTGCACAAACTCGTGTGAGATCAGTCGCCTCGGCGCTTCAATTGAATCGTTGAGCCTGTGACCAGCACTTCCCGGTTCGTATTGTGTCCAGTTGGGACTGCAATTTCCGGAACGAACGCCTCCTGTCTTGTAAATCCGGTTTTTGGCGCTCGATGAGACACGCCATTTTCGTGGCCTCAGCCGTCCGGTGGTCGGTGATGATGTGCGCATGGGCGAAAAATGGAAATGGGACGAAAGCCTTTACGCCGGGTCGGCTGCGCATTACGCGCGTGGCCGGATGGCCTACCCGAGCGTCTTGATTCACACGATCGTCAATGCGTGCGGCCTCAATGGCAGACAACGGTTACTTGATCTGGGTTGCGGTCCGGGGTCGTTGTTGATTCCGTTGTTCGCGCACGTTCGTGAAGGTGTGGGTGTCGACCCCGATAGCGGGATGATCGAACAGGCCCGGTTGCTAGCAGTCAGCAAGCGCGTCGACAATGTGATGCTCGTAAATGCTCGCGCTGAGGAGCTGCCGACTAGCGTCGGCGCCTTCGATGTGATCACCGCAGCTCAATCATTCCACTGGATGGATCAAAAGCGAGTTGCAATCAAACTGCGCCAGATGCTGAACGATGGCGGCGCGTTCATCCATATCGGTGCGACGACAAACAGAGGGGTCGCAACTGATGATGATCTCGGACTACCTCAGCCGCCACACGATGCGATTGAGGAGCTTGTAGCTAGATACCTTGGCCCGGTTCGTCGTGCCGGCAAAGGGAAACTGCCTGAAGGCACTCAGTCGAATGAGAACGATGTTCTGAAGAGCTGCGGTTTCACGGGCCCCGAAATCCACGACCTTGCAGGTGACGAAATCGTCGAACGAAGTGTCGACGAAGTGCTCTCTGCCGTACTGTCGCTTTCGAGTTCCGCCCCGCACCTATTTGGCGACCGTTTCAACGAATTTCAAACCGAACTGCGTTCGTTGTTGACACGAAGTTCAAGTGACGGCAGGTTTGCCGAAAAGACGCGTGACATACGGGTCTCAATTTGGAGATAGGTCTGCGTGCGATCGGCGCATCGAGCTATTTGAGATGGCACGACTTAGGCGAGCAGGCTGACGGCGAGCTCAAAACTTAATTGTCTCAACGTCTACGTATTCTCACGAGCTAATGAAGGAGCAGTGCATGAAGGACGTAGATGAACCCGCATGGGTAGAAAACCTCAAGCAATCGTTTGAAGAAATGAACCAACACTTTCGAGTGAACGAAGTTGATTGGGTTCCGCTGGAGCTTTTCTTAACCGGCGTCGATGAAGACAAGCGAAGGGAATTTTGTTTTCTCGGCCACGATGGCCCTGGTGACGAAAGCATTCGCATGTATAAACACTGCGATACCCGTGGCGACTTGTCCTTGGACGCAGACGGGAATGCCTACAACTACGTGTGGGACGAGGAGGATTCCGACAGCGTCGGCGAATATGAACCCATTAGTCGAGACGAAGCATTACGTCTTGTCTCTGCAGCCGACTACGGGCCTCTGATGTTTCCCGATGAACTTCCGGGTCCGCGGTATCCGGACACCGCAGCTCCACTTTCGGAAGAATGAGTTGGAAGTGGCTAAATGTGATGACTGCAACCAAGAGATGTTGGCCTTCGTCGGTTGCAAGTTGACTGTGTTCGAAACACACAGTGGTCTGCCGACCATTCGCATTAGATATGGCGACGAGCCCTCGCTCCGAGGTGCAAAGTTGAAAGATTGGTGCGCTGATTGTGGTTGTCCATTAAAGACTTTTCATCACCCGGGTTGCGACATCGAGCGTTGCCCGGTTTGCGGCGAGCAAGCATTTTGTTGTGGCTGTAGATCGCCAGAAGAAGACGACGATGTTGAAACGGAATCCGGCCACTCGTAATTGCTGATCTCTACCGCAAGGCAGGTACGTAATTCACTTCGAAGCGCGAATGTAAAGTGAACCCGTGTCAATTGATCGCGCGATCAACGAGATCGATAAACACTATGCAAACCTCATGAAAACGGATATCGCCGCGCTGCGCGAACCCGGCATTCATTTGTTTCCAAGAGAGGGCTTCGTGCATCAGCGACTGCCCTACCAACACTCGTTCATCGCCGTCGTCCTTTATCAAGACCACCATGCAGTTTCGGTAACAACGAGTCCTGCGCTTTGCGATGTGTTGAAGTCTGAATTCGCCGGCGACGAAGCAATGTTGCTGCGGGTTGCACAGTCACTAAATTGCGACGATGCATACGAAGCCGAGGTGCTCGTTGGTTCGCCGGGATTATTGAACCTGACCTACTCGAGTTCGGTTGAAATGGTTGACGCCAATTCGCCGATGTACACAGACGTCGACGGCCCCGTATTTGCGATATCGAATGACACCGGCGTTGTTGCTTGGGCGGGGGTGAAGCGTCAGTCGCCGTTCGTAAACGACATCAGAGTTGTGACGCGCGAAGACATGCGCGGCAAGGGACTTGCCAAACTTGTTGCAAGTCGCGCGTATACACACATCATCGACGAAGGACTAACGCCGTATTACGCGCACGGTCGCGGCAATGCCGCATCGGCTGCGCTCGCTAAATCTCTTGGATTCATACCGTACGGATACCTGGTTATTGCCGAGTCAAAGATCACTTAAGCGCGCTTGTTCCAGACGCAGAGATCGTGATTCTGGGGCAATTCTTCACGGAGGAGTTGACGGTGTTGTTGCCGAGATCAAGAAGAAACTGTTGGCAAGGTATTCGATGTTCCTAGGCGTGCGCCCATTGACTGCTCAGGTCGGTCACCACGCCGTTTCAACTGGATTGTCGGGCCGCTGATCAGCACTTCCTGGTTCGTATTGTGTCCAGTTGGGACTGCAAAGTGCTTACAACTAGCTGACAACACCCTGACAAATGCTGACGGGTCGCCGAAACGGTTGAATGTCAGAGTGCCGGCAATATTTCGACTGAGGTTCCCGTAGTCGGTCGTGCGTCTCGATCGAGACGCCGAGCAAGGTCTGGCGTGGTGCCGATCTCCAGTGCCATCTCGATGGCAGCGATAGTTCGTTGACGAAAGCCTGCGCCACATGGAACTCGATACACGTTCTCGCCAATAAGCTCGGCAAGGCGTTTGTCGTCATCGATCGCAAGTCGCGTCATGAAAGCCGTGATTCGATCCACCATTTCGTTCTGAGTGATCTCACCGTGTGCGCATTGTCGGGCGGGCTCGTATACGTCTCCGTATGTTGCAAGCCAGGTGTCTTGGAGCCCCGCGGCGTCCACTTGTTGAACCTCGTCGACGAGTAGCTCCGCAACTTTTGCAACGCGACGTCTTATGTCGACTACATGCGAAATGCGCCCCGGTCGATGCAGGATGAAAACGGTCTGAACGTCGATTGCGTCCAAGATCGCTCGGGTTACGTTCGGCGATGCACCTTCAAGTATTGGTAGTAGGCCGCGCGCTTTCGCATCATCGGAAGCCTGGCGGATCCAGCCGACAACGGTGTCGTCACTGGGCTTGGGCGACCGAGGATCACGCGACTTGTAGAGGTACGTGTGAATGTCGATGGGGGGCTCGGTCGGGGTCAACCCGATGCCGTAATGAAATGGCCAGCGGGCATGCATGTAAAACGGAACCGTTGTGATGACGGCCGCCGTTCCGATTCGGCGAGCAAGATCCCAAGCCACGTCGGTCTTGCCCGTTGTAGTGACTCCTGTAATCACCACCGGACGCCCGTCTCGCAATGCATGCATCGCCTCGTGACGCTAATAGGGCGTTTGTCAGTGGAGCCAACTGATCAATCACCGCGCCGTTTCAGCTGAATCACCGCCCCGCTGACCAGCACTCCGTGGTTCGTATTGTGGGTGGTTGGGACTGCAATTTCTGACAACGGCCTGACACTGCGGTGACAAAGCGTAGAATGCGAGGTGCCGTTTCTGGACCCTGGTTTATGAGACGTGAAGCTCTTGGCTACGGACGCTGTTGTTGCTCACGTCGAACTGGCTAACGATTGGCCCACTCGAGCCATTCTTCGACTACGGCCGGCAGTTCATCGGGAGCCATAAGCCGGCCGACTGAGATATCGGTCAAACCAAGTTTCCACGCTGTTCGTTGGAACTGCGCGAGTAGCGCAAACGTCGGAACGATGCGCTCGTCCGCCGACGAGAAATCCCGCACTTCTCGATAGCCCGAGAGCCACGCCGGCCAACATCTGCTGTCGTCGGCTTCGAATGCACCAACTCCTTCAAGTGCGCGAAATCCCGCAGTCGAGCCATCTAGGTCGAAGATCAGCATTTGATCACCGTCGACGCAAACATTCCGTAGACCGAGATCGTTGTGACAGATGCCCCAATCAAGCTGCGTTTCGACAACACGTAGGCGCAAATCCTGAGCCATGTGCACGACGTCTTCCCAACGATTGCAATACCGCAGCATCGGCTTCAACATCGTCAGCGGTCGATCAATGATCTCGTTGAGATCAACAACGTCTCGGTGCGCGTCGGAGACGAAACCCTCAGATGCATTGTGAAAACGCGCAGCCGCTTGACCAAGTAAACGGAAACTTTCGACATTCGCCCTTGGTTCCGAGCCAGGCGCCCATCTTGTGAGGGTGGCAAATCTCTCAATGCCTTCCACATCCAAGAATTGAAATGATCCAGCTATACCCGCGATTAGTTCGACGACGGGAGCTCCGGCTGCAAACAGGTAGTTGTGAAAAGATGTTTCCCAGCGCAGGTCGTTATCGGTGCGAACCCCAACTCGATAGAGCTTGAGCGCATAGCGCACGTCATCTGATGTCGTGACGGAGAAGATCTCGTGAACGTAGGAATAGGCGAGTGTGACTTCAACGGTTCCGAGCTGCGGGTAATGCTGCTCAATCTGCCTTTTAAGCAATGCCAAATTCACAATGAGCAACGTACTGGAGGCAGCGAATTGCTCCGCATGAATAGAGCGACCATGTGGGTCAGTGACGTTCGTCAGTCGCCGCCGACCGGGCACACTTAGTGCGTGGCACGAGCTCTCGTTTTTGGTGGCACCGAGGTTCGTCGGCAGCGCCATCGTTCGACGGTTGCTCGACTTGGGTCACGACGTGACGTTGCTCAATCGTGGGACGCGACCGGCTGAAGGTTGTCGTCAGCTAGTTGCCGACCGAAACGAGCCGGCGACGGTCCGAGGATTCTGCGCGATCAGTCGCCTCGGCGCTTTAAGCGAATCACCGGGCCCGTGACCAGCACTTCTCGGTTCGTATTGTGGGTGGTTGGGACTGCCACGCTCGCTTCGCTCACGGCGGAGCCCAACAAGATTTGAACCTTCGGTTCCCTGTTCTTTTGCGCAGCTTCGCTGCGACCCGCTGAGACTGCCAAACTTTCTTACAATTTCGGCAGGGCCATAGGATCAGCTGGTGAAGAGCGACGCCGCCACTCCTGATGAATACATCCGAGGTCTTCCTGCGGAACGGGCCGAAGCAATCGAAACGGTTCGAAAGGTCATCCTCGAAAATCTCCCTGACGGCTATGACGAAGTCATGGCGTGGGGAATGATCACGTATGAGGTCCCGCTCAGTACGTACGCCGATACGTACAACAAGAAGCCACTGATGTATGCAGCGCTTGCGTCGCAGAAGAACTACATGACGTTGTACCTGTCGGCAATCTATGCGAACGAAGACAATGCGTCATGGTTCAGGAAGAAGTACGAAGCAACCGGCAAGAAGCTCGACATCGGAAAGTCGTGCGTTGTCTTCAAACGCGTCGAAGATCTTCCGCTCGAACTCGTTGGCGCGGCAATCGCTAGGTTCATGCCCGCCGAGATGATCGCCCTTGCCGAAGCCCGGAACGTCAAGCGTCACTGACGCGCGCGGCCTGTTTCAACAGGTAACGCTGCTCGGGGGTGCTCGTTGTCATGGCTGCGGCGGCTCGATAGTGAACTACGGCAGACGTTGCATCACCGGCCATCTCAAGCAGGTGGGCTCGAACTGCGTCGAGACGGTGTGAACGGGCCAGACGCTTGTCGCCGTCCAGCGATTCGAGCAGTGTTAAACCCGCATCCGGTCCGCTCGACATGTCAACTGCGACGGCACGGTTCAGCGTGACCATCGGATTGTCTGTCATCCGCTCGAGCACAGCGTAGAGCGCAGCTATTTGTGCCCAATCCGTCTCGTCTGCCGTGGCTGCCTCATCGTGAAGCGCGGCGATTGCTGCTTGCAACTGGTACGGCCCGACATCGCCCATTTGCATCGCAGTGCTCACCAACGACGTGCCTTCAGCGATCGCTTCTGCGTTCCACAAGCTGCGATCTTGGTCGGCCAGCGAGATGAGCTCGCCGTTCGCGTCCGCGCGTGCATCGCGTCGCGCATCAGTGAGCAACATCAAGGCCAATAGGCCCGTCACTTCCGGTTGGTCGGGGAGCAACGTGTGCAGTGTGCGCGTCAGGCGTATCGCTTCATCGGACAGGTCGCAGCGAACGAGTGACGAGCCACTCGACGACACGTAGCCCTCGTTGAAGATGAGATACAGCACGGACAGGACGGTTCGTAGCCGCTCGGGCTGTTCGTCTGCCGGAACGTTGCGCAACGGCAGGCCGGTTTCCTTGATTCGTTGCTTGGCCCGACTGATGCGTTGCGCCATCGTGGCTTCCGGCACGAGATATGCCTGCGCGATCTCTGCAGTGGTCAGCCCACCAACCGCACGCAAAGTGAGGGCAACGGCGGACGACGACGACAGCTCCGGATGACAACACAGGAACAGCAGCGCAAGTGAATCGTCTTCTGCAATCGCAGGTCCGTCGGCCGGGTCTGCACTGTCGATCACCTCCCGCGAACGTCGAGCTGCTTCGGCCCGAAGTTGATCGATCAGACGGCGCGATGCAACGCGAATCAACCAACCGCGCGGGTTGCCGGGCACGCCGTCGCGCGGCCACTGCAGCGTCGCAGCAACGAGGGCCTCTTGAACCGCATCCTCGGCAGCGGCGAAGTCTCCGTAGCGTCGAGTCAGTGCCCCGACAACATGAGGCACTGACTCGCGTAACGCTTGTTCTTGATCTGCGCTGATCACACGTCCGTTGTGGGAGCGCTCATGATCGGCCGTACCTCGACAGGGATGTTCATTGGCTTGCCGTCCGCACCGGGTGCAGTCGAGATGTGCGTCGCGATCTCCACAACACGTTCATCACTTTCGACGTCCAAGATCCAGAACCCGGCAAGGAACTCCTTCGACTCGGGGAATGGTCCGTCGAAGATCTCCGGGTTGCCATTGCCGTCGTCGGCTCGGATGATGCGGGCTTGGTCGGGCCAGCTCAGGCCCTGCGCGTCGACAAGTTCGCCTGCTTCTGCAAGGCCGGCATTCAGTTCGTGCATGAACTGAATGTGAGCGTTGATCTCGTCCGCGCTCATCGATGCAAAACCTTCGGTAGCGCCGACTTTCATGGTGTTCATCATCAGCATGTATTTCATCGCGCCGGACCCTAACCCGCTGCGGCCGTTTGCATTGCGGCCAGGTCGATCTTGGTCATTTGCAGCATTGCTTGTGTTGCACGTTGCGCGCGTCCGGGGTCGGCGTCGGCCAACAACTGGACCATGCCCTCGGGGATGACCTGCCACGACAAACCAAACTTGTCTTTGAGCCATCCGCATCGCGACTCCTCGCCGCCGCCGGCCGTCAGCTTGTCCCACAGGTCGTCGACCTCGGCTTGGTCTTTGCAACTGATGAGGATGGAGAAGGCCTCTGTCAAAGCGTAGGTCGGGCCCCCGTTCAGAGCGACGAACTCCTGACTGTCGAGCTCGAAGGCCACCGTCAGAGCCCGTCCATTTGGACCCGGTGCCACCTCGGTCACCTTCGAGTTCGGTATCAGTGAGGTGTAGAAGTTGGCGGCTTCTTCGGCCTGGGTGTCGAACCATAGAAACGGCTTTACCTTTTGCATGTACGTCTCCTCGTTTCCGCTCGTTGGGAGCGGCTTTCGGGAGTACGTCGGAGCCGCCGAACGGTTCTCGACATGGCCTGACAAGAAATTGCCGGGCGGCCGCATTTGGGCGGGCGTAGCTGGGTATCAGTCACCAGATCTACGAGAGGGACAAAATGCGCCAAGTAGTCATGCACGCGCCTGGCGACTGGACGCAACAACAGTTTGTGTTCAAGCGGCGGTGACTTTGCCTGCGACGACGGGCTTTTGCGCCGAGGCAACGACTCCACCCTCAACCTCATCAGTTACTGCGAATGCCGATACAGGTCCATCGGCGACGAACGCGACCGTCGAAACCGACTGTCCTAGAACGCCGGCCGAAATCGGCGTGTCATTCACAACAGCCCACAATTGATAAGTGCGATCGTCTTTCAGCGATGGCAAAGACGTGTCGTAGATGTACCCGCGACCATCCGGTAGCAGCACGATTTTTGCGTGAGCGGCGGAGTCGGTTGGTGACGCGAGGTTCACGATGCGCGCCCCCGGCGATGTTGCGGCAGTAGTTGCCAGCTCGTTCGTCGTGACATCGTCGTTGTCGCGTGGCCCGAACGCCGCACCCAGGCCGAACACGCCCACTACGGCGATGATTGCCGCTGCCGCGCTGATTGCCACGCGTTGCCAGCGTCCTGCTCTCGATCGACGGGAAGGCAATTGCAATGGGGGAGGTGCTGACTCAGCTGCGATCGCGTCTTTAATGCGCGGCCAGAGGTCGGGCACGTCGGTCTCGACCCCGGAGCCCAGTAACGATCCGGCGCCGAGCAGTTCTTTGACTTCGGCGCTGCACGCGTCGCAGTGTGTGAGGTGACTCTCGATGACGGCACGCTCTTCTTCGTGGACAGCGTTGATCGCATACGCGCCCAAAAGCTCCTCGATTGCGTGGTGGTCGAGCGGACTACTCATCGTTCCTCCACCGGTGATGGTACGAGCTCACGCAGACGGCGCAGCCCCGAACGAATGCGACTTTTTACAGTGCCCTCCGGTTGACCCAGCAATCGTGCTGCTTCGACATAACTGTGCCCTCGAAAGTACGTCATCTCGATCGCGGCGCGTTCGCCCGAGGGCAGTTCGGCGAACGCCGCTTTCACATGCTCGGCTGTCGCAATGTCGATAACTTCGCGCTCGAGGTCGTCAACGACAAACTCCATGTTCCGAACGTCGTCTTTCTCTCGTCGACGGCGCGACTCGTTTGACCGAACAAAGTCGACCGCGCGTCCATGCGTCATTACCAACAAAAACGTGCGGAGACTTCCGCGCTCGCTGTTGAAACGTTCAGGCGTGTTCCACAGACGGACAAAGACTTCTTGTGTCACGTCTTCCGCCACCTGACGGTCGCTCACAATGCGCAGTGCCAGCGAGTAGACGTTTGCCGCGTGTCGACGGTATGCCTCCTCGAGAGCGCGTTCGTCGAACCGCGCGATAGCGACGACGAGAGACGCATCGGCCATCGTGCGAAGTGTGTGGTCGGTCATAGTGCGAGCGCTCGCGGAGCGCTGCCGGCGAAATTGTGCACTACAAGATCGATGTCGTTCCTTGGAATGCACCAATCTACGTCGACCGAGTCTGAGTCTTGGTTGATAGCGCTGTTCCGAACAGTTTCGCGACTCATGGATGGTGTTCGGAGCCAGGCGGCTCATGGATGACGGAAAAAGCAAGAGAAATCATGATCCGCCCGGCGTCTCGCTCCGAACGTTCTGTTGATTTTCGAGGATGTTCGAGAAAGGGATTCAAGTGTTGACGATGAGAATGAGGTTTATGGCCGTCGTGGCGGCTGTGGCGCTGGCGACGGGCTTGTCGGCGTGCGCGTCCAGCGACGGCGACGAGTCAATGGATACGAGCATGAACACGGATATGAGCACGACGACGGCCGCGCCTGCGGCGTCAGTCAAGAGCGCAGAGGATCTTCGGGCGCGCGTCGACATCTTGCTCGGCGACCACGTGATACTTGCAGCCAAGGCTACGGGTGCGGCGCTCGGTGGCCGGTCCGATGAGTTCGCTGCGTACAGCACGCAACTGAACAGCAACGGGACCGATGTCGGCGCGTTAATAGGTGCGGCATACGGAGCTGACGCGCAGGCGAAGTTCAATGGCATATGGAGCGCGCACAACGGCTTCTTTGTCGATTACACGAAGGCGGTCGCAGCTCAGGACAAGGGCGCACAAGACAAGGCGGTAGCCGATCTCACTGGCACTTATGTGCCGCAGTTCACTGAATTCATCGTCGATGCAACCGGTCTGCCTGCTGACACAGTCAAGAGCCTTGTCACCGAACACGTATTGACGACGAAGCAGATAGTCGACGATCAATATGCGAAGAATTGGACCAAGGTCGCGACTGACACCCGCGCAGCGTATGCGCACATGAAGATGCTTGGCGATCCCTTGTCAGCTGCAATCGCGAAAAAGATGCCAAGCAAGTTCCCGACGTCCGGAACCATGAGTGCATCTGACCTCCGGGTAACCGTCGACCTCGCTCTGCAAGAGCACCTCTACCTGGCCACGTTTGCTACGGGCTCGGCCCTAGGTGGGCGCAGCGATGAATTCGTTGCTTGGGGCGATGCATTGAACAAGAACGGCACCGAGATTGGCTCGCTGATTGGTTCGGTTTATGGCACCGACGCGCAGACGAAGTTCAACGGCATCTGGAGCGCGCACAACGGCTTTTTCGTCGATTACACGAAGGGAGTCGCTGCTCAGGACAAGGCCGCGCAGGACAAGGCGGTTGCCAACCTCACGGGCACTTATGTGCCGCAGTTCACTGATTTCATCGTGAGCGCGACGGGCTTGCCGAGTGACACAGTGCGTGGACTTGTTGCTGACCACGTGACGAGCACCAAACAGGTTGTCGATGACCAGTACGCCAAGGACGCGACAAAGACAGCAGCCGATGACCGGGCTGCTGCCATCCACATGCACATGATTGGCGACCCGCTGTCAGCCGCCATCGTCAAGAAGTTCCCTGAAAAGTTCAGTGCGTAGAGCGCTTGTTGCCTTCGTTGTTGCGGTGATTACGATCACCGCAACAGCGTGTGGCGCGTCAAAGAATGAGGCTGTCGAGACAACGCTCGACGTTTCGCTACAGGATTACAGGATCGTTCCCAATGCCCTTTCGGCCAAGGCGGGGGCGGTAACGTTCACAGTGCACAACGATGGTCAATCGCCACATGACTTCGTGATTCGCGACCAAAACGTGCGTACTAAGAAACTCGACCCCGGGCAACGCGAGTCGGTGACCACGAGCCTGAAAGCGGGTACCTACACCTTCATCTGTTCCATTCCCGGGCACGAGAGCCTAGGTATGACCGGTACGTTGACAATTGCGTGATGAGCGCCACAAGGATCCGGTTGACAAATGCGGATCACGATTTTCGGCTCACGCTGCGGGCTCAGTCAACCGTCGCTGCATGTCGTTCAGCTCGTCGGAGGATCCTTGTGTTGTCGTCCAGGGTTGGACTAGCGGATCGTTGGCGTAACGAGTAACGACGTGAACATGGAGGTGGGGGACGGATTGCCATCCAGCACTCCTATTCGCCTGGAAAAGAGTTATTCCATCTGGCGAAAGTCGAGCGTCAAGCAGTCGCGCAATCTTGCGGCTGGTTTTCATTACGTCGGCAGCGTCTTGTTCGGAGATGTCGAACAAATCGGCGCAATGCACTTTCGGAACAACGAGCATGTGTCCTGGGATCGCCGGATTGAGGTTGAGGAACGCGTACGTGCGTTCGTCCTCGAACACTTTGTGAGAATGGGCGTCGCCTGTGACGATCCGGCAGAAGATGCAAGCGTCCATGTGCTGGAGCTTATGTACTTGTCATCTAATGCGTCGACACAAGCTCACGCGGCTGGATCGCCGCAAGACTTCGAAGCGCGTTGATTCCCGGGAGAAAAAAGTACGCACCGCCGCGCGTTGTCACAAAGCTCGAAACCCCACGCACCTTCTGGCGAACAGGTTCCTCTTGGATCGTGAAACTTCCCTCACCGGGTGCGGGGTTGCCGAGTAGGGGGTCTTGTTCGTCGTAAAGGCCGCCGAACTTTGTGTTGTTTGCCCAAGTATGTTGAATGAATTCGAACTGGCGCTCGATGTTTGCATTGAGACACATGAACAACAAGCCGCGCTTGTTTCCGTCGTCGCCCTGCAACGGATCATCGAGTCCCGGTCCATAGACACGCCCGCGACGCAGGATGCGATGCAGGTTGGCGAGTTCATTACCTTTTGACGGATCTTTTCCGACGGTGTCGCGAGGATTCGTGCGACGGACGTGCGAACCGATTGGACAGCGAAAGCCGTCGGCGTCGAGCGCTGCGTAGTCAAATGAGTTCGACGCACCAAGCGCGGGGTCGTCGCTGTGTGGTGATTGCACAAGTGGTGCTCCGCTCGGCCAACGTCCGACGAGCTTGGCAGCCAACCTTGTTCGTGCCTCTGCATCGCTGTTGCCGTTTGCATCCTTCGACGCGCCATCGAGAAACTGCCAGAAGCCGGCAACGTCTTGTTCGAGCTGACGGAAAACCAGGTAGGTGCCGTTGATTCCGATGCGATCGTCACTGCTTAGCTTCGGCACCGGTGTGAGTTTTCCGTAGCCGTTCGGGTAACCGAGTAGGAACTCGCCGGCCGGAACAACGTTACGCCGCGCATCTTCCTCGTTGAGTCCAGCTTCCTGTCCGCTTCCCTCAATGACTGGTTGCGACATTCCATCTGCAAAACCGAAGTGTTCAACGCCGAACTTGCCTACATTCACACGTCCGGGAAGTGGTTCGGGAGTCAGACGTTGCACAACCTCGAACGCGCCGTGTTGCGTAAGCGCTGCAATTTCCTCGGCTTCAACTTGGTCACGAGTCGCTTCATCAGCAGCGAACACCAAGAGCAGCATGTGAACCGGATCGGTGGCCGGTCCGCCCCAGTCCCAATGTTGTGGATCGCTGGGCCCCGTGTCGCCGAGCGTTCGCGCTCGATTTTCGTGCGCCATACCTTCTTGGAAGGGTGTTGCAAATGTGTGCAGGTCGGCTTTGTCGACTCCCATCTCCGCAAGTCCGCTAGCAGTGAACGCAACGTTCAAGCAGCGCTGCTCTTCTGGTTGTGCACCGCTTGTGGCGCGTGATGCAAGAGAACCCACCCATGCGCGCGCAGCTGCCGCGTCGACGATACGAGCCATGACATAAACAGCGTGATGCATCTTGGCGTACCCGCTCACCACAAAGCCTTGTACGTCTGCGTTGTCGATCTTGATCACTCGTTTGCCTTTCAGAGCCGCTTAAGCCACGCACGCGTGCCGGTTTCATCGAGAGGTTTGAACAGTTGCTGACGGATTGCTCGGTTGTTCGCGATGTTCTCAACCGAAAGGTTTGGATAAGCGCTGTACCAAAGCTGGGTACGCGCCTGGCTGAATCGCGCATATGCCTTGAACCGTTGCTCGTCGCGCGCGCCCTGCAAAAGCAACCAACGTGTTTTCGGGAAACCAATGGCGTTGTCACTGTTGGTCCACACTGCCGTTAGGCCTCTGCTTGCCAAGTCAATAAAGTCGTTCAGATACCGCTCCCAGCTCCCATCAAAGTTGCTGAAGAAGATCAGCTGACGGTTGTCAGGTGTGATGACCCATCGCGCAAAATGAATTGTCGGGATGCCGCCGAGTGAACCTTTGTTGGCGAGCACGCGTGCAGCGAGGTTGATAGTCCAGAGAACAGCGCGCAGAACAATCAATCGAAAACGCCCAGGCTTGATATCGCACACGCTTGCAAGGTGGTTCTGGGCTTGCACGTTCTCGCGCCGTACAACGCCGGCAAGGTTCTCATTCCAGTGTGAATAGACAGATTCCCAGTCAGCTGTGCGCGAGCGGTCGTCAGCACGTTCTGATTTGCGCAACGCAATCGCAAGTGCTCCGACGGTCGCACCCACGAGCAGAATGCTCAGCGGTGCCACTGCTATCGCTGCAAGTGCACCCACAGCTGCTAGTCCCGCGAGAAAGATCACCAGCTGCTTGCCACGCCGCACGAGAAATGGAAGCTGTGCCGGAGCCTGCGCCCATTGGAATTCAGGCTCCTCTCGGATCGATTGTTGTAGATACGCACGAATGTCAGCCGGAGACTCACGCACAAGCGCTGCACGATCTTGGTCGATTAGTTCTCCTAGACGTTCACGCAGCTGCGCTTCTCGACAGATGTCATCCACACTCATGCCCGGCCATGCAACATAAAACGTGTTGCTTCCGATGTCGGAGCTCATCAAATAGTCGATGACCTCTTGTGGTGTGCCTTCGATCGGATAATCCGTGCAATGCGCGTAAATAGCATCGACGGCCTTGCCCGCTTGATTCACAACGTGTGCAACAAATGCTTGCGGCGTGCCGTCGACATTGCCTTCGAAGATCAGGCGAGGTGAGCGCGTGTCAGCGCCAATGACCACGAAACTTGCATAGTGCAGTCCGCGCAGCTCGCGGAAGCGCACATGCGGATTTTCGTTGATGTCATCACCGATGCTGTCGAGCAGCTCGATCAGGTCGGGCAGTTTCTCGGGAATCACGGGCGTGACAAGCGTGAACGCGGACTGCGCTGTGTGCGACTTTGCTGCCATTGTCTGCCCCCGCCAACAATTGATTGGCCTTACCTAAGCACAATCGCCCACCCCCGTGCGTTCCGCTTCGACTCATCTCGTCCAGGACGTGATAACGCTCGAAGGATCGCCGGTTGCGTGTTCGGCACTTTGTGGTGCTCCGGGAACGATCGACAATGGAACCACTCCTGCCCAAACGGGAAAGCTGAGGTCTTCCTCGTCGTCCGTTGCCTGGCCGGAGCGGACTTTGGCCGACACCTCCTCGAGCTTCATTCGAAGCAGCAAAGTGGCTCGCAATTCGCTCGCATTGGGACGGCGAGCTTCGTCAGCCCGCCCGGCAGCAACGTGATCCACTAGCGCGTCGAACACGCGCTTTTTCTCTTCGTTGTCGGCTACTAGTTCGGCGGTCCCGAGGACAACAACCGAGCGGTAATTCATAGAGTGATGAAAGGCCGACTTTGCCATCACAAGACCATCAATGAGTGTCATTGTCACGCAAGCTTGAAACCCCCGCGCCATTGTCTTGAGCATCCGGTTTGCCGGGGCCCCATGGAAGTAAAGGCTCTCACCGACCCGAGTGTGGATGGTCGGAATTACGTATGGCTGCTCGTCGACAACGAATCCAACGTGGCAGATGAGTGCTTCATCGATGATGCCGTGAACAAGTCCCTTGTCGTACGTGCCACGGTCTCGTTTTCGCTTAACGGTCGTTCGATCGGTCGGGGTGTAGCTCGCCATCCGGATATTCCCTTATGTAATGGTACAATCAAACGATTGTGGTGAAACAATACTGGCCGGGGGGTCGTTCGGTCGAATCGCTGGTTGCCGACGTAGAACAAGCCGTTCGCTCAGGGTCACTTACCGACGGTTCGTTGCTTCCGCCCGTCCGCGAGCTCGCAAATCGCCTCGATCTCAGCGCCACGACGGTTGCAAACGCATACCGCACGCTTCGTCTAAGAGGCATCGCTCGCGGCGAAGGTCGCCGGGGCACTTTCATCAACGCGCTTTCTTCCGTTGGTGACGTCGATGTCGAAGTACCAGACGGAACCCGCAACTTGGCGCGTGGCAATCCTGATCCGGCACTGTTGCCCGACCTCCGAAGTCATTTGATGAAAGCGATTCCAAATTCACCAGACCTTTATGGCAGCGATCTGATTGATGACAACCTCGCGCAGGCGTGTCGGGAGATGTTCGTAAGTGACGGTGTTCCCAACGGCAAACTCATTTTGTGCAATGGCGCGCTAGATGGCATTGAACGCTTGCTTCTTACGCAGCTGCGTCCGGGTGACGGAGTTGCCGTCGAAGACCCATGTTTTGCCGCCTCTCATCGATTGATTCTGGGGCTTGGCCTAGTGCCAGTGCCGGTAGCCATCGACGATTTTGGAATGACGCCAGGCGCACTTGCAGAAGCCCTAAAGAACAACAATGTTCGAGCGGTCATCGCAACACCGCGCGCGCACAATCCGACTGGAGCTGCATTCAATGACGAGCGCGCATCGGCACTAGGGAAAGTGTTGAGGAAACATCCCGACTTGCTTGTAATCGAAGACGATCACGCTGGGCCGGTTGCCGGTGTCAAAGCGCACAGTGTGTGTCACGGTTTGTCGCGCTGGGCGATTGTCAGGTCTTTCTCGAAATGGCTTTCACCGGATTTCCGCACTGCGGCGATGATTGGCGATGACATCACAATCGAGCGCGTTGCAAGCCGGTATTTGCTGGGTGCTGGGTGGGTGAGTCACATGTTGCAACGCACAATCGCATCAGCGTTGAGAGGTCGCGAAGTTGCAAAGGGTGTGGCAAGAGCTGCCGCTACATATACAAGCCGGCGCGTTGCGCTTGTGGATTCACTCGCTGACATCGGCATCAGCGCAACTGGTGTGTCAGGCCTCAACGTGTGGATTCCTGTGACATCCGAGGCGGCCGTGGTGAGCGGGCTAATCTCTCGGGGCTGGGCAGTGGCACCGGGCGAGGTGTTTCGAATGAAGACTGGACCGGCAATCCGGGTAACTACCGCGTCGCTCGACGTTGACCAGGCGAGCGAATTCGCAAACGATTTGCGATTGGCAATGGCTCACAGGACCAGATCGCAGAGCCCGACCAGATGAACACAGGGGGGGTTTGATGATCGACGTGATCGTGGTCGGTGGTGGACCGACTGGTTTGATGGTGGCAAGCGAGTTGCGATTGCACGACGTGAACGTGGTCGTGCTCGAAAAACTCGTGGAACCAACAACGCAATCGCGCGCCAACGGTTTGCACGCGCGCAGTGTCGAGGTGATGGACCAACGCGGTTTGCTCGACCGGTTTCTTGTGGAGGGTGAGAAGTTCAGCGTCGGCGGATTCTTTGCCGGCGTTTTCAGACCGTGGCCCGAGAGTTTGGACACGGCACATCCGTACGGTTTGAAGATTCAACAAACCGTCACTGAACAATTGTTGAACGAGCGCGCGGTCGAACTCGGGGCGGAGATCCGGCGCGGTTGTGAACTGGCCGGGTTGAGCCAGGAGGAAGATGGCGTGATTGTCGAATTGGCCGACGGCTCGCAACTGAAGGCGCGCTATCTCGTCGGCTGTGATGGTGGCCGCAGTGTGGTTCGCCAGTTGCTCGATGTCGACTTTCCGGGTGAGCCCGCGACGGTCGAGTGGTTGTTGGGTGAAATGGAGATGGCCGAAGATCCGGCGACGATGGTTGCCGTAATGGCCGAAGTTCGCAAGACATACTTGGGGTTCGGCGCAGGTCCTCTCGGCGATGGTGTGTTTCGAATTGTCGTTCCCGCCGCAGCATTGGCCGAAGACCGCAGTGTCGAGCCGACGTTCGATGAATTCAAGCAGCAGATGCGTGAAGTCGCCGGCACCGACTTTGGTGTGCACTCGCCGCGCTGGATTTCGCGGTTTGGTGACGCCTCACGGTTGGCGGCGCAGTATCGAGTTGGCCGTGCACTGCTCGCCGGTGACGCAGCGCACATTCACGCGCCAATAGGCGGGCAAGGTCTGAACCTCGGCATTCAAGACGCGTTCAATCTCGGCTGGAAGCTGGCCGCTGAAGTCAACGGCTGGGCGCCGGGAGGACTGCTTGACAGCTATCACGCCGAACGTCACCCTGTTGCTGCGCGCGTGATGGATCACATTCGCGCCGGCGTCGCAGTGAACGCCCCGACGACGGGAGGTCTCGCGCTGCGCGAACTGTTCGCGGAACTGCTGCAGTACGAAGATGTCAACCGGCACATGACTGAGAAGATCAACGCGTTCGACATTCGCTATGACCTTGGTGACGGCCACGAGTTACTCGGCAGGCGAATGCGCGACATCGGTTTGAAGCAGGGTCGCCTTTTCGACTTGATGCACGCCGGTCGTGGATTACTGCTTGATCAAACCGGTCAATGCTCGATCGATGGCTGGACCGATCGCGTTGATCACGTTGTCGATCAGAGCGAAGAACTTGATGTACCCGCTGTGCTGCTGCGTCCGGACGGTCATGTGGCTTGGGTAGGCGACGGCGGAGACCAGACAAACCTCGCCGACCAGATGTCGAGGTGGTTCGGGGCTCCCCATACTGCGAGTCGGCGATGAGCGACCAGTTAGCACAGCGAGCACGAAACATCGTTCAGCAAATTCTCTACGTCACCGTTGCGACGGTGTCAGTAGAAGGAAAACCGTGGAATAGCCCGGTGTATGCGTCATTCGATGATGCAGGGAACTTCTACTGGGTGTCGTCTCCGGAAGCGCAGCACTCGCAAAATGTCGAAAGAAACGGCGAAGCGTTCCTCGTCGTGTACAACTCGACAGTTCCGTGGGCAACGGGCGAAGGCGTCTATATCGAGGCAGGCGTTAGCGCGCTGAACGACCTCGATGAGATTGCCGAAGCCCGTCGCAATCTGGCGCTTCGAGTTGGCAAGCCACTTGATGATCAACACGCGAAGTATCTCGAGGGAGGTGTGCGGCGCGTCTATCGAGCGGTTCCGAAGCGTGTGTGGATGAACCACGACGAGAAAGACGCGCAAGGCGAGTACATCCGCACGATCCGGGTCGAGATTCCGTTGCGCTCACTCTGCAATCTCACAACCTGGTAACCGTCGATCAGCCCTCGAAAGCAAGTTCGGGCTCGCGAACCTGTCCGGCAACGACAGGTTCGCGTTTTGCTTGCCGGATGCTGTCACCGTGGATGCGGCGACCATCGATGAAACCGGCAACTCTCCCTAGTTGTTGAGCGATGGTGAACATGAGGCCGTCAGGTACGGCATCAGCGTTGCTGATTTGAACGAGCTGCGAGTTTGCTGCCTTGGAACCGAAAGCCAATCGGATTCTGCAATTCACCGCCTTGCGAAACTTCTGAAATGATGAGTTCACCGGCATGCCGTGTATTGCAAAGTCCTTCACCAGTTGTTGATTTTGACGCTCGTACGCTCTCCGCTGTTTGAATGTTTCGAGAGGAGTCAGGCGCTGCTCATAGCGCATGACAGCGTCAGGAACGTCGACGACTTGCACTCCCGTTTTGATCTGTGCGCGCCATTCGAATTCGAGGTCGTCGGAACCGCCGTAGTAAGACTCGTCGAAAGGCCCCGTCTCGTCGTATACGCGACGGCTGAACCCCATGTTGGCTCCCATCGCGTAGGGGAGAAATGGCTCCTGCATCACGCCGAAATACACGTAGTTGGAAATCTGCTTGCCATTTCGAACGAAGCGCAAGCTGCCGCCGAGTAGCTCAGCACCTTCTGCGAATGCGCGTTGCATGGCTGCAAGCCAGCCTGGTTCCGCTTCATCATCGCCGTCACAAAAGATCAGGTGAGTGCCATAGGCGTCTTCAACGCCTCGGTTGCGGGCATGGTTGATGCCTTTTCGTGCACCGGCATCGACAACGCGAATGTCGAGACCAAGGTCAGCGCCAATCGATTCGACCACATGCTTGGTACCGTCCGTCGAGCGGTTGTCCACTACGACGACCTCCCATGGCCAGTCGGAAATCTGATTCGCAATCGCGCGCAGCTGACGTTCAATAGTTGCAGCCCCGTTGTGGACGGGAATGATGATCGAAATTCCTGGCTCGTTGTCTCGCAGTTGCATGGCAGTGAAAAGTAGCCATGCGTCAGGCGGGAACCAAGTCAGCATTGCATGCTGAATTATTCCGGAATGATTCCTAGTCGCGGCGCAAAGTTGGTTGGCCTGGTTTGCGCGCGCGGCGGCCCCAGACGACGTGTCCCGGACGGCCGGCCGCACCTCCGCCGATCTGTTCGTTCAACGGGTCGCGATAACCCGCGCGCACGAGTCGCCTGCTTTGGTTGGTCACGTTTTGATACGAGCCGTGAATGGTGTTGATGCTGAAGCACACGACATCGCCCGCCTTTGCGGGAACTGCGACAGTGTCTTCAAGCCGGAACTTATCGACCGGCAGATGCGGTGTGCACCAAGTGCCGTCGGCAACATCGATGTGACTAAGAGCGCCGCGTTCATGTGAGCCCTCTATAAAACGAAGCTCACCGTTCTCATGGAACGTGTCATCGAGGTGCACGATCACATCGACGTAACGGCCGTCTTTGTGCGGGTAAAACGGATAGTCCTGATGCATGGGGAATGGCATGCCGGTTTCAGGCGGCTTTACGTGCATTGTCGTGTGATGCAGTTCCACGGCGTCGGAATCCAGTAGTTGCGCGACTGCGGCACCGAGTTGAGGCTTGGCCAGAGCTCGTGCCCACGCGCCTGAGTAGAGCTGGAGGTCGTGCAATGTGTCGATCTTCGAGTCCTTCTCGACCGAAGCGTCGATTAGCTCTTGCCGCCACCCTCCTGTCCAGGCGTCCCTCACCGACCATGTCGAAATCATCCAGTCGAGGTCATCGGCCAGCTCTGCGGTCTCATCGGGAGAGAAAACACTAGGGATGTGTAGGAATCCACGTCGTTGGTATTCCTTGACCTGACTGGGCCCTAACGGTTCGGATTGCACCTGGCGCAGGTTCACGGCTTTCCCTTCGATTTTCGGCGACGGTTGTTCCACCTGGATAACGACCCAGCGCAGGCAGTTTCGCGAAGTAGCGGGCGATTTGCACTGAAGTTGGTTATTGCCAGCTCCGATGACCAGATATGCGAATCGGGATCACTGGGGGGTCGTGTTCTGGCAAAACTTCGCTCGCTCATCGACTGCGTGAGGTGAGTGGAGCAAGCGTCCTCTCGGCCGACGACTTCTTCCTTGATCCTGCTTCTTTCCCCGTGGTGAATGGTCACCGCGACTGGGACCGACTTGACGCCATTGACTGGGCTTACTTCGAGGAGTCGCTCCTGGCTCACGATGACAGCGCGCTCGTTATCGCAGAAGGTTTTCTCCTGATGGCGCAACCTGAAATGGCCCGGCATCTTGCTGTTTCGTTCTTCGTAGATTGCGCGCCGGAAATGATGCGAAGCAGGCGTCTCGTTCGCGAGAAATCATTACCGCCTGAGCATTACGACGCGGTCATTGCGACGACCTACGCAAGGCTCATACATCCCACCAGAGCGCTTTGTGATTACGTACTCGACGGTTCGAAAACGATTGACGAACTCGCGTGGGACGTAATCGCCAGCGTCACCGTCGTTACTTAAGCGCACATGTGGTCTTCGAGGTTGATCGCTGCTGTTGGCAGTAACGCCTGTGGGGATTCGTTGCCGCGCAATTCACGGCGCCACCATCCGACGTCGCGCCATGCGTTGTCTTTCCACCCGACGCGTTCGAAGGTGGCGAAATGAACAAAGCCGTTGGATTCGTGGAACTTTGCACTCGGTTCGTTCGGTAACGCGACGACCGCATACGCGTTGACGAAACCTTGCGCCTGCAACATCGAAAGCAACGGCGTGTACAGCAACGAACCAATGCCGCGACGTCTTCCGTTCGGCGCGATGTACACCGTGACTTCACAGCTCCATTGGTAGGCCGCGCGTTCTCGATGTTGAGCCCCGTACGCGTAGCCAAGCACATCGTCGCCGTCCGTCGCGACGAGCCACGGATGCGTTACAAAGCCGAGCGCGATGCGAGTGGCCATTTCCTCGACCGAGGGCGCCGTCAGCTCGAATGTGACGTGAGACGACGTGCAAAACGGAGCGTAGATAGCTTGCATCGCGCCGGCATCTGACGGCGTCGCGAAGCGGACGGTTGGAATGTCCGGTGCAGACGTCACGCCCGCACTTTAGGTAAACGAAGTCGCTAAGCGAGAATGCGCGATTTCTGAGCTGCAAACTCGGCATCAGTGAGAATGCCTTGGTTTCTCAACTCGGCGAGGTTTTGCAGCTGAATAACGACGGGATCGGTTGGTGCCGCCGGAGCGGGTTCTGCGTAAGTGGGTTCGTCGTAATACTGCGGCGACTCTTGTGACCACCGTTCTGCTTGACGCCGCGACACGCGATTCGAAACTGCAGTTGCAGTTCCTGCAATTACGGCTGTGCGGGCAACGCCGCGAATGAGGCCTGGCATGTGACTATCCCTTCCTGGTTGTTATTGGTACGCGGGCTCAGTGGCGTCGAGCGACGCGATGACATCGGCGAGTGAAATGTGTCCGGCGGCAACGAGCTGAGCACCTCCGCGATTCAAAGCGTTCACGAACGGCGCAGCCCAACGGTTCTCGTAGATGAGGATGCCCGCGGAAGAGCCAGGCTCGATCGCCGATCCCGCTTCGGCGACATCGTCGCTGCCGAGGAGTCCTGTTGAAGCGCCCTCGAAGATGCGAAGGTCTAGATCGCCGTCGGCGTCGAGATCTTTCATCTCCAGAGCGATCAGCGAACCGTCGCGCTCTTTTCGAACGAAAAGGAGATCGATTATCCGGATGGTTCCGCGCTCTGCAAGGTCGAGCAGGATCGGGAATGCCTCACCCTTCATACGGTTGCCGGGAAACTCAACCACGAGGTAACTCACCGGGCCCATCGAGTCTGTCTCTTGCATCATCGGGCTGCCTTTCGATCGTTAGAGCTGCTACCAGCGATCGTTGTCAGTGGGCGACGTGACGCAATCACCCCGGGGGTGTGATTGGAGGGTGTGCGTGGAGCCCGGTAAGGCGTCAGCCGGGCTGACAGAATTCCCTCCCATGACTGACGTGATCGTGGTTGGTGCTGGACCGACCGGCTTGATGCTGGCAAGCGAGTTGCGGCTGCACGACGTGCCTGTGGTGGTGCTCGAGAAGGATGAGAAGCCGACGAAATATGTCCGCTCGCTTGGCTTGCATGCTCGTACCGTCGAGGTGTTGGACCAGCGCGGTTTGCTCGAGCGGTTCCTCGAGGTTGGTCAGCAGTATCCGGTCGGCGGATTCTTCGCGGGCATTCCGAAGCCGGCGCCCGACGGGCTCGACACTGCCCATCCCTACGTTCTCGGCATTCCGCAGACCACGACCGACCGCCTGCTCGAAGAACACGCCCTCGAACTCGGTGTCGAAATCCGGCGCGGCAGTGAAGTGTTCGGGTTGAGTCAAGACAGCGAAGGGGTGACCGTTGGATTGGCTGACGGCACGCAGCTGCGTTCACGTTATGTCGTCGGCTGCGATGGTGGCCGTAGCAAGGTGCGCAAGTTGCTCGAGGTGGGCTTCCCAGGTGAGCCGGCGAGATTAGAGACACTGCTCGGCGAGATGGAGATAGGTGTGCCTCCCGAAGAGATGTTCGCCGTCATTGCGGAAGTTCGCAAAACCCAACTTGCGTTTGGCGCCGTACCGTTCGGCGAAGGTGTGTACCGAATTGTCGTGCCTGCAAAAGGGGTAGCCGAGGTCCGTACGCCGCCGACCCTCACGGAGGTAAAGCTCCAGCTTCAGCACTACGCGGGTACCGACTTTGGTGTGCACTCACCGCGCTGGATTTCGCGTTTCGGTGACGCGACCCGGCAGGTCGAGCGCTACCGGGTAGGGCGCGTGTTGCTTGCGGGCGACGCGGCACACGTTCATCCTCCGGTCGGCGGTCAGGGGCTCAACCTCGGTATTCAAGACGCCTTTAACCTCGGCTGGAAGCTTGCCGCAAAAGCCAAACGCTGGGCGCCCGACAGACTGCTCGACACGTATCACACCGAACGTCACCCGGTGGCTGCAGACGTGCTCGAAAACACGCGCGCGCAGATGCTGTTGATGTCACTCGACGATCCGGGTCCCAGGGCGATGCGTTCGTTGCTGGCGGAACTGATGGACTTCGAAGAGGTAAATCGCTATCTGATCGAGAAGGTCACTGCGATCGGTGTCCACTACGACTTCGGAGAGGGTCACCCTTTGCTCGGCCGGCGACTGCGTGACATTCCTCTGAAGCAGGGCCGTCTTTACGAACGAATGCATAGTGGTCGCGGACTATTGCTCGATCAGACCGGGCAGCTTTCGGTGGCCGGCTGGGCCGGCCGCGTCGATCACGTCGTCGAGACCAGCGAGGAATTGGATGTGCCCGCTGTGCTGTTGCGGCCGGACGGTCACGTCGCCTGGGCCGGCGAAGAACAACGGGATCTGGTCACGCAGTTGCGACGGTGGTTCGGAAATCCTGTCAACTAATTGTGCTTTTGCTGCAGACGTTGACCCAGATCGCGAAGCTCTTGGGTGTGCACTCCGATCTGTGACGCAGCGCGCTGTTCGTGCTCACGACCCATTCGGGCATTGACGTCTTGTAGCTTTCGCAACGCGATGACTGCATCGGCGAGTTTCTGACCGCGCAGACCGCTCCAATCGTCGGGCAACACGGCAATCGGCCCCAGCGGGTCGATTTCGTCGGGACGGTGGCCTTGCAGTCCTTTTCCAACGAGAAAGTCTTCACACTGTTGTCGAGCGTGCTTTGCTGCGTCTGAAAGTTCGTAACGTCGAGTCGTTACCTCGACTGACTGGCTCGACTTCGTCGACTTCCCGGTAGTTCCCATCTCGACCGCGGCGACTTCGATGTCGAGCGTCAGGTGACCTAGTCCTGGAGGCACCGTCAACGTAAGCACGTTGGCAATGATGTTGTATGTCGCGCTCACGTTCATGGGTTGCTTCGTGGCGTTATGCAGATCGGTTGGGATGTCGACATCTGCTGGAAAAGTGACGGAACCCGTTTGCGTCTTCTGCCACTTCGGCGCGAGTGGTGACGAGTCTCCGGTTTTGACGCCGTTGACGGCAAAAACGAATTCCGGAACGTCGAAACCGGCCGTCGACGCATTTGCAGTCACGACTTGCGCTGTGTCGACAACGACCGTGTCGAACGTGCCAGTGCCACAACTTGGGCCCACGAGCGTGAGTACAACTGGACCTCCAGAATTTCGCGTCTCTGCACCGTCGGCTGATGTCACGTTTGGACTGACAGTCAACGAATCGGGAAGTGTCTTGCCAGCAAGTACAGTCACGCCCGAACTCGTTGCCGATGCGCTTGCAACGCGAACGGCGAACTCACCATTTGACCAGTCGAGGTCACCGTTGGTCGGCCACGGAATTGTTGCCTCGTAGCAAACGCGTTGTAGCCGCGGCCACGTGTCGCCGAAGTACTTGTTGCCGACGTCTTGAATCTTGTGAACTACCAAACCCGGCGCGTACGTCGGGTCGGCCGGCGAAAGCGCGAGACCTTTGTCCCACCCGGCATTCGGTCGGTATTCGAGTGTGTAGAAACCGCCACCGTTTTCGAACGGCATCGCAATAAGTCGCGGGCCTGTGGTTTCACCTGCGCGCAACAGCGTGACCGACGTGGCCGGTGAGCCAGCGGTGAGCATGCGTATCCACGGTTGCGGATTCGGGAAATCAGTCAGGTATCGCCACACCGTTGCGGGAGATGCACCGGGGCCCGATGCGGCCCACAGCTTTGCGTTTTTTCCGATGCCAGACTTCGGGTCGTAAGTCAGTTTCGACCTGACGGGCCGGGTGCCGTACGTCATTGCCGACATGATTTCGTAGGGATCACCGTATTCACCGAACAAGAGTCCGCTGTCGACTGTGTTGACCCATCCGAAATTGAACGGGTGATCGGTCCCGATCACGTGGCCGACTTCGTGGCACATGAAGTCGTGTTCGCCTCGGTCGTCGAGCAATGCTGCAGGCTTCCACTGGAGTGGTGTCTTCACGCTTGTTGCTCCCGCGCCCACCGAGTGTCCGCCGATGAAAAACACCAAGCCGTCGTATGAGCTCACATCGATTCCCAAACCCATCACGTAGTTGCACGCTGCTTGCGCGGCTGCACCTCGATCCGGGCCCTTGACCGCGTTGACGAGCTCGGCGCTTTCGGCCACAAAAAATCCGTTGACTTCGGTAGCGCTCAGGTCGACGAGACCACCGGTTGTCTCGCGCCACCAGCTCGTGATGCTGCCGGGAGCGGTTTCATCGAACAGCCAGCGCAGGCCGGCATCCTCATACGGGGTCGCCGTATTCACACCGCTTGTGTAGGGAAGAATTCCGAATACGCCGAGCCGCTTGTGGATTGTCATTGGAGTCCGCCTTCCGTCGTAGAGACGGATGAGACGCTATGGACAGCTACGCAATTGGTCCATAAGCGAAAATCCTCATTTGTGCAGGAATGCCCCCTTATGGCGTTCTGCGGCATCACGTCACCCTGCTGGTGTGACTCTGGCCGAACGACTGAATGTCACGCTCGACCATATGACCACGGCTGAAGTGAAGACAAAAAGTGCACGTCCGGCACCCGAACCTCCGATTTGGCACACGCTGAGCCCCGGTGACGTGTTCGCGTTTCAGCACGTAGAAGAAGAGGTCGGGTTAACAACCGCCGAAGCCGATTCGCGACGTAATCAGTTCGGACCCAACAAACTTGCCGAGGCAAAGAAGGAGCCTCGCTGGCGTGCCTTCCTTCGCCAGTATGCCGATGCGATGCAGATCGTGTTGTTGGTCGCGGGAATTGGCTCGATTGTTCCGCTGGAGCAGTACGGAACCGGGCTCGTCATTCTGCTCCTGACACTGCTAAACGCGGTTATCGGTCTTCACCAAGAAGGCAAGGCTGCGGCTGCCGTGGCAGCGCTGCAAAAGATGATGTTCATTAAGACAAAGGTGCGTCGCGACGGTGACGTTGTCGCACTGCCCGCGGAACAACTCGTGCCCGGCGACGTCGTGGCAATCGAAGCAGGTGATGTGGTGCCCGCCGACGGACGCGTGGTGCGCGCTGCGACACTCGAAGTCGCCGAATCCGCGTTGACAGGCGAAAGCCTGCCGGTCGCGAAAGGCACCGACACCATTGATTTGCGTGACACACCACTCGGTGACCGCAGCGACATGGTGTACATGAACACGAGTGTCACTCGCGGAAGCGGAGAGTTTGTCGTGACCGCAACGGGTATGTCGACGGAAGTCGGTCACATCTCGCAGTTGCTGGAAGGTGCCGAAGAGGGCAAATCACCTTTGACCCGTCAACTTGACGGTCTTACGAATCAGATCCTGTTCATCGGAGGCGCCGCGCTTCTCATTTCGATGGTGATCAACCTTTCGCGCGGCGATGAATTCAAGGTTGTGTTCACTGCGGCAGTGGCGTTTGCCATCTCCGCCATTCCGACCGGCTTACCTGCGGTCGTCACCACAATCCTTTCGATGGGAACGCAGCTTCTTGCAAAGTCCGGCGCAATCATGAAGCGCCTGCGGTCAACCGAAACGCTTGGTTCCACTTCGGCAATCAACTCCGACAAGACCGGCACTTTGACGCTCAACCAGATGACCGCAGTTGAGATTGCGGTGGTAGGCCGTCGGTTTTCGGTGACGGGCAGCGGTTACTCAACCGAGGGTCAGATCACGCGAACCGCCGGGCTTGACGACATCGCACTGGATCAATTCCTGATGCCAATGGCTCTCGCGTCGGATGCGGTGGTTCGCAACGGCGAGATGATCGGTGACCCGACAGAGGGCGCACTCGTCGTGTTGGCTGCAAAAGGCGGTATCGACGTCGAGGGCACGCGCAAGCAATTTCCGCGTGTCGCTGCGCTTCCATTCGATGCCGATTACAAGCTTATGGCGACATTCCACCGGCTCACCGACGAAAGCGGACGAGATGTAGTTCGCTGTTTCGTCAAGGGTGCGCCTGATCAGCTGCTGGCTCGCGCAAGCAACTTCCTTGGGTCGGAGCTCACTCCAATGCCGATCGCAGACGACGGACCTGCGCGTTACCTTGCCGAGAACAAGCGCTTGGGTGAGCAAGGTTTACGCGTTCTCGCGACTGCAAGGAAAGACTTCGACCCCGCGACGTTCGACGCAAACGCGAACATGCTCGACTTGGTCAATGGACTGACCTTGCTGGCGCTTGTCGGCATCGTCGATCCTCCACGGCCGCAGGCAAAGGCCGCGATTGCCACCGCGCACGCAGCCGGAATTCAGGTTCGCATGATTACCGGCGACCACGCAGTGACAGCGAAGGCAATCGGTGACCAGCTCGGCATTAAAGGTCGCGCTGTGACGGGCGCCGAATTCGCTGCGATGGATGATCGTCAGTTGCTCGAAGAGATCGACGGCATCGGAGTCATTGCGCGGGTAACTCCGCAAGACAAGGTGCGGCTCGTCGACATTCTCAAGCGTCGCGGTCACATCGTTGCGATGACGGGCGACGGCGTCAACGACGCGCCGGCGCTCAAGAAAGCCGACATAGGAATCGCAATGGGAATCACCGGCACCGAAGTCTCGAAAGAGGCGGCGGTGATGATTCTCACCGACGACAACTTCTCGACCATTGTGAAAGCGGTCGAGATCGGGCGCGGTCTGTATGAAAACCTGAAGAAGTACATCCGATTTCAGGTCGGTGTGTTGTTGGGGTTCATCGTTACATTCCTCGGTTCGTCGATTCTCGACATTGCCGACGGGGTTCCGCTCGTTCCGCTGCAAACGCTCTGGCTCAACTTCACGACCGATCTTTTCCTCGCGATCGGTCTCGGCTACGGCGCTGAAGCTTCGGGCCTGATGCAACACCGGCCACGCGCAGCTGACGAACGGGTATTGCCGCGCCGGCTTCTCGTTTGGCTGACGATCGCAGGCCTTGTCATGGGAGTCGCCACGCTGTCGATCATCTCGTGGGGCACAGATCCGCACGGCCTCGACGTAGCTCGAACTATGGGACTCACGACATTCGCGCTCTCGCATGTGTTCTTTGCAATTGCGACCAAAGATGAGCGTCGGTCGTTGTTCAATCTCGACACGTTTGCCGACAAGCCGCTCTTGATCGCAATCGGCGCATCTGTCCTCGCGATTGTGCTGACAACGACATTCGCTCCTCTTCAACGGCTCTTGGAGACAAGCGAACTGAGTATGGAGCAATGGCTTGTGTGTATCGGCGCCGCATCTTCGATCGCGGTCATCTCCGAGTTGCGCAAGTTGATCGTGAGGCGGCCGGTCGACGACGTGTCACAGCCTCAGAAAGCCCGCACTGCTGTTTAGCGGACTATTCCCCTAAGGCGTTCGATTGCGCTGTCGAGGTCTGCCAGTCGCGCCCGGCGCGTTTCGTCTGCACGTGTCAGTTGTTCCGCAGTCGGTGGAGTCTCGGCTTTGCGAAGAAGGTCTTGGGCCTCGTTCGCAAAGGCGAATTCGCGCAACGATGCGGCGACGTCCATCGCAGCATTGCGCGCCGCCGGATCAGACGTTGTCGAAGCAGCCACGTCGGCGTTTGCTGCGACATCTTGTACTCGAGCTGTGATCTGGGACTGCTGTTGTGGGTCGCGCGCGCCGTCGACCATCAGGTCGCGTACAAGGCTCGCCGAGTCAACGAGACCTGAACTCCGCTGTTCCCACGAAGACGCAGCTTCGGCTTTTCCCTTGCGGTTCGAAACGATTGCCGCGATGCCGGCGATGAGCGCGATGACCACAAGAACGAGCAATAACCACCGCCAGCCGTCGGCCCCGTCGTCGCTGGTATCGACCGCCGTCACCGGCGCCGACGTTGTCGGCACTGCGGTCGTCGGCGTGTTGTTGATGACGATTTGCGGTGTTCCCGCCGTCGTTGGCGTGGTCTGCGGCGCCGAAGTCGACGGCCTTTCTCGGTCTGCCGTCGTCGGTGTCGTTGCCGGTGGGCGCGTCGTAGTTGACTCCCGGTCTTCTGCTCGGGACGCGTCCGTTGTTATCGGCTGATTTGTCGTCGGTAGACGCTCGCTGAGCGGTTCCTCGGACGTGCTGCACGAAGTCGCGAGGAGCATTACCAAGACAATGAAGATCTTTCGCATAGCGATGCATCAGACCTGATCGCGACATTCCGGTATTCACCCCGGGAAGGTGGTTAGGCGGTTTATGGGCGCGTGCCCAAATCACTGAGCGTCAGTACAACCGGGGGACGAAAGGCGTTGTATCTCGGTCTCGAGCAACTGTCCGTCGGCGCCCTCAGCGCGGACCTTCCAATCGAGGTCCTGCAAGTCACGTCCAGCTACCACTGTCCAATTGTCTGTACCGGCCTGTTGGACCATCGGTAGTGTCTGCATTTCGGCGGCCGGCCCGTTGTGGGGCCCGAAAAACAAAGTGACTTTGGAGGTTCTCGAAATTTCTGCCGAGAACAAGTGGTCATCGAAACACCGGAATTGCGCTGACACACTCTTGAACAAGGGCAGTTGTGCTTCGGCCTTAGGCACCACGGTTGTAGTCGTGATAGCCGGGCGTTTCGCGGCAGAGGTAACCGTCGTGACGAGAACTCGCTTTTGTGCCGTCTGGGTTTGCAGTTGTGTTGTTGGCACTGCCTTCGGCTGCGTGGTCGGTGTTCCAGGAAGCGTTGTGGTTGTGGTTGTTGTGGTCGGCTGAATTGAGATCGTTGCGTCGGGTGCCGGGGAATTCGTCGCAGGTGGGTCAACTCGCGAAAAGCTCGCCTGGTCGTGAAGCCGTTGGGCCCGGTAGTCGTTCGCGAATGCCGGTATGAAAAACCCCGCCGCAAAAAGAGAAACAACGGTCGCGCTACTCACGACCGCGCGCCGCAAACCTCGGCGGCGCCTTGGTTTCTCGTCGACATCACTGGTCGAAGCCACATAGAGAATTTTTAGATCTTCGTGCGGGTGATCTTCCTTATCGCCTTCCATCAACGCGTTGAGCACCTGAGTTTCTGACTCGGCGGCGATGACTTCGTCGGGAGCCGCGGAAGCGGGCTGTTCAACGATTTCGGGCTTTGCTTCTTCGCTTTGATCGACGGCCCGTTTGCGTAATAAACGGAGGCCAAACCTGCCCGGTGGTGTTGCCTTGCCACGAAGCTTCCTGGTCTTCCTCACGTTGTATCCCCCAACTAGTTCTTCACCCCTGGATACAAGCAGGATTCGCAATGACTCCAAATCGAAAAGAAATTCACATTCCGTTCAGAGATTCGCGGGACGTGTCTTTGGCGTGAAGTGTTGCGAATTCGAGGTGTTGTCCCGAAATTGTGAGTGCAACGGATTGAACCTAATAATGATTCGTTCAAATCACTATTAGTTTTAATTCGCAAATCTGTTTCGCGTCATTGTTTGACAAACTCAAAATGAACACGTACGGTGGGCAACGTGAATAAAACCGCCTACACCCAACGATGCAACGTCATCGATACCCGGCGCCCGCAAGGCTTCCGGTTGTCGCCGACGCGCCATGGGTGGATAGCAGACCTCACACAGGTAGCTGACCTGGGCGAATACACGGAGGTGTCCTCCACGTAGACATACGTATCTCGTATATCAACGTGACGGCCGCTTCCGCAGGGAGCGGCTTTTTTGTTGTCTCCCGCCGGCTCGACCCGAGCGAATACAACTCCAACACTCCAATAGCGGAAAAAGGGATATGCGAATAAAGAATCAATGGCCCAATAAAGGGCTTGCTTTTTCACGTCTATGAACCTACGTAAAGGGTTCGAATACATAGTCAGTAACTACATGAGGAACGAGGACAGGTCCCGCGAAGGTTCCCTCGATGAGACCAGGTGCTGACGTCAACAACACAACGACGTGTAGCTCAGTGGGTAGAGCAATCGGTTTACAACCGATCGGTCGGGCGTTCGAACCGCTCCGCGTCGACTGTGGCCGAGGCAGAAGTGATCGATGCGTCAGTTCGTGAAGCTGAAGGAAGAGGGTTTAAGTCCCTCCGGTCACCTTTCGCTTCTCTGGCGTAAATGGAAACGTGGCCGGCTCTTACCCGGCTGTTCGAGGTTCGAGCCCCCGGAGGAGCACTTGTAATTTGCCGCCGTAGCTCAATGGTTAGAGCAACGCCCTGTCGAGGCGAAGGTTGACGGTTCGAGTCCGTTCGGTGGCGCAATGCTCGCAAGGTGTAAGGGACTTGCATTTCTGACTACGAATCAGAAGGTTCGAGGTTCGAATCCTCGTGCGAGCGCCAACTCGATGTAGCTCAACGGAAAGAGCACCACCCTCCGACGGTGACGGTTGCACGTTCGACTCGTGTCATCGAGACAAGTCTTCGGGGTGTAGTTCAGTGGAAGAGCGCTCGCTTTGGGAGCGAGATGTCGCACGTTCGAATCGTGTCACCCCGACCATTCCGGGATAGCAATCTAGGAGATCGCGCTCGGCTGTTAACCGAGACAGAGGTCAGTTCGAATCTGACTCCCGGAGCCACTGACACGTTGGCTGAGTGGTGCAAGCGGCGGACTGCAACTCCGTTTACACCGGTTCGACCGCGGTAATTCGGGGGCCACTGTTTCCCCCGGGAATACGTGTCTCTAATGCGGGTGAAGTGTTACGGCAGCACACCTATCTTCCAAATAGGTAGGCCGAGTTCAATTCTCGGCTCCCGCACCAGTTCTTCTTGCCGGTATTGCTCGTGCGGACGGGCACCGCCTTTGTAACGCGGCTTCACGGAGTTCGACTCTCCGTACCGGCTCCACGGTTGTATAGCTCAGTTGGAACGAGCGTCGGCGTGAAGCACCGAAGGTCCACGGTTCGACTCCGTGTGCAACCACCATTGGTCACGGGCCAGACGGGGTTCAACTCCCCGGTGACCAACCAACACTTGCAACTGCGGCGGGTGACGGGCGGCGCGCAACAGGCCGGCGAGGACTGGTGTCCAAGCGACTCCTATTAAGTCGTCAGCTCTGTTCGACTGGGAGCGTCGGTACGAGCATTCACGGGGACGAGACCGAATTGGTGAGGTTGCTGTCTTGCACGCAGTTTGTTGCGGTTCCGAATCCCGCCGCCTCCACGTAACGCGCTTCCGCGGAAGCGCGAATCACATCAACTAACAGAAAGGAGTGCCCGATGACGGCATTCGCACTATTGCTCAATGCCAGCATGGAACCGATACGTGTTGTACCGGCCAGGCGGGCACTCGTACTCATACTCACGGGCAAGGCTGAGCCCGTAGAGGAGGGTGAGAGACCGGCGATGTTTCGTTCATCGTCTGGATCCATCGCGGTACCTGCAGTGTTACGGCTGTGCAAGTACGTGAAAATCCCGTACCGCGCGACGGTTCCGCTTAGCCGCAAAGCAGTGCTCGCACGTGACAACAAGACGTGCCAGTTCACGCACTGCGGAAAAGCCGGCGACACGATGGACCACGTCGTACCGCGCAGTCGCGGTGGCGGACACACGTGGGAAAACGTTGTCACTGCGTGTCGCAAGTGCAACGGCAAGAAAGACGACAAGTCTCTCGAGCAGTTGGGCTGGACACTTGTGCGCAAGCCCTACGCGCCAAAAGCTTGGTTTCACATCGTGTTCCGGTTTGAACCGGATCCGTCGTGGAGCCCATACCTGCCGCAGCCGGCAGGTTGAAAGTCCTCCGGGTCACCGGAGTTGACACCGGTGTACGAGCGAGACGCAAGGTGGTCGTCTCGCTCCGCCGGACCTTTATGCGGGCCGCCACGGAGGCACGCCGGGTTCATGCCCCGAGCGAAGAGGGTTCGACTCCCTCGCCCGCGACAACACATACGGATGTAGCCCAATTGGAAGAGGCACGTGTCTTAGAAACACGTCAGTGAGAGTTCGAGTCTCTCCATCCGTACTCTGTGCCCGATGCGAAGACGAGGATTTCTTCGTCTGTGTAACGGATAGGTCGCCGGTTCGAGTCCGGCCACACGGGAAACCGGCGTGTAGCTCAGTTGGCAGAGCAATCGTGAAGCTTCGTCGAATTGGTTCTCGGGCACAGTTCAACAACTACGCACTCATGAAAGGAGTGTTCAATCATGTCTAAGTTTTCGGGCCGCAAGCTGCCCATTTTCAAGCGCACTCCTACGTATGAGGGCGGAGAAGGTTTCGAGCGCACGCCCCAGGCGGAGCTGTTTCTTCTCGCGGTCACGAACATGGTCGGGGAAGACACGTACTACGAAGATGCATCGACGCGCGACGCGCGCTTCGCATCACTTGTACGCAAGGTGACCGTTGCCGATGCGGACTTTGTTGCTCGCTTCGTGCCGTACCTGCGTGACGTAATGCAGATGCGTTCGGCGTCGATCGTGATTGCAGCAGAGTACGTCGCTGCCGGCGGAGCAAACGGACGTCGTGTTGTGGCAAACGCGATGCAGCGCGCAGATGAGCCAGCCGAAATGCTCGGATACTGGATGTCCACGCGTGGACGCGCAATTCCGGCTGCAATCAAGCGCGGAATTGCGGATGCAGCTCAGCGTCTCTACACCGAGCGTGCTGCGCTCAAGTACGACGGTGTCGGCCGCGCGATTCGAATGGCTGACGTTATCGAACTCACGCACCCGACTCCGCGTGATACAAAGCAGAGCGCACTATTCCGTTATCTGCTTGACCACCGTCACCGCGGCGAAGCTGAAGCGAGCGAATACCTGCCGATGATCCGTCGCGCAACCGAGCTACAGAGCATGCCTGTCGAAGCGCGGCGCGAAACGTTGAACAGCAGTGCACTTGGTGAAGCAGGCTTCACGTGGGAGCGTTTGTCGGGCTGGCTGCCGGGTGGCATGGACGCCGCAGCGTGGGAGTCGATGATTCCCTCGATGGGTTACATGGCGCTAATCCGCAACCTGCGCAACTTCGACGAGGCAGGTATTTCTGCCGAGTTGGTTCGCGAGGTGCAGGACAAGCTGCGTGATCCGGACGAGGTGGCTCGTAGCCGTCAGTTCCCGTACCGGTTCTGGAGTGCGTACAAGTTTGCGCCTTCAGTTGTGTGGGCGTCGGTGCTCGAAGACGCGCTTGAGCAGTCGGTTGCAAACGTGCCGGTGCTCGACGGACGCACGCTTGTGCTCATTGACACTTCGGCGTCGATGCAGTCACCGGTGTCGAACCGTTCGAAGGTCATGCGTTTCGAAACCGGAGCGCTGTTTGCTGCGACAGTTGCAAAGCGCGCGGCAAAGGCGGACGTTGTGATCTTCGGTACCGACAGCCGTGAACTGCCGGTTGTTAAGGGTCAGTCGGTGCTGCGCTACATCGAAAAGGTCGAAAAGGCGATCGGATCGGTTGGTCATGGCACCGAAGCCCACAAGGCAATGATGAAACACTTCGACGGCCACGACCGCGTTGTGATCTTCACCGACGAACAGACACATGACAGCGCGAGTGCGTTTACTCGTCACATTCCTGCGATCTACACCTTCAACCTTGCGGGCTACCGCGTTGGTATGACACCGGAAACGGCGGGGCGTTACACGTTCGGTGGGTTCACCGACGCCGTGTTTTCGGTGATGAAGGTGCTCGAAAGCAACTCGGAACGCGCCGGCTGGCCGTTCTGAAAAATCGGCCGGGAGTCTCCGCACTCCCGGCCAACATTCCGGACTTGTGTAATTGGAAGCACGCGTGGCTCTGGACCACGAAGTCGGGGTTCGAATCCTCGGGCCGGAGCCAGTTCATTACATGTGGGCGAGCTGGAGGCAGCGGCGCGGATTCCAAACCCGACGTCAGGGAGTTCGACTCTTCCCGCCCATGCTTATTTGAGTGCCGAAATTACGTACGGCCGGTGAACGCGATCGGGCTGGCGAAGTAAGTCGTGTGCGAGTGCGCCTACTCCAAGGAAAGCAGCAACGCTCGTTCCTGATTTCGTCGTCATGACGTGACCGTTGGCTGCAACCCAGTTGGGCGACAATGTGTCGTCCGGTGGTTGACGCAGGTTGTAGTTGACCGCGTCGGCAAGTTGCATGCCGAAGCCTTCGCCGGCACCGCCGCCGATAACGAGAACCGAAGCAGAGACCGTCTGCAGCGCGGAGGCGAGGCCCCATGACAACCAATCAGCGACGAAGGTGATCATGTCAAGGCGAGTTGGGTCATCGTAAGCAACATCCTGCGGATCGCGACCGAAGATGCGCTTCAGCGTGGTCGTTTGAAGGAGTGGTTCGAGCGCGACCCGCACGAACTCGTTGGAAGGGTAGGCCGGAAGGTTTGCCGCAACATTGACACCGAATGCCTGCTCAGCCAAAGAACGGGGGATGGCAATAGGTATGTGATGAATCTCTCCTGCATTCCAGGTCGAAGTATGAAGGATGCGTCCATCCGCAATGATTCCGGCACCGACTCCGCTACCTAAAACGACGGCAATCAAGTTGTTGGAGCCACGGGCAGCGCCGAAGCGGTATTCGCCGATCGCAAACGCGTTTGCATCGTTCTCAACGGCAACCGGCAACTTGGTTGCTGCCGCAAGTGATTGGGCGACATCGGTAGGAATACCGCCGCGACACTTGCGGAAAGCCCAAATGTTCAAACAGTCGAAAAGCACTGTGCCATTTCGCTCGATGCATGGGCCGGCCATGCTCACACCGATTGCCGACGGCGTTATCTGAGCCATTGCAGCAGCGTTGGACGCGGCGAGGGCCATCGCCTCAATCACATCGGCAGGTGTGCGTGTGCTCCGACTCGGATCGTTTTCACCGCTCGGTGTATCGATGATGATCGGCTTTGGCAGTAGAAGCCCGCCTTCATTGCTCACGACGTTGGCAGCAATGCTGGTGCCACCGACGTCTAGTGCAACGACGTATTTCGGGGAGGACACGACCGCTGCCATCAACGGCTCGTTTCGCGGGAAGGGATCGAGTGGCGGGCGGGGACACGGCCTGCTGCAAGCGCAAGGAAGTCGGTCAGGATTTTCTCAGTTGCTGTTACGCCGACTACCGCGCACTTCAAGTCGACAATTGCTTCTCGAACTGCCTCATAGGTTCGTCGACCTCCGGCGGCCTTGATCCCAACGGTGTCGCCGACTGCTTCTTGTATGAGCCTGAGTACCGGCGTTGTCGCGCCGGGCACCGGCTTTCCGTCCTTCATCGCGAAACCCGTGGAGGTTTTCACCATGTCGGCTTCGGCGACTTGCACACATTGGCATCCGAGCACTATTTGATCGTTGGTCAGGTATCCCGTCTCGAGTATCGCTTTCACGACGATGTCGCGTCCGGCCAGCTGTCCTTCGTAGCGGGCGACGCTGACAACCGAAGCGATGTCTTTCACGACCCTCAGGTTGTCGCCCTCTCCGAGGGCTCCGACGTTGATCACCATGTCGATGTCACTGGCCCCAGATCGGATGGCGTCCCGGCATTCGAGCATTTTCACGGACGTGGTGGTTTTTCCGAGAGGAAAACCCACTGTTGCCGCAATGCGAACGCCGGAGCCACGCAGCTCTGCGGCTGCCTGACCAACGTCACTCGAATGAACGCAGATTCCTCGAACACGAAAGTGCCTCGCAAGCGCGCAATGGAAGCCGATTTCAGCCCGGCCGTAAGTGGGGTCGAGGGCCGAATGATCGAGTGCACCGGCTAAGTCTGCATAGCTAAGACCATCGTATTGCGCATTTATGTTTACTTCTGGCCACTCATGCTGTGTACTCATGCGTATTCCTCGTGATTGCTGCTTGAAGTTGCAGTATGCGCGCGCACGTGTGCAACAATCAACTTGATGGCGCAGAAACGTGCACAAATCGATAGCAACCAGGCAAAATCGAGCAAGTTCACGCAAGAACGGCAGCGTGAAATCCTCGACGAGCTCACCCGAAGTGGCAGGGTCGAGGTTCCAAGCCTCGCCACGGAGTTCGGTGTGTCGGAAGCGACGGTCCGGCGGGATCTTGCCGCACTGTCAGCCCAGGGCTACCTGCAGAAGACCTATGGCGGCGCCGTCACGCTTGACGCGCCGAAGCTTGGCTGGGCGGTTCGAGCGGGGCTGCGCAGTGAGGAGAAGGCACGAATCGGAGCTGCGGCCGTCTCCTTCATCGAACCCAGCCAGTCAGTCATCCTCGACGCCGGGTCGACAAACTTCGAACTCGCAGTGCGCATTGAGGTGCGGCCGCTCACGGTAATTACGAATTCACTCGATATTGCTGCAGTTTTCGAAGGCGACCGTGAGGTTGCGTTGTTGCTGACAGGTGGCGAATGGGACCCGGTGGTACGTCATCTCAACGGTCCTCCTGCGCTCGCAATGCTCGAGCTGTGCCGCGCTGACTGGACGTTTCTCGGTGCAACAGGTGTGCATTCGGATGCCGGCGTTACGTCTGCGTATCTCGACAACGCTGCGGTCAAACGCGCAATGGTTGCGGCTTCACCGAAAACTGTTGTGATGGCAGACCACACGAAGATTGGCGAGATCGGTCCGCATTTCGTGACTTCACTCGACAAGGTTCATGCTGTTGTCACCGACGATCGCAGTGCGGCGCAATCACTGAAGGCGAGCGGCGTCTCGGTCATTCATTGAAAAGTTTGCGACGGCGGACTTATTCGTCGTCGTCCTTGTCGTCATCGTCGTCGTCTTTTTTGGACTTCTTCGAGTCCTTGTCGTCATCGTCGTCGTCTTTGGACTTCTTTTTCTTCGAGTCCTTCTCGTCATCGGCATCGTCGTCGGAATTGTTTTTCTTCGACTTCTCGGCGTTGGCAACTTCGGCGTTGTCAGCACCAGATGCATCGACGTCGAAGATCGTGCTGTTCTCACCTTCGCCACCGACGAGGAGGTCATTGCCGTTGTTGGCGACGGTGACTGACTCGCCGCTGCCGGCATCTTTGCCCTTTGCTTCTTCATCCTGTGGAAGCGCAATCTCTTCTGGATCAGCACCGATTTCCGGGAAGATAAACGCCGACTCCTGCGTGCGAATAACGAACTGTTCGCCATCAGGGAAGAAAGCACCGCCGGTGGCCAGCTCCGGGATGTTGTCAGCAACTTCTTCGAGTTCGTTGTCAGAAGACGTACTCAGGTTCTCCGGAGCTGCGAAGAGTTGCCCTTCACCGTCCTCTTCCTTGGTCGCAATGAAGATTTGGCCGCTGACAGGATTGACGAGTAGCGACTCCGCATTGTGCGGTCCATCCGGATACACAAAGTCGAATTGGGTTGCGTCGACGACCTGCGATTCGATGTCTTCAGGTTCCGTGAACTGATAGACGCTGACGAAGTCGCGTTCGAGGTCGTTGTCGCCGATGTCACCGACGTTCTGGGTGTTGTCGGGACCCGCTGCCATGTCTTCCCAGTCGATGATGTCTGCACCATCGAGCGCGAGGGTTGCTTCGGTATCCCCCTGTTCATCGATCGCAAACACGACGGCGTCGCCGTCACTGTCGTTGTGCGTGAACACCACATTCGGGTCGACTGCACTGACGCTGAGGCCGCTTGCTTCTGCGATGTCTTCGTTTTGCAGGACACGATCGACGAGTGCTGCATCGTCGCCTGACTCTGAATTCGACGATTTCTCGTCGGAATCTGAATCCTTGGCAATCGCAGGACTCACGCCGAACGCGAAAGTCACTGCCGATGCAGTTATCCAAATGGCAGCCGATCGAGGTCGCAAACTTCTAGAGGATCGAGGCGTTGGGTACTGCATAAAACCGAGGGTACGGGTACCCGCAACCGGTGAGAAGAAATCGTCACGACCTCTTAATGAGAAGGTGTTGACGGGGACTACAGATCTCGGCGGGCGAAGACGCGGACTGCGAAAAACAGCAGCACTGGGACGTACAAGATCGACCACGCAAGCATTGCGTTGGACGGCAGTGTCACACCCATAAACGGGATTTCGAAGTCCTCTGCGTTACTGAGCCCGGCCAGCATCACCGGCGATGACAGCGCCGCTGATGCGCCCCGCCACAGCGCATCTGACGGGATCAGCAGGCTCGTAATCACACCGATGCGTTCCATCGCTCCGTTGTCGATGGACCGGCCGACAAACTCGATGAGGCCTGACATCCAGGCGAGGCCGAATGCGAAGAAGACGACAGCGCCATTGGCGAGCGTCGACATTCGTGTTGAACCCACCACGCCGAGGGTGAGAAGTGTCAGCGATTGCAGGGCCATCAGCGCCAGGCCGCCGATCGGATTTACCGCCTCATACCCGACCATGATTCGCGACACGATGAGTAACGAACCGCCGAGAAGCAAGACGTAAGCAACGACGACGATTGCAAAGCCAAGCCATCGTTGCACGAGCCACGACCAGCGCGGGAGCGGGCGCGCAAGTACTGCATGAAGCTGTCCGGAGTCGATCTCGGACGACACGGATCCGGCCGATAAAAACAGCGCGAGGAAGGCGGCGAGGAACGATGCCACATAGAGCCCGAGCACCGTCAGCACGGTTGACGTCAGCGCCTTTTCGAAGGCCGGCGTCGCCTGTTTGTCGAACTCGTTTGAGGCGAACCAAAAACCGAGCGCAAACAATGCGACGAACAGGGTGCTCAGGATCATGACGGCGAGCAGCAAGCGGCGGCTTGCTGCCTCGCGCAGGGTCATGCGCACGATTGTCAAGATCGCTCCTTTGGGTTGACCAGTTCCATGAACACTTCTTCCAGTGACCGTTGCAGCGGCACCAACGCGAGCAGGCTGTAACCGGCGCCTACGAGCTCGGCAGAAAGGTCACCGACGCCACTTTCGTCGTCGGCAACGAGCAAAACCTCGTCACCTTCATGCGCAACAACCTCTCCATGGCCGCCAAGAAGGTCGAGCGCGCGTTGATCAATGCGATCGAGTCGCACTCGCAATTCGAGCGAGCCGCCGACCAGTTCGTCGAGCCGGCCCGATCGCACAACGCGACCTCGATCGACGATTGCGACACGGTCGCAAACCATTTCGACTTCGCTCAACAGGTGCGAGTTCAAGATGACCGCAGTGCCGCGTGCCTGCAATGTGCGAATCACTTCGCGGACGTCGCGGCGTCCGATCGGGTCGAGCGCGCTTGTTGGTTCGTCGAGAATCACTAGGTCGGGTTCACCAACGAGGGCCTGTGCGAGTCCGATCCGTTGCTGCATTCCCTTTGAGTAACTGCCGATTGGCTCGCGCTCGCGACCTGCGAGGCCGACAAGTTCGATGACGGATTTCGCATGCTCGGCGCGTGTTGCCGAGTCGAGTCCGACGAGACGGCCGTGTACGTCGAGCAATTCGGCGCCGGTCATCCATTGTGGGAACCGGAATTGTTCCGGCAGATAACCAACGCGCTTTCGAGCTGCCGGGTTCGTAACCGGTAGGCCGAACAGTTCGACGTGTCCGGCGGTCGCAGTTACGAGACCGAGCAGAATCTTCACTGTCGTCGTCTTGCCCGCACCGTTCGGTCCGAGAAGCCCGACGATTTCGCCTCGACCGACTTTCAGTGAAAGCCCGTCGAGTGAGGTTCGTTTGCCGTACTGCTTGACGAGGTCGTTAGCTACTACGGGTATGGCCGTCACGCGCGCTCCGCAATCCTCTTTGCTTCGGATTGCGGGAGAGTGCCACCGACGCCGTGGAAGTGATTGCCGTCGCGCCAGACAACTGCGCTTGCGATGCCGGTTTCGTCACCAAAGGCGATTGCTGTGTTGCCGTTGACCTTCGTGTTTTCCCAATAGAACTGCTTCGCAGGAATCGGAAGCGGAAGTGTTGTTTCCCAATTCTCGATCGCACGAAGTGCAGCGACGGTGTCTGCGGGAAGCCCAGGTAGCGCAAGCAGGGCTTCGCGAACCTCGGGGAGTGTCGGACCGCCCTCGACTGCTACTTCGAGCGTTCCTGCGTCACCGCGGATGAGTGCAGGAGCGTTGTCACCGCCGACCGCCTGCACAACTGCACCAGGCACCTTCAAGACGAGCGTTGCCGGGCGAATCGAGACCGGCACATTTGCAGTGTCAGCGAAGTTGACGCGAACAGTCTTTGGTTCCTGAGCGACAATCCGCACCGGGCCGGTTGCATCCTTGGGAATGTCGGCTTTGTCGAGCGGGGTTGCGTCGATACCCGAAATCGCCTTTGCCTCGGCGAGGTTTGCCACCTCTTTGGGTTCGACGACATCGTCCAAACCTTGCACATCGGCGACCTCGACCAGCGATTCGAGCACTGCGGGGTCAATTGCAGCGAAATCGACGGGAACAACTGCCAAGCGCTCAGCGCGGAAGTTGTCGAGGAATGCGGATGCGTAAGCGCGTCCGCCGGGCGTCGCAGTAACGCCGCCGATCAACGCAAATGCAATGACTGCGGCAGCAACCTTGTTGATCCAGCGCGGCATTTGTCGTGGCGCACGCGATGCGACAACTTCAGTACGTGCTCGCGGACGTGTCGTGAGTAGCGCAGACTCGACGTCGACAGCAGCCGGCACGACAGCCAGCGCTGACGCAGAAAGATCAGCGACGGCGGCTTGTTCTTCGGAAATCTTGCGGCATTCCGCGCAAGACGTGACGTGCTCGGTGAGGTCTGGACGTTCGCCGTCAAGCCAGGCTCGCAGGGCACCGGGTTCGGGGTGACCATTCATTGGGCTGTCTCCTGTTGCATAGGTGGAGTGGGGTTGTAAATCTTTCGGAAGGCCTGCTCGGCGCGAGCGAGCAGTGTGCCGACGGAGCCGGGCGCAATCCCGATCGCATCGGCGATTTCGGCGTAGGCGTATCCGCTGTGACGCAAAACGAGCACGTCGCGCTGACGGTCGGGCAACGCGGCCAACGCCAACCGAACTGCGTCGCGATCTTCGCCTGCAACAACGGCACCCGCAGGATCCGTAGCTTCGGGAAGAGGCTCGTGCCTACCGGCGCGATCCTCGCGATTGACGAAGCGGATTCTTGTGCGCAGCGCGTTGGATGCTCGGTTAAGGCAGACACGCGTCAGCCATGCGTCGACTTCGTTGTCGGGCCTGTCGAGGATTGCGGCGTCGACCAGGCGCGCGAGCGTCTCCTGTGACACATCTTCGGCAGCACCGCGATCACGAAGGACTCGCTCAGCGAGCCCGACGAGTCGGGGATAGGTGCGCCGGAAGACGTGATCGAAGCGGTCCTCCACACTGGCCTCCTCTTGGTCCACACCTACCTAACACCGCAAAAGCGGAATTTGTGACACCTACCCAGCCGCCCCAATTGGGTCACCTTCGCGAGGTGATGCGGCGGGTGAAGCTGGTCGGGAAACTGCCACGCAATGAAACTCATCTGGAACCACAAGAAATGGCTCGTCGCGCTTGCGATTGTCGCGTTTGGCGCCCTAGTGCTGACCGCTTGCTCCGACGACAACGAGACCGACTCGACCACTTCCACGACAATCCCGCCTGGTAAGACGAACTTTGAAGTCGATACACGCGACGGGCAAGTGTCACTGTCGCTCGATGGCAAGCTTCCTCCTGGGTGGCCGGCTGACTTCCCTATACCCAAAGGCGCCACGCCCGCCGGCTCCGGCTCACTCGGCGGGAAAGAGACGACTAACTATGTCGGCGTTTACCGTTCACCGGACTCTGCATCCGATACATTCGAGTTCTACAAAGACAACTCCGACCTTGACCCGAGTGACTCGGCGTCTGCCGGCAGTGGTTCGTCGTTTGCCGGGTCGGTGAAGATCGCGGAACCCGCGCCGGGGCGCGTTACGACAGTTACCTACGAATCAGGTTCGCTGATCATTGTTGCCCTCCAGACACCGGCAACTACTACAACAACAGCGAAGTAGGTGTGCCGGAGATCAAGATCACATGGCTTGGCCATGCGACGGTGCTGATCGATGCCGGCGACTTCACCTTGTTGACTGATCCGGTGCTCGTTTCGAAGTTCGCGCACCTTCGCAGGCGGGTCCCCGCGCCCAACATTGAACGTGTTGACGCGATCTTGATTTCGCACGTTCACATGGACCACCTCCACACGCGATCACTTCGGCTCGTTTCTGACAGCGCGCGCGTGATCACGCCGTTGGGTAGTGAGCGAATCGTGAAGCGAACCGGCGCCACATCAATTGATCCGGTTGTGCCGGGAGATCACGTCGACTTGATTGCAGGCATTGACGTCGAGGTTGTTCGCGCCGAGCATGACGCGAAGCGCGGTCCGCATTCGGCTATTCGCGCGCAGCCGGTGGGTTATGTCGTCGAGGTTCGCGAGATGCGAATCTATTTCGCCGGTGACACCGACTTGTTCGATGAGATGCATCACCTTGGTCCGATCGACGTGGCGTTGCTACCGATTTGGGGTTGGGGTTCGACCTTGGGCGGCGGGCATTTGGATCCGGCGAGGGCTGCAACGGCAGCATCTTGGATACAGCCCCGATTTGTGATGCCAATTCATTGGGGAACGTACAGCCCTATTCAAATGCGCCGAAACGGTACGACTTGGTTGAACGATCCGATCGACACCTTTCGCGAAGCATTGTCGGATTACGGCATGGAAGATCGGTTGGTTGCTGACGAGCCTGGTAGCTCGATGCGACTCACCCTGCGCGGGCGATGACTGCGGCAAGCATCAGCCATAGGTTTACGCGCGATGAGTCAACAAAGCGCGACGGAACCGATTGAAGCGGACGATGCCAGTCGGCGTCTCACCGGCGGCGCAATCGCTGCGCTTGCAGGTGGCGGTGCGTTGGCCGCGTTCATCATTCAGAACAGAAACGACGTTCGTTTCGATTTTCTTTTCTGGAGCCTTACTTGGCCACTTTGGCTGTACACAATCGTCGTTGCGGTATTCGGGGCAATGGTTTGGTTGGGTCTCGGCATGATGCGTCGCCATCAACGGCGCAAGCAACGCCGCGAAGATCGGCGCGGTTAAACAAGGAGGAGCAATGGAATTAATTGCCTGGTGGCTTGCAGCTGCGATTTGGATCGCGATCGCGTTTTGGCCGGCGCGAGTTGCCGATCGAAAAGGTCACAGTTTCTTTGGGTACTTCATACTCAGCCTGTTTTTCTTTCCACTCGCGCTCGTGATGGCGTACATGGTCAGTGACCGCAGCTACGCCGGCATGTGATGCTCACACGCAATCTCGGGGTAACCACTCGTCCCATGCTTGTGAAAAGACTTCGCGGTCGTCCTCGTACGCATGCAACGTCGCCTGCAAATGAAAATCAGACGCGGTGGATGTCAGCACGGTTCGAGTCTCTGTTCGAACGTTCCAATCCTCGCGTGAGAATTCAGTGGTCCACTCGACTTCGCCGCGAACCGAGCCATAGTCGTTACCGACGTGGCTATAGCGCTCCCACATGCGGCGTCTGATCGAGAGATCGATGTCGTCGTAACGATCGGCCCCATCATGAAGCAGTTCGACAGCAGGTTGGTCGTTGCTTGTAACTTTCCAAAACTGTCCGATCGGGCGAAGAGGCGTTATTGAGATTACCGGTGTTCCTTCCGGTTCCTCATACTCAGATGTTGTGTCGTTTTCAGGGCCGTGACGAACCGGCAATGTAAGCGTTCCGCCATGCACGCTGAGTTGCACTGGTTCGGGTGATGGCCATGCAACTGGCCAATACGACGTTGAAACTGCAACACGTACCCGGTGCCCGACCGGAAATGATTGCGCAACGTCGTTGAGTTGCACGCGCACCGCGTATCGCCTTCCAGGAACCAAAGGATTTGGTTGTGAGTGGCTCTCGTGGTGAGTCAGGTTCAATAAGCCATACGTGACGCGCGTTGACTCGCCGTTTTCTGCGACATCGCACAACCGCACTGCAATCATCGCGTCAGGTTTGTCGGCCGATACTTCGAGCTCCACGACGGGAGCACCTGCAATTTCCAAACTTTGGTCGTGAACTTCGAAGTCAAACACAAGTGATCCGGCATCTTCGTCGTGCTGGTCGCCGGGCAAGTCCGGTGGCGTGCCATACGCGCACCACTTGCCTGCGAACTGTCCGACCGACAACGGCGACTCGATAACGCCGGCCGACAGCGGATACGTGCGCATCTCTATGCGCGATTCACCGATCCAACGTCCCGGACGGTGTTCGTACGATGTTGCCGGTGGAACGCTGTCTTGCATCCACATCTGCAACATCGGGCCATCCATTACGTCGTTTGGAATGTCTTTGAGCCAGCAGTCCCACCACCGAACCGCTTCCTGCAGGAAGCCGATGGCGGGTCCAGGATTGCCAAACGTCGGATATCCATGTGCCCAAGGGCCGATCAATCCCTTGCGCGGAACATCGAGATTGTTCATCAAACGAACTACGGAGTTTGAATACCCGTCAGCCCAGCCGCTGATGGCGTAAACGGGGACATTGATGTCGGAGAAGTTTTCGCATACTGAGCCGTGTTGCCAATACTCGTCGCGTCGCTGGTGCCGAAGCCAGGTTTCCAGCCACAGACCACTGTTTTTTAGACGGTCGTGCCACATTTCGCGCCATTGCTCTCCGACAATTGCCGGGTCGGGAGGAGAAGAGTTTCTTCCGAACATCACTCCTGCCCATGACAGGTTTTCGCTCAACAGACACCCGCCCATGTAATGAACGTCGTCCGCATAACGGTCGTCGGTGGAACAAATCGTGATGATTGCCGCAAGACTTGGGGGACGGCGCGCGGCAACTTGAAGCGAGTTGAAACCGCCCCAAGACATTCCCATCATTCCGGTCTTGCCGGAACACCACGGCTGCGCAGCCAGCCAAGCCAAGATCTCTTCGGCATCCAGAAGTTCGCGTTCGAGATATTCGTCGGTGAGCACACCGTCGGATTCTCCGCTCCCTCGAATATCGACGCGAATGCATGCGTAACCGTGGCCGGCCATGTACGGATGGTGGATAGAGTCCCGACGCGAGGTGAGGTCGCGCAGGCGATACGGGATCAGCTCCAAAATTGCCGGGACCGGCGTTGTGTCTGATGAGTCAGGTCGCCAGATACGTGCCGCCAATCGCACGCCGTCGGACATCGTTATCCATGTGTGCTTTGTCTCGATGACTTCATGCGGCAGCGTGTCGACCGTTTTCATGTGAACGAACCTAGAACCTCGGGATCGTCGGTTGATACGAGACCCTGTGTGAAAGTGGGCGGCTGTGAGACGTCGATTTGCGATCGCGGTGGCAATGGCAGCGCTGTTGAGCGCCTGTTCGTCATCGGATAGTCCTTCAGTTGGCGGGACATCGCCTGCCGAACTACCTACTGCTCGCACCGAGGTCGCAGGAGCTGCGCTGGGAAATAGCATCTACGTCGCCGGCGGTATGACGGAGGACGGCGCCCCGAGTACTGCGGTCGATATCTACGACGCTGCGTCGAACGAATGGTCACGCGGACCGTCACTGCAACGGCCGCTCCACCACCTTGCGATGACATCTGCACAAGGTCGCGTGTGGGTCATCGGCGGGTACACGCAAGGCAACGGTGAAGTTGCCGATGTGTGGAGCATCGAGCCCGGCGGTACAACGTGGCGTGCAGAGCCGTCGTTGAGTGCACCACGTGGTGCACTCTCGGCAACCGTTGTCAATGACACGATCGTCGCGATCGGCGGAGTTCGCGCCGGCCAGGTGCTCGCCGAAGTGAGCGTCTTACGGCCGGGAGCAACATCGTGGGAGCCAGGCCCATCGCTCAAAGAGTCGCGTGAACATCTTGCGACGACGTCGATTGACGGACGTGTCTACGCGATCGCAGGGCGTGTCAGCTCACTCGAATCAAACAAGACAGCTGTCGAGTCGTGGGATTTGAAAAGCGCAACTTGGAACAGCGCACCGCCCCTTACAAAATCGCGCGGCGGCACAGCTGCATCTGGACAATGTGTTGCAGGAGGCGAAGAGCCGCAGGGAACCATTGCATCAGTGGAGTGTTTGTCGAGCGACGGCCGCACGTGGAGTACCCCGTTCTCGTTGAACGTGCCCCGCCACGGACTTGCCGTTGTCGCGCTCAACGGAAAGCTTCACGTGATTGCGGGCGGTGAGAAACCAGGTCTATTCGTGTCACGCGCACATGAGGTGTTCGACATCCCCGCGCGGTGACCGTTTTCGTTCCAATATCGTGATTTTCTGCCCGTCGTGCTGGACGTTTCGTTGTAACAGCAGCACCCTGGCCACATGTCCCTTGCTCGAGGCCGCCAAGGGCTGCTGATTGCAGTCAGCGTCGCGGCTGCGATGATCCTGCTGTCAGTTTCAGTTGCGAATGCTGCCGAACCTCGAGCACGCATTGCTCTTGCGAAGGCCCAGCCAGGCGTCTTTTTGATCACGGGATCCGGCTTTCCGGCAGGCACTGCGGCTTCACTCGCAGTCACGACGCGCAGCGGCAAAGACGTCGGAACCGCTCGCGTGTCAGCAGACGGGTCGTTGAAAGCAAAGTTGAAACTGAATCCGCGCTACTCAGGTTTGATCAAGGTGCAAGCAACAGCCGCCGGCGCACGAGCGGGAGCATCATTTGATCTGCCTGCGAAGCCGATACCGCTCAAGCTCTACGACGAAACCGCTCCGGGAAAAGGAAACGAGGTTGCCAACCTCCAAGACAGGCAGGTGATCGACGTCTCGTCGCTCGGTTCCCCGAACATTTGGGCGTTGCCCGGCAGCGGAGTGAAGTCGGTGCGATTCTGTCTCGACAACGGTGCGTGTCGTGTCGAAGCTAATGCGCCCTTCGCGATGCATGATGACGAGGCGCCTGAAAAATGGCGTCCTTCGAAGGGCCGTCACACACTTGACGTGACGGGTTACTCCACGGCAAACGCGACTGGTAAAGCGGTCGCCCACACGTACGTTGCGTTTCAAGTCGGATCGGGTGCGCAACCATCGAAACCGTCGACGCCTGTTACGCAAAAGCCGGAGGAGGCAGCACCTTCGAACGTTCCAGTCGGCGGCAAAGAGGTCTTCGTCGGTGACTTCGAGACAGGCGACTTCGATCAATGGAGCAACAACTGCCACGCAGTTAGTGACTGTGGACCGCCGAGCATTGAGATTCAGAGCAAAGACACGCGCAATAGCAAATTCGCAGGTCACTTCATCGTGCACGACGGTGACACGCCGATCGACTCCGGTGAACGATCGGAAGTTCGCGCGGAAGATCCAGGCTCACTCGTTCACAACGGCGACGAGCGCTGGTACCAGGTGTCGTACAAGTTCCCGGCAAACTTCAAACTCGATGGTGACTGGTTGATCGTTACGCAGTGGCATGCAACCAATGACGGTTCGCCACCGGTTGCGATCGAGATTCGCAACGGTGACGAGTTGACGATCACCAGCGACGGTGCTGACAACGTCAATCACACGATCGGCAAGATTCCGGTTGGGAAGTGGTCCGACTATGTGTTCCACATCAAGTTTTCCGAAAACAAGAGCGAAGGCTTTGTCGAGGCATGGCAAGACGGCAAACTCGTAGTTCCAAAAGTCTCAATGCGAACGATGGCAACCGAAGAGGCGTATCTCAAAGCGGGCATCTATCGCGACAATGACGCCACCGGCACATCGGAAGTCTGGATGGACAACTTCCGGGTAACGGCGCCGTAAACGGAGCGACTAGAGCAAGTCAGCCAGCGCGTCGTCAATAGTCGGGAACTTGAAGTCGAACCCGGCATCGATCAGCTTCGCCGGGACACATCTGCGACCGGTGAGCGCGAGTGCAGCATCCGAATTCAGAACGACAGCGCCGAGTTTGACGGCAAGTGCGGGTGTAGGAATTGCAGGTGGACGGTGAAGTTCGCGCCGGAGTGCAGCCATGAGGTGCGCGTTTGTCACCGGTTCCGGACTCGTCACATGCACAACGCCGTCGATCGCCGTTGTGTTGATGAGGAATTCGATCGCCAAAAGAAAGTCGTCGACGTGGATCCAGCTGATCCATTGTTTGCCATTGCCGATGCGTCCGCCCAGACCAAACTTCACTATGCCGGTGAGACGGTTCATTGCCGGAACGTTGTTGTCGAGAACGATCCCGGTTCGGAGAATCATCGATCTTTTGGCCGGCGCGCCGGCGAAAGCTTCCTCCCACGGTTGCGCGACACCTGTCATTTGTGGAAGCGGTTCGATCGGCTTTGCATTCTCGTCGAGGATTGTGTCGCTGCAGTTGCCGTAGATCGCAAGCGAGCTCATCTGCAACCACAACGGAGCTGTCAATTTGCGTGTCTCGAGCGCGCGCTTCAGTGCGAGAGTCGCATTTACGCGCGATGAGCGAAGCAGTTCGATGTTGGAAGGTGTCGGGCGTCGATCAACCAGTTCACCTGCGAGGTTGATAATTGCAGCGCCCTCTAAACAGTCGCTCCACTCGCCGACGGTTTTTGCGTCCCACTTCGCTTCTTTGAACTGCGCGTTCGGCGATGGGTTGCGCGTGAGGACGACCACCTCATGACCACTGTTGGAAAGGCGCGTCGTAAGGCGGCTACCGAGCGCGCCCTTTCCACCGGCGATGACAAACCTCATTTGTCGTGCTCGATCTTGCACGACGCAGTACCGCCGGGAAGCTTGTGCCGGTATCGGGCGAGCAGGGGATAGCAAGCCTGTGCCAGCCAGGAGAACGGAGGAACCACGAATGGCCATCCAAAGAATTTCCATGGCGCGCGTGCGGCAAGCAACGCGCGCCCCATGCCGACCGTTCCGCGCGAGACCCGACCGTTCGCGTCGATGAAGTAGGCCGCAGTTGATATTTCGTGCTGGGTGAGGCCCGCGCGCCCGTGATCAAAGTGTTGATACGCCACTGCCGTCGTGTTGTCGCTTCGCTTCTCCAGCCACCTCGCAGCTTTCGTGCAGAAGCCGCAGTCGTTGTCGAAAGTCAACGTGTGCTTGTTGGTCATTTGTTGTGCCTTTTCTTCACTGCATGCCGGACGCGTGAGCGAACAGCCTTTTTCGAGATCGTCCCGAGGTCGTCAGCCATGTCTGCAATCGCTGCGAGCGGTTCGAGCGCGCCAAACAGGTCGTTGCTTCCATCGCTTATGCCGTCGTAGAGCTCCATGCCGATGAACGAGGCTGCGAGCGCCTGGGTCATCGACGCGGTGTCGACCAGACCGGATAACACGCTCTTGTCGATGACGCGATCGACAACTGTGCGTAGTTCTTGGATCCAAATTCCCAGCGCGTCACGCGCGGCGGCTGCAAGATGCTCGTCTTGCTGTGCGCCCGCCAACACTTGCGCGAGCACCGTGACATTGCCTGCTCTGCGTTCCGTGTCGTGAACCAGGCGACCGAGGCTGAGTAGCTCGTTCAACGACTCCACGCCGGCGAATTGCGACCGATACCGGTCGACCCTGGCTGTCGTGTTTTCGCGACACGCCTGACTGATGAGGTCGTTCACCGATCCGAAGTGGTAGAAGACGAGCGCCTGATTCACCCCGGCGGTCTTCGCGATCGTGCGGGCGGATACTCCGGCAATGCCATGACTGCGAAGCGTTGCGATCGCGCCTTCGATCAACCTCGCACGCGTGTCAGACTCAGCGGTCATTGGTCCCGGCTCCTTTGTTGAGCGACTGCTCAACATCTCCAGGATACGCAGCTCTTGAGCGATCGCTCAAATCAAGTTGCTTAGTGCTTCTTGCCCTTTGACTTGTCCTTTGACTTGTCTTTCGACTTGTCCTTCCCCTTGCCGGGGGTGGTCGGGGTCGTCTTGCCCTTGCCGTCGTCGGGTTCCGCCTCGTCGGGACCGCCCTCGTCACCGCCTGAGGGTTCTGTAGATCCGGTCTTGCCTGAATCCGGCGTGCCGTCATCTGAGCCCGGTTTCGGGGCGACGCCGTCGTCGGTCTTCGGCACGACCGTGGTTGTCGTGGTTTTGCCGCTGTCCGGCAGCTCGGTCTTGACGGTGGGATCGGCCTCCGTGGGCTTGGCGGCTTCCGGCGCCCCGGGAATGGTTGAAATGCTCGAAACGGAGGCGGGTTCGGGCGGTTCGAAGGTAAAGGTGCTCCTGCTGCTCATGGCCTTTTTCTGGGGCTTCGGTTCGGCCTTTTGAACCTCGACTCCGACCTGGGCGACAGCACCCGAGACGGCGTCTTGGAGGGGAGCGGGCAAAGCACCTTCTGATGCGGCGGCGACGCCCCCGACGGAGATCGTCGCAGCGCTCGTCAACGCGACCAGCTTCGCCAGTATTTTCCCGACCATCAACGCTCCATCTAGGTATTTGGGCCTATAGATCTCTCGGCGCGTGGGCCGAAAATCTGGAGTAGATAATCTGCGCGAACTGCGCTATTGACTCGCCAGGCCTTTCCACGTCGCCTCGGGGCGGTCGATGATCGAATCCGCACGACTCCTGGTGAGGTAGTCCCAAGTCCACGACCGGATCGCAGTCAGGCGGGTCCGAAAGCCCGGCAACAACCACGCATGAACGCCGAGCCACGAAAGAAAGGCGACGGGGCCATGCAGTTCGCGGCGGCTGGAGCCGATCTCGGCGACTGCAGCGTTGCGGCCGATCATCGCCATGATTCCCTTGTCGCGATAGTGAAACGGTGAACGGGGCTTGCCGGCGCTGTCCGCGATGATGTTGTCGGCCGCGCACTTGCCTGCTTGCAATGCAACCGAGCCGAGCTGCGGAAACGGTTTGCCGTCAGGGTCCAACGTGTTCGCGACGTCACCGAGCGCGTACATTTTCGGAAATCCTTTAACCGTTAGATCGGGTTCGACATCAATGCGTCCGCCGTGTCCCTGCGGAACGCCTGCGTGTGCGGCGAGGGGTGCAGCCTGTATTCCCCCGGCCCATACGACAGTGCGCGTTGCGATCTCACGGCCGTCAGAGAGGATCACCTTGTCAGCGAGAATCTGTTTGGCGGAAACACCCAGCTCGATGTGTACGCGCTTCTTCTTCAACAATTTCTCGCCGTAAGCGTGTGCGCGATCTGAAAACGGCGCCAGCACAACAGGTGCCGGATCTATCAAATAGACCCGCGCTTCTTCGAGTGAGATGTCGTGAAAGCGTTCCGGCATTACGTCGTTGATGAGATCGGCAAGTGCGCCCGCGGACTCGACCCCCGTTGCTCCAGCACCGACAACGACAAAGTTGAGAATGCCGTGTTCGATCAGATCGACATTGCGATCGGCATCTTCGAACACTTCGAAAACGCGCGACCGCAGACGTTCTGCGTCGAGCACCGAATAGAGGGGAAAAGCGTTTGAGTCTGCTCCGGGTGTTGAGAAGAAGTTCGGCTGAGAACCCATTGCGAGCACGATGTAATCGCCGCTGAATGTGGTTCCGTCGGAGCACGACACCACGTTTTCGCGAGGGTCGATGCTCGTTGCATCCGCCATTTTCACATCGACGGTGTGGCGCTTCCTGAACGTCTCACGCAGCGGCCTTGCAACCTCGTTAACCGGAAGTTGCGCAGTCGCGACTTGATAGAGCAGGGGTTGAAACTGGCTGTAATTGTTCCGGTCGAGAAGAGTTACGTGAATACCTTTGCCGGCGAGTCGCCCGGCACAGGCAACCCCGGCAAAACCACCGCCGACGACTACTACGTTCGTCATCGTTTACAGCCCCGGACTGCTGTGCATGATTCCGCCATCAACGAAGATCGTCGTTGCCGTTACATAACTCGCCCCGTCACCGGCAAGAAATGCGACAACGCTGCCGATCTCCTCGGGCTGTGCCATGCGCTGTAGCGGGATTGCGTTGTCGAGTGTTTTCATCTTGGCGGGATCGTTCATCGTCGACGTGTTGATTGGCGTTGCAACTGCACCCGGTCCGACGGCGGTAACGGTGATGTTGTGCGGCCCAAGCTCTTCGCCGGCAGTTCGTGTCAACATGCGCATCCCGCCCTTCGACAAGCAGTACGGCGTGTTGCCCGGCATCGGCCAGTCTTCGTGCACTGACGAGATGTTGATGATGCGCCCACCTTCTCCCTGAGCGACCATCTGCTTCGCTGCAATTTGCGTTCCAAAGAATGCGCTCTTCAGATTGATGTCGAGCACCTTGTCGTACTGTGCCTCGCTTGTGTCGAGAATCGAGGTGCGCGTTTCCACACCCGCATTGTTGACCATGATGTCGACGCGACCGAATTCCTTTACCGCCGCTGTAACAAGTCGTTCAAGGTCGGCAATTTTGCTGACGTCGGCTTCGACACCGATCGACTGATCACCAAGTGCGGCAATCTGTTTCTCGAGTTGTTCGGTCGCCTCCTCGTCGGCGATGTAATCGATAACGACATTTGCCCCGGCTTCGGCAAGAGCGAGCGTTATCGCTTTCCCGATACCGCTGTTGCCGCCGGTGACGATTGCGACCTTGCCATGCAATGTCATGTGGCCTCCCTTTTGTTGATGGTTGATGCGCCCTCTTCGGGCAGCAGAGTTTTTTGATCGAGCACGTAAAGCAGCGCGATCGACGGCACGACTACGACAAGCGCGACGCCAAACACGAGAAGAAGCGCGCCGAGAGTTGCGTCGGGTGCAGCTGCTTGCGAAACCTTTAACGACTCCGGCAAAAGGTAGGGCCACTGCGCGACACCCCAACCCGCAACAACGCTTGCGACCGCCCCGATCGCAGTCAGTCGTGCACCGCGTGGTGACCGAAGTGAGAGAAGCAGCAGTGACACAGAGCCACAAAGAAGCGAAACGATTATGAACGGAAGTGCCCTCGACATCAGTCCGTCGAAGACATAGCGCGCGTCAGCTCGGAGAACGAAGATTCCGATGACCGCCAGCGCGCCGGCTGCCGCAGAAGCAGCGAAGGCGCGCTGACGGAAATACTCCTGCAATTGCGGAGTGCCTGTGCGTCTCGAATCCCAGATGAGGAATGTCGCAGCAAGAAACGCGCAAACCGCAACGGCCAGAAGGCCCACCAATATCGAGGTCGGGTTGACCCAGCTATCCCACGGGTCTCCGGCTTTACCCCCTGCAGGAACTCGCCCGGATGCGATTCCACCTGCAACTGCGCCGAAGCAATAGGGCACGAGGACCGATGAAACGGCGAAGACGGCGCCGAAACGCCTGCGCTCGCGACTGTCGGTGACCGCTTTGCGAAACGCGAAACCTGCACCGCGCAAAACAATGCCGAGAGCAGCAATTGAAATCGGAACGAACAGTGTCAACATGATCGACGCGAACGCTTCCGAGAATGCAGTCCACAGCACGACGAGGCTGAAGATAAGCCACACATGATTGGCTTCCCACACGGGTCCGATCGAGTGGTCGATCTGCGCGCGCGGAGCCTTGCCACGTTCCGCATCGCCTGCAAACAGATCCCAGAAACCTGCACCAAAGTCTGCACCGCCGAATACGGCATACGCCGTGACGGCAATGCACAGAACGATGGCTACCGCCTCGCTCATCGGTGCGCACCAGCCTTTGCGCGTATCGGTGCCGGACTTGGACCATACGGCACATCGGTCTCGTCGCCGTCGCCGTCACGCCAACGTTTGCTCATGCTGCGCAACACCTGCACGGTCGTAACCGCGAGGGTGATGTAAATCACCACCACAATAATGAAGGTCAGCCAGACGCCGTCATTGGTTGTCGCAGCGTCTTCGACGCGCAGATGGTTGCGCACGACAAAGGGTTGCCTTCCGACTTCGGTGACTACCCATCCTGCTTCCATCGTTACTATCGACATGACACCGGCGATTGACGCAATTCGAAGGAACCATTTCGTCTGAGGAAAATCGCGACGAAACAGCCATGAAATGGCGTACCACATCGACAACAAGAAGAGGAGTGTGCCGAATCCGACCATGATGTCCCACGCCAGGTGCACCACGTTTGCTTCGTGCAGCGAAGGTTGGTCGTTTTCCGGGAAAGCGTTTCTTCCCTGCACAACCGTGTCTTTACCGGTGCCGGGATCAGATAACCAAGAAGCCAGCCCCGGAATCGCAACACCGCCTTTTACGTTGCCGTCGGAATCGAAATGTCCGAGGAGCGTTTCAGGCGCGTCGGTCCTGGTTTCGGGAACAAGCTCTATTGCCGCAAACTTCTCTGGTTCGTTGTCGTACACCCAGCGCGCGAGTGTGTCGCCGACACCCATCTGCACAGGTGTTGCGATCGCAGCAACCGTAAAGGGAATGATGAAGCCGAGACGGTGGTAGCGGTCGCGACGCCCGCGCAGCATTGCAGCGGCATAGACGGATGAAATCAAGAATCCGCCCACCAAGTACGCCGCGACGAGCATGTGGGCCGCCTGAAGCGGGAAGGCATCGTTGAAGATGACCTTCAACGGTTCGACGTCGACAACTTTGCCCGAGCTGTCGAGTGTGAAGCCCGCCGGCTCGTTCATCCACGCGTTGGCAGCGATGATCGATGCTGTGCCGCCAATTCCCGCAATGACGATCGGCACACCAGCCCAGAAGTGTTTCCACGGAGACAAACGTCGCCACCCGAAGATGTAAATCGCGATGAAAATGGCTTCCAGAAAAAAGAAGATGCCTTCGATCGCAAACGGAACACCGAATGCCGCGCCAAACCTGTCCATTAGCTCCGGCCAAAGCAATCCAAACTCGAAACTCAGGACAGTTCCGGTAACCGCGCCCACGGCAAACGTGACAGCCATGTATTTCGACCAACGTTGTGCGAGTAATAACGCCGCGCTGTCATCATGCTTGATGCCGCGATAGTTCGCGATCAGCGTCATGAACGCCCATGACACACCGAGCGGCACCAAGATGATGTGCATGGCGAGCGTAAACGCCATCTGCGCACGTGCCCATGGAACCGGATCGATTGCGAGGAGTATCGTCGCGTCCACGTTGTTAACGCAGGCGCTCGGTGATGTGCTGGCCGACGCGCAATGAGTTGGCGATGATCGTCAACGTCGGATTGACCGCACCAATCGAAGGGAAGAAGCTCGAATCGGCTACGTAAAGATTGTCGATGCCGTGTGCCTTGCAGTCGGGGTCGAGTACCGACGTTTGCGGGTCGTTACCAAAACGCACTGTGCCTGCTTGGTGTGCCGTTGCAGATATGTCCATTGCTTCGTGCAAGTAGAGCTTTCTCTGGTGCAATCCGTCATGCATGCCGAGCTTGCTGAGCATCGATTGAAACTTCTTGCGTAGTCGCTTCAGCCCCTCTGTGTTTGTGTCGCGAAGTGCCAGCCGGACGGTACCGTCGCGATCGATGGCGACGCGGTTGTCGGGGTGAGGAAGGTCTTCCGATGACAGCCAAAAATCGACGCTGTGATGTGCAACAGCTTCGATGCTCCGCAGCGGCGTGAGCTTTGCCGCCCACGAAAGGAAGTGCGGTGCTTTTCCGCGCAGCTGTTCCGCATCAGACTTGCCGAGCATCTGGATGCCACCCCAGGGGTAGTCAGTGTCTTCGCCTTTTAGGTACCAGTCGTGTAGCGCGAGAGTCTTTTGAAAGCGCGTCGGGTTGGGTTCTTTCGACAACGCCATCATTGCCACGTTGTTGTGACGCAGATAGTTGCGTCCGACCTGATCTGAACGGTTTGCAAGTCCGTTTGGATGTGCGTCATTAGCCGAACGCAACAGCAGCAATGCAGAGTTCAGTGCGCCACATGCAACGACGATGACATCGCCCTTTACGCGCAACTCTTCGCCGGTTGAATTAGTGGCGATAACCGAAGTGACTTGACGTCCTGATGCATTCGTTTCGAGGCGCTGCACGTTCATGCCGGTCATCAGCGTGACGTTCGGATGAGCCAGCGCAGGATCGACGCAGACCGTTTGTGCATCTGCTTTCGCGTTGACCAGACACGGAAATCCGTCGACACGGTCACACCTGATGCATTTGCTCGTATGGAGCGGGCTCCCGTCAACAGCTTGATCGAGCATCACGCCGATCGGCAAGTGGAACGGCTGCAGACCCTCGCGTTCGAGGTCGTCGCTCAGCTGCTGAATTCTCGGCTCGTGTTTGACGGCGGGGTACGGGTATTCACCACGCTTGCCTTCTGTGGGATCTTCGCCGGCTTCGCCGTGAACGACGTAGAGATCCTCGGCTGCGGCATACCAAGGCTCGAAGTCTTCGTAAGTAAGTGGCCACGCCGGTGACACGCCACCGTGATGTGCAATCTCGCCAAAGTCCTCGGGACGCAATCGAAACAGCGCAGCGCCGTAAAACTTTGTATTACCGCCGACGTTGTAATTCTGCTCGGGAACAAAGTCGTGACCGTGGGCGTCGCGCCACTTTTCGGTCGTGAGGTATCTACCGGTTGTAAAGACAGCCTCGGTGTCCCAATTCTGTCTTTCGCGCGGAAGGTACTCACCGCGCTCGAGAAGAAGTATGCGTTTTCCGGAAGACGCAAGCTTCCAGGCAAGTGTTCCTCCGCCTGCTCCGCTTCCGATGATTACGACGTCGTACCCATCTGTGCTCATTTCCCGCCTCTCGATCACGATGCCGTGCCCTAGAGCTTCTGTTTCGAGTTCTAAAGGTGCGGGAAAGATTGCTCGTCACCCATGCTGGGTGAACGCGTTGCGCACGCGGATTCTCCTGCCGGCTGGGTCACCCGGCGCGGATGACGCCATGTGTGAATCGCATCAATACCGTCCGCGTTGCTTCAAATAAGGAGGAACGCAACAAATGGTGGTTGCTACACGGTCGTTGTTCGAGCGATTGTTCGAACTGCTCGTGCGGGGTGAGCCGAAGGGAGATATCGACAGAATATTTTCCAGTGACGTACAGGGTTGGTCGCCGATGCTCAGCGTTACATCGACCAAAGAACTCGAGAAAATATTGGCCGAGCGACTTGATGCGCTCGACAACATTGATCATGCAGTCGACGGGTTTGACGTAGTTGGCGTTGGCAACAAGATGATCGCAGAGTGGCACCTCGAGGCCGATCACACCGGATTGCTATCGGTTGGTCCGTATAGCTTTGAGCAAACGGGGCGCCGTTTAACGCTGAATGGAGCTTCGTTTGTCGAACTCGACAGCGGCAGAATTGTGGCGTTTCGTAATTACTTTGACGATGCAGCGTTGCTCGAGCAACTGTTTGAGTTCGAAGTCGAGTCGTAAAACGATTCGACTTCAGTGACCGGATGTCGAGGTTTCGATTTCGGTGCGGTCGCCTGACCAAAGCGTGTGGAAAATGCCGCCGGCATCGATGCGACGGTACGTGTGGGCCCCGAAGAAGTCACGCTGACCCTGGATCAGCGCGGCCGGCAGGCGCTCTGATGTGAGCGAGTCGTAATAGGAGAGTGCCGACGCAAAGCCCGGCACCGGAACGCCCGACAATGCCGCAGTCGACACAATTCGGCGCCATGCGCTTTCGCCGTTGATGATGGCATTGGCGAAATAGTCATCTTGCAAGAGTGTTTCGAGCTCGGGATTTTTCGCATATGCCTCAACAATGCGGTTGAGGAATTGCGCACGAATGATGCAACCGCCGCGCCAGATCTTCGCGATCGCACCTTTGTCGATGTTCCAGTTGTATTCCTTCGCACCGGCAATGATCGCGTCGAACCCCTGCGCGTACGCAACGACCTTTGAGGCATACAACGCCGCGCGCACGTCATCTTCAAAACCTTCGTACGTCGATTGCACTTCCGGACGCTTGCCTGCTGCGCGCTGTGCAGCGGCGCGTTGTTGGGGCTTGCTGGACACGGCGCGCGCAAACACGGCCTCGCCGATGCCCGACACAGGTACGCCGAGACCGACTGCATTTTGCACCGTCCAAACACCGGTGCCTTTGGAGCCCGCCTGGTCGACAATCACGTCAACGAGGGGCCGGCCTGTGCGAGCGTCTTTTTGGCGCAAGACTTCTGCTGTGATCTCGATGAGATAGGACTCGAGGTCTCCTTGGTTCCAGGTCGCGAAAACATCGGCGATCGCGTCGACGTTGTGATTGCCGACGCGCCGCAGCAAGTCATATGCCTCGGCGATGAGTTGCATGTCGGCGTACTCGATGCCGTTGTGAATCATCTTCACGAATTGCCCTGCGCCGTCGGTCCCGACATGAGTGACGCATGGTTCGCCATCGACCACTGCCGCGATCGAGGCGAGGATCGGGCCCAGGGTCTCGTAGGCCTCGGCAGAACCGCCGGGCATTATCGAAGGTCCACGCAGTGCGCCTTCTTCTCCACCGGATATGCCGGCGCCGACGAAGTTGAGCTCGCGTTCGCGAAGGTCGCGTTCGCGACGGATCGTGTCGTGAAAGTTGGCGTTGCCGCCGTCGACGATGATGTCGCCCGGTTCGAACCGCTCGGCGAGTTGCTCGATGACGGCATCGGTGCCGGGGCCTGCCTGCACCATGATGAGCGCGGTCCGTGGTCTTGTCAGTGACGCTACGAAGTCGTCGATCGATTCAGAGGCAACGAAACCCGCTTCAGGGTGTTGATCGACGAGCGTACGTGTGCGCTCAGGGGAGCGGTTGAAGATGGCAACCGTGTTGCCTTCGCGACTCGCGAGGTTTCGGGCGAGGTTGGCCCCCATCACCGCCAATCCGACGACTCCGATATTGGCCTGGCCGGTACGCGTTTCTTCGTTACTCATGCCTTTTCTCTAGTCGATCCCCCGCAAGGTTTGGCGTCTGGAGGCTCATATAGAGCCGCCAGACGCCGAACCTCGAAGAGAGGGCAGGTGTACACCAGCGCCGAAATGGGCATGGTGATCAGCTCGCAACCGGAAAGGGAAGCTTGTGACGGCCACCCACCAAGGGACTGCGATCACCCTCGATCTCGACGCCATTGAACTGGAAATGCGTCCACGTGCCAAGAGCATTGTCGACGGGGAGTCGTTCAAATACCTGGGGCGCGACTACTCGTTGAGCATTGCGCGCGTCGGTGGCCACAACGTCTTTCTGTCGCATGGAAAGCTCATCGTAGGTACCGGAGTTTGCGAACGAACAGGACACGAGATCAAGGCGTGGTACATGCGCAATTGCCGCCGGTGGCTCGACCGTCACGCCGGTAGTTGGGCGGAGACTCTTGGAATTTCACCGCCGGTGATTGAAGTGCGGTCGCTTGATACCAAGCTCACCTGCCTTGGCGAGAACGGCAAGGTCGCATGCAACTGGGCGGCGGTGCAACTCGATCCGCAAACACTGAGTTATGTCGTTGCGCGCCAGCTTGCACGCCTGCAAATGGATGAACGTGATCCTGCGTTTGCGCGAGTGTTGCAGGAGATGTTTCCTGCAGGCGAGTTGAGAATCGTTGACACCGAACTCTGGACTGGAGACATTGTCTGATCGCAATCGCGTCAACACTCGACCTTCACGTCGACTTCTCCGCGAAGATCTTCGAACATCCGTTGTTTCATGTTTTCGTAGGCAACGTTTTGGCCCAGTAGCCACATGAGCTTGACGACCATCGACTCCATGCTCATGTCGAACGAGGGAATTGCCAGATCTGTCGCGGCCATGCGTTGACCCGGCTCATTTACTGCAAAGGTGCTCGCGCCGTTGGGCACCTGAGTTGCGACGACCACCGGAACGCGCACCGACTTCAAGTACTCGAAGCACGAGTGCAAATGTGTGCTGACATCGCCGGCACCGAAAGCAGCGAACACAACACCCTTGAGTTGTTCCGCTTCGATGAGCGATTGCAGGACCCTTTGAAAGACCGCGGGAGCGAGACCAGGGAACTCCGAGAAAACAAGAATTCGATTGTCGAATCGTTTTTCAACGTCTAGTTCTTCGCGCGTCGATGCGGCGGGTCGTCCACGTTCGAGATACTCGTGGTGTTTTGTGACGGCGACCGGATCCAATTTGATCGTCCGGCCGATGCGTCCCAGCGGTGACCGGCTAAACGATGTCAACGTGTCGTAGTCAAAGTCGGAGAGCTTCTTCACTCTGCTCCCTGCGATTACGTGACTGCCGAACACCGCAACCACCCCGCGCAGACCATCGTCGGAGGGCCATGCCGCGACGCGCAACGCATTTTCGACATTCGAAAGCGCGTCTGATCCCGGCCAGTTGAACGGCACTTGAGAGCCCGTGATCACGATCGGCTTTCCGACGTTGGTGAACGCGAACGAAAGAGCAGCACATGAGTAACCCATCGTGTTGGTGCCGTGGGTCACGATGAATCCGTCGTAGCTGTCGTAATTGGATTCGATTGCAGAGATGATCTTCACCCAATCAGCCGGGACGACGTCGGAGCTGTCGACATTCATGATCTCCTCGGCAATGAGCTTGATATCGACGCTCCACGCGCTCTTGATGCGCGCAACAGTCGGTGCCAGCCCTCGCATGAGATCGACCGCTGTTGCACTCACATCGGGTGATGTCGCAACTCGTCCTCCGATTGTTCCACCTGTCGTCAGCAACAAGAGCCGCTTGCTGGTCATTCGAGCGTCGATCGACAAAGTTCTACGACGCGTGCAGCGCATCCCCACGACAGCGAAACGCCGCATCGTCCATGTCCGTAGTCATGCACCACCGGCGGCGTATCGTCGCGACGCTCGATTTCGACTCTGATTGCGGGGCGATTGGGACGTAAGCCGACCAAGACTTTTTCGACAGTGCCGTCTGCAACTCGCTTATCCAACGCGATGCAGCGCTCGATGATCGATTTGGTGACATCGGTGCGCGGCTCAAGATCGTCACTTGCGTCAGTTGTGCCCCCGAGAATGACGCTGTCGAGCCGGGGGTATATGTACGTCGTCGCACCGACGGGTGATTCGTCTTTGAAAAACTCCGTAATGCCTGTGTCGTGCATGATGACAACTTGACCGCGCAGTGGATGGACCGTGCTGTCGTTGGACAATTCTCTTGCGCCGAGCCCGGCACAGTTGACAACGACGTCGTATTCGCTCAACTCGTCAAATGCAGTGACTCCTCGCTCCTGCAACCCGACTCCGTTTGCCTGGCAGCGCGCTTGTAGCCACCTGATGTAGACGGGCATGTCGATGAGTGGTGCGCGCATCTGAAACGTGCGCGTATTGCTCCGCTCGATGGTCGTGGCTTGCAGGTTTGCTGCAAACCACGGAACTGGTTCGGTCGAGCGCTGGCGATATACACCGTCGCGAACTTGCACTCCGGATTCCGGAAACTCACGCGCGAGGTCTGCGAAGCGCATCTGTGAATGCACCGCCCACGGTCGAGCTTCCTCCACTGGCTCCGGGTCGTATGGCCACCAGATAGCAGCGGCGACAGCGGAGGTCGTTCGATCGAGGAAGTCCTTTGCAAGGATCGTTACTTCGAAGCCATTGCGCGAAAGCTCGTGGGCAACGGTCAAACCGGATACTCCGGCGCCGATTACGGCCACATGCGCTCGGCGGAGGGTGCTTCTCGTGGTCACGGGGCGAGAAGGTACGAACGGATTTCAGAAGTTCAAAGAAATTCAGAATTTCGTTCGGTTTTGCGTGCGGCTGTTAGAAATTGAACATGCTCACGGTCAAAGACGGCATCGAAACGCGCCTCAATGGTTCGCCGTACCTCCGAGACGCGCTCTGCAAGGGCTTGATCAACATGTCGTCGCTGGCGCGTGAGCTGCAGCCGCAGATCGCCCGCGACCTACGCAAACCGGTCTCAGTGCCCGCAGTTCTCATGGCTTTGAAGCGCTTTTCCGAAGAGCTCGAAGGCACCGGTTCATCGAGCGACGCAGTCGACCATCTCGGAAACCTGTCGCTGCGGGCCGACCTCGTGCAGCTGACTGTGGCCAACTCCGACCGGCTCATGCAGATCATCGGCGAGATCCTGCTCCGGAGCCGTCACGACCGATCGTCGTTCTTCGTGTTCACACGTGCTGCGTACGAGACATCGCTTGCGATCAGCGGCGGATTGCAGTCGGTGGTCGAACCATGGCTTGCAAACGAGCGCGTCACGCGCCGGCGCGTCGACCTGAGCGCGCTGTCGATGCAACGTCTTCATCAACCGGCGCGAGCCGGTCGCTCTGGCGTGTTACACATTCCGCTGCAAGTCCTTGCGTGGCAGGGAGTCGAAGTGCTCGACGTCATCTCAACTGACAACGAGGTCATGTTGCTTGTGAGAGATGATGACGTCGATCGAGCGATTGCCACACTCCGACCTTTGCTCCAGTCGACTGGAAAATCAGCATGAGAGAGTGGCCAATGAGCAACAGTTCGTCCCTTACGCCGCACGAAGACGGGGTGCATTTCGTCATTACCGGTGGCACACTCGATTCGTATTATGACGGAGCGTTGCGAACCGTTGTTCCGCGCCAGACGTCAGTGGTTCAGCAGTACATGGTGGGCGTCACGGTCGACCGAAAGCTCGATTACACCCAGGTGTGCATGCTCGACAGCCGGATGCTCACCGAGGCGCATCGTCGCGAGATTTGCGAAGTTATCGAAAACAGCGGTGCCCGCAAGGTGATCGTCACCCACGGCATTTTCACGTTGCTCGAAACGGCGAAGTATCTCGAGTCGCATCTTCGAGTGAGTGACAAAGTCATTGTTTTGACGGGCGCTGCAATCCCGCTCGAAGGCGTGACGATGTCTGACGGAGGCTTCAATATCGGCTTCGCATTCGCACATGTCGACCTCCTCGAACCGGGTGTGTACATATCGGTAGCGGGTCGCGTTCACACGCCCGGAGAAGTTATCGAGTACATCGAAGAGGGCCGTTTTCGCGGAATGTTCGAAGGCGAGATCTAAGGAGTGCTCAACACGCTTTCAGAGACGTGCTGCTTAAATCGAGATCCTTCTTCAGAACGCTGAACTTCTTGGCTTTGGCGTCTTTGCAGATGGCGGCGATGTCTGTTTCGTACTCGACGACAAAGACGGGCTTATCTGCTTTTGTGAAAGGCGCGTATACGTCGCACTCGTCGTATTCGTGACACTGCTCGACGACAGCCGCATCAAAGTGCGCTACAAGCGAACGGACTTGCTCGCCGTCATTCTTGAGGACTGCCGCCATGCGGTATTTGTGAGCAAGCGCCGCGAGCGCCTTGTTGTACCGAATCTGGTGAGACGCGCTAAGTGAGAAACCAGTGTCGTTTGTGTAGCCGTCGACATTGTCGAACTCAACGGCATCAAACTCTTTCTTCTTGCACATTTGCACGCGCTTTTCCATGATCGGAAGCAAAACATTGATCTGACGGATGTCGAGCCATGCTTCGCCCTCCCAGTCGTTGGAGTCGCCGATCATTTCTCGTGAAAAGGCACTGGCATCGGGTCGCCAATCTTCACGACTGCCTCCGCTGATGTAACAGATCGCCTTCGCGCCATTCGCGTGAATCTTGCGAACCGTCGCAGCAGAATTGTCGAAGCCGTCGATGTCGAACACGTCTGCATCTGTTGTTGCGTTTATCCGACCTGATAGTTGGTATTGCCAGCTAATACCGGCCGGAGGGTCCCACCAGCGCGAGTTGGTCTTGGACGGTGCTGCGGAAGCGGTGGCGACGTGAAGTGTCGAAGTAAGAAAAACGAGAGTGCAGATGACGCGGAGCAACAGCCGAAACCATGTGCGCCTCGATCCTGCTGATTGCATCTCGCAACAAGTTTACCGGGTGTCGACTTTGTTGGACACGAGCGCGTTGGCCCACTTTGCCGATGGATCGGCGTCGATCAGAATCGCTTTCACGAACAACGTTGTTGGGACTGCGATCAACGCGCCGAGAGGCCCGAGCACGAAACTCCAGAAGAGCAAGGACACAAACGCAACCATCGTGCTGACGCCGACAGCATCACCGGTAATACGTGGCTGCAAGATCGTCTGAATAACGAAGTTGAGCACGCAGTAGACCGCAACAACCGCAATTGCCGGTGCCCATCCACCGTCGAGATAAGCGAGCAACGCGGGTGGAATCAAACCAAGCACAAACCCGATGTTCGGAATGTAATTCGTAATGAACGACAGCAGCGCCCATGTGAATGTCAATGGCACACCAATAATCCAAAGCGCGATTCCGTCGAGAAACGCGACGATTGCGCCGAACGCAGTGGTGACGAGCCAGTACGAGCGAATGTTGTGCGCAAATGCTCGCAATGATTGCGCCAGATGAGGCTTTGTCTTGTCGATGCTTGCAATCCGTTGAGGGACACTCGACGCGTCCATCATCATGAAAACAAAGACGGTAAGGATCAGGATGAACAGCGATCCTGCACTCAACACTGTGCTTACGACCGACTGCACATAGCCAAATACGCTGCCGTAGTCGAACTGATCGAGCGCCTGATTGATCTGATCGGACCCGATGCCGGCATCAGCGAGACGGTCGGCTGCGCCCTGATAGAGCCGTTCGAATTTCCCGGAGTAAGCGGGCATCTCGATGGCAAGTTTCGCCAGTGCGTACGTGAGCATCACGACCAGGCCGATAAGCAATGTGTAGAGCGTCAAAAGCACCGCGAGCGTGGCGGCCCATGCCGGGACTCGACGGCGAATCAACCAACCGCGGAGTGGATGAGCCGTGATCACGAGAGTGAGGGCGAGAAAGATGGGGGCGACGATGTTGGCGATCTCGCGTACTCCGGCCATCGCAATGGCAAAAGCGGCGAAGCCGAGCAGGATCACGAGGGCGCGAGGCATGCCGCCCTCTGCTGTCACGTGCGTTGACTCAGGGGCCGTGATGGGCTGCTTGTTGGATCTGAACACCGGCTCAACCTAACCGTCCTTCTCAGCTCGGTGACGGTTGCACTAGGCATATGGCCATGACAGAGATTGCCCGCTTGCTTTCCGCGAACAGTGCCTATGCCGCCGCACGCGCCAACGTTGCCGACCCTCGTCCGAGCCGTCATCTTGCGGTCGTCACGTGTATGGACGCGAGAATCGACGTGTTCGCCGCGCTCGGCCTTCACCTTGGTGAGGCCCATGTCATTCGAAACGCAGGCGGACGCGTGACTGACGACGTACTGCGCAGCCTCGCGCTGTCGAGTCACGTTCTCGGTGTCACGGCTGTCGCGGTCATGCAACACACGAAATGCGGACTTGCGGGAAAGTCAGACGACGAGCTGCGTGCGCTGACTGGCGCAGACTTGGGTTTCTTTCCAATTGATGACCATGCAGCTGCGCTGCGCGAAGACATACGCGTCCTGTCGGAGACGAGTTACCTCGAACCGCTGTCGATAATCGCCGGATTCGTGTTTGACGTCGAGAGCGGTGAGATCGACGACGTCGTGCGTTGGGAGCGCACCGGCTAAACGTTGTACCCTTGCGACTTATTAATTACTGAACTGCTTTCATGCGCAGCTCTTATTGAGCGAAGCGCCGTGTGCCCGGTCGATGTTCATCGACGTTGTTTTGCGTTCCCGAAAGTTCAGTTCTCCAATGCATCCCTCTTCCTCGATGGGCAACGTCAGGTTGCTCACACTCTTCAACTTCTTCAACGACTTCCGGCTTTTCGGCCCAATTTTGATCATCTACTTCGCGGATGTTTCGGGGTCGTACGCGCTCGGCGGCGCTGTGTTCGCGATCACGATGATCTCGTCGGCATCCTTCGAGATCCCGACGGGTGTTCTGTCGGATCGCATGCCGCGATCACGAGTCGCCGTTTTCGGCGGAGTCACAACGACAGCGGCTGTCATTGCATATGCCGTCGCGCCGAACTTCGAAGTGCTCGTGTTGGGCGCAGTTCTCGAAGGGCTCGGCCGCTCACTCTTCAGCGGCAACAATGATGCATTGCTCTGGGACTCACTCGCGGAGCATGGCCGCGAATCCGAGTTCCATCATTTCTCGGGTCGCGTCAATGTCGGGTTTCAAGTTGCGCTGGCCACATCGGCAATTGCAGGCGGCTTTATAGCGGGTTGGTCTATGCGGTGGGCCGTCGCGCTGTCGGTCATTCCGCAGCTGGCAAGTGTTGCTGTCGCGCTCGCGTTGCGCGAACCGAAAATTCATCACCACATCGAACCTGGACATCCGGTCAAACACTTCGTTGTTGCTGCAAGGAATCTGTTTCGGCACAAGGAACTCAGGCGTTTGACGGTTGCAAGTGCAGTTGTGCATGGTGCGAGCGAGTCCGGCTGGCAATTTCAGCCGGCGTTTGTTGCCGGCTTGTGGCCGACTTGGGCAGTGGGAATCGGACGCGGTGTAAATCATGCAACCTCGATCGCCGGCTTCTGGTGGGCGGGTCGCGCAATCGACCGGTTCGGTGCAACCAAAACGCTGCTCGGTAGTTCGGCGGCGGCAGGTGCAATCGGTTTGATTGCGTTCGGCAAGCCGACGATCGCATCACCCGCGTTGACGACCGTCGAGGGAGCGACCTATGGCTTGGCGATGACATCGAAGTCGTCGTTGTTGCAACGTTCGTTCAGCGATAGCGAGCGAGCCACGATGGGGTCGATCGGTGGGTTCTTGGGAAGCTTGCTGTTTGGCGTCTTTTCCATTGCGGCCGGACTGATTGCCGATGCGTATGACCCACGAGTTGCGTTACTTGCGTGTCACCTCGTGTCGATGACAGCAATTCCCGTGTACTGGTGGCTGCACAAAGAGGCCACGTCGTGATTTCAGAGCACTCTTGCAGGGTGCTCTGAAAGTCACGCATGCTTGTTCAAATGGCTACAAGATCGCTTGAAACGATGAAGAAGGCATCCACAGCCGTCTTTGGCGTGCTCACAGCCGGTCTTTCCTGGATTTTCGGATTGATGGTGCTCGGGCTCCGCGAGATGGAGTGCGCAGATGGAGTCGATGCATGTACCGCAGAAGCGGTACGCGGTCGAGAGTTGATGTTGTGGGTTGCCATAGCAGCGTTCGTGGTCGGTCTCGCCATCATTGGGTTCACAATTAGGTCACTTACAAAACCACACAACCTCCACGTTAGGTGTAAGTGTTCTGCGCATGACCTTTGTCATTGTGGATCTCGACAACACGTTCGTAGATCGCGTCGCTGCTTTTCGTCGTTGGGCTGCTCAGTTCGCCTCAGACCCGGCACACGTCGAACAACTCGTTGCGCTGGATGATGATGGATACAAGCCCCGGCCTGTCTTCTTCAACGAGGTGAGCGAGTTACTCGGGCTGAATGGCGCCGAAGTGGTCAGTGAAAACTATCTCGCCGAGTATCCCGCTTCGTTCGAACTCGATCCCGAAATCGAGTCTGCAATCAAAAACTTGCGCGCCGCAGGGTCACTAGTTGTGATTGCATCGAACGGGCCGCCATTTCAAGCAGACGTGATCCGGCACACCGGCTTGGATCAACTCGTCGACGGCTGGGCCGTTTCAGAACTCGAAGGAGTTCGCAAGCCCGACGGCCGGATCGCGGAACGGATGTTGCGCTCGTTGAATGCAAATGACCGCGAGAAAGTCGTGATCGGTGACGGAGCAGTGGATATCGAGCTTGCACACAACCTGGGCGCGCGCAGTGTGTGGGTCGACAGGGGCCGAACTTGGGACGCGACGCTCGGCTTTGCGCCGTCTGAGATCACCGACTCCACTGCCAAAGCTTTACGGCTCGTCACTTAATCGGTCGCGCAGGCACGCCTACAACAGTCGTGTGCGGAGCGACGTCTTTCACAACCGCAGCACCCAAACCGACGACACTCCACTCGCCGATATGTAGATCATTGCGAACAGCAGAACCGATGCCTACATATGCTCCGGTACCGACGGTCACTCCGCCGGAGAAGCTGACGTTTGGCTGCACGATCGCGTAATCACCGACAGTGCAGTCGTGCGAGATCACAGCCCCGGAATTTATGTGGGCGTGGCGACCGATCGACACTTGCGTGGTGATCGTCGCTGACATCGCGATGTAACAACCTGGTGCAATGTTGACTAACGACCCAATCGTTGCGCTCGGATGAATGACAGTCGCGGGCTCGAAGCCTTTTTCCGTCAATGCATCGTCGATGCGCTTTCTGTCTGCAGGCGAGCCGATGCCGATCACATACCTCACGTTGGCCGGGTCGAACTGACCGAAAACGGCTAAGTCGCCGAGGATTTCACTGCCACGCTCGGCAATCAAAGACTCATGGCTTTTCCCATCGGCAACGAAACCCAGGAAATCCCATCCCTTGGACGCGAGCACGGCTTCGTGAATCTCGCGAGAGTGAGCTCGGGCGCCGACAATGACGAGTTTTTGCATCGTGTGAGGATGCCGGCTGTGGCCAGTGAGCGTCAACTCTTGCCGTCCGTTTGCGATCACACAACAATCAGGGCTCACTGTCAGGCCCGTCACGTACCCTCGAATTGGAGGCGCAGTGAAGGCATTTTGGCGACTGCCGGCTTTGGCCGGCGTAATTGTGTTGATCGCCGGCTTGATGTTTGTCGCCGCACCCACTGCATCGGGCGCACCCACCTCTTGTCTGACCAATGGAAGGGGCGGACCTGCTCAAAATGCGATGGGCAAAAGTTTCTCGTCGGGGACGCGAGCGAGCACCTACAACCTGTTTGCAAAGGGAGTCGATACAACGAAGCCCGTCGGCTTGGTTTTACACATGCACGGCGACGGGGGATGGGACTTCAAAAATCCCGACGACATGATCGAGGGTGTATCGAAAAGCGCTGCAAAGCATGACCTGATCACTATTTCGATGTTCACGCCCGACAAGAAAACAGTCACCTGGTATGAAGATGGTGACGCAAACGGCAAGTGGATTCGTGCGCTTCTCGAGCAGCAGATCTACAAGCAGTACAACATCGATCGAAATCGCGTCTGGCTCATCGGCTACTCCGGCGGTTCGACGTTTATGTCCAACTACTTCCTTCGCCAGCAGTCGAGTCTGTTTTGTGGCGGCGCCGCGATGTTCTTCGGCGGTGGCGGAGACTTCGGTCGCAAGAGCACGCCGATTGCTGCGTCGTTCAAAAAGAGCTTCCGAATGCACTTTTACACCGGTCTCCTAGACAACGGTGACGAGGATGGTTGGAGCGCATTGAAGGATTCCAAGGAAGGTGCAAAGTATTGGAAGGGACTTGGGTTCACAGTTACCGAGGAACATCCTGCTGGAATTCATCACAACAACATTCCGTTTGGGAAGGTTGCTGAAAAACAATTCAATCTTTATGCCGGTAAACGCGGCGCCGGTATCGCACCATCTGCAACGAAAGCGGGCATCACCGTTACGGGTGCAGCGAGCACCGTGACTGCGAAAGGTCAGGGCTACAAAGCCGGTGAATCCGTGACAGTCACGGCACTGGCGGGAACCAAACGGGCCACAAGGGTTGTCAAGGCCGATAAGGCAGGCGCTTTCACAGTGAAGTTCGGTGCCCCTGCTGGTTTTGCGGGAACGGTGACGGTGACTGCAACCGGGTTGTCCGGCAAGTCAAGCGGCAGTGCGAAAGTCGCTGCGAAGTCAGCTACTTGATTCGCGGAACGTGAGCTCATGTGTCTCACCGCGTTCGATGTAACGAAGGTCGATGTTGTGCAGCGAGTCTGCGGCGGCCCGCTTGAAGTCTGACAACGGCGACTTGAAAACGGTGTAGTCGTCGTAGTGAATAGGGGTTGCTGCCTTCGGTTGAATTATCTGCAATGCGCGAACTCCCTGCGACGCGTCCATTGTCAACAAGATCCCGGCAATGCGTGTGCCTCCAAGATGTATGAGGCACAAGTCGATGCCGGGAAATCGCTCGGGAATTTCGTGCAGCCGGTCGTGAAGCAACGTGTCGCCGGTTATGTAAAGGCGATAGCGCGGTGTCCCGTGACCTTTGAAGACCTCGACAAGTGAGCCCATTACAGACGGCAAAAAATGGCCCAATGGGTCGGGCGCGTGCTTTGCAGGAACCGCGGTGACGCGCAAACGCGTGTCGTCGCGAGTTATCTCGTGGTGGTGCCAGATATCGAGTTGTATGACGTTGGAAAACCCTTGAGTGCGAAGCTTTCGCGCACTGCCCGGCTCGGTAATTATCTGCATCCTGCGATCTAGTTCTCGTGCTGCACGATGATCGAAGTGGTCGCCGTGGTGGTGCGACAGAAGCACGAAGTCGAGATCAGGCAATTGACTTATTTGCATCGCCGGCTCGGTGAGGCGTTTCGAGCGTAAGCCGTAGCCAAGAACGGCGTGCTCACCGGCATGGAGGAAATTTGGGTCGGTCAAGAAGGTGAACGGTCCGAGCCGGATCAAAACCGTTGCTGTGCCGATGAAAGTGATTTCGCCGTCGCGCATCTCGTAGCTCTACCCAATTTTCGACCGTCAGATTCATCGCGGCACTCGGCGGGTATTAGGTGAGGGTGTCGGAAAACGAAGCACACGTCGATGGACCTCCCGAAGCCGTTTGGGCTGTGCTCAAAGACCCGTATTTGTACGGCGACTGGGTTGTCGGAACGAGGAAGGTGGTCGATGCCGATGCAAATTGGCCGGCAGTCGACTCGACACTCAGTCATCACTCAGGTTTCGGACCGCTGCGAGTCAGCGACATCACAAAGGTTCTCGCGGCGACAGAGCCTTCGAGCATCAAACTCGAAGCACGACTTGGATTCATTGGCACAGCGATCGTGGAACTCCAGATCCTCGCGGACCCAAGTGGTGGTTCGAAGATCGTGATGCGCGAAACATTTGTGAAAGGGCTGCCGTCGAAACTCCCGCCACTGACGCACGCGCTGCTCAAGGGGCGAAATGTCGAGACATTGCGACGCCTTGCGAACCTCGCGCAGCAGCGAACGCCTTAGATCTGCAATTCGAAGCGGCTCGAAAACCAGCTGCGGGTTTCGTCGCTCTCTGCGACGTCGTCTACGTAGGTGAAGCCAAGCGATCTGTACAGCGCTTTCAACTTTTCGTTTCCTGACCAACAGTCGAGGCGCACTGCGTGTAAGTCATTTGCTTTGGCATGCGCGACGGCCCAGGCGATGACGGTTCGTGAAGTGTTGCGACCGGGCTTACCCGCAAGGGCGTGGATGTAAAGCGCTGGCCTGGCGTCGCCGTCCCACACCTTGTCGTGCCTCGCAGTTCGAAATGTCGCGACTATCTCGCCGTCTTTGGTGACGAGCCACAGATTGCCGTCGGTGAACGCCTCTTCGACCGGTTTGCGTGGATAGGGAAATGGCCACTGCATGATCTCGCGGTCGAGTAGCCATCTCGCCGCATCGTCGAGGATCTCTAATGCTTCGCCGAGATCGGATTCTGAAACCGCTTGTCTAATAGTGGTCACGGGATATTTTGTTCCGGTGAGCGGTCCGATCGAGGTCAAAGATGTCGTGGAAGGTGGCGCAGAGCTGCCTGAACACGCGGGCATCGAGCGTTATGCCAGCCGCAGTACTGAGGTCGGGGGAGTGCCGGTTCGCCGGGCGTTGCCCAAACGCGAGCACCGCACGATCGCCGCGTGGTGTTTTGTAGATCACTTCGGGCCGGCAAGTGGTCCGCAGGGCCAGATGAAACTCGGCACACATCCGCACATGGGGCTGCACACGGTGACTTGGCTCGTCGAAGGCGAAGCACTGCATCGCGACAGTCTCGGTAGCGAGCAGTTGATCCGCCCGGGTCAACTCAACGTGATGACTGCAGGGCGCGGTGTCGCACATGCGGAGGAGTCGGATTACACACGCAACGGCGTGATGCATGGCGCGCAGCTTTGGGTTGCACAGCCTGATGCGACTCGCAATGGTGAAGCCGCGTTTGAGCACCATGGCGAATTGCCAAAGGTCGCGCTCGGATCATCTGCTGCAACGGTGATGGTCGGAGATATCGACGGCACTACGTCGCCTGCACGCGCTGACACGCCCCTTGTAGGCGCGGCGTTGACGACAACGAGCGCGGGCGTCACCGAAGTTCCGCTGCGCAAAGACTTCGAACACGGCATTGTCGTGCTCGATGGAAGCATCGCAATCGGAGATGACGTCATTGTTTCGGGTGAGCTCGTCTATCTGAGTACCGGTCGTGACGAGGTCTCGATTTCGACCTATGACTCGGCGCACTATCTGCTGCTCGGTGGAGAGCCTTTCGACGAGCAGGTTTTCATGTGGTGGAACTTTGTTGCGCGCACGCGTGAAGAGATCGACGAAGCACGCGACGAATGGCAGGCCCGTTCGTCTCGCTTCGGTGAAGTCGACACCCGGCTCGATCGCATGGACGCGCCCCAGACCTTTTGGCGGAGGGGCTGAAGCTTCCGCACCCGGCCGTGTGCCTCCTCAGGGAATGAGGCACACGGCCGTGGATCTATTTGCTCGCCCGCCAAGCGCGGCGTATGCCGGCGGCGGCCATGAGCAGAGCAAGGCCAACGAGCGAGAGCCCGATGCCGATGATCGTCCACATCACAATCTCGAAGCCGGTGCGGGCCATGACGCCAGCCGCAACCGAGGCTTCATTGTTGGTGAGGTCTACGTCACCTTCTCCTGTGACGATCGCATGGTTCACTGCGTGAGAACCGACATTCCCGGTAACACGCACGTTGAGGTCGATCAGACTCGATTCACCGTTGACGAGGCCTGCGGCACGCACACAACTGACTGTTTGGCCGATGTTGGAGCACGACCATCCGTCGCCAGTCGCTGACACATAGGTCACGCCGTTTGGAAGCACGTCGGTAACCAGCAACGAAGCGGAATCAGCGGGACCGTTGTTGATCACTGTCAGGATGTACTTCGGCGTGTTGCCCTTGTGGAGAGTGCCGATTAGCTCGTTCTTGATCGTGACGTCGTACCAAGTCGGCGGCGGAGTGCGATAACCAAAGTCGAGATCGTTACGTGTTTCGGCGGCGTCGAGCGCAACGGTTGCGACATTTGCGCTGGAGACGCCGTCAAAGTCATGCGTTTGTTCCGTCACGCCTGAAGGCAATGAGCTTGTGTCGACGGTTACCCGATAATTTCCTCCTGGTAGTCCGGTGCGTGACCAGTTGCCCAACGAGTCAGTCGTTCGTGTTGCGGTCGTGTCGTCACCGGTGCCAAACGATCCGTCCGCCCCGGCACCCGTGACCGCGAGGTCTACGCCTTCGATGCCATTTTCGCCTGCGTCGACAACACCGTCAGCGTCTGCGTCATTCCACACCGTGTCGCCGAGTACAGAAGTCGAAAGCATTGTCAGCGATGCAGCAGCTTCATCGTCCTGGTCGGGCGGATGTGTTTCGTCGAGCGCGTTCTCGAGCGGTTGCGAATCAGGATCGACGGAACCGGATGCACTCACCTGTGCGTAATTCGTCGTCGACAGTTCGTTTACCTTGGCCGTGATGTCGAGTGTTGTTGACGCACCGTTAGCAAGCGTGCCGATAGTCCAAAGCCCGCTGCTATCGACATACACTCCTTGTGCTGCGTTCGCCGATACAAACGTCATGCCGGCAGGAAGCAGGTCGGTAACCGCAACACCGGCGGCGACGTCGGGACCTGCGTTACTCAGTGTCAAACGGAATACCCCGTTGTCGCCCGGCTTCACCGGCGAGACGACTGCTGATTTTGTCAATGACAGGTCGGAGACGGCGAGAGTCTCAACATTCGTGTCAGTACCGGTCGCTTCGTTCGACGTCACATCGACTGTGTTTGTGAGCGTGTTGCCGGGAGCCAAGAACGGATGGTCGATTGCAAGCTTGTAACGGATGTAAACGGTGTCACCTGCTGCGACATCCGGGAGCGCAAGACCCCCCTCGTCAAACGGAAATGTTGTGTGTGCGATACCAGTGTCATCTGCGATCGGCGTGACTGTGCCGTCATCGAATTCGGCAGACCCGCTTACAAACGAAGTGCCCGGAGGCAAGATATCGGTTGCTTCCACGTTGGTGAACGCAAGGCTTCCTGCATCGAGGATTGAGACCTCGTATTGCAGCGTGTCTCCTGGGCCTGCCATGCCGTCGGAGTTTGCATCGTCGAAGATGACGTTCGACTTGTCGACGATCATCGTCGTCGACGGAATGAGTGTGTAACCGGCGTCAAAACCAGGACTGCCCATTGGCGCGTTTGCCGGGTCTTCACCCCAGGCGCCGGCGATCTTTGTGCTGTCACAGGTGTAGATACGCGCGCCGGTCATGTCGTTGTCACTTGCGTCGGTGATGCGGGTTGACGCAAGTGCGCCGACGGCAATGTCGCTGTCATGACGTGCGCCAAAGCAGTCAGCCGACGCAATGGCACCGGTGGTCGGGTCTCCGTCGTAGTCGACGTGCAAAGTCGTCGCAGTAAGACTCGTCACCCATACAGGGTTGTCGTCATCTCCCGCTGCGCCTTCCGCGCTAGGCGGATCCGTCGAGTTGCCCGGAGCCCAGCTGAGGATCGCTTGCGTTGCGAGAAGACCTGTTGGAACGAGGGTGTAACCCCAGTCGTATACCGACGAGTTGTCAGTACCGGACCCGGGAGCCGCACCACTTTGTGCACCGGCTGCACCGATACCGTTGAAGACCTGGCCGCCGACGCTTGCAAAGCGGACCGCTTCGCCGAGCGGCGTTGTGAATGACACGGTCGACCTGCCCGGAATCGGAATTGTGCCGGCACATGACGTGCAAGTCGGTGTGACTGTGATCGCGCTTGCATTGGGGTTGTGCAGGTAGACGATCGTGCGTTGGTTGTCGTCGCTCGATCCGACCGGGTTCAAGTAGTCACTCGAAAGCAATTCGGTGGGGAACAGCGTGAACCAACGAGATTCGTAAGCCGCACCGACGTCGCCGGTGCCGAGGTGAACCTGAACGGGCTTAGACGAAACGATGTGAGCGCCTTCGTCGAGTCCGCCGTCCACAAAAACGACTTGGCCTTTGTTGATGTTCGACGATTGGTCGAACGTGCCGTTGCCGTCGAGGTCGACTTGAACCGTTGTCGAGTTTTCGGCCGCCATGATGACAGCGGCCGTGTACTCGAATGCGGGCGAGGTGCCCATCGGCGCAGCCGTGTCTTCACCGACCGGCACCACGTAGTCGGTGCCGTACTTCGTGGTGTCGAATGCCGAAACAGCGCCACTGAGAACCGAACCGAGAGGTGTCGAGAAACCGGCAGCGGTCAGAGCAAACCCGCGCGTCGATGCGACCTGGTCCCGTCCGTCATATCGAATCTGCAAGGGGTTGCGGGGTGTCGTGATGTTGTTGCGACCAGTGATCACTGCGCCTTGTGGAACCAAGTCGCCGGCACAAGCCGAACAAAGCAAGGCCGAGTCACCGTTCGAAGCGTTGCCGTCCCCCCAAACCTGGGTGGTTGCCTGAACCGGATTGGCAAGGTCGGCTTCGTAGCCGTCTTCCCATTCGTCGTATGTGACGACTGCGCCTGCGCCGGCGCTGGTGAATCCGACAGTGAAGTCGAGCGTTGTGTCGGCTGCGGAGTTCGACGCTTCCATAACGGCCTGGAACTGGTCGGCGGGGAGCGGAACGAAACCGAACTGAACCGGAACCGGATTGGCCGAAGCGACTTCGACGTCGCTGCTGACGACGCCGGTCAGGGTGGCGATGAGCGCGACAACGCCGGCGAGCGCGAACCTACGCTTCATGCCGTGCCTACGTTGTCGGTACTTCGTATTCATCAGGGCCTTCCGGTCACACGGGGGAGTTGTGACCTCCTCGATATCGGCCTGATTGGCACCTCACCTAATTGGCATTTTTGTGGCCCTGACCTGGGAAAACATGAAATTCATTGACTAGTCATCTCATTATTCCGGTTCTCGACGCGTCGCCGTTCGTTCTCCGGCCATTCACTTTCGACGACGCCGAGATGATCATGGAGGTAGGTCGCGATCCCTATATCCCGCAGTTCACGCGGGTGCAGCCGAACTGCAATGCCGCGCAGGCACGCGAGCTCATCGAGTTCCTGCAGTGGCGCGCGGAGGCCGGCGAGGGTTATCCCTTCGCCATTGCCGATAAGTCGGCCAACCGGGCTTTGGGGCAAATCGGATTGTGGCTTGTCGACCCGCGACCCTTTGCCGGCTACTGGCTTGCACCATCTGCACGTGGGCGTGGTGCGGCGGCGCGATGTCTCGATGTGGTTACTCGATGGGCGTTTGCCGAACTCGGCTTTCTTGAATTGCGTGTCTTCATCGAGCCGTGGAATGTCGCCTCGATGCGGACGGCGGAGAAGGCCGGGTACAAGCGAGTCGATGGGCCGTTGAAGCCACGCGATTTCAATGGCGAGAGTCGCGACCACTGCGAGTACCTTCGCCGGATGCCGGTTGTCCGTGACCTTCGATTGGAGGATCTGCCCGCAGTGCGTGAGATTCTCGAGACTTGGATGCGCGACAAACCTGGCGCGCCGGTCCGGCATGACAATGTCGAACAGGGTCTCACCGCGATGGCGCGCAGCATTGAGGCGCCCGATGTTGGTTACGTCGTGATCGACGATGGGAGCGTGACCGGGGTGGCGGGTTTCGCAACGACTGGAATCGCTTTCCAGCACAGTGGGATCCGAAGCTTGGAATTCACGTGACTTGAAGTCGCGGC